>OBID01000042.1_pt1 | contig 53366 bp, 43 predicted proteins | sample 1519781 | NCBI WGS metagenome assembly OBID01 (sample SAMEA3991478, study PRJEB22521) | metagenome | biome: anthropogenic terrestrial biome; feature: sewage plant; material: sludge | place: Sweden | collected 2012-09-26 | reverse complement strand
AGCAAGTGATTTAATTATACTTTTCCTTTCATAAATTTAAACTGTGTGATATAATTATTTTGTTTTTTCAAAAGTGGAGGATAGAGTAACGCTGAGGAGCGAGCTGAGTGCCACTGTTGGTTTTAAAGAAGGGAATACCCCCGATCGAATCATACATCGCCCTTTGGAAAACCAAAGTGATAAACCAATTCCGATAACTTTTAAGAAGTCCCGGAGTCCATCCCATATAATTTTTTATGGCAACGTTTTTGACTGGCGTTGGGAGGTGTCAACTGACATTTCCCCTTTATATGGCTATCGACTGATTGGAATGCATTAGCGACTGGTGATAAAGAACTGGGGGGACATAGGAAATATAAATATTATTATGTGATTCTTGGATATATTCAAAAAAAGTTATGTGCCTTATTCATTCACCTTTAAAAGCAGTAAAAATTACGAAGCTCGTTCAGTATAATTGTCAAATTCACCTATTATCCATGGAGGCTATCTTTGGGTAGTCTGATTTGCTGTACCCAAATTTCCGAAAATTATTATCCAGAAATTCATTCATTTTTATATTTATTTAATTATAGTTGGCTCCTTATTGTTTTAATATTGAATAGGTGTTAAATTTAAAAAAAGTTCTTTTTTGCTATATATCAATTTTATATTTGTTTTTATAGTCATAATAATTTGATAATTATTCTAATTCCACATTTATGATACCACATATAAATGTATAAATCAACATATTTAACGATATTCTGCAAATATTTTTCATGTGTTTGGAATATCACAATCAATTAAAAATATGCATAATCTTAAAAAATTTTACAGATTCACCTTATAACTGTGGTTCCGATTTATTATTAATCAATGCTTATGATTTAAATGTAATATTTGCAAATAAAGTATAGATATACTTATCCTCAAAACCCTTATAATACTTATATTACACTTGACATTATTCTAGGTTTATTGTAAGATTATTTCATATGAAGTAATACAGGAGGCGTCATTATGGAGAGAACAATTGCAGATTTACTTGAAAAAGAATACATAAGCGGGGATGAACTTGGAACATGTATTATAAAAAATGATATTTTCAAGTTTAAAGGGCAGGAAGATAAGCTGATAAGTCAGGACATAATGGATTGTCTTATGCAGAAAATCAATACGATTGAAGATGCTGAAAAGCTGGAATGTTATATTCAGCTTCAGATGTTTATACAGAGAGCGCAGGCCATGGCATATGCGTTTAATCAGCAGGCGCAGAACGGATGCTGCCGTCTGCTTATGTATATGGCACAGTCGCAGCAGGTTGAGCATGCCAGAAAGCTTATAGAAAATCTACCGATAATAATGACTGAAACACAGTACAATGAAATGCCGATTCCGGGAAAGCTCGCAAGACAAAGAGGATTTGCGCTTATTTCAAACGAATTTCCATGCCGTCCTAAATGTCTTACAGTTGAGGATTATTTTATTCAGCCGGAGATAGATTGCTTTCAGGAAATGATGAGTCTTGAAAATATAGAAAAAATGCATGACAAAATAAAATATTTCAGAGAAGAACTTATGATTCCGGGTATAAGAAAAAACCTTGCATATAATGAGCTCTGCAGACTCATAGCAAAGAGGACAGGCATTGATGATTTTACTGTGTTCTGTGTTGAAGATGAAAGTATGACCCAGCAGATAAAAGAGATGAATGAGCAGAGGAAAGCATTTGACGATGAAATTGCCGGAGAGGGTGAAGAATACGAAAATAAAAGACGTATATTAAATAATGTATTCAAGCCTATAGATACGGATAGTTTACATCCGTCCGACAAAAATATAAGTATTGTTCGACAGAAGCTTGAAAATATGGACGTTTTCAGAACTTCACCTGATGTTCTGATAGATATACTTGCGGAAGCAGAGGACAGAAATGGGCAGTAACAGAAACAATACAGGAATAGACGGGAAATCACAGCCTGTAGGAAATATTCTCAAAACTGATCTCAGGATAAATTCAGTAGCCAGAAATAAATTCAGCATAATGAGGCAGTCAACAGCTACCAACAAGCTGGCAATGCTAAAAATATCAGAAAATAATCAGACAGACGAAAATGATATTTTAAAGATAGACAGCGGAAATCTGAGTGTCAGGCTTGAAAATTTTTCAACTCTGGGAAGAGGAATAAAAGCAACAACTCATAGGCTGATAGATGCGGTAATGATACGCTGTACCGAAACAGGGGCAAAGGAACAGACAGTATATCTTTCGCTCAATGAATATATGAATATGTGCGGACTTAAAAATATACGTGAAATCAGAAAACAGGTAAATTCTGAGCTTAAGACGATAGTTAATATGAAGCTTACGTTCAGCAGATCGTCAAGCCGTGAGCAGAGCTTCAACGAGATAAAAATATGCAATGAAGCGTGTATAAAAAATAATTATATTGTATTCAGCTTCAGCGATGATTTTTTCAGAATACTTAAGGGAATGCCTGTAATGCCATATCCTATGAGGCTATTTAATATAAATCATAAGCGTAATCCGAACAGTTATTATTTCCTGAAAAAAATATCTGAGCATAAAAAAATGAATTATTTCAAAAAAAATGCCGATACAATAAGCGTAAAGACGCTGCTTGAATGTACACCTGAACTTCCGGGATACGATGAAGTAATGTCAGGTGACAGAGCAATAGCAAGGCGAATAATAGAACCGTTTGAAAGAGATATGAATGAACTGTCTGATACATTCAAGTGGGAATACTGTCATTCAAATGGGAATGTTCTTACCGATGAAGAAGTGGATAATTTCACTTATTACATATTTACCGGACTTATGATAAAGGTGTACTGGACAGATTATCCGGAAATTCAGAAAAAGACAAATAACAAAAAGAATGTAGGTGCAGTATAAAGTGCTTCTGATAACATTAATACAAAAAAAATCCGTCAGTATGATAATACTTCCGGATAAAAAGGAAGGCCGCTATGTAATAGAATACTATACAAACAGCGGGAAAACTGAAATACTCAATATAGAAGGTTCAGAAGACGCATGGAGAGTATCGTCAAATGCAGAGTGCAGAATAAAGGAAGACGGCAAAAGCGTACAGACTCATATAATAAATGATAATGATGTGTTCATGGCTGAAACAGAGGGAGAAGAATGCATAGTGCTTTCAGAGCCTGTTGTACAGAAAAGATGCAGATACAAAAAACTTTTTCTTAAAAACAGCGATGCAGTCATAAGCATAGGCCAGAAAAAAGACAACAGTATATTTATAAACAGCAAATACATTTCCGGAAGACATGCGGTAATTGAAAGAAAAAACGGAGCATGGTCTGTTAAGGATCAGGACAGCCGTAACGGTACATATCTTAATAATAAACGTATTTCTGAATCTGAGCTTAAAGCCGGGGATGTAATATTTATTCTCGGGTATAAGTTCATTATCGGCTATGATTTTATTGCTTCAAATATTTATGATGATTTAGCCGGATACGACAGCAATATTTTTTATGAGGCAGATAAAAATAAGATAATACAAGCAGAAAAACCGGTTGAGGATGAAGATCAGAAGCAGTATTTTTACAGAACAATAAAGCTTCAGAATAAAAATATAGAAGAAAAGCTGCTTGAGCTTGAAACACCGCCGGACAAGGAAAAAAGAGAAAATCAGTCAGCCATTCTGAGACTCGGACCGTCCTTTACTATGTGCAGCGGTTCGGTTATGACTGCAGGATATTCGGTTATCGCCTCATATTACAGAGGAACGGGATTTTCATATGTGGTACCGTCCATCATAATGGCCAGTACAATGATGTGTTCTGCAATGATGTGGCCTGTTATTCTTAATAAGGTTACAAAGAAAAGTGAGACCAAAAAGAACAGGGAACGTACAGAATTGTATTCGGGATATATAAGTAATGCACGTGCTGAAATAAAACGTATTCTCAATGATCAGTCAGATATAATGAATGATATTTATTATCCTTCCGTAAGATGTGCCGGACTCGCATGCGGAACTGACGGAAAGCCTGATAAATATTTATGGTGTAAAAATATAAGGAATTCAGATTTTCTTACAGTATGTATAGGAAAGGGCGATACAGAACCTTTACTGCAGCTTAAATATCCTGAAAAAAAGCTTACTGTAAACACGGATCAGCTTAAGGATAATCTTTATCAGCTTGTAAGTGAGGAAAGAAAGCTTGAAAATGTAAACATTCCACTGTCACTCAAAGACGGATATATATGCGGCTTTACCGGAAACAGAGAGGAGTCAGAGGATTTTGTAAAAGCACTTGTTGTACAGATGACATCACTTTACAGCTACGATGAATTAAAACTTATTTTCATATATAATGAGGATGAAGCTGATAAATGGGATTACGCCGGATGGCTTCCTCATGTATGGAATGATAACAATACATTCAGATACATTGCCTCTGACAGTCAGGGAGTAAAAGAACTTTCTGTACAGCTTGAAAAGGAAATATCGGACAGACTTGAGGAGAAGGAATGCACACTTCCGTATGTTCTTCTTATTACTGCCGATAAGGAACTGACCGAGCAGATGACACCTGTTTCGCTGATTCTGAAAAATTATAAAAACATAAGATTCAGTATGTTTACGCTCTTTGATATGCGTAACTATATTGATTCGGACATTATATTTGATATTTCAGACAATGGCAGTGCATGTATGTATAAGCGAGGCAGTGAGAATGAGAAAAATACAGAACAGATTTTTGTGCCGGACAGTATAGATAACATTATTTTTTCAAGCTACATTGACAGCATATCAAATATTAAGCTTGATCTGTATGCTGAGAGATACAAGCTGCCGCAGATGCTTACATTTCTTGAAATGTTCGGAGTATCAAAGGTTGAACATCTTAACTGTCTGACAAGATGGTCTGAAAATGATCCTTCAAAATCACTGCAGACTCCTATAGGTGTAAATCAGTCAGGTGACAGCTTCTATATAGATCTTCATGAAAAATTTCATGGCCCTCACGGACTTATTGCAGGTACTACAGGTTCAGGAAAAAGTGAAACTATTATTACATTTATATTATCCCTTGCTGTTAATTACAGTCCTGAGGAAATATCATTCCTTATAATAGACTATAAGGGCGGTGGCCTTGCAGATGCATTTGAAAGTGTGGAAAGAGTCAGTGAAAACGGAAAAATCATTGAGAAAACAGTAAAGCTTCCTCATCTTGCAGGGACTGTTACTAACCTTGACGGTGCAACTATTGAGCGTTCACGTATTTCAATAGAAAGCGAACTTAAGCGACGTCAGAATCTTTTCAAGAAGGCAAGAAAAATATCAGGCGAAGGAACTATGGATATTTATAAATATCAGAAGCTCAGAAGAAATGGTGCTGATTTTGAAGCACTTCCTCATTTGTTTATAGTATGTGACGAGTTTGCAGAACTTAAATCCCAGCAGCCTGAATTTATGGATTCTCTTGTAAGTACTGCACGTATAGGACGAAGTCTTGGCGTGCACCTTATACTTGCTACACAGAAGCCTGACAGCGTTGTCAGCCCTCAGATCTGGAGTAACTCACGTTTCAAGATATGCCTGAAGGTTCAGGACAGAGCTGACAGTACAGCAGTAATACGCTGCCCTGATGCAGCAGAGATACAGGCTACAGGAAGATTTTATCTTCAGGTAGGCTATAACGAACTGTTCAGCCTTGGTCAGTCTGCATGGTGCGGTGCTGATTATACAGAACAGGGAAGAATACAGAACAAAGCTGTAAAATCAGCAGAGCTTATAAACAGTACCGGAACTGTACTCTGTGAGAAAAAAATAAAGGATAATACCGGAAGTAATAATGAGCATGTTAGTTCAGAGCTTGTTGAAGTGCGTCAGTACCTTATTTCGATGGCAGGAAATATACAGATAAGACCTCTCTGGCTTCTCCCTCTTCCGTCATTTATTTCTCTTGTACAGTTGTATAATGAATATGGGGAGTCTTCAAAGAAATATAATCTTGAACCCATAATAGGAAAATGGGATGACCTTTATGAGAGACAGCAGCATATAATGACGATACCGTTTTCTGAAAAAGGCAACCTTTGTATATACAGTTCTCCTGGCGGAGGTATGGACAGCTTTTTCATTACACTTATTTACTCACTTATATACCGTTATACAGCAGAGGAAGTAAACATATACATTCTTGAATTTGATTCGGGATATCTTAGAATATTTGAAAAAGCTCCTCAGGTTGGAAATGTAATTATGGCAGATGAAAATGACGATGTTGTTAAACTGTTTTTGGAACTAAAACAAGAGATAATTAAAAGAAACAAGCTTTTTGCTCCGTATGGCGGCGAATATCAGGAATACTGCAGACGTTCCGGAAACACACTTCCGAATATTGTTCTGATGCTTAACAATTATGTTCTTTTTAATGAGGAATATGATATGCTTGTGTCGGAGCTTTCATACATTTCAAGAGAGGGAATAAAGTGTGGAGTTTATATTGTTCTGGGCACGGCATCAATAAATATAAATTCAAGATTAAAACAGAATATTGGTCAGAATTATATGCTTAGAATGAACGACAGGCTTGATTATGCTGCAGTGCTCGGAAGAACTGACGGTATAATTCCGTCTGAGTACAGCGGAAGAGGCCTTGTAAGATACGGTTCACATGTGTACGAATTTCAGACAGCAGATATTCTTGATAAGGAGTATAATGAAGAAAATCAGGATGTCCCGTCTTCTGAAAGTGATCCTTCCGAAAAAATAGAAAAGCTCTGTGCCGAAGCGTCAGCCTCATCATCTGTCAGTGCAAAGCAGTATATAATCCATGCTGAACAGATAACAACCGATGAGTTGATAAAATACTCCGGAAGCGTATCATCAGTACCTTTAGGAAAGTTGAGCGGCAGCAATGAGATATGTACTGTTAATTTTGCAGACAGCTATATAACATTTGTTTCAGCAGAATCTGAAAAACTTCTTTCGGATTTTTCCGGATATCTGGCAGAAACAATGTCAGCTGATGAAAGTGCCGATATTATTCTTGTTGATCCTAAGTGCATGATAAATGTTTCTCAACAAAGAGCATTTACATATATAAGCGGAGCAGAGGGATTGGATGCATGGCAGGAGAAGTACAGGGAAATGTACCTTGAGCGTGATGCAGCACTTGAAAAGAATGAAAACGGCAAATGGTATCTTCCTGATTCCTTCAGACACGTTTATATCATAATAAATCTTTTTGAAGCAACAGCTGATGTAAGCACTATGTGCATGGTGCGTTTTATAGAGGCAATGCTCGGATGTGAGATACACAATATAAGCTATATAGTTACAGATACACCGGATAAAATGAAAGAACCGGCTGGCTGCTACGAAAGAATAATAGTACGGGGCAACAGGGATAAGGGTGTACTTTTCCTTGACAATGAGCACGATGAATGGTTTAATAAACTAGGAATATGGCTTGGAGAAAATGTCTCAAAGCAGGATCTTTTCAGTATAAAAAACAAATTTGATATTACCTCAGAAAAAAATACGGGAATTATCATACAGAATGAAAAAGCAGACAAAAAATTTATACTGGCAGGTGATAAGAATGGATAAAATACTCACTCAGATATATCTTCCGGCCAGCGGTAGATCATATGAAGTATATCTGACGGAAAATATGTATGTTTATGAGGCAGTTAAGCTTCTTACAGAAATGTTTACTGAAATATCGGAAGGTTTTTTCTGCGGCAGTGATTTTGATGTTCTTTGCAGCCATGAAAGCGGAAAAATATATGCACCGGATAAAACATTAAAAGAGCTTGGAATTAAAAATCATTCACAGCTTATGATAATGTAATAAAAATTTATCAGAAGGGAATATGAGAAATGGACGAGTTGGAAAAAAAACAATCTGGTATTGAGAAAAAGGATCAGGAGCTGCAGCAGTTAAAAAAGTTTTATTCACCTGAACTTAAGAAAAAAAATAATTATGACGATGATTTTTATATGCATCCGACATCTATGATGAAACAGATGTTTGTCCATGAGACAGAGCGTTATGACAGAAATATATTTAATTACAGAGATGAACTTGCGTTTGAAATGATTACACCGGATAAAATAAATTTAAGAACAATTTCACCTGATGAATACACTGCTTTATCTGAACGCATGAAAAATGACAAAGCAACCCCATTAAAAGCGTTCCTAAATAATATTGTGTTTTTTTTAGCTGCGATGGTTTTTGTGTATTTTATGATTTCTGGCTCAAAGGAAGCATTTAAGTATAACTTTACATTCTTTCTGGTGGCACTTTTAGTCTTTGTGATTTGTTTTATCAGAACTTTAAACAAATCAGATATGATTCCTGTGAATTCTGAGGTAGCAATCGGAAATGCAATATGCTTTGATCAGGAAGGTCACTTTATTGGCGAGACTTATATACAAACGTATTATGTAGACGTTGCTTTTTATGACGAAAAGAAATTTGTAAGAAGAATAAAATGTGACGAGAAACAGTTCAGGAAGCTTCATCTTGATTCAAAAGTTGTTATATATAATTCAAAGGCATATGCACTGGAATAAGACAGAATTATAGTTCAAAAGTAAAAAAAAGTGTGGTGAGGTTCAGCATATAGGTGGGTGAAATTCAGCAGAAAATTTTTTTGTGCTTGATTTTACGTACTTTGAGTACTATTGTTTTTTCTAAAATAACTAAAATATTAATAAAAGCTATTTTTTCACTTGCAAAAAAGCCGATGTGCTATAATATAGTCACAGATTAAAACAAGTCAAAAAGAAAAACAAATTAAATAAATATCTGGAGGGAAAAAATTATGGCAGCGAATATCAGATCACTTAATGAGGGTACAGATTCCCTTAGAAAAATAGCAAGTGACATCACAAACACGGCAACAGATTTTTACAAGGAGTTCGGCGCACTTTATAACGTTATTGAGGGTGACCTTCCACCGCTATGGGATGGTACAGGTTCAAAGGAATTTCAGTCAGTAGCCGCAGGAGTAAAGCCAAAGTTTGAACAGCTTTTCGGACTTATGAACGAATACAGTTCACAGATTATAAAGGCTGCTGATGCTTATGACAGTCAGACAGAGGACATAAAGAACGAAACAAGCAGTATCACATTTGAATAATTAATAAAAAATACATATGAGGTGAATAAAAATGGCTGGAGAGAGAATATTTTTAAATTCGAACGAAATAAGAAACTGTGCAGATAAAATCAAGGTACGTGATGCAGCTATCATGGATTTACTTAATGATTTTGAAGCTGAAATAAGAAACGTAGAAGCAAAATGGGGTTCAGAAGCATCAGACGAAATGAAGGAAGCATTTCAGGCTCTTAAACCTTCATTTGATAAGTTCCACAGATACAATGAAAAGGTAGTTTCACATCTGAAAACAAATGTTGCGGAAGCAAGAGATGTACTTGATGAAGCTTTAAGAGGAAATGCTTCAAATCTCAGACGTACTATCTGATACAATAAACATAAAAAAAATCCTGTTCTCAGACAGAGCAGGATTTATTTTTGAAAAGAGGTATAAGTTATGAAGTGTTATAAACGTGTTCTTAGTATTATGACCGCAGCGGTACTGCTCTTTGGATTTGCAGTCTCTGTGACAGGCTGTACTACTCTTAAGGAATTTTTCAGTAATGAGTCAAAGCCAGAGAGTAAGACATCTGAAGAAATGGCTGCGGATGGAACAATAACAAACTCAGAATGGCTTTCAATGGTAAATGATGCATTCGGTATGCAGGATGAACAAGCACCGGAAGATGATGTTGAAAAGGCAAAGGAATGGGGGGTAATCGGACAAGATGAAGTTGTTGATATGGATGCCCCGCTTGATAATCAGTTTGCCACAAAAACACTTATGAGAGCAACAGGATTTGTAGATACATCAGCAAGCGAGCAGGATGTAATACAGTCAGCAATAGACAAGGGCGTTATTGATCAGAACAAAGATCTTACAAATCCTCAGAACGCTATAGAGGCACTTAGTAATGCTTCAGAAGCATGGAGTAAGCAGACGTTTGATTACAGTGACAATACAGCATATGCTGAGGGTGTGCAGGATTTCCGTGAACAGATTTCTGCTGATAATGTTAAAATAAACGGTTCAGGCAGTTCCGTAATAATGCCTTCCGAATATGCAAAAGGACTCAAAACAGATTCAGTGTACATCCTCCCACCGGATGAAGAATATACAGAAGGACGTGCTATGAAAGCACTTTCTGTTACAGATAATCATGACGGTACTTCAACAGTAAGCAGTGTTCCGGCAGAGCTTAACGAGCTTTATTCAAAGATTGATTTTTCAGGCGGGTTTACTCCTAATTATGATGATATAGAAATTCTTAATGATGATGCTAATGTTACAATAGGAGATGCAGCAACCGGAATGTCATGCAGCCAGGATGATATGGCAGGTATACAGCCGCTTTCATGTGCAAATGATAACAGCTGTATAGATCAGATGGGCGAGCTTAAGATACCTACAATATCAGTTCAGTGTCCGATTCCGATAAAGAGCAATACAGAGGGTACCAGAAAACAGGAAATGGTAGTTTCTGCAACATTCAGCAATATAAAGCTTAATACTGATGTTGATATTGACTTTGGATTGTTTAGTGGAATAGATGTAAACAGGGTGTATATGGCTCTTGATTATAAGAAAACTTTAGGTCTTAAGTATTCTGCTACAGCAGAAGAATCACAGGGATTTGAAGATGCTTATAAGGACCTTAATGGTGACGCTGCCGAAGCACAGATTGATGTAGCAAAGGTACCGTTTCAGATATGTCCGGGCCTTTACGTAAGCTTTACTGTGTCGTTTGTTGTATCAGCAAACGGATACATATCAGTTGAACTTAGTGCCGATCATACAAAGGGATTTGAATTTAAGAACGGGCAGCTTCGCAGAATTGATGAATGTTCCAATAAAGACTGGTCGGTAAAAGCATCGGGAAGTATCGGGTTGTATTTCTCATTTGCAATTTCACTCGATGTTGCTTTAATAAAACAGTCTATTGTTAAACTTGATCTTAGAGTAGGACCTAAGATAGAGGCAAAGTGTACGATAAGAGATGATATGACTTGTGCAGATGTAGATTTCTTTTTATCCATTACACTATCGCTGAAGTTCCATAATCTTATAAGTAAAGTACTCGGTGATCCTTCGATATCCTGGACGTTTGCTGATGCAACCAATTCACCTATGAAGAGTAATTTCCATGTTGAATTTGTTTACAAGGACGGAAAGATAAACATAGTTGACAGTTGTACTCACGGAAAGCCGGAAACTACAGCAGCAACAACGACGGTAACCAATGTGCCGGATGGAAAACTTGAACTTGATATGTCATATCTTTCTTTGAGTCAGGGTGAAACAAAGAAGATTACGCTTAAATCAAAGCCGTCGGGTTCGGAGGTTAAATGGTCAAGTAATCATCCTGATATAGTAAGCGTAGACAATGATGGAAATATTACAGCTGTCGGTCCAGGCTCTGCAGTTATTACAGTCAAGACAGCAGATGGAAAACAATTTGAAAACTGTGCTGTTAATGTACGTATAGCATCAGGTTATCAGAAAACGAGTGAGCATAGAAATATACAATATATAGGAAAGCTTATGGCTGCATAGGAAGTGGGATTGTTATGAATAGTATAAGAAGAGCTGAAATTGATGAGTTACGTGCTACGGCACGAAGAATATCTGTAATAGCAGAAGATTATTATTCAGAATATACAGCTATGTATGGTGTTATAGAAGATAATTTAAGATATGTATGGGTTGGTCCTGACAGTGATTCATTTGTTGAGAACGTCGAGGGAGTAAAATACAAATTCAAGAATATGTATGATACAATGAAGTCATATGAGCAATTTCTTTATGATGTAGCACAGAAATATGAAGAGCAGGCAAGACAGATGGAAGAAGAATCAAAAAATATTATATTCTGATAAAATCAGAAATGAGCAGGTTTTTATTACGACCTGCTCATTTTTTTGTTTTGATGAACATATAAAAGTCTGGTATCTTAGAATACTTACAGTGATTAAAACGGCAGTAATGGAAATCCATTACTGCCGTTTTAATATTTATTTTATTTTTGGAAACAGAAAAAAGCATCATCCTGGATATCAACGACAAGCTCTGTTCCTGGTTCAAGGTCTGTTGATATAATGGCTTTTGCAAGAAGTGTTTCAACTGTTCGCTGAATATATCTCTTTAATGGTCTTGCACCGAAGTTAGGATCAAATCCATCTTCAATGATAAATGCTTTAGCAGCATCAGTTACCGTAATAGTAAGCTGTTTGTCACTAAGACGTTTCTGCAGGTCAGCAAGCATCAGATCTACAATGTGGATTATCTGATCCTTCATAAGAGGTTTGTAGTAGACAATTTCATCAAGTCTGTTAATAAATTCAGGTCTGAAGCTTTGCTTCAGGAGTTTGTCAACCTGACTGCGTGCTTCTTCTGTTATTTCTCCGTCTTTTATGCCATCCAGAATGTAATTTGAACCGAGATTTGACGTTAAAATAATAATAGTATTTTTGAAATCAACTGTTCGTCCCTGCGAATCTGTGATACGACCGTCATCAAGAACCTGAAGGAGTGTGTTGAATACATCAGGATGTGCTTTTTCAACCTCGTCAAAAAGAACTACTGAATACGGTTTTCTGCGTACAGCCTCTGTAAGCTGTCCGCCTTCTTCATAGCCGACATATCCCGGAGGAGCTCCTATCATCCTGCTGACAGCATGTTTCTCCATATATTCACTCATATCAATTCTTACAATGTTGTGCTCATCGTCAAAAAGACACTGTGCAAGTGCTTTGGCAAGCTCTGTTTTACCGACACCTGTAGGGCCGAGGAACAGGAACGAACCAAGTGGCTGATTAGGATTCTGGATTCCTGCACGTGAGCGGAGAATTGCCTCTGATACCTTCTTTACAGCTTCATCCTGACCTATCACACGTTTATGGAGTGTTTCTTCCATATGAAGAAGCTTTTCTCTTTCACTTTCCATAAGTTTTGAAACAGGAATACCTGTCCAGCGGCCGATAATTTTTGCAATTTCTTCTTCTGTAACTTTGTTTCTCAGAAGTGAATTTTCACTCTTTGCTTCTTCCGCAATTCTTTCTTCCTCTTCAATCTGTTTCTGAAGATTAGGAAGTTTTCCATATTTTAATTCAGCTGCCTTGCTCAGATCATATTCACGTTCAGCTTTTTCTATTTCACCGTTTACGTGTTCAAGTTCTTCACGCAGCTTCTTTACACGTGAAATTGCAAATTTTTCGTTTTCCCATTGTGCTTTCATTCCGCCGAATTTTTCTCTTAATTCAGCTATTTCTTTCTGAATTTCTTTCAGATGTTCTTTAGAAAGCTTGTCATCTTCTTTTTTAAGTGCAGTTTCTTCTATTTCAAGACGCATTATTTGTCTTGAAATTTCATCAAGCTCTGTAGGCATTGAGTCTATTTCTGTTCTTATCATGGCACATGCTTCATCTACCAGGTCAATAGCCTTATCAGGAAGAAATCTGTCAGTAATATATCTATTTGAAAGAACAGCTGCTGAAATTATAGCCTGGTCCTGAATTTTTACTCCATGAAATACCTCATACCGTTCTTTTAAACCTCTGAGAATAGAGATTGTATCCTCAACTGTTGGTTCATTTACAAGGACAGGTTGGAATCTTCTTTCAAGTGCTTTGTCTTTTTCTATATACTGTCTGTATTCGTTAAGTGTGGTTGCACCTATACAGTCAATTTCTCCTCTTGCAAGCATAGGCTTCAGGAGATTTCCGGCATCCATGGCACCGTCTGATTTTCCGGCACCGACTATATTGTGAATTTCATCTATAAATAATATTATTTTTCCCTCAGAGCTTTTTATTTCTTTGAGTACAGCCTTGAATCTCTCTTCAAATTCGCCTCTGTATTTTGCTCCTGCAACAAGTGATCCCATATCAAGTGAAAAAATATGCTTGTCCTTAAGACTTGTAGGTACATCTCCGCGGATTATTCTAAGTGCAAGTCCTTCTGCTATTGCAGTTTTTCCGACCCCAGGTTCGCCTATTACAACAGGATTATTTTTAGTTTTTCGTGAAAGTATGCGGATTATATTCCTTATTTCATTGTCACGGCCTATTACCGGATCAAGTTTGTTATTTTGTGCAAGATCAGTCAGATCCTGACCATATTTTACCAGAACATCGTAGGTTTCTTCAGGATTCTGGCTTGTTACTTTAGTATTTCCTCTTACAGATGCAAGTGTTGTCATAAATTTAAGTTTTTCAATGCCATATTGCTTTAAAACTTTCATCATAGAAGCGTTAGGCATTTCAAGGAGTGCAATAACAATGTGTTCAACTGAAACAAATTCATCAGACATCCGTTTTGCCTGTTCTTCAGCTTCAACAAGGGCCATATCAACATTTTGCGTAAGATAAACTGTGTCAGGTTTACGTCCTGAACCTGATACCTTAGGAAGACCTTTAATAAGCTCTTCTACGCTTATTGTAAGTTGCTCAACCGGAATTGACATTTTTTTCAGCAGCTGTTTAATGAGACCGTTGTCCTGCTTTAACAGCGCAAGAAAAAGGTGTTCCTGTTCGATATTCATGTTCTGGTTAGCTATTGCAGTGTTCTGAGCGTCTTGTATTGCTTCAAGAGATTTTTGTGTGAATTTCTGTGCATTCATAAGTTAAAGTCCCTTTCTTAAGAAAATATTTATAGTTTATTCATATTATAACACTGATTTAATAAAAGTCAATACAAAAATATCTTAAATAATAGTGGCTTTCTTATTTATCTGCATCACTTATAAACTGTATCTGTTCATATTCATTTATAAGCTTAGGTTTGCATTCTTTTCTTTGTCTGCATCTATTATATTTGACTGGATATGAAGTGTGATATCATATGAAACACCTATTTGAACAGGTTTATCAATTCCAATTATTGAAGAAACTGAAACATTACTCTGTACCCATATTGTTCTTCCGTCATAGCGTATTATACGATATGTACAGCTGAAGCTTTTTTGTTTGATATTTGCCGTTATTGTCTTTTCAATCACAGATTTTCTGTCATCAGGATGAATAAAATTAAAAAAAAGTAAATGTTCCTGTTCTATCTGTTCTTTGCTGCAGCCTAGCATATCGTAATATTTATCATTGGCAAATATAAAATTAATTGTATTTTCATCATCGGCTGTAACAACCGTTACAATACCATTTATTTTTTCTAAAATAATTTTGAGTTGTTCAAGAGCTTCATTTTTTTGCTGTTCAGCTTCGAGCTGTGCCGTTATATCTTCGTTTGTACAATAGATAAGATGTCTTTTTCCTGCTGATGCTATGAGTTTTAATGTGGCTCTTATATACTTATTTTTTATTATTCCAGGAAGGTTTATGAAGTAATACTCACCTGATATTTCTTCCTTTGTTCTGATTGCTGTTTTGAATGAATTCTGAAGTCTATTGTGGGTTTCAGAATCAAGATAATTTTTCCATGAGATTTTAAATGCATAGTCTACATCAAAGCCGTTTGTGCTTATCATTTTCATATACTTGTCATTTGCTCTGAGGATCTCTATTCTTCCGGTAGTTTCTGTATACTCAAAAATACATGCACTGCCGACATATCTGTTGAATATAAGGGTATCCATTGATTTAGAATTCCATAACGAATTATTATTAATAGTCATAACTGTTTCAAGTGTAAGCATATTTTCTTCCTTAATAATTTTTCTGGCTATAGTTTCATATTCGGTATAAGGCATAGGCTTTGCATAAAAATACCCCTGAATATAATAGCAGCCTATTGATTTAAGATAATCGGCCTGCTCAGCTGTTTCTACTCCTTCAGCTATTACTGATACACCAAGCCATTTTGTCATTCTGATAATTGATTCAAGTATATTGCCTCCTCGTTCTGGATTATCACTGTTTTCAAGAAAGCGCATATCAAGCTTTATTACCTGAGCCAGAACATCTTTTAATGTATTCAGAGATGAGTATCCGCTTCCAAAGTCATCAATTTCTACTGTAAAACCTAATGAAATAAATTCAGAAACAACTTTTATTATCTGATCAGTTGATTTTGAAAATGCTGATTCGGTTATTTCGAGACGGAGCAGATCAACAGGAATATTATATCTTCTGACTATATTTATTACAGTATCAATAAGATCATCGCAGAAAACATCATATCTTGAAATGTTTACAGATACAGGAAGAGGCGAACGACCTTCATCAATCCATTTCCTTAAAAGTATACAGGTTTGTTCCCATATATATTTATCAAGTGAGTATATAAATCCGTTTCGTTCAAATACAGGGATAAATTCTATTGGTGAAATAAGCCCTTTTTTTGGATGGCGCCATCTTGCAAGAGCTTCTGCACCAATGAGTGCACCTGTAGAATGATTGTACTGAGGCTGGAACCATACTTCAAAGTTCTTGTTTTTAAGTGCAATATCCATTTCACTTGTTATTTCCTGTTCGTACAGGATCTTTTTTCTCATGGATTCGTCATAATACGCTGCCTTTGTACCATATATCTTTTTTATTGAGGCCATTGCAAGAGCAGCTCTGTCATACATTGCACTAGGAGAAAGTGAAAGATCATCTATAACATAACGTCCGATACTGAATGATATAGGGGGAATGGAATCTACCGGAACAGAAAGAAGTTTGTGTATATGATTAATTGTTTCTGTTGATGCAAATGCTGACGGGTATAATGATGCAAAATTGTCTGCCATTATACGGCACACTACTCCTTTTGCAGGAATGGTATATTTATTTAAAATAACAGCAATATTTTTTAGTATAGTATCTCCTGCCTGAGTACCGTATTGGTCATTTATAACCTTAAAATTATCTATATCAAAACACATCATTGTATAATATCCGGGTTCTTCTGCTGCAATCATTTCTTCCACAATTTTAAAAAAAGCTTTTCGGCTGAAAAGGCCTGTCAGACTGTCTTTTAATGTTGCGACTGAGGAATCATATACATCCACAATATTTTTTATTCTCTTTTTTGTTATTAAAGGTGGGTATGGTCTGATAATAATATCAGATGCACCCAGTGATAGAATTTCCTGCTGTATATCTGTTCCTATATCTTCTGCTGTAACAATAAAAGGAACTTTGAAAAACTTGTTGGCATTTGTTATTGTATCAAGAATTTTATATGAATTTCTCCTGCATATAGAAATATCAATTATTATGGCTGAGGCATCCATATACTTGTTTAAAATTCTAATAATATCATCTTCATTTTTAGCTTCAACGATATTATATTCATTTTCAAATAGTTTTTTCATGTTTTTACGATTAATCTCATTGCTGTCTGCTATTAGCAGCTTGCTCTTTCTCGGCATACTCTATCCCCCCAAAAAATAAAAGATGCATACAAAATAATAAAAGCAAAAATATTCTCTGTCTGTAACTTTGATTATATTACTTATAGATCAGTTATAAAAAAATTAAACTGAACGTTTTTACTGAGCGGTATTATCCCTATGATAAAATAATATACTTTATTTTATTTTATCATATAAGCATGAATTTTACAATAGATATTCTGATAAAAATGAAAAGAATATGTCGTTTTTACACATTTAACACAAAAATATGTTGTAAAACTAGATGAAACATAAAAGCAAATAAATCCCCGTATAACAAAATATTGATTTTTTTCATTAAAATAGATCACGATAATACCTGATTCACAAAATTATATATTGGCAAATTGAGATATATTTTGTTTATAGAAAAAAGAATAGATATATGGTATAATAAAAAAGTAAATTAATTGTAAGGGGGCATAATTTTGAGAATGTATTATCCAAAATGTGTGGCAGTAGTTTTCTGTCTGATGTGTACTTTAAATGTATTAGCTGTAAAATCCGATTATAATTATGCAGGTGCATTAAGTACAGTATCAATATCGCCATATGCTTATGACAACTCATCCCAGATTTTTATTATTTCTAAGTCTGATGATACGGTTACTGATCCTGAAATATCAATTTCGGGTAAAGTCAACAGAGCAGGCATAATAAAACTTGAAATTAACAGAGTATCTGTGTGTGATACAAAAATTGTTCAGGGTGGAACATTTTCTTTGAATGGTATGCTTTTGCCGGGAAGAAATGATGTAAATCTGTATTTTACGGACAGTTTCGGTATGGTAACCAGAAAAACATTCAATTACGTTTTTATGCAGAGCTATGACATGGTAGTAGACAAGTTATATTACGGCAATAACGGAAATCTGATTGACGGTCATCGTGTGTATAATTCAATAGGTGCAGCACTTCAGGCTGCAGTACCTGGTACAGTTATTTTTGTAAAAAATGGTAGTTATAATGAAATGGTAATTGTCAGTGGTAAGGATATCAGTATAATAGGTCAGGATAGTCTTAAAACAAAAATATTTTATTCAGTTGCATCAAAAGATACAAACAGTATGACAGAGAGAAACTGCATGAAGATAAATGCATCAGCTGATAATTTTTCACTTGAAAATCTGACTGTAGAAAATTCGTATGAATATAAAAACGGAAGTGGTGAACAGGCAGATGCTGTCTGTGTACTTGCGGATCGTGCTGTTTTTTCAAATGTAAGATTTGTAAGCCTTCAGGATACACTACTTGCCGATTCATTATCGTCATCAGTTATAGCACGACAATATTTCTATAAATGTTTTATTACAGGAAACGTTGACTTTATTTACGGGAGGGGACGTTCATATTTTCACGACTGCGATATAGTTGGAAGGTATACACCATATAAGAAGGATGGCTGCTTTACCGCACCCCGAACAGATATAAGCAGCAGATACGGATTTGTTTTCAGCAACTGCAGATTTACGGTTGAAAACGGTATTACTGACGGCAGCTACAGGCTTGGACGACCGTGGGGTGCAGACGCTGCTATGGCAGTTGTAAACTGCTATATGGGACCGTGCGTTGTAAACACAGCATACAGTGATATGAGCGGAAATCTTTATAAAAATGCGCGTTTTTGTGAGTACAGATCATTTGGTAGGGGTGCAGCCATAAATAGTGACAGACCTCAGATACCGGAATACACAATTTCAGAATATACAGCTGAAAATGTATTTGCTGACGGAATAAAAAATAAGTTTGATTTTGAGGAACGAATGGATAAAATGTATATTGATTCGTCAGAACCTGTAACTACACATCAGACAACCACAGTATCCGCAGTAACTACGTCGTCACATACGGTTACAACAACTGGGGCACCCGAAACAACTTATGAGGAAGTTAAGAAAGTAATATACGGTGATGTTAATAATAATAGTAATGTTGATATTACTGACCTCACAATTCTCAGTCAGTATCTTCTGAAGGATGTAAGTTTTGATCAGAATCAGCTTTATGCAGCAGATGTAACAGGGGATGGGGACGTAAATCTCGGTGATCTGGCACATCTTAAGCAATATATCATGAAGGAAAATATTATATTAGGACCAGATATGTACCCGAAGGTGCAGGGCGATCGGAAAGCCCTGCAAAAACCTCAGGAATTTTCATAACCCTGCCCTCTAATACCTGATAGTAAAAACAACTACGACAGATATATTTTTTCTTTTATTATCTGTGTATTTGCTGCAAAATCAACACCGAGTATTGACTGTCCGTCTCCAGTTTCATCATACCACCATGTATCCTCAGCAGGAATTCTGTACTGTTGAATATCATACCCTATAAGAAGCATCGGTAATCTTAAAGAAAGGAGATACATATCAGATACAGAAAGATCTGTACCAATGTAAGGAAGTGCTTTTTTAATATTTTTATTGAGAGTAATTGGATTTACAGATTTCATATTTGCAAGTATCTGGTTTACTACAGTACGCTGGCGCTGTGTTCTTTCAAAGTCTGCATCACCTACATACCGTATACGACTGTATGAAAGAGCCTGTTTTCCGCTTAGCTTATACTTTCCTGCACCAGGCAGAAAATCAGAATCAGGATCATCACCCATTATTTCATTTACTTCGCTGTACAGAATAGTATTTATTGCTTCTGCTTCCGAGTCTGATACAGTGATCTCAACTCCTCCTACAGCATCAACGATATACGCTACGGCCGAAAAGTTTACAGTTATGCATCCGTCGATCCTTACCTGAAAGCTGTCTTCAATAGTATTTATCAAAAGCTCACAGCCTCCGTACGAATATGCGGCATTTAGTTTTTCAGAACCGTATCCTTCTATTTCTGTATACATATCACGCATAAATGATGTCATCTGTATTTTTTTATTCTTTTTATTTATTGACATAAGTATCATGGAGTCAGAAAGACCTCTTGTCGATGTATCCCTGGCATCTGTTCCTATAACTAGTATATTTTTAACATCTGATGAATACAGCATATTGCTTTCATTATTTTTATACTGACCTGTATTTTCAATAGGGGATACCTTTGTTATATAATATAAAGCAAATGCAGAATAAACCGTAAATAAGAGGATTGCAATCAAAAAAACTGTAAACATCAACCTGCTGAATGGGCTTCTTTTTTTCTTTTTCTTTTTAGGTGCTGTCTGAACATTCTTAACAGGGGGAGCACTATTATCAGGGTTTATACTTTTTAAAGGCTGCCTGGGGTCTGCAGGACGTTGACCTGCACTGTGGGATTGAGGCTGAGGTCTTCTTGTACTATGATGCTGTGACTGCTGTTCAGGCATCCGTTTCATTGACCCTGCTGTACTATTTCTTTCCGGTGATCCGGGCTTTTTAGAAACTTTAAAAACCTTTGTGCTGTCTGATGGAACAGCGTTATTGGTCGGAATTTTAAATTTCAATGTATCCTGTGCTTCGTTATTTTTTTCTGTTGACATTTTTTTTTCCTTTCAAAAGGTGATGTAGATTTTAGTTATTGTTAAACTTTACGTAACTTTCAAATTTATACGTACAGCTGGTTGTTAAGTCAGAAAATATATAAATAGAGTCAGATTAATAGAAACTAATTTCTAATAGTTGTTCATATATTTGTATAAAAGATGCAGTAACTATATATAATTATACAACGTTAATTATATATGGTCAAGCCGTTTTAAGGAGTAGAAATAAAAAATCCGGACTATCATTTTGTGATAATTCCGGATTTTTATATATTTAATATGTATTTTTGTAGTTTACTATTTCATCAATAAGTAAAGTAACATTTTCGGCCATTGATTCATCAGAGAACTGGCATGTTCCTACAACACGATGACCGCCTCCGCCGTATTTGAGCATAAGACTACCTACATTTACTATTGATGTTCTGTTAAGTATGCTGTGACCAACGGCACATGAACATCCTTTGCCGCCTTTTCCGTTTACAATCCATACAGAGATGTTCTGCTCAGGATACAGGCTGTAAATTGTAAATCTGTTTCCTGAGTATATTGTATTTACTCCTCGCAGATCAGTTATTATAACATCTTTCTGAATTTCAGTATGTTCCTTTATCATTTGTATAAAAAGTTCATTCTGTTTTTTATACACTTCAATTCGTTCCTGTATGTCAGGCAGGGCAAGAATTTCATCTGTAGACATAGTTCTGCAACAGTTAAGAAGCTTTTCCATAAGCTGATAGTTGCTTATTGTAAAATTCCTGAAACGACCGAGTCCTGTACGCGGGTCCATAAGGAACCCCACAAGTATCCAACCATCAGGTTCAAGAACTTCTTTAATTGTAAGTTGACCTGAGTCTACCTTGTCAACAGCCTCCATTATATCGTTAAAATGTGAAAAGCGTTTTTCTCCTCCGTAATAATCATAAATAATTTGTGCACAGGAAGGAGCCATTCTGCTTTCACCTTTGTATTTTCCCTCAAGCTCGTTTCGTTCAAATTCACTTGAATGGTGATCAAACCAAAGTCCGCATCCTTCTACAAATGGAACATTTGCAAGAACATCATTTTTATCAATTGGTATCAGTCCATCCTGAAGATCTTTAGGATGAACAAATTTCCATGAATCTATAATCCCTACTTCAATAAGCAAAGCTCCGCATACAAGTCCATCAAAGTCCGATCTCGTTAAAAGTCTCATATTTTTAGTCCCCCTTTTTTATAATGTGTACTCATTATACATTATTTACTTCAAAAAAACAATACATTTTATTATATTTTGTCTAAAGTAAACAAAAGGATCAGGGAATAACTGTTTGCCATTCCCTGATCTATGATCTATTTTATTTTTCTTTTAAACTGATTCCGAGAATATCAAGGCTTTCCTTGTCAACCTGTGACGGACATTCTGACATAAGTTCGCTTGCATTCTGAACCTTAGGAAATGCTGTAACATCTTTCAGACTGTCGCATCCACACATAAGCATTGAAAGTCTGTCAAGACCAATTCCAAGACCACCGTGCGGTGGTGCACCATATTTGTAGGCTTCAACAAGGAATCCGAATTTTGCCTGAATTTCTTCTTCAGTAAGTCCGAGTGCCCTGAACATCTTCTGCTGGAGCTCATAATCAGTTATACGCATTGAGCCTGATGAAAGCTCAATTCCATTAAGTACAAGATCATAAGCTTTGGCAAATACTTTTTCAGGTGCTGTATCAAGATACTGAAGACATTCGTTCATAGGCATTGTAAAAGGATGATGCATTGCAAGCCATGAATTACTTTCTTCATCCCATTCAAAGAACGGGAATTCTGTAATCCAGAGGAAGTTGTATGTGTCAGGGATAATGTTAAGCTTCCTGGCAACATGAAGTCTCAATGCGCCGAGAACAGGCAGTGTTACCTTGTTTTTGTCTGCAACGATCAATGCAACATCACCTTGCTTGCAGTCAATTGTATTTAAAATTTGTGATATTTCATCATCTGTCATAAATTTTGAAAATGAACATGATGGCTTTTCATCTACCCATCTTATATATGCAAGACCTTTTGCACCGATACCCTTTGACATTTCTGTAAGCTTATCAATTTCTTTTCTGGTAAGTACAGAAGCAGCATTCCTGGCAACTATTGCACGGACACTTCCTCCGTTTTCAATAGCTGAAGTGAATACACCAAAACCACATGATTTAACAATATCTGAAATATCATTTATCTCCATACCGAATCTTGTATCAGGTTTATCTGAACCATAACGGTTCATTGCATCAGTGTATGTCAGACGCTGTATAGGAAGTGAGATATCTTTTCCAAGAACAGTTTTAAACAGGTATGAAATAAAACCTTCTGTAGATTCAAGTATATCTTCAACATCAACAAATGACATTTCAATATCTATCTGTGTAAATTCAGGCTGACGATCTGCTCTTAAATCTTCATCACGGAAGCAACGTGCAAGCTGTATATATTTATCCATACCTGAGATCATCAGAAGCTGCTTGTAAATCTGAGGTGACTGCGGAAGTGCATAGAACTTTCCGTTGTGGACTCTTGATGGAATAAGATAATCTCTTGCTCCTTCAGGAGTGGATTTCATCATCATAGGTGTTTCTATTTCGATAAATCCGTTCTGATAATAATATTCTCTTGCAGCCTTTGCAATTTTATGACGCATGATGAGATTCTGCTGAAGCGGCTGTCTGCGGAGATCAAGATATCTGTATTTTAATCTGAGTTCTTCATTTACCTTTGTTTCATTCTGAATTTCAAAAGGAGTTGTCTGGGCTTTTGCAAGTATTCTTAAATCTGAAACGATGATTTCTATCTCACCTGTTCTGATGTCAGGATTTACACTTGCTCTTTTAGCTACTGTGCCTTTTGCCATAAGTACAAATTCAGATCTGCATGAAGCAGCTTTTTCAAAAATACCCCTTGCAGTATTGTCATTGAATGCGAGCTGTACTATACCTGTTCTGTCTCTTAAATCTATAAATATAAGATTGCCGAGATCTCTTATTTTCTGAACAAATCCGCCTACTGTAACTTCATTTCCGATGCCTTCTACATCACCGCAGTAGTGAGTTCGTTTTAAACCTATCATGTTATCTGCCATTGATATTTATCCTTTCCGGTAATCAAAAATTAAGGGAATCCTGAAGATAAGGATATCCCTGATTTTTGTTTATTTTTCTAGGCCATTTATAAATTTTTCTGCTTCTTCGCAGTTAAGCATAGCTGCAACTGCTTCATTTGAAAAATTATCAACAAAAGAATTGTCGAGGGCAAGCTCAATTTCTTTTCCGCTTTGCATATTCTTGATATTTACCATACCTGATTGTATTTCATTATCACCAAGGACCATTGTGTAAACAGCACCTGTTTTATTTGCATATTTCATCTGTGCTTTGAGACTTCTGTTCATAAGGTCGTATTCTACTGTATAGCCTTCAGTACGAAGTCCTTTTGCAATAACTACAGCCTTTTCAAGTGCACTCTGTCCCATTGGTACAATGTAAAGATCACATTTTGATTTCTCCATGAAATCGCATCCCTGCTTTTCCATTGTCATTATCAGACGTTCAATACCTGCAGCAAAGCCGAGAGACGGTGTCTGAGGACCACCAAGCTCCTTTACAAGACCGTCATAGCGACCTCCTGCACATACAGTACCCTGTGCGCCAATATCGGTTGTTATAAATTCAAAAACGGTTTTTGTATAATAATCAAGACCTCTTACAATCTTAGGGTTTACTTTGTATGCGATATTCATAGATGTCAGAATATCTTTAAGTTTTTTAAAATGCTCAGAGCATTCGTTACACAGATAATCGGAAATAATCGGTGCATCCTGGGCAATATCGGAGCATACCGGACTTTTGCAGTCGAGTATACGCATAGGATTTTTCTCAAGTCTGCTAAGACATGTTTCGCAAAGGTCAGATTTTCTTTCCCCAAAATATTCTCTGAGTGCTTTATGATATTCAGCGCGGCATGAAGGACATCCTATGGAGTTTATATTAAGTTCAATGTTCTTAAGACCAAGTCTGTCTAAGAAATCATGTGCCATTGAGATCATTTCAGCATCAGCAAAAGGTGAGGCACTTCCTATCATTTCAGCACCAAACTGGTGAAATTCTCTGAGTCTGCCTGCCTGAGGCCTTTCATGTCTGAAACAGGAAACAAGATAAAAAACCTTCTGAGGGAGAGCATCATTGAGCATTCCGTTCTGCATTACTGCACGTATAGTTCCCGCTGTTCCTTCAGGTCTTAATGTGAACTTGCTTTCTTTTGCTATAACAGAATACATTTCTTTCTGTACTACATCGGTTGTTTCACCTACTGAACGCAGGAACAGGTCAGTGTTTTCAAATGTAGGAAATCTGATTTCATTAAAACCGTATGTCTGTGCTGTACTCTGAGCAATCTGTTCTACTGTATACCATTTGTTTATTTCTGCCGGTGTAACATCTCCGGTACCAAGTGGTCTTTGAACTGTTAAAGCCATATTATAAATATAATCCTTCCGTAAATAAAATTAAGTATTAAAATTCAGGTGTTCCATATGCACGCCAATCCAGATCTCCTCTTTCAAGAGCAAGAATAAGCGCTTCAGCTGTCGCAATGTTTGTTGCCACAGGCACATTGTGAACGTCACAGAGTCTCAGTAACTCAATGTCATTAGGTTCATTTGCCTTAGGTGTAATAGGATCCCTGAAAAACAGAAGGATATCTATTTCTCCGCATGAAATACGTGAAGACAGCTGCTGGTCACCGCCCTGTGAGCCACTTAGATATCTTTGAATATTAAGTCCTGTAGATTCACTTACAAGTTTTCCTGTTGTGCCTGTTGCGCATAAATGGTTTCTTGAGAGAATTCCGCAGTAAGCTATGCAGAACTGAACCATTAATTCTTTTTTTGAGTCATGTGCTATTAAAGCTATAGTCATACTGATATTCCTTTCTTTATAACAGATATACCTTAATGATATCTGTATTTGTGTATATTAAAATTTGATTGTAAGCGGTATATTTTCATTCTTTATTCTCTTTGATATTGCATCAAATGCAATAAGACTAGGAGAACCATACGGAATAGGCTGACCGGTTCCTGTTGCAGCTACGAGCTGATAATCCTCAGGAATAACACCGATAAGCTGTACGCCTATTGTGTCTATGGTTTCGTCAAGGTCGTGAATGAGCAAGTTGTCAATAGCGAGTCTGGAAACTTTGTTTATTATAAGTCTCTGCCGCTGATTTCCTTTTGTATAAAAAGCATCAGACATCATTTTTGCATCACGTATGCATATAGGATCAGGTGTAGTGACTACAAGTATAAGGTCTGCCTGTTGTACTATATCAAATACATGTGAATTTATTCCGGCACCTGTATCAATTATAATGAAATCATAGTATTTCCTTATCTGAGTACATATGTTTTTAATCTGTTCTGCAATAACAACAGTAAATGGATTCTCAGGTGCACATACAACACTGAGATTGCTTGCCATAGGGGTTTGTGTCACGGCCTGAAGAATATCGCACTGTCCTGAAAGAACATGCCCAAGGTCATATTTTATTTTGTTCTGTAGCGAAAAAATAATATCAATACAACGAAGTCCGAAATCAAGTTCAATGATTAATGTTCTGTTGCCCTGTTTGGCAAGAGAATATCCGAGCCCGGAGCAGATGGAAGTCTTTCCGGTTCCTCCTTTGCCGGAGGTAACGGCTATTACTTTAGACATATTAAACTCCTTTCAATTAAGATTTAATATAGTGCTATGTCATTTATTGGGTCGTTAATCAGATAATTTATATAATTATATTGTACCATAAATAATGATTTTGTCAAAGTCATTTTTTTATTAAATTCTAAAATTGTAGTAATGTATGATTTGTTTATTTTGATTTGTATATATTGTATAATATATAATAAAAAACGATAGGATTATCAGCTGATTTTATTGCTGTAATGAGAATTATAGGAATCAATAATTTTTCTGACAAGATATTTGGAATCTGTGCCTTTTTCAATAACAGCAGCAAATGCGATAACAGGATCATCTGCAGGTGCAAAGCCTATTACTGTTGTATTGGTGTCCTTACTTGATGTAGTCTGAGGTGTTCCTGTTTTTATTGCTACATCATATCCCAGACCGTTAAGTGAGAACTCACCGTCAGGCGTATTCTGTGAAGCGCCTATCATACCCTGGATTATAGATGGAAATACATAATCATAATTTGCATTTATAGTCTCTGCAACGAATGGTTCAACATCATCAATTTTGTTTCCGAGATAATCATATATGCTGTCTACAAGATGAGGCTGATATCTTACGCCTTTGTTGCCGATTGTAGATGCGAGCACCGCCATCTGAAGCGGAGTTATCATTGTTTCAGACTGACCGATCGCTGCGTCCAGAAGATTTCCCGCATACCATGTGCCACCGAGCTCCTCTACGACTTCAGGGCATGCGACATAGCCTACGGTATCTCCGCTTTCGAGTCCGAGATGTGTTCCGAGACCGTATAGATTTCCGTATTTCACTATGTTCTTAATTCCTGTAAGCTGTGAAAGCTCATAAAAGAATATATTGCACGATACACGGATAGCCTCTGTTACGCTTATATTTGAGTGATATCCGGTACAGTTTTTGTCTACATCAATGTATCTGTATTTCTGACCGCAGTAAAATGTACTGTCAGGTGTAATAAAGCCTTCATTAAGACCAGCTGTTGCTGTCACGGGTTTAAATGCCGAACCAGGTCGGTAAAGACCATCAGTTGCGCGGTTAAGAAGAGGTGTACCTTCACGGTTAAGAACATCTGAATAGTTTTCTATATAATCATTGAGATTATATGTCGGTGCTGTAGCAAGAGCAAGGACGTCATTATTCTTTGCGTTAAGAACAACTATTGCTCCTGAGTTGACATCAGTCATGTCCTTAACTTCAGTATTCAGATATTTCATAAAATTTTCAAGTATAGACTGAACGTCACGCTGAAAATCATTATTTATTGTAAGTCTCAATGTGTTTCCGGGAACAGGAGGTTCTGTAATTTCAGATGATATCAAGGAATTGTTCTGTACAGTTATTTCACGGATACCGTTTTTTCCTTTAAGATAGCTTTCCATGCCTTTTTCCAGACCGCTTTTTCCGACAGAATCATTAAGAAAATATCCCAGATTTTTAAGTTCATCATATTCCTCAGCGTAAATCGGACCTACTGTTCCGATCTCATGAGGTATAATATCTGTAACAGGATTTGTTCTGATAGCATCTTCTGCTATTTCGACTCCAGGAAGATCTACGCTCAGTTCCTTTATTTTTGATACAGTATCAATATTTATATCCTCACAAAGAGTAAAGACGTTACTCAATGAAAAATCACGTATATTCATTTCGTAACGTATTCCTGCAATTATCCTTTTTTGCTCATCAGTATAATCATCAGAGATTTTGTAGTCAACGATCAGTTTGTCAATGCAGTTTTCTGCTGTTGCGTAGACATTTACACCTATCAGGGATTTGAACCGTGATATGTCAGATTCATCCTTGCTGGAATATTCATAGGGAAGTGATTTTGAAACAGGCAGAGAGTCATGATAATCATAACCCTCTTTTATAAGAAAATCAGCTATTTTAAAAATTACGGCGTTGGCTTTCTCGTTATCCGAAGGAAAAGAAGATTTTTCAATTGTAACATTAAAGCCAAGCTTGTTTTCAACAATCGGAACTCCGTTTACATCTTTGATTTCTCCTCTTGTTGCATGTATTATTTGCTCGGCAGTGTATGATAACGGAGTTTTCTCGGTATAATCATTGCTGTCAACTATCTGTATTTTCATAAGTTTTACACTGCCAAGTGCAGCTGTTGAAATTACACCGCAGATAATCAGTACGGTTCTGAATCTGTCTGTAAAAATATTCATATTAACATCCTAATCCTTTATAAGAGCATCATTTTCATTTAATGTATGCATTTTGCGAAGTGTAAAATGTTTTCTGATAAATTTTATGAAAGGGTAAATAATTATCAGGGAAAAAATAGTAAGTAAAAATTCAGGCAGCATAAATTTTTTAAGTAAAATGTCTGTATTGCTGTAATCCCATATAACGTAATAGAAAAAATAGTCCAGCAGGAAACAGATTGATGAGTAAAAAATAGTAAGAATGAATATGTTGAGAAAACTTTTTCTGAGAAGATGTGTAAACAGAAGTGATGTACAGACACATCCAAGCAGAAGAAGTATAGCGTTATAGCCTATAAGTTTGCCAAGGGCTATATCATTAAGTAGTCCGCAGAAAATTCCTGTGACAGCACTTACGAGTTCATCCTCACTCATTGAAATGCACAGAGCCAGAGGTATAAGTATTTCAGGCTTTGTGAAACTTCCGGTTGTCATAAAAATAAATGTAAACCATATAATCAGTGAAAATATGCTCCATCGCATAAGCGCAAATTTCCGCTTTCGTTTGGAGGAAACAAGTTTAATATTCATTAACCTCGCCCTTTCCGTTGAATGAGGTAACGACCATAACACTTGTAAGCTTGGATACATCGACAAACGGTTCAAGAACAGCAAAATTTGATAAGCCGCTCTGTGCACTTCCTGTCTCGGTAACCTTGCCTACGAGATAATCAGCAGGGAAAAGTCCGCTGCTTCCTGTTGTTACAATCGTATCACCTTTTTTGATGCTGCTGTCTTTTTCAATGTAAATTATCTGGCTTAGTCCTTCTGAGGAATATTTTATGTCACCTTCAAGTATACCTGTATCTGATTTTCCCTTTATTGTTACACCTATTGAAAGATCAGGTGAAAGAATTGTACGGACTGTGGAATATTTTTCAGAAACCTCAACAACTGAGCCAACAAGTCCGGCTGATGTTACTACCGGATCATGTATTGAAATTCCGTCATTGCTGCCTCTGTCAATTATAAATGAGCAGAACGGGTCATTTGCTGTGTATGCAATTACTTTGCATGGAGGGGATAATGTGTAATCATTATGTTCTTCTTTTATGCCTATAAATTTTCTCAGCTCTTCAAGTTCTTTTTTTTTGTTTTCGTAATCAACCATATTGTTTCTGAGTTCACTTATTTCTGACTCAAGTTCAAGATTTTTTTCATAATATTTTTGTGAATTGAGGAAATAATCAATTTTTATGCCGAGATTGTCGGAGATTGCAGATGAAACATAACGGAATGGTTTTGAAATGGTGTTTACAAACTGTGAACCTCCGACTGAATGACCACTTTGTGTTACTGAATACAGCATGATTCCTATAAGCATTGCAATCAGACATAAAATCAATTTGAAATTAAGACTCTTAAAAAAATCACGCATTTTATTCTCCAATCAATAGTATTTAGGTTCATATTCACTGATGGCATCTTCATATTTTGAATAATCTTCTATTACCTTGCCAGTACCTTCAACTACACAGTCAAGAGGATATTCGGCAATATACACTGGCATTCCAGTTTCATTGTTTATAAGTGTATCAAGACCTTTGAGTAAAGCACCGCCTCCGCATAATGTTATGCCTTGCTCAATGATATCAGCAGATAATTCAGGAGGGGTCTTTTCAAGTGTTACTTTTACGGCTTCAATTATTTTGGATATAGGTTCTACAAGGGCGTCTCTTATTTCAGTTGATGTCACGGTAATGTTTTCAGGTAGTCCGTTAAGGAGATTACGTCCCTTGACTTCCATTTTTTCTACAGCATCCCCCGGATAAGCAGATCCTATCTGAACCTTTATATCCTCTGCTGTACGTTCACCGATAAGCATATTGTATTTTTTCTTTACATAGTTAATAATGGAATTGTCAAGTTCGTCACCGGCTATTCTTATTGAACGGGATGTTACTATTCCTCCCATGGAAATAACAGCAACCTCGCTGGTGCCGCCTCCTATATCAACTATCATATTTCCTACGGGTTCTGTAACAGGCAGGCCTGCGCCTATTGCTGCTGCCATAGGTTCTTCTATTATATAGACTTTTTTTGCTCCTGCAAGTTCAGCTGCATCTTTTACAGCACGTCTTTCTACCGGAGTAACACCTGATGGTATACAAATAGTAACTCTTGCTTTTGTAAATAAGGTTCCCTTAAGTGACTTTTTTATAAACTCTGAAAGCATGGTTGTAGTTATATTAAAATCAGCTATTACACCGCCCTTAAGTGGCCTGACAGCAATTATTGAACCCGGTGTTTTTCCTATTACTTCTTTTGCTTCTTTTCCGACATAGCTTGCCTTTTCATCTCTTGTGTTTACAGCAACAACAGAAGGCTCCCGTATTATTATTCCTTTTCCTCTCATATATACAAGGGTATTGGCAGTACCCAGATCAATGCCTATATCTTTTGTGAACATTAGAATTCTCCTTTTTATGTGATAAAATTAGTATATGTATTTTTTTGAATATATTATTAAAAAATTCAGATATCAGTCAATAAATCTTGAAAAGATAGTATATATAATAATTGCAGTAATGATACATATTACCTGTGCTATACTGATATCGAGTGTAAATCCGAGTGATATTGTCATAATCATAAGATCAATTGAAAGAGGTGCTTCGTGATTGAGACCTATAGAGACAGTATTTGACAGCAATGAGCTGTCAGTATGCTGTCCTATATATCCGCCTATAATAATTGAACTGATTATTAATGTTCCAAACACAAAACCTTTTTTTGTGAGTTTCATTTTTTGAAGATTTCCTTTCTCAAGAAGTTACTTTATACCGCGAAAATATAAGCCGCGTGTTATTCCGGAAGGAGCAACCGGTGAGCCGTTTATATAATCTGATATAATTTTTTTGACCTGTATTTCTGTTTCATCTGTAAAATAAAGTGTAATAAAGTCAATTCCGTCAAACTCATCAGGTTTGTCTGCAAGGTAAACTGTATCTGAATTAAAAATTTCTGTATAGTCATAGCTGCATTTTACCATAAAGCTGCGGTTTGTCCTGTCAGTTATATTGTGATTGCATCTGCTGCATCCTATAGTGTTTTTAATCGGGCAGTTGGATGTAAGCATAAGAGGCAGTCTGCCATAGGCAACAATTCCGACAGGTACAGGACTATATATTTTTCTGATCTGTAAAAGCTTAAGCTCAAACGACATAGTAGAATCAGTCAGCCCAAGAGCAGAGAGAGACTTTAATGAGTATGAATTTGCGATGTTGAGGCCAAAATCGCCATGAAGTGTAAAACCAATATCTGCTCCGGTCTTTATATATGACAGATTATTACACATAATGTGTCTGAATCCACGTTCATACATTGTTTTCAGATCGGAAATAATTTTACGCTCATCAGTGATAAAGCGAGGCGGTTCAATAATGATCCTGCTTGTGATGTTGTCCGGAATATTATTTTCTTTGGAGATATAGTGCATCGGAAATATTATCATGTCTATAATATCTGTATTTATGAGAGAAATCTGATCTATGTTTTCAAGTCTTATTCTGATCAGAGGCTTGGCAGATCCTGCAATATGATTTTTTCCTTGATATGTCAGTGAAAAATCATTATCAACAAATTTATTACAGGCCTGTTCACGAAGCCTGTATAAATTTTCTATAACATTACGTCTTATGCAGTTGATAGCAGAAGCCGGCACTGTAAGTCCTTCCTCCAGAGTGATTTTTATTTTACCAGGAGAATAGATTGTATTTCCGAGTTTTGAAAGTTGGTTTTTTATTATATCATCACTAATGGCTTTGTTCTGTGCTTTTTCAGGTATTACACCGTATACGGAAAATGAAAAATTTTCGCTGTCTGTTGCTTTAAGAATAATAGGCTTACCAGTATTTATTGTAATATCAAAATCTACTGATGAAATTTTTCTTTCTTTCTGATAAAGCTGATTAAGCTCCGGAATGACAGATGCTGAAGAAATAACATCATTTTTGTCACGCATACCGAACATGTTACATTTTTTTGAAGTAAAATATCCATCGGTAAAACCATTCCTTGAAAATACGGATTTTAATGATTCTATATCAGGTGTTTTTCCGTCTATAGCATTTCTGTATGCTGTGACAGCTGCTGCTACATATTCAGGACGCTTCATACGTCCTTCAATTTTAAGGGAAGTAACACCAGCTTGTCTGAGCTTGTCTATATGATCTATCAGTGAAAGATCCTTTAAAGAAAGACAATTGCTGTTTGTATCAGATGATGCAGAAAACGGAAGACGACAGCTCTGTGCACAAAGTCCTCTGTTTGCACTTCTGGAACCTATCATAGCAGACATATAACACTGTCCGGAAATTGACATACACAAAGCACCATGCACAAAAACCTCTGTATCAATTCCCTCTGCGGAAATATCGGAGATAATCTCAGAAGATGCTTCACGTGAAATTACCACCCGGGAAAATCCGAGTTTCTTTGCAAGCAGAGCTCCGTTTACAGAGTGAATGGTCATTTGTGTAGATGCATGAATATGAATATCCGGTGCAATACTTTTTATTATTAATGCTGCTCCCGGATCCTGAACTATAAACGCGTCAGGTAAAAGAGCAGCATATTTTTTTATGTCCGCTGCAAATTCATCAAGCTGAGAATCCATGAGCATGGTGTTTACTGTTATATAAAATCTGGCATTGTAAAGGTGACAGAGCTGTATTGCCTGTTCCATTTCCATCAGATCAAAATTTGCTGCGTTTTGTCTTGCCGAAAAATTTTTTCCTCCTGCGTATACCGCATCTGCTCCGCAGCGTAATGCAGCAATAACTGATTCCATGTTTCCGGCAGGGGCAAGTAATTCTATCATGGCTGAACCTAGACTTTCTTATAATTAATACTGTCTTTTAATTTTTTTAGATTAAGAGTGTCCTCAAGTTCAGTAATTTTATTTTTTAATGTTTCTATTTCACGCAGGGCACTGTCACGTTCAAGACGTGCTTTACCTGCTTCATCTACGTATTCTTTGATCTGTACACGAAGATTATCCATGCTTTCATTGCATTTGTTTATATCATCAAGTTTAGAAAGCGCAATCATCACAGAAGCAGAGTATACAGAGATATTTGTGTTGTTTCCAACCAGTTCTGAAATGTTTTTTTCCAGTTTTCTTGCCAATGCATATACATATGTCGGTTCTTCTTCTGTATGCAGACTGTATTCTTTTCCGCATATCACTACCTTTACTTTATTCATTAGAATATCCTTTCTTTTAATATTAAAATTTAAAAAAATTAGTGGGCAGAAAAAACCCCACACAAATATTATAATATATTTTTTTTACGTTGCATAGCCCTATATTCAAATTTTCATTAAAAAAATTAATTATTTTTTAAATAAAGGGAAAACAAGGGAAAGCCCCTGGATTGTTTATTTAAAAACGTTCCTGGGGCTTAATAATATCATCACATTTTATGGAAAATATGAATATTTATTCTAAAAATTAAAGTACTGGACCAAGTGTAACCTTATCACCGAGAATGAACTGCTTTAATGTTGTAAGATCAGCAAGGTTGATTTCGTCATCATCCAAAACATCACCGGCAACTTTCTGAATTTCGTCAAGTGATTTTTCCTTGAGAAGGTTAAGTGCAACATATGTGAGGTCTGTAATATCAGCTTTATCGTCACCTGTAATATCTCCGTATACGAGATCTGTTATTTTCTCAATAGCTTCCTTTGTAGCATCATCAAGTTTAATACACTGTACAAGTGAATGATCCTTTACATTTTCAAGATGTTTAGGAACGTTAATGGATTCAATGTTTTTGCTTCCTTCAAATGTTCCTTCTTCAATAACTTTCAGTCCTTCAGGAAGAGTAGCTTCTTTAAGGTTTTCACAGTTTCCGAAAGCTTTTTTGCCGAGCTTTTTAACGCCTTTGCCGATCTGAACTTTTTCAAGTTTCTTTGCATTAAGAAAAGCTTCGTCATCTATTTTTTGCATTGTGTCAGGAATAGCTACCTCTTTTAATGCAGAATCCTTGAATGCTTCTCCTTCAATTTCACGGAGACTATCAGGAAGCTTTACTTTTTCTATATGTTTGCAGTTATCAAAAGCATGCTTTGCAATTTTTTCTACACCTTCAGGTATAGTGTATTCAGCATCTGTTTTTGCGTCAGGGTAAGAAATAAGAACTTTCATGTCCTTATCATAAAGAACACCGTCAACTGATTTGAAATTCTTATTTTTAATATCAACCTTTATTTCCTTGAGATCTGTAAAATTAACAAGAGCAAGCAGTTCATCAATTGTCAGGGATGTCTTGTCTTCAGGTATTTCAAGCTCATCATATTCACCAAGTTTTGTCCAGTCAATTATAAACTTGAGGTTGATATCACATATAGAAATCTTATTCTTAGATTCTTTGTTTTCATCTTTTTCAGGTTTAGCAGGCTTTGTAACGTCAGTTCCTTCTGTTACTTCAGGCTTACCAGGCTTTGTCACATCGGTATTCTTTGTAACTTCAGGCTTAGTAGGCTTAGTAACGTCGGTATTCTTTGTAATCTCAGGTTTAGTATGTTTTGTAACGTCAGTATTTTTAGTAACTTCATGCTTTGTAATGTCAGAACCTTTTGTTACCTGAGGCTTTTCCGGCTTTGTAATGTCAGAGCCTTTTGTTACCTGAGGTCTTTCCGGTTTTGTAACGTCAGAACCTTTTGTTACCTGAGGTTTTTCCGGCTTAGTAACGTCAGAACCTTTTGTTACCTGATGCTTTTCAGGCTTTGTAATGTCAGTACCTTTTGTTGCAGCAGGAGTTTCTGCGTTCTGTGTGATTGTTGTGACAGGAGCTTCTGATACTACTGTATCTGCTGAAACACTTGCAAAAGAACCTGCTACCATTGTCAGTGCGGATATACCGGCTACTATTTTTGAAATTTTCATAATTAATTCTTGTCTTGCTGATTGCAAGACAATCCTCCCTTCAGATTTTTAAATTTTTAAATCAGACTTGTAATGCAGAGCGTAATGATATTGATATGTAATAAGCACAAACTGCAGCTTATTTGCTATATCATTAAGATGCACGTGAAATGAAAAAGGTTCCCGGAAAAATATATTTTTATTTGAAATTATTTTTCCACATTAATGATGTAAAATGTTCTAGCTGTAAACTGCAGATTTTGTTGCTGTATTAATTAGATGTCGGAGAGATATGAAAGGTTCCCAAAAAAATAAAAAAAATTTCAAAAAATTATGGGGAACCTTTTGACTTTTTGACTCATCTTATTTATAATGATGTATATATGAGCTGTAAATTCAATATAACAAGTGATCTTGCAAAGGGGCGAGGATATGGATTTCAAGGAGCAATTCAGCCAGAACGTTCTGAAGTACAGTAATTCACTCTTTTTTGTTGCTAAAGGGGTATTAAAGAACGATGCTGATGCAGAGGATGCGGTTTGTAATGCAATAATGAAAGCATACGAAAATTTCGGTCAGCTTAAGGATATAAAGGCTTTTAAGTCATGGATAACGCGAATAGTTATAAATGAAGCGTATATGATATGCAGAAAAAATAAAAATACGCAGTCAATAGAAGAAATACTGCAGGAACCATCATATATAGTTAAGTACTATGATGATACCTGGGAAATTGTCAACTCACTTGAGGAAGAATATAAAACAGTTCTGATATTGTTTTATTATAATGATTTTTCTATAAATGAGATAGCACAGACGCTTGATATAGCCAAGGGAACTGTAAAATCAAGACTTAACCGAGGGCGACAGAAGGTTAAAGAGCTGATAAAATAAATTAAGAAGGGAAACGAGTGAATGTATATGGTACATAGAAACAAGCTCTTTAATAAGAGCGTAAAAAATAAAGACAGGTATATTCCAGAAGGATACAACCAACGAATACTTAATATTCTTGGCAGTCTGCCTGACACTATGCCTGAAGATATACAGAATGTCTGTATAGTAAAACATAGCAGAACTTCCACATATACAACAGCACTGTCTGCAGCTGCAGTAATAATGCTTGTAATGGGAAGCGTATATGCATATACAAATATTGCTTCCAGTGGTAAGGATCACGATAATGATCCGCAGATTACAATAACAACAGTAACAACGGTTACAACAGATAAATCAGGTGAAAAAAATAATAATACAACAATATCTTCGTATGAAGAACGTATAACAACATCAGTTTCTGAAAACACAACAACATCATCAGGCGAATCAGTACAGAATCATGATATTGCAGGAAATACAGATATTAATACTGCTCAGACTTACCAGCCACAGACAAGTGTAAAGAAACAGATCACATCAGCATACGACAAAAAAGAAACAGAAAAGGCAGCTCAGACTACAAAGGTAAAAACAACAGATAAAGCTGAGTCAAAAACTGCGATTAAGGAGACAAAGAAAGCCGAAACAAAGCAGACAGCAGTAATACCTGACCATGCAGCTCCGGATAACAAAAAACCTGTTGTAACAGCCCCGCCTGCAGTAATACCACCTGTTCCTCCGGTTCACACAAAAAAGGAAAATGAAAAACCTGATAATGACCGCCATGAAAATAATAAGGATTTTTCAACGAATGACAAGCAAAAAGAACTCCCTGATAAAAATAACGGCAGAATAGAAGAAGAAAAAACGGAGAATCAACAGAATTGTCATTCATTTGAGAATGTAAAAGAAGTTAAAGATGATAAATGTATGAATGAATATGATACCTCATATGGTAATAAATAGTACAAAGTATTTAACAGAAAAAGTCAAGTTACTATAAGGATGTACATGGGACCGAAAGGTGAAGTTTAACTCCAGCCAAAGCGAACCTTTTTGTCAGACCGGTAAATTGTAAGCATGATCTGATGGTAACTATTGATATAAATGGGATCGGATAATGCATTAGTTTTCCAACCGACAAATATCTTCGGGTGGAAAGGAGAAAATTATGAATATAAAAGAAGAATTAATAAAGATAGTCAGCATAACAGAAGATATACAGCTCAACGATGTGGATATAGACCCTGAAAAAATAAAAGCTGTTATGATAAATGAAGTGGTGCCCACTGATCCGTCAAAGGATTTTTACGGAAAGTCCGATGCTGATTATATAAAAACAACAATTCTGCTTTTTGAAAAAGCAGGGTTTAAGATAAATGGAATCAATGATATTTTAAGCATGGGGATTTATATTACAAATGCAGTCAAAATACCAAAGTCTGAATATGCGGTTTCTAAGGGCAGTATTGAAAAAAGTCTGCCATATCTTGAAAATGAACTGGCACTGTTTCCAGATATAAAGGTTATTATGCTTATGGGGGATGTTGCAAAAAAATCATTCAATATGATAGCAAAAAAACAAACAGGGAAGAATGCGGTTTCTTCTTTTTCTACGTACAGGCTGAGAGAAAGCGAGATATATTACAAAAATATACGTGTGATGCCGTCATATATTATGACAGGAGGAAGTATCCTGATCGAAAAATCAAAATCCCAGATGACCTCAGAGGATATTTCAGTTATGGCAGATATAATAAAATGAATTTAAAGGCATTACTGCCTGAGTGCTTGTTTTTAAAGCAATCAGACAGTAATGCCTTTGTTTTTTATATCAGTATATATTAAATTATTTTACGAATTTAGAAAATGCTTTATCAGGGGTTGCCTCAAAACAAAGTTCTTTTCCGGTAACAGGATGTTTTATAATAAGTTTGTCTGCGTGAAGACCGAGACGTCTTATCGGACAGCTGCCGGCACCGTATTTTTTATCGCCTATAATCGGATTTCCGAGATCCTTCATATGAACACGTATCTGATTTTTGCGTCCTGTATCAATTTTGATTCTCAGCATTGAATAGTCGTTATTTTCTTTTATTACTTCATAGTGAGTTACAGCAAGTTTTCCGTCGCTGTCACCGTGACATGAGTATATAAGATGTGTTGTTGTTTCCTTTAAAAATGACTTTATTGTACCGCTCTTTTCAGGTGTGTGTCCGTTTACTATTGCAATATATCCACGCAGTACAACAAGCTTGTTCCACTGATCCTGAAATTTTGTCTTGAGCTCTTCATTCTTTGCAAATATTACAACTCCTGAAGTATCCTTGTCAAGACGGTGCAGTATAAAAATGTGGTTAAGACCGTCACGTTCACGGAGATATTCTGTCAGATAATGATATGCTGTCAGTTCCTTTTCCTTATCAGTTGCTATTGTAAGAAGACCTGCCGGTTTGTTTATTGCTATTATTTCATCATCCTCATAGATAATATCAAGAAACTGGCTGCCGATTGTATTTTTGGCTCCGTGTGATTTTATAATTACCTTTTGCCCTGCCTTTACCGGATAATCGTACTTTGAGGTGATTGTTCCGTTTACTATTACCTGGTTATGATATAGCATTGATTTGATTTTGTTAAGTGATTTTTCCGGAAGCTTTTTCTGAAGAAATTCACGGAGAAATGCATCTTCCTCTGCAATAAATTCATATGCAGGCTTGTGATGATTGTTTTTGTAAGGCGTTTCCAAATTTGGCTTTGTGCCAGGCTTCTGGGAGACAAGATTATTAAATTTTTTATCCTGGGTTTTATCTTTTTTTGTATATGCGGTTTTTGATTCGGAATTTCTGCTTTTACTGTTTTTTTTATAATTATTGTTGTTCATGGCTTTTTCCTTTCGTAGTGCAGTTATCTGCAGCACTGTTAAGTATAGCATTTTTTGAAATAATGGTCAATGAAAAATAATATTTACGAAATTTTCATATGATATAGATATGAAGTATATTAAAATTAATAAAACCCGTATAAATTTATGGCAGTCAATAAAATTATGGTTGAAAGAGCCACATTAACATGATATAATTATAATAGATATTTCATTAAAAATACAATTTCGAAAGGATAAAATACTTATGTTGACTGATATCGAAATCGCTCAGGAAGCAAAAATGAAAAAAATTACCGATATAGCAGAAGGACTTGGCATTGATGCCGATGATCTGGAGCAGTACGGACAGTATAAAGCAAAGCTTTCGGAAAACCTTTATAAAAAGCTTGAAAACAATAAGGACGGTAAGCTTATTCTTGTTACAGCAATAAATCCTACTCCTGCAGGAGAAGGAAAAACTACAGTCAGTGTCGGACTTACACAGGCAATGGCCAGAATAGGCAAAAAAGCAATGCTTGCACTCAGAGAACCGTCACTGGGACCTGTGTTCGGAATCAAGGGCGGAGCAGCAGGCGGCGGATATTCGCAGGTAGTTCCTATGGAGGATATAAACCTTCATTTTACAGGAGATATGCATGCTATTACAGCAGCAAACAATCTTATTTGTGCAATGCTTGATAATCATATGCAGCAGGGAAATGAACTTCAGATTGACTCAAGAAGAGTTGTTTTTAAACGTTGCCTTGATATGAATGACAGGGCACTCAGAAATACAATAATCGGACTCGGAGGAAAGGTAAACGGAGTACCTCGTGAGGACGGATTTCAGATAACAGTTGCTTCAGAAGTTATGGCAATACTTTGTCTTGCCTCTGATCTTAATGATCTGAAAACAAAAATAGGCAATATACTTGTTGCATACAATACAAGCGGTGAGCCTGTATATGCCCGTCAGCTCGGAGTTCATGGAGCAGTTACAGCCCTTATGAAGGATGCCCTGAAGCCGAACCTTGTACAGACACTTGAAAACAATCCTGTATTTATCCATGGCGGCCCGTTTGCAAATATTGCACATGGATGCAATTCAGTAAGAGCTACAAAGCTTGCATTGAAGCTGGGAGATTACTGTATTACAGAAGCAGGTTTCGGTTCTGACCTTGGTGCAGAGAAATTCTTTGATATAAAGTGCCGTTTTGCAGGTCTGAAGCCTTCATGTGTTGTTCTTGTTGCCACAATAAGAGCACTCAAATATAACGGCGGTGTTCCTAAGGCAGAGCTTACTTCCGAAAATACAGATGCACTTAAAAAAGGAATTATCAACCTTCAGACACATATTGAAAATATGCATAAGTTCGGACTTCCTGTAGTAGTTGCAATAAACAGATTCCATACAGATACAGATGCCGAAATATCGATAATCAAAGATCTTTGTCAGAAATCTGGTATTGAAGTATCACTTACCGAAATATTTGCAAAAGGCGGAGAAGGCGGTACAGATCTTGCACAGAAAGTATGCATTACCATTGAAAAATGTGAAAAAAGCGGCGAAACAAACTTCAGACCTCTATATGATGAAAAGCTTCCGATAAAGGAAAAGCTTACAATACTTGCAAAGGAAATCTACAGAGCAGACGGAGTTATTTATACAGCACAGGCTGAAAAGGCAATAAAAGAAGCCGAAAGACTTGGTTTTGACAATATTCCTGTATGCGTTGCCAAGACTCAGTATTCGCTCTCAGATGATCCGGGACTTCTTGGAAAACCTGAAAACTTTAAAATAACAGTAAGAGACGTTAAAATATCTGCAGGTGCAGGCTTTGTTGTTGCATACACCGGTGACATTATGACAATGCCTGGACTTCCTAAGCAGCCTGCAGCACTTAAAATAGACTGTGATAATGACGGAAATATTTCAGGATTGTTCTGATATATATAAATTAATTAGAGGAAAAAATAATGAATAAAGTTATTACAAATTCACCTGAGGAGACAATAGCATTTGCCCAGAAAATAGGCGTACTGCTTCATAAGGGCGATGTTATTGCATACAGGGGAGGGCTTGGCGCCGGAAAAACTACGTTTACACGTGGACTTGCAATAGGTGCCGGACTTGAAGATGAGGTAACATCTCCGACATTTGCTCTTATAAATGAGTACAGAGGTGCAGTTACCATTTATCATTTTGATATGTATCGTATAGGAAGCATGGCTGACCTTGAAACAACAGGCTTTTTTGATTATCCATCGGAAGAAAGTATTTTTGCAATCGAATGGTCTGAAAATATTGAAGATGCATTGCCTGACAATACTATATATATAGACATCAGACGTATTGACGATAATATAAGAGAAATAACAATTCAAGGAGATGAGCGGTTTGCTGGTATTGGGAATTGATACTTCAGGAAAGAATGCCTCTGTCGCTGTATGCAGTCAGGAGCAGCTGCTCGCACAGTATTTTCTGAAAACTGATAAGACACATTCACAGGTGATTTTGCCGTTGTGCAGAAAAATGCTTGATGATCTAGGCATTTTTATAAAGGATATTGACAGATTTGCAGTTTCAGCAGGACCTGGTTCATATACAGGACTCAGAATAGGAATTTCAGCTGTAAAGGCAATGGCATTCACACTTGGTAAGGAATGTAACGGAATTTCTACTCTTGAGGCTCTTGCATATAATTTTGCAGGAACAGATGGTTATGTATGTTCTGTAATGAAGGCAAGACTTGATATAGTTTACTGTGCAGTATTTAAAATAAATGGTGATACTGTATCACGCTGTACCGATGATCAGATGATTTCTAAATCAGAACTTGCAGATAAGCTTGAAGAATTTCCGGAACATATAATAATAACAGGAGACGGAGCAGAAAATTTTGTTTCTGAATTTAAAAACGAACGTTTTTCACTTTCTTCTTTACATCTTAGATATCAGCTTGCTTCAGGAATTTGTATGAGCGCATTAAACAAGGATGGACAGACTCCTGATGAAATAAATGCTTTTTATATGCAGATTACAAAAGCAGAAAAAGATTTGTTGGGAAAAAAATAAATTGTTGATTTTTTATAATATCTATGATATAATTTAAACATTATTTCAAATATCGACGAAGGGATTGTTGCAATAGTGATAGCTATAGGCTGTGATCATGCAGGTTATGATTTGAAAAAAGAAGTAGCAGAATATTTAAAAAAGAATAACATTGAGATAATTGACTGTGGATGTGATGGTCAGTCCTGTGATTATCCTGATATAGCAGAGGCCGTATGCGAAAAAATTACATCCGGCCAGGCTGACAAGGGTATTCTTATTTGCGGAACAGGTATAGGAATGTCAATTGCTGCAAATAAAATAGATGGTATACGGTCTGCAGTTTGTTCAGAGCATTTTTCAGTAAAATATACAAGACTTCACAATGATGCCAATGTTCTGTGTATGGGTGCCAGAGTAATAGGTCCGGGCATAGCTGTTGAACTTGCTGATTTGTTTATCAGCACAGAGTTTGAAGGCGGACGGCATCAGAGAAGACTTGATCTTATAATAAAATTAGAAAACAAATAATATATGAGGAGGATAAATATATGAGTAACAATGTAATGGTAATAGAACATCCATTAATCCAACACAAAATTTCATTATTAAGAGATAAGATGACAGGTGCTAAGGAATTCAGAGAACTTGTTTCAGAAACAGCAATGCTTATGTGCTATGAAGTAACAAGAGATCTTCCTCTTAAAGAGGTGGAAATTGCAACACCTCTTGCAATGGCAAAAACAAAGATAATCTCCGGACGTAAACTTGCATTTATCCCTATTTTAAGAGCGGGTCAGGGAATGATCGAAGGTGTTACAGAACTTGTTCCGGCTGCTAAAATAGGTCATATAGGTACATTCCGTGAACCAAATACTAATGAATCAATTTTATATTATTGCAAGCTTCCTGAGGATATAAGTGAGCGTGATGCAATAATAGTAGACCCGATGCTTGCTACAGGTGCTTCACTTTGTGTTGCAATTGATGAGCTTAAAAAGAAAAATGCCAAGAGCATAAAGTTCATGTGTATTATAGCATCTCCTGAGGGCATAGAAAATGTTACCAGAAAGCACCCTGATGTTGAAATATACTGTGGTGTTATTGATGATTATCTTGATGAGAACAAATATATCGTTCCTGGACTCGGTGATGCAGGGGACAGAATGTTCGGAACGAAATAATTACAGTTTATCAGAGCGGTTTTTTCGTAGCCTTCTGACTAGTCTCTTATACTTAATCTGAATGTTTTTTAATATCCATCTGAATTTCCTGATAACGTCTGATGGTTTTTTTTCCATAATGACAGCAGCTAGGATGAGAAATGGTACAGTTGGAAATACAGGAATAAGAAGTCCTATGATGCCGATAAGTACAAATAAACAGGCAAAAATGATACGAATGGTTTTGCAGAATTTTTTCATGCCATAGCCTCCATGGTAAAAATAATAATTTACTTATAGATATTATATCACAAATTTGCACGTGATATTATATATCAATAAAATTAACACGATATCGTTGCAGTTAATGCAGATGGTATCGTGTTTTTTTCTTATAATTGTGTAACGTGTGTGTCGTGTGGAATTTAATCGGACAATTATAATATAAAAATCCAAAAAAATATTGACAAGTGTATATATACATGCTATACTGTGTATATCGTATATATACAAATTAAACAGAGGTGCACCAATGGATATCTTATTAAATAATGCAATTGATGAGCCTATATACCAGCAGATAGTCTCACAGATAAAGGAAAATATAATGAACGGTAATATTTCAGCAGGTGAAGCATTGCCCTCAATGCGTGTTCTTGCGTCACAGCTTCGGATAAGTGTTATTACAACAAAACGCGCGTATGAGGAGCTTGAACGAGAGGGCTATATTGAAACCTATGCTGGAAAAGGCTGTTTCGTAAAGGGACAGAATACTCAGTTTCTAAGAGAGGAAAATATAAGACAAACTGAGGAACTGCTTACAAAGGCATGTCAAAAAGCTAAAATGTGTAATCTGAGCTTGGATGAAATGAAAGAAATTCTGGATATGGTTTATGGAGATGATTAGAATGAGTGATTACGAAAATGCGATTGAAATAAGCGGTCTTACAAAGAAATACGACGGCTTTACTCTGGATAATGTAAGCTTCAATGTCCCAAGGGGAAGCATTATGGGCTTTATAGGGCAGAACGGGGCAGGGAAAACAACGACTATCAGTGCATTGCTCAATATTATAAAAAAAGATTCCGGTTCTGTTAAGATTTTCGGTATGGATAATATTGAACATGAAAGAGAGATAAAAGAATACATAGCACCGGTTTTCGATGAGCTTCCGTTTCACGAACAGCTTAATGCCAGGCAGGTAAGCGTTATTTTAAAAAGCATATACAAGGAATGGAACGATAATAAATTCAAAGAATATCTCACACGATTTTCACTGCCTGAAAAGAAAAAGCTAGGCAAATTTTCAAAGGGTATGAAGATGAAGTTTCAGATAGCAGCGGCACTTTCACACAACGCAAAGCTGCTTGTAATGGACGAGGCAACAACAGGACTTGATCCTGTTGTAAGAAATGAAATACTTGATATTTTCCTTGAATATCTTCAGAATGAGGAAAACAGCATTCTTATGTCGTCTCATATTACTTCAGACCTTGAAAAAATTGCAGACAGTGTGACTTTTATTGATAAGGGCAGAATTCTGTTAAGTGGTTATAAGGATGATATACTTGAATCTCACCGTATAATAAAATGTACAAAGGATCAATACAAAAATATTTCCCATGAGGATTTTTTAAGTGCCCGTATCAGTGATTTCGGAGTGGAAGTAATGGTTCATGATAAGGATATGTGTGAGAAAAAATACCCGGACCTTATCTATAACAGAACAAACCTTGATGAGCTGATGATGTTCTATGTTAATGCGGCCAAAAAGGAGTGGAAATAATGCATGTCAGAAAAACCACTTTGATAAAAGGACTTATCTACAAGTCATTTATACTTAACTTAAAGGAAACGCTTGTATTTTTTATGGTTACAATTATTTTTATATTAGTTGGTATACTTATAGAGTTAAGCATAAAATACGGAAATCTTGGTGACAGAGGATATGAAAGCCTGCTTTCTAATCCGGTATTGAGTATTATGGTTATATATTATCCTTCAATGTTTATTACAGCTTCATGTATCATGGGAAGTAGTACTATTGTAAAAGACAAAAAGTCAGGATGGATAAAATTTCAGTATGCTTCTCCGGTAAATGAAAAAGACGTGGCTGCAGCAGAGTATTTATTAGTTGCTATCGGTTGGATAATTGGAACTGCTTTATCAGTTGCCAATATGGCTATGTTTTATGCAATTGAAGGCCAGAATCTCAGCCAAAGAAATATTTCAGTAATTCTTTTGATAACAATTTTAGCTGTTCTGTTTAATAACTATACGAGTATAATGTCGAAAATTTTTTCAGCAAATATTGCAGTAATAAGTTTGTTTATTGTGTTTTTTATATGTTTTGCAGCGTTCCTTATTTTAAAATGCCTGTTTGGCTTATCAATTGAAGATCTCATACCGGTGTTTAATACCATCTGCGATAAGTTTATTTTCTTTGCTGTTCCGGTATTTATTATAATTAATGTCGCAGGTTATTTTATTACTGTGGCATTGTTTAAAAGGAGGAAGGTAGTATGAAAGGTCTGATTTATAAGGATCTGATAATAAACCGTGTATCGCTTATTTTTTATTCTGTGGGAATAATTTTGACAAGTATTTCGTTTTTGATTATTGAAGGATTTATTAAGAACATAGAGATTGCATATACATCAATGTCAGTTATGCTGTATGGAATGTTGTTTATATGTTCTGTTAGCCTGCATGACGGATGCTTTTGGGCTGACAATAAACGGATCTGGTCGGCATTTTCAATTTCAACGCCCGTTTTAGTAAAAGGATGTGTTCTGGAAAAATATATTTACATAATGATTATCAGCTTTTCATCTTTATTATACAGCTTTTTATTTGAAACTGTCTGTGTGGCAGCTGGTATAACAGATTCATTAAAATTTTATAAATTAAATATTATATTATTCTTTATAAGCATGGTATTAGGGGCAGTCAACATTCCTTTTGTTGTAAGATTAGGACGTAAATATGGAAGCTATGTAAAGACAGCAGCTTTACTGCTTATTTGTGCAATATTCGGAGTATGGTTTCTGTTTGGTGACATATCAGTGCTTAATTCACCTGAAAAAATACTGACGTGGATTTCAGATGCAGTTACCGGAAATGGTCCTGAGTTTACAGGTCTCATTATAATCCTTGCTGTATGTTCGGCATTTATGCTTTTAGTGTCATATTTTATTTCATGTGGTCTTTACCGTAATGGTATAGAAAATTGTGAAAAATAAAAAAGCCAACCCTTTGATCCGCTTAAAATGCGGAACAAAGGGTTGTTAAAATTTAAGGCAGTATTATTTATGTTTCATATGTGGTAAGTATGCTTCGGGCGACGTCAGTTTTTGACTGGCGTGTGTCCATTGCCTGTTTTTCAATGTATCTGTGTGCCTGAGGCTCGGTAAGCTTAAGGTACTGAATAAGGACACACTTTGCACGGCTTATAAGACGTGTTTCTTCAATCTTTGTCTGAAGCTTGTTGTATTCGTTCATAACTGTGAGCATTCTGGCTCTTGTTGACTGGAGGAGCTTTATTGAATGAAAGAACAGTGTTTTATTAAGCGGTTTTGGCAGGACGCAGATGCCGTAAACGCTTGCTTTATCCGAAATTTCTTCTGAAATCTCTGATTTGCAGATCAGAAGAACTCCGGCATTTGTTTTTTCGGCTATTGTGACTGCAAGCTCATGACCGAATTCATCACGTAGTGGAGTGCTTATTATCACTATTTCAAAATCAGTACGGTTAATAAGTCTTCTTGCTTCACTTCCACTTTCAGAGGTAGTTATCTGATCATAGCCATAGGATTTCATAAGGTCTGAGAGCAGTGATAATGCCTGTTCAGAACCGGAAATCAGAAGAATTTTGTCCAATAAATCCACCTACCGTTCGTTGTTGAAATGACATTTTACTAAATATATCTGAAATAGAGTTCGTCTTCAATTTTTCCTTTATCATCTGCATTTTCATAATTTTTAAGATCAATGCCAAGCTGATTTATAATATTTTCATATGCATATCCGGAAAAAACTTTTTTTACAAATTTGCTTTCTGACATGATCTTTATAGCTTCACTGAGTGACTCTGGCAGCGGTTCACCGTCATCCGGAGAATTGAATTCTTTTAATTCAGCTTTTTCATTTATTCCCTCAAGGCCTGCAAGCAGAAGAAGATTCAGTGCAATATAAAGATTGCATGACGGGTCGGGGGAGCGAAGCTCAATTCGTCCGCTGCCGGTACGTGAATCAGGAATGCGTATAAGGTATGCACGGCTTTCCTTTGCCCAGTTTACGTGGCCAGGCTCAGGAATTTCGCCGTTTCTGAAGTATGAGTTTGTAAGGGGATTGAGAAACGCTGTTATTTCACGTATTCTTTTGAGCACGCCGGCTATAAAGTACTGACCTTCTTTTGAAATATTTCCGTCGGCTACTTCAAAAATATTTTTATTATTATGGTTTATTGATATATTTATAAGAAGTGCACTTCTTGGCTGATCTCTTAAAGGATATGGCATAAATGATGCATACAGACCATTTTGTGAAGCAATTGATTTTACGGCTGTTTTAAAATTTATAAGATTGTCGGCTGCTGAAACAGCATCACTGTACTTGAATGTAATTTCATTCTGTCCATGTCCGTACAGGTGACGTGAGGTTTCCGGGTGAATATCCATTTCATCTATGGAGAGGCATATTTCACGTCTTATGTTTTCTCCGTGATCACGTGGAGCAACGTCAAGGTATCCTGCATAGTCGTTTGTTGTGTGTGTAGGATTTCCAGACTCGTCAAGTTCAAAAAGATAAAACTGACATTCTGTTCCTATGCTGCATGTGTAGCCTTCAGAGCGCAAAAATTCTGCTGTGTTTTTGAGTCTTGCCCTTGTATCACCTTCAAACTGGGTTCCGTCAAGGTTTTTCAGGTCACAGAAAAATCTTACTACACGGCCTGCCTTAGGTCTCCATGGCAGAACGGAAAGAGTAGATGTGTCAGGTACAAGGAATATATCGCTGTGTGTACAGTCGTTTTTTCCATAAAACGCTGATGCGTCGAGGGGAACGCCTCTTTTTAGTGCAGTCGGTAATTCTGATGGCATAATAGCCATGTTTTTCAAATTTCCGCACAAATCTACAAATGCAAGTCGTATAAACTTTACATCATTTTCTTTTACAAAACTGATAACATCTTTTTCAGAATAGTTCATGTTATGTAATCTATCCTTTCATAGTGTGATAGTGGGTTTCGCCTCTTCGGAGGCGAGCAGGGCTTTCAGGTCGCCCTGCACCTTCGGGTTTCATAGCTGATAGGTTGGTGGTGCAAGGGTTTCGCCTCTTGGGAGGCGAGCAGGGCTTTTCTATCGCCCTGCGCCTTCGGGAATAAAATTCTCTTATAATTATACAACATTTTAAATAAACTGTAAAGAATTTTGAGTATATAAAATATGCCGCTGTAAACTATTATACGTTTACAGCGGTATGATATTCTTATTTGGGTAAGAGAAGATTTATTTTGTTTTTAATAAATTACCTCAGATTACTGTACCCTATCAGAAATTCGTCAACTTCTTTTGCTGCTTTGCGGCCTTCTGAAATTGCCCATACTACAAGTGACTGGCCTCTGTGCATATCACCGGCTGTAAATATTTTATCTTTGCTTGTTCTGAATGACTTATCTTCAGTTTTTACAGTTGTTCTTTCTGTTACTTCAACATCAAATGAATCTGTTACATATGATTGAGCACCTACAAAGCCTGCTGCAATAAGTACAAGCTCAGCAGGAATTTCTTTTTCACTTCCCTGTATCTCCTGAAGTTCGTTTCTGCCTGTTTCTTTGTTTTTTACAGACTTAAGCCTGACTGTGACTACTGCTGTAAGTTCACAGTTCTGGTTTTTTATAAATTCCTTTACTGTTGTCTGATAAATACGTGGATCATGACCAGATACAAATGCCGCTTCCTCCTGACCGTAATCTGTCTTGCAGATTCTAGGCCACTCAGGCCATGGGTTGTTTTCGCTCCTGCTGTCCGGCAGCTTAGGCATCATTTCAAGCTGTACTACAGAACGGCAGCCATGACGTATGCATGTGCCTACGCAGTCATTGCCTGTATCACCGCCGCCGATAACCACGACATTTTTGTCCTTTGCTGATATATACATATTATCTTTAAGATTGCTGTCAAGAAGACTTTTGGTTGTGGACTCAAGAAAATCAACTGCAAAATATATTCCGCTTGAATCACGGCTGGGAGCATTTATATTTCTTGGGTTTGAAGCACCGCATGCAAGAATTACAGCATCATATTTTTCTGCTATTTCCGATGCAGGGTATTTATCTGTACCTATATCTGCATTTGTTATAAATGTGATGCCTTCTGCTTCCATAAGCTTTATTCTGCGTTCTATTATGCTTTTGTCAAGCTTCATATTAGGAATACCATACATAAGAAGACCGCCGATTCTGTCACTTCTTTCATATACAGTTACACTGTGCCCACGCTTGTTAAGCTGTGCAGCAGCTGCAAGTCCGGAAGGACCTGAGCCGATAACAGCAACACTTTTACCTGTTCTTACAGACGGCAGTTTAGGCTTTATAAGCCCTGATTTAAAGGCATTTTCTATTATTGCATACTCATTTTCCTTTACTGATACCGGCTGGCAGTATATGTTGCATGTACAGGCCGCTTCACATGGAGCAGGGCATACCCGTGATGTAAATTCAGGAAAATTATTTGTGATAAGGAGCCGGCTTACGGCTTCATCCCATTTTCCGTTGTAGATAAGGTCATTCCATTCAGGAATCAGATTATTGAGCGGACATCCTGAGGCAGAGCCGCCTATCATCATGCCGGACTGACAAAATGGAACGCCGCATTCCATACATCTTGCACCCTGAAGCTGCTGATTTCCCTTTGACATATGTAGATGAAATTCATTGAAGTTTTTTATTCTTTCATAAGGAGAAATGCATTTGCTTGTTTCTCTTTCATATTCCATAAATCCTGTTGGCTTTCCCATTAATAAGCACCTCTACTTTCTTGCATTCGCATAAAATGCTTCAATCTGAGCCTGCTGACTGTTAAGGCCTTTTTCTTCCATCTGAGTAATTGTAGTCATCATCCGGGCGTAGTCAAACGGCAGTATTTTTTTAAATTTAGGAAGATACATATCGAGATTCCCGAGAATTTCTTTACCCTTTGCTGAGTTTGTAGCGCAAACGTGTTCTTCAATAAGCTGTTTTAATTCAAGAATATCATATTCCTCGTTTACAGGATTGAGTGAGACCATTTCTTTATTGAGTTTTGTATACAGATCATTGTTTTCATCAAGCACATAGGTAATTCCTCCGCTCATACCTGCTGCAAAATTTTTGCCTGTGTTGCCCAGAATAACTACTCTGCCGCCTGTCATGTATTCACATCCGTGATCTCCCACTCCTTCAACTACTGCATATGAACCGGAATTTCTTACGCAGAAGCGTTCTCCTGCAACTCCGTTTATAAATGCTTTTCCACTTGTTGCACCATAAAGGGCAACGTTTCCAATGATAATATTTTCGTCCGGCTTGTATGTTACGTCCTCAGGAGGATAAACGACAAGCTTACCGCCGGATAGACCTTTTCCGAAATAATCGTTGCTGTCACCTTTAAGCTCAAGTGTAAGTCCTTTTGGTATAAATGCTCCGAAACTCTGACCGCCGCTGCCAGTGCAATTTACTTTGTATGTGTCTTCATCAAGCGTGTTTTTATAGAGTTTTGTTATTTCAGATCCGAATATTGTTCCTACCGTACGGTCTGTATTTGTGACGTTTATTTCAATTGATTTGCTCTGCCTGCTGTTAAGGGCATTTTTCATTTTCTTCATTATAATTTTTTCATCTATTGTGTTCTTAAGATTAAAATCATAAGCAGTTACCGGATCAAATACTTTTATAGTCTCTGGATCGGTATAAGGATTATTTATTATTTTTGAAATGTTTATGTGTGAATTATTTACACCTTTCTTTTCTTTAAGGAGATCAGTACGTCCGATAAGTTCATCAACGGTACGGATACCAAGAAGAGCCATGTATTCACGAAGTTCCTGTGCAATAAATCTCATGAAGTTCACAATATATTCCGGTTTGCCTCTGAAATTTTTTCTGAGCTCAGGATTCTGTGTTGCAATACCTGCAGGGCATGTATCGAGATTGCATACTCTCATCATTACACATCCCATGGTTACAAGCGGAGCTGTTGCAAATCCGAATTCCTCTGCACCGAGAAGTGATGCAACAAGAACATCACGTCCTGTCATGAGCTTTCCGTCTGTTTCTATTACAACCTTGGAACGCAGCCCGTTGAGAATAAGCGTCTGATGTGCTTCTGCAAGACCAAGTTCCCATGGAAGACCTGCATTATAGATCGAACTTCTAGGTGCAGCGCCTGTTCCCCCGTCAGCACCGGAAATAAGTATAAGTCCCGCACCAGCCTTGGCAACACCTGCTGCAACGGTTCCTACGCCTGCTTCCGAAACAAGTTTTACTGATATACGGGCTTTTTTGTTTGCATTTTTAAGGTCATATATAAGCTGTGCAAGATCTTCAATTGAATATATGTCATGATGAGGAGGCGGGGAAATAAGACCGACACCCGATGTAGAATGTCTCGTCCGGGCTACCCATGGATAAACCTTCTGACCCGGCAGATGCCCGCCTTCACCTGGTTTTGCACCCTGTGCCATTTTTATCTGAAGTTCGTCAGCGCTTACAAGATATTCGGATGTAACTCCGAATCTTCCTGATGCAATCTGTTTTATAGCGGAACATTTATTTGTTTTTGAGCCCTTTGTTACGAGTCTTTCAGGGCTTTCACCGCCTTCACCGCTGTTCGATTTTCCGCCCAGCATATTCATTGCAATTGCCATTGTTTCATGTGCTTCCTGAGAAATTGAACCGTATGACATTGCACCTGTTTTAAAACGTTTTACTATAGAGTCAACACTTTCGACCTCATCAACAGGTATTCCACCGTTCTTATCAAATTTAAAATCCATAAGGCTTCTGATATTCATTGTAAGGTCTTCTCTGTTTATAGCTGCTGTGTATTTTTTGAAGGTCTCATAGCTGCCAGTTCTTGCAGATTCCTGAAGAAGATGAATAGTCTGAGGATTATAAAGATGTTCCTCCTTGCCTGAACGCATTTTGTGACTGCCGGCACTGTCGATTTCCATATCAATGTCTAGTCCGAGAGGATCAAATGCAGCTGAATGAAGCACATCAACATTTTGACTTATATCATTAAGTGATATTCCCCCTGTACGATTTACTGTGTTTGTAAAATATTTGTCAACAACTTCGCTGCTCAATCCTATAGCTTCAAATGTTTTTGCACCGTGATAAGACTGAATTGTTGAAATACCCATTTTGGATGCTATTTTAATTATTCCGTTAAGAACTGATTTGTTGTAATCATATTCAGCGGCATAATAATCCTTGTCAAGGACGTTTGTTCTGATAAGATTTCTTATCGTATCATGTGCAAGATAAGGATTTACAGCACATGCACCATATCCCAGAAGTGCTGCAAAATGATGTACTTCACGAGGTTCTGCACTTTCAAGTACAATTGCAAGAGCTGTTCTTTTCCTTAAGCATTTCTTCAGATAAAAAAGGT
>OBID01000040.1_pt1 | contig 54512 bp, 40 predicted proteins | sample 1519781 | NCBI WGS metagenome assembly OBID01 (sample SAMEA3991478, study PRJEB22521) | metagenome | biome: anthropogenic terrestrial biome; feature: sewage plant; material: sludge | place: Sweden | collected 2012-09-26 | reverse complement strand
TTCTGTATGTATTGCAGCAGAGTAATACGATTTTAAATATCAAGAGAAAGGGAGCAAACAGATGTTTGCTCTCTTTTCATGTTTATAGTAAGGTGTGTCGTGTTATTGGTTCAGTGTGATGCTGTTCGGCTCTACGGTGATCAGACGGCGCTTGTAGAGGTCGCCGACAGCGCGTTTGTAGGCTTTCTTGCTTACGCCGAAGCGGTTGTAGATGGCATCCGCATCGCTTTTGTCGCCCAGGTCGCACCGTCCGCCGTTGTCTTTGAGATATTGCAGCAGCACTTCCGAGAACTCTTCGGTCTGCCGTCTGCCGGTAGGCTGCAGGGTGACATCTATCTTTCCGTCTTCGCGTACGTTATATATGTAACCTTTCATGCGGTCGCCGGTAGTGATATGTGTGAACACCTGGTCTTCATATACAAGACCGGGATAGCGGTTGTCGATGATAACCTTGAAACCCAGGTCGGTCTTCTGCCATACGAGCAGGTCTACCTCATCGCCATTCTGATAGGGTATCGGTTCTTCGGAGAAGTAATGTTCCACCTTGGCGGATGCCATCATACGGTAACTGTCTTCGTCGATGGTGACGTAGACGATGTATTTGTTGCCTATCTCCATGCGCATCTTCTGTTCGCGGAACGGACAGAACAGGTCTTTCATCAGTCCCCAGTTGAGAAAAGCTCCGTATTCGTTGACCCATGATACTTCCAACCAGGCGAAATCGCCTACTTTGGCAAGCGGGGTCTGGGTGGTGGCTACGGGACGTTCTTCGTTGTCAAGGTACAGGAATACATTGAGTTCGTCGCCCGGTTTGCATCCTTGCGGGACGTAACGTGAAGGGAGAAGTATCTCGCCTTCGTTACCTCCGTCGAGGTACATGCCGAAGTCCACTTCTTTGACTACCGTCATCTTGTTGTAGTCGCCTAATTTTAGTTCTGCCATATTTCTTGGGTATTTTCTTCTTCTTTTTCTTCTTCTGGCTCTTCTGTTTCAGGAGCCGGTACTTCTTCTACTTCCAGCAGACCGTCGCGCATCTTGATGGTGCGGTCGGTGATCTGTGCCAGGTTCTCATCGTGGGTGACGATGACGAAAGTCTGACCGAACTTGTCCCTGAGGTCGAAGAACAACTGGTGAAGTTCCTGTTTGTTCTTGGAATCAAGACTGCCCGACGGTTCATCGGCCAAGATGACGGCGGGATTGTTGACCAAGGCGCGCGCCACGGCTACACGCTGTTTTTCACCGCCTGAGAGTTCATTGGGCTTGTGCTGGGCACGGTCGGTGAGTCCCATGAAATCAAGCAGTTCCTGTGCTCTTTTTTTGGCTTCGCCAGTCGACATGCCAGCTATATAGGCGGGAATCATGATGTTCTCTATGGCCGTAAATTCGGGCAACAGTTGATGAAACTGAAATACGAAACCTATATGCTTGTTGCGGAAATCAGACAACTGTTTGGTGCTCAGTCGGCGCACGTCGATGCCGTCGACAACGATATTGCCGCTGTCGGGACGGTCGAGGGTGCCGATAATCTGTAACAGAGTGGTCTTGCCGGCACCGCTGGGACCGACGATACTAACCACTTCACCCTTGTCTATATGCAAGTCGATTCCTTTGAGGACCTGCAGAGAGCCGAAACTCTTGGTTATACCTTTAATATCAATCATAATATATTATATTTGATGTTTAATCTTTTTCTGATACCAATCGTGCAAGTAACTGAATGCTGTCTGTTCTTTGGGCTGCTGTAAAGCCGAGAACGTGAGTACATCCTGCGGCGCACCGTACTGGTCGGGGAATACAATCATCAGACTATTGCTGTTGTAGAATCTAGACAACTGTTCGGGAAGACTCTCAAACGACGGGGAATATGACACGGTCCCCTTTCGTGCCGTAACGACGACAAAAAGATGATCTTCATTGACATTGACAGCCAGGCGGGGTAGGTCTTTCCATTCTTCGAAGGCCATATAGTCGGCCCTTACATCATTGTGCCGGTTGAGTATATATTCATTGATGAGCGACAACGTGTCCCTGCAACCGTGAAACTGTATGCGGCAGTTGAGATTGGCAGCCATCCTACTCAGTCGTTCGAGCCATCTGTAGAAACCAGGTTCAAATTCGGCCTTCGCAGGTACCGCAACCTGTATGCGGCGCAGTGTGTTGATAGGTTGAAGACATCTTACGATCAATATCTGTCGGGAAATCTCAGAATAGAGATTCTGAGTGATATTTCCCCATACGTTTTTAGAACCATTGCTTTCGTGCATTCCGATGATGATCTCTGAAGCAGAATACTCCTTGAAGGCATGAGAGATACCATTGCTGATATTGGTAGCGATACGACTCTGGACAATCATTCTGACATTGGCGGCATTCGCTGTCATCTCCATGTATTCGAGCATCTTTCTGCCTCTCTCTTGATTATATGAACAGTTGAGGTCGTCGAGTACAACATTCAGTCCGATAATACCACGGTTGAGTTTGGTATTCCGCATGATGATCGCCAGTTTTACGAGTTCGTTGGCCGATTCCCTTCTGGCTACTGGAATAAGAATCTTTTCGTCATCAGCCGTTTTTTCATCGGTCATGGTGTTTTTAAAGGAAAGAACGATTTTCTTAGCGGCACGTTCGGTTGTAAAAGAACTGAATATGCAAGTCACGAGAATCAGTATGATAGTGCCATTGAGGACATCATCGTTAAGCAATCGCTGTCCGTCGGGCAATATGATGTTATAACCTACTAGAACAGCCGCCAGGGTGGCTCCGGCCTGGGCATTACTCAGACCGTAAATCAGTTCGCGTTCAGTACTGCTCATACCGAATATCTTCTGTGTAGCCAGGGATGCGAGCCATTTACTGGAAAGCGCCACGGCTATCATCACTCCAGCCACCTCTATAGAACCAAATCCGCTGAATATGATATTAATGTTGACCAACATACCTACACCGATAAGGAAATATGGGATGAAAAGAGCATTGCCCACAAACTCAAGGTGAGTCATCAGCGGTGATATGTTGGGTACATATCTGTTGAGTACCAAACCGGTAAGGAATGCGCCCAGCAATCCTTCCATACCGATCAGCTCCATCAGTCCTGCGCCAAGAAACGTCAATCCGAGAACAAAAATGAACTGTGTTACATTTTCTTCGTATTTCTGAAAGAAAAATCTGGCAATACGGGGGAAAAAGTAGATGATAACAAAAAAGACAATACTGATTTTGATTATCAATAAAATCCAGAAGACACCAGTGATGTTGCCTTTGAACATGCCTCCGACAATAGCCAGTACAAGTAATGTAAGAGTATCAGTGATGGCTGTGGCGCCAACAGCTATCGTAACGCTACGTTGCTGTGACAGTCCATATCTCAGGACAATGGGATATGCAATCAGTGTATGGGACGCATACATACTGGCAAGTAGTACAGATGTCAGGATGCTATATTTCAGAAGTGACGTGTTGAGCGCAAAACCTATAATCATCGGAATTGCGAATGCCATGATGCCATGAGTAAATGTCTTAATCCTGTTCTTGCGGAAATCACTCATGTTCATTTCCAGTCCGGCTAGGAACATGATATAGTACAGTCCTACCTTTCCGAAAAGTTCAAAAGAACTGTCGTGCGACAAAATATTAAAACCGTGCGGACCGATGATGACACCAGCCAATACCATTCCAATCAGATGTGGAATGCGCAATTTCCCCATCAGGATAGGAGCGAACAGGATAATACACAGGACAATAAAAAATATCCATGTAGGATCTGTAATCGGAAAATATTGCGATAAGTTTTGCATAAAAGTAGCACATTTTATAAATGATGATGCAAAGGTGCAAAAAAAATATCACTTTTGAATGTTATTATCCCGAAAAGTTGTAATTTTGCATCCGAATTATATATTAATTTTTAAACATACTAATATGAAAGTAGCAATTGTTGGTGCGAGTGGTGCTGTGGGACAGGAGTTCCTGCGCGTTCTCGCAGAGAGAAATTTCCCGATGGATGATTTAGTTCTTTTTGGTTCTGAGCGCAGTGCCGGCCGAAAGTACAGTTTCAAGGGAAAGGACTACGAAGTCAAACTTTTGCAGCATAATGACGATTTCAAGGGTATAGACATTGCGTTTGTATCTGCTGGTGGAGGCACTTCTAAGGATTATGCTGAAACCATCACCAAATACGGTGCCGTGATGATAGACAACTCAAGTGCGTTCCGTATGGAGAATGATGTGCCTCTGGTCGTGCCCGAGGTGAATCCGGAGGATGCCCTCAACCGTCCGCGCGGTATCATCGCCAATCCTAACTGTACGACGATTATGATGGTCGTAGTACTGAAACCGCTTGAGGACCTGAGTCATATCAAACGCATTCATATAGCAAGTTATCAGAGTGCCAGCGGTGCAGGTGCTGCCGCTATGGCTGAACTGCAGCAGCAGTATCAGGAACTGGTGGAGAACAAACCCGTAACGGTGAAGAAATTCCCGCATCAGTTGGCCTATAACGTGATCCCTCAGATAGACGTGTTCACGGACAACGGATATACAAAGGAAGAAATGAAGATGTTCAACGAGACACGTAAGATCATGCACAGTGACGTGAAATGTTCGGCTATGTGTGTACGTGTATCTTCACTCCGTGCCCATTCAGAGAGCGTATGGATAGAGACCGAGCGCCCAATCAGTGTAGAGGAAGCTCAGAAGGCTATCGCCGCCGGACAGGGTGTGACACTGGAGGACGATCCGAGCAATCTCGTTTATCCTATGCCGCTTGAGACTGCCGGCAAGGACGATGTATACGTAGGTCGTGTACGTAAGGACCTGGCAGACGAGAACGGTCTGACATTCTGGTTGAGCGGTGATCAGATACGTAAGGGTGCCGCCCTGAATGCCGTTCAGATAGCGGAATATCTTATCAAGGTAGGAAATGTGAAATAAAATATCATTTTTCTTGGTATTTTAATCAGATATCAAAATAGTTATCGTTTAGTATTTAGTAATTTTGCCGACATTACTAAAATACTAAACGATAATTTTTTTTATGAAAAAGACGGTCATAACGATCCTTGCGGCTTTATTAGCCCTAAATGTGTCTGCCGATAATGCGGCAAGGGAAGAACGGAATATCGATTTCGGTTGGAAATTCCATGCCGGTGACATCAGCGGTGCCGCATCGGTGACTCTTGATGATGCCGACTGGCGAACAGTGGACCTGCCGCACGACTTTCAGATAGAACAGCCGTGGGTGGCTCCGGACAAGAACGAGAAAGCCAACAACAGTGATATGGCCAGTAATGTGCGCAGCCGACTGAGTGCCCGCGGATTCAAGGAGATGGGCATCGGTTGGTACCGTTATACATTCACCCCCGGTGAAGAGATGAAAAACAGACGTGTACTGGTGGATTTCGAAGGAATCATGCTGGTAGGCGACGTCTATCTCAACGGAGAACGGATAGGGGGAACGGATTACGGATATGTGGGTTTTGATATCGATATAACCCATCAACTGAAATACGGACAGAAAAACGTGATTGCCGTGAAAGCGGATACCCGCAATCCGGACAACTCGCGATGGTATACTGGCGGGGGACTGTTCAGAGACGTGCATCTCGTGCTGACCGATCCGCAGTTGTACTTCACCCGCAACCCGTTGGAAATCACAACACCTAAGGCAGATAACCAGTCGGCTACCGTGAAGATTCAGGCAGAGATGGCTTTCTATCTGGATAAGAACCAGTCGTTGGATGTCAATACCAAGATTATAGACACCGCAGGCAGAACGGTGGCAGACCATACGACGAAAGTGTCGTTCAACCGCGCCCAGAAAGTTTGCGAGCATCCGTTGGATTCCCTTTTCCTTTCCAGTCCCAACTTATGGAGTTGTGAATCGCCTTACCTCTATCAGGCGCAGATCACACTCTACCGTGCCGACGGCACGATAGCCGACCAGGTGACAGAACCCTTCGGAATACGCACATTGGAATATTCACCGGCGTTCGGACTGAAACTGAACGGAAAGAAAGTGCTGCTCAAAGGCATCGCCAATCATCATACCCTCGGAGCCCTTGGCGCAGCGGCATATCCACGTGCCATGGAAAAGCGGATACAACTATTGAAATCTTTCGGATTCAACCACATTCGCACCTCGCATAATCCTTATAGCAAAGAACTGTTGAACCTTTGTGACCGATATGGTATATTGGTCGTAGACGAACTCTATGACAAGTGGCTCACACAGTATGCCGGCGGTAGGGAAGAATGGGTGAACCTCTGGCAGAAAGACATTCCCGAGTTTATCAAGCGCGACAGAAATCATCCGTCGGTCGTGATGTGGAGTCTAGGTAATGAATTGCAGACATATTGGAATCTGCCTTATGCCGACTGGGGTGTAACACCTTATCGTATGCAGAAGGAGTTGCTCCACAGATATGATACCACACGTCCTGTCACGGTGGCGATGCATCCGCGCGGACGCAGTCATACGGCACTGGGCGATTCGCTGCCCGCACCGCTGGCTTTGGAAACCGATGTGGCGGCGTACAATTACAGATATATGTATTTCCCAGGTGACAGCAGACGATTCCCGAATATGATGTTTTATCAGAGTGAGGCAAATGCGTCGATGATGGGACCAAACTATTTTGAGATGAACCTGGATAAGGTGATCGGACTGGCTTACTGGGGTATGATAGACTATCTGGGAGAGAGCAACGGTTGGCCGGCAAAGGGATGGACCAATGGCGCCTTCGATATATCACTGGAACCGAAACCTGTAGCATATCTGTTGAAGAGTATGTTCACCGATGAACCGACGGTACATATCGGTGTGATAGACGATGCCAACAGCAATATGGTTTGGAACGATGTGCAGGTAGGTACGGCGCGAATGTCGGAAAACTGGAACCGAAAACCAGGTAAGGTGAGTCTGTATACCTATACCAATGCAGAAGAAGTGGAACTGATCGTCAACGGCAAGAGTGTCGGCGTGAAAAAAAACGAGGTAAACAATCCGAAGAACCGCGACAAGATAAAATGGGACGGTATCGATTATCAACCCGGTTATATAGAGGCGATAGCCAGAACAGGCGGAAAGACTGTAGCCCGTCATAAGATAGAAACTTACGGAAAGGCTGTGGCACTGAAAGTGGAACCGGACAATAACAACTGGAATGCCGACGGCATGGACCTGCAGCATATACGTATATATGCGGTGGATGCAAAAGGAAGACGGGTGATGAATGCTGACAATATGCTCTCCTTCGATGTGAAAGGTGATGCCCGTATCGTAGCCGTAAGCAATGGAAACCTTGCATCCGACGAACCGATGACCGGCAATATGCGCCGACTTTACAACGGTTCAGCCCTGTTGATCATCAGAGCGGGACGCACACCGGGTAAAATCACTGTGAAGACATCATCCGATGCCTTTAAGACTGTAAATCTCGTTTTGCGTACCGATAACCGTAAGACGCGATAATAATAAAGCAGACAAATGGGATAATAAACGAAATATTGACGGAAGAATGTTCCAGTATGCTTATATTACTGTCGATAATCATTGCATGCACCGGCACGAAAATAGAACCGCCGATCATCGCTGTGATAAGTCCGGCACCGCCAAACTTCACATCGTCGCCCAATCCATGCAGGGCCAGTCCGAAGATAGTAGGAAACATCAGACTGAGGCATCCACTTACAATCACTAGACAATAGATACCGTTGCGGTCGGTAAACAGGATGACTCCGGCAACTGCTAAAACGCCCACCGACGCCAGTATGGCAAGCAGTTTTGCAGGGTGGACATATTTCATAAACCAAGTACAGACAAATCTGCTGCATGCAAACAGAATCATGGCTGCGATATTGTATTTCTGAGAAAGCATCTCGGCGGCTTTCTCGTTCATACCTTCAGCCATGAATATACGTGAACCATACTGTATGATGAATGTCCAACATGTAACTTGGGCACCCATATAGAAAAACAGGGCAGTAACGCCATCTCGGTAATTCTTTATTGAAAACAATTCCTTGATGGTAACGCCAAAATCCTTTTTGATATGGGTGTCGCCATTCTTCGGCATTTTGATGTGCTTGATAATCAAGGCAATTACAATGACCAATATGCCAATGGCTATATATGGACGGATCAGAACGTTCAGATCGTGGTTCTTGATAAACTCAAACTGATGTTCGGGTAGTACAGCTCTTGCCGCTGAATCCAATGGACTGATACGGTTCTGCACATACTGCATGGCGATGTACATACCAGCCAATGCCCCCAGAGGGTTGAATGCCTGCGCAAAATTAAGTCGCCTGACACCATCACTCTCATCACCCATGCAATAGATGTACGTATTGCAACTCGTTTCCAGGAACGAAAGACCGCAAGTGACAATAAAATATGCAATAAGAAACGGCTCATACATTCCCATCATCTTGGCAGGGAAGAAGAGTAATGTCCCTATACCGTAAATCGTAAGTCCGACGAGCACACCTGCTTTAAAGGAATACTTCTGTATAAACATGGCAGCAGGGAACGCCATGGCAAAATAACCGAAATAGAATGCCACCTGTACCATGGCACCGTCTGTCACATTCATTCTGAATATCTTGGAAAATGCTTTGACCATGACACCGGTTATGTCGTTGGCAAATCCCCACAGGACAAAACAGGCGGTAATCATGATAAAAGGTACAAGAATACTTGCGTGATTTTTCTCAGACATGTTGTCTTGCTTTTCGTTGTAGTCTGTCATGATATCAATAGTTATAATCTATATACGTGTAATCATTGTCTGCAAATATACATAAAAGTTTTATTTTAATAATCAATTTAGAAGGAAAAATTGTATTTTTGCAAAGTAAATAGAATAACTATGAAAAAATTATTATCATTACCACCTAATTTGGTGGACTGTTTCAATGAGGTCACGGGGTTGGACAAAAACGAGTATTTCTGTTCGTGCGACCCTATCGGTCATCGATTAGGTTCGGGTGGTGGTACGGCATGGTTGATCAGACAATGTTACGAACAGGAAAAGACGGATGCTCCTTTCTCAGAATGGTTGTCGTCCGACCGTCGACTGATCCTGCATGCAGGCGGACAGAGCAGACGACTGCCTGCTTATGCCCCTTCGGGTAAAATACTGACTCCCATACCTGTCTTCAGATGGGAGAGGGGACAGCGGTTGGACCAGAACCTGCTGTCGATACAGTTGCCCCTCTATGAAAAGATCATGGCTGCAGCCCCTCGGTCACTGAATACAATGATCGTAAGCGGTGATGTCTATATACGTAGTACGCGTCCGTTGCAGAATATTCCTGATGCCGACGTGGTATGCTACGGTTTGTGGTTGGGCGCGGAGATAGCGAAAGACCATGGCGTTTTCATTTCTAAGCGTAATTCGCCATCGGTTCTGAAGTGCATGATGCAGAAACCTTCTGAAGCGCAACTATCTGATTTACTGAATGCTCATTTCTATCTTACAGATATCGGCGTGTGGCTGTTGAGCGACAAGGCTGTGAAAGTGCTCATGAAACGTTCGGAAGAAGGCGGAAAGTTGAAGAACTACGACCTCTATTCGGAATTCGGTTGCGCTCTGGGTACGGAACCGACGATCAAAGACGATGAGATCAACGCCCTCAAAGTGGCCATCCTGCCCCTCCCCGGGGGAGAATTTTATCACTACGGTTCCAGTCATGAGATACTGTCGTCGACATTGGCGGTGCAGAATCTCGTCAACGACCAGCGTGAGATTATCCATCACGACCATAAACCGCATCCTGCCATCTTCGTACAGAATGCGGTGACAAAGATACCGTTTACAGCCGACAACTATAATATATGGGTGGAAAACAGTCATATAGGTGCCCAATGGGCATTGTCTCATGATCATATCATCACGGGTGTACCGGTCAACGACTGGTCGGTCACCCTGCAACCCAAGCAATGTGTTGATATCGTGCCGATAGGTGAAAAGGAATATGCCGTGCGCCCTTACGGATATGATGACAAGTTTGCCGGCGACCAGCAGTTTGCACCGCTGTTCCCGTTATGTTCTGATATCCCGGAGATGGGAATGTTGCTCCGTTATATGTTATCCGGAGGGGAATATGAGGAAGGCAGGCAACTATGGGAGAAGGCGAAGAAAATAAGTGCCGATGAGATATCCAATACTGCCAACATGCACCGACTGGAAGCACAAAGGCGCGGATACCGTGCGAGCGACTGGTCGGCGATAGCTGCCAACTACCGCCACAGTGTGTTTTATCAGGTAGATCTGGACCATGCCGCCCACGATTTTTCGGAAATGCACATACCTTTACCCCCGTCGATAGAAGAGACGGCACCTCTGATGACCCGTATCCATGATGCCATGTTCCGATCAGAGGTAAACCGTCTGAACGGATGTGACGACGAACAGCAGGGAAAGAAGGCGTTCGGATTATTGCGCGAGGGACTGACATCAACGGTATTGGCAGAAAAACAAAGTCCGAAGATGAGTGTATATGGCGATCAGATTGTCTGGGGACGCAGTCCGGTACGTATAGACATTGCGGGCGGTTGGACCGATACACCGCCGTTCTGTCTGATGGAAGGTGGCAATGTGATCAATCTGGCCATAGAACTGAACGGGCAGCCGCCTTTGCAGACTTATATCCGTCCGTGCAGGGAAAAACATATTGTACTGAGAAGTATAGACCTCGGCGCATCCGAGGAAATAACCACTTTCGAACAGTTGGCCGACTTCAACCATGTAGGCAGTCCGTTCTCGATACCGAAGGCTGCACTGGTGCTGGCCGGTTTCCAACCGGGTTTCTCCGAGTCGCGGTATACGTCACTGGAACAGCAGTTGGAAAATTTCGGGTGCGGATTCGAGATCACATTGTTGTCCGCCATACCCGCAGGCAGCGGACTGGGTACAAGTAGTGTACTGGCATCGACGGTGCTGGGTGCCGTCAATGATTTCTGCGGACTGGGCTGGGACAAGAACGAGATATGCAAGCGTACACTGGTTCTGGAACAGTTGTTGACCACCGGCGGCGGTTGGCAGGACCAGTTTGGCGGAGTGTTGCAAGGTGTAAAACTGTTGCAGACGACAAAGGGATTCGACCAGACGCCGGTAGTGAAATGGTTGCCTAATGATTTGTTCGTGCAACCCGAGTATAAATCGTGCCATCTGCTTTATTATACAGGTATAACCCGTACTGCCAAAAAGATACTGTCGGAGATTGTCAGGAGAATGTTCCTCAATTCGTCGGAACAGATACAACTTTTGCGCGAGATGAAGCAGCATACCCTGGACATGTACGAGTCGATACAAAGAAACAACTTCAGGGAGACAGGACTGTTGATGCGGAAGACATGGATACAGAACCAGGCGCTCGACCAGGGTACCAATCCCGCGGAAGTGAAACGGTTGACCGACCTGATAGACGATTACTGTCTGGGTTATAAACTACCCGGAGCAGGTGGTGGCGGTTATCTGTATATGATAGCTAAAGATCCCGAGGCTGCCGCATGTATCAAACAGATTCTTCATGACAACAGACCAAACGAGAACGCACGTTTCGTAGATATGGACCTCAGTACAAAGGGACTACAGGTAAGTAGGTCGTAAAATAGATAGCGATATGGAGTTCAGAACAAAAGTAAACATCGAAAAACCGGATTTCGAAATCACGCCGTTCGAAAAGATTCTCTTTGTGGGGTCATGTTTCGCCGACAACATCGGTCGACGTTTCAAGGAAGAACGGTTCAAGGCCGCAGTCAATCCCTACGGTGTCATGTATAATCCGGCAAGTATACTGCATACCGTGAACAGGTACGAGGATATGGTTCCGTCGGTAGTGGTACTGACATTAGGCACCAATCATGTGTACATACTGAATGAGACGGGAGAAATCGTGGACAACTGCCGCAAACGTCCGCAGCGGTTGTTTACGGAGAAAGAACTCACACTGGATGAATGTCTGCAATATCTGTCGGATACGGTGATTATCCTGAAAAGTCGTAATCCGGACGTGAAAGTGATTGTGACAGTGAGTCCGATACGTTATGCCAAATACGGTTACCACGGCAGTCAACTGTCGAAGTCGGTGCTGTTGCTCGCCGCGGACGATCTGGTCAGGCAATATCCCGGAACCTGTCATTACTTCCCCGCTTACGAAATCATCAACGACGAACTGAGAGACTACCGTTTCTATGCGCAGGACATGCTCCACCCTTCGGAGCAGGCGGTGGAATATATATGGGAGATACTACGGGAAAACTATTTCAGCCAAGAGGCAAAACATTTTATTGAAGAATGGAAACCCATCAAGGAAGCTCTGTCGCATCGTCCCTTCAATCCCGAAGCACAGGAATACAAGGACTTTATGGAGAAAACGATGAGGAAGATGGACGAACTGAAAAAGAAATATCCCAGTATGAATAATGAATAAAAACTTTGTTATTCAAAGAGGATAGGTATTAAAATGCTTTGAAAGGCACTTACAGCAAAGCCGCATACTTCCTCACATTTTCCAACCGTTTCAGGAACGATTTGTCGTGGCTTGCCTTCTGCTTGTCGTAATCAGCCTGCAGACCAATCCAGATGTCTGCGTCGATGCCGAGGGCGGCTTCAAAGAGCAAGGCATACTCAATGGTTATCGAACGCTTGCCGTTAAGCACTTCGTTCAAGACAGAGGGCGAAATGCCCGTCATCGCCGCCAACGCCTTCTGCGTCAGGCCGCGACTCTCTATTTCATCCTTGATCATTTCTCCCGGATGAATCAGATTGGAAGATTCCAGATTGTTTGCTATCATGCTTGGGTCTACCCCCTTTGTTGTAATCATTTTTTCAACTATTTATAATGGTTCGACAAATCAGTTATGTTGCATACTGTCAGGATAGGTGTATCAAGATTCTCGTCAATGGTGAACTCGATGCGGTATTTGCCGTTTGCCCTGACCGAGAACAATCCCTTTTTATCACCCTTCAACGGTTCAAAGTTTAAAGAGTTAATTTGCTTGAGGTCGTCTGGTCTTTTGGCATTTACCATAAACTTGATACCTTTCTGATAACCTCTGACCACTTGCGGTTGATATCGATGCTTCTTCTCGCCGCTTGTGCCTCGCTCATACAGCTCTTGCAGGTATGTCTCTTCAAATGTCACTATCATTTCTTTTCTTTCTGCGTGCAAATATATAAATAGTTATTCAAATTCGCAAATTTGAGAATATGTTTTTTCGTTTTTTTACACGTTTAATTAAATAATGCCGATAACGTACTATAAGAAAAGAGTAAAATCTTTAGATGAGCCACATCTTAACAACAAAAATAAAATGAATTTTATTTTGTTTTTATCTTTGTTTGCTGTACCTTTGCCAATAAAATAAAAATTATTATCTATAATGACATATACTATTGAGAAAGTAACAACGCTCATTGGTGCGCGCAGAATAGGAGAGAAAGACGCTAATATCGGTTGGATATTAACAGATAGCCGTTCATTGTGTTTCCCTGAAGAAACCCTTTTCTTCGCATTACGTTCGGAACGTAATGATGGACATCACTATATTTCAGATCTTTATCGCAGAGGGGTTCGCAACTTCGTCGTGGAGGAAGTGCCAGCAGATGCCTCGACGACATACAAGGATGTCAACTTCCTGAAAGTAATCAGTTCATTGGAAGCCTTGCAACGTCTGTCCGAGCGTCATCGTGACGAGTTTAATATTCCGATCATCGGTATCACCGGCAGTAACGGTAAGACTATGGTGAAAGAGTGGCTGTACCAGTTGCTCTCGCCCTCGATGGTCGTGACCCGTTCGCCACGCAGTTACAATTCGCAGATAGGTGTGCCGCTCTCGGTATGGTTGCTTAACGAACAGACGCAGGTCGGTGTATTCGAGGCAGGTATCAGTATGCCCGGTGAGATGGAAGCCCTGCACGACATCATTCAACCGACGATCGGTGTACTGACCAATCTGGGTGCCGCCCATCAGGAGAATTTCCCGTCGATGGAAGCCAAATGCGAAGAAAAGTTGCAGTTGTTCCATGATGCCAAGACGATCATATACAATGCCGACGACGAGATTGTAAGCAAATGTGTGAAGGCTCATCCTTTCAAGGGCGATGCCATCGCGTGGTCGCAGAAAGACAGTAAGGCACCGCTGTATGTGGAATCGATAGAAAAGAAAGACATCACTTCTACGGTGAAGTATATATATAAAGGTGTAAAGGGCGAATATTCGTTGCCTTTTATCGATGAGGCTTCCGTGCGCAATTCCATAATATGCGCAGCCGTAAGTCTGCATTTGGGCGTCACCCCGCAGCAGTTGAAAGACCGTATGGCAAAGTTGGAACCCGTAGCCATGCGTCTGGAGGTGAAAGAGGGACAGCACGGATGCACGCTGATCAACGACTCTTATAATTCGGATATCAACTCTCTGGATATAGCGCTCGACTTTATGAACCGCCGTCCCGACCACCAGGGTCGTAAACGGACACTGATTCTCAGTGACATCTATCAGAGCGGTGAATCGGCTGAGGCCCTGTACAAGGAAGTGTCCGACCTGTCGTGCAAGAGAGGGGTGGAGAAATTCATCGGTATCGGTCCGGCCCTTACAGCCCAGAAAGATGAAATACAGATAAAAGATAAATATTTCTTTGACGACTGCGACAGTTTTATAGCCAGTGACGTGTTCGCCTCATTGAGAGACGAAGTGATTCTGATAAAAGGTTCGCGTAAATTCGGTTTCGACCAACTCACTGAACTGTTGGAGATGAAGGTGCACGAGACCATTCTTGAAGTAAACCTCAACGGCGTGGTCAAGAACCTCAATTTCTACCGTTCGTTTATGAAACCGACCACCAAACTGGTTTGCATGGTCAAGGCAGACGCTTATGGAGCCGGTGCCGTGGAAGTGGCAAAAACTTTGCAGGACCATCGTGTAGACTATCTTGCCGTGGCGGTAGCCGACGAGGGTGTGACCCTGCGTAAGAACGGAATAACGGGGAATATCATCATCATGAACCCGGAGATGACCTCCTTTAAGACCATGTTCGATTACGACCTGGAACCCGAGGTGTACAGTTTCCGACTGATGGAAGCCCTTATCAAGGCAGCCGAGAAAGAGGGAATAACCGATTATCCTGTACACATCAAACTGGATACCGGTATGCACCGTCTGGGATTCAACCCGAAAGAAGATATGGATCAGTTGATCGACCGTCTGAAACATCAGAACGCCATCATCCCCCGTTCCGTCTTCTCCCATTTCGTAGGTTCAGACAGCGACGACTTCGACGACTTCTCCGCACAGCAGTTTAAGTTGTTCGACGAAGGCAGTAAAAAACTGCAAAGTGCGTTCGGTCATAAGATATTAAGACATATAGACAACAGTGCGGGAATAGAACATTTCCCCGAAAGACAACTCGATATGTGCCGTCTCGGTCTGGGACTCTACGGTATCGACAGCAGAGACAACCGCATACTGAATACGGTCAGTACGCTGAAAACGACCATCCTGCAGATACGCAAAGTGAAAAAGACAGACACCGTGGGTTATAGCAGAAAAGGCAAACTCGAAAAAGACAGTGTGATAGCAGCCATACCGATAGGGTATGCCGACGGACTGAACCGTCATCTGGGCAACCGTCACTGTTATTGTCTGGTCAACGGCAAAAAGGCTGAATATGTAGGTAACATCTGTATGGATGTAGCGATGATAGACGTAACCGGTATCGACTGCCAGGAAGGCGATAATGTGGAGATATTCGGTAACGACCTGCCCGTGACAGTACTGTCGGACGTATTGGATACGATACCTTACGAAGTGCTTACAGGTATCAGCAACAGAGTGAAACGCGTCTATTTCCAGGACTGACGTAAACGCTTACGTGAAATAATCCTATTTTTACACCAAAAATAGGATTATTTTTTTTATCTTTGCAACCAAATGCGTTTCTGTGCCCGTACACTGCCGCATCATAACATAATCTAGAATAAAACAAACAAAACAATAAATCATGAATACTAACGTAAACAACTCTGGCTCAGTGATGTCTAAGTACAGATGGAGTATAGCGGCCCTACTGCTGTTCTCGACAACGGTCAATTATATGGACCGTAACGTAATCGGTTATCTTAAAGACTATTTCTGCGATGCGAACGGATTCGGTTGGTCATCTACCGACTATTCCATCCTCACATCCGTGTTCACCGCATTCTATGCAGGATTTACACTTATCGTAGGTTTTATCATCGATAAGGTCGGAACAAAATTAGGTCTTGCCGCTTCTCTGATCGTATGGTCAATAGCAGGATTCTTCAGTGCCGCCGCAGGAAAAAGTCTCGGTGCGCAACTGGCAGCCCGCGGACTCTTCGGAGCAGGTGAGGCAGGTAACTTCCCCGCATCTATCAAGACTGTGGCAGAATGGTTCCCGAAGAAAGAGCGTGCTCTGGCTACAGGTATATTCAATTCAGGTTCTAATGTAGGTGCCATGATCTGCGCACTTATCATACCTCCCATCCTTGCCGCCTGGAATCCGAATGTAGGCAATACATTGTTCCTTGGTTGTCTGCATGGATGGCAGATGGCATTTATCATCACCAGTATTATCGGTTTTGTATGGTTGATATTCTGGCATAAGATGTATGCATCTCCTGCAGATATGTTGAAAAAAGGCAAGATCAATCAGGCAGAGTTTGATTATATCAACAGTGATGATGAACCTGTAAAGGAAGAAGTAAAGGCAGAGGCGGAAGTGCCGGCTAAGAAGATACCATGGTATCAGATGCTTACCTACCGTCAGACATGGTCGTTTGTTATGGGTAAGTTTATGACCGACGGTATCTGGTGGTTCCTTCTCTTCTGGTTGCCTACATACATCAAACAGCAGTTCTGTGCCGGTATGAGTCCGGAGGAGACCAACTATACAGTGATGATTTCCACATTCGTGGTATTCGGTATCGCCATCATCGGTTCCGTATATGGCGGTGCACTTCCTATGTCGTTTATCAACAAGGGTTGGGCCACATACAAGGCACGTATGACTTCGTTGCTGATTATCGGTTTCTTCCCATTGTTGCTGATCTTTACACAGACCGTGGCTAAATTTGACGGTATGACAGGTCTTATTGCCGCTGTAGCTGTGATCAGTGTTGCCGGTGCGGCCCATCAGGCATTCTCAGCCAATCTGTTCACTACGGTATCGGATATGTTCCCGAAGAAGGCAGTAGGTTCCGTAACAGGTATCGGCGCAGCAGCCGGTGGACTGGGCGGTGTGTTGGTACAGATTCTTGCCGGTCGTATGGAAGATTTCTACCGTGCGACGAATGGTGGTGATGTAGCTCCTGCTTATGCTATTATGTTTGGCGTTTGTGCTTTCGCTTATCTCATCGCATGGGGATTCATGAAGGTGCTGGTGCCGAAATATAAACCCATTGTTATGGATTAATATGATCGGAAGATATATATGATATAAAAGGAATTCCTTGATTGGGATTCCTTTTTTTTATTTCTTTTTTCTTTCTTTTTTTGAAGAGAGGGTCATTCTTCTTTGCCAAGAGATGTCTCCTCTGCCGAGGGGGCCTTCTTTCTCTTCACCGAGGGGGCTATCTTCTCTTCACCGAAGAGAAGAAGCAAGAGAAAGTAGCGACGTCCTCGCCACGCTAAATTTGTGATATTTTAGAAATCCTCTTGCTAACTCGCTCCGCTCAGACACACGCCGAGAATTCGTTGCTGATTCTGCGTTCCGCACAATCAGACTCATTGTGATTTCGAAAATCTTACAAATTCTTCACGCTAAGCTGCGGAATGTCGCAGGGGACAACCGCAAGGGCCGCACCTCGCGGACCATAACAATCGCTGATTTTGATTTCACTTCAACCTTCTTTTTGTTAATTTAGTTGGATTCTCAATAAATTTGATTACTTTTGCAATCTATAATAATGTATATTATGACATCTCTACAGATAGAAGCAGAAAAGTCGATGCTTATACGTCAGTTTTAAACATTGACGATATGGAGTCCTTAAAACAAATTAAGAGACTCCTGCACCGTTTGTCTTCTAAAGATAAGTCATCGGAGGATGAATTATCTAAAGAAAAAATTTTGTCTGAGTTTAATGAGGCTGCCAAAGATATGAATTTAGCCCGTAAGGGAGAACTAAAAGGCCGCCCTCTAGAAAATATACTCAATGAACTATGAAATAAAAACTTATCCTCATTTTGATAAGACCATTTTTCTCCCAGAAATTTTTGTTTGATAATGCCTCCACCCTCCACTGAGGTCAAAAATAGCTTTGTATTTCTCTGACAACTAAATACTTGGAAGGTGTTGAGGCAAATCCGTTCGCTTCCAGACTGCTTCCACACAGAAAATTCGAATATTTTTTGACATAAATTCACTATTACCACTTTTCAATGATAAACCATGGTCCACTTTTAAGTTGAAAAATACATTTTCTGAATTTTTTTTCGATTTATACATCCATCCTCCACCAGGAGGCATAAATTTCTTTGTAAGATACTGATAGACACCTGTTTGCTGTAAAATGAGGTGCTTCAGAACCTCCACCAAACCTCCACCCATCCTCCACCTGCCTTCTTATCTTAAATTGCGCGTCGTGCGAGAAAAATTGCGCACAAGGGAAATTTTTTTCCGCGGTGCGCAAATTTTCTCGCACGACGTGGAAATGACAGATACCAACTTAACCTTCTGTTATCACTGGTCATATCTTGAAAACTACCGCTTTTGAGTTGCATTTTCACCGCTTTTAAAGAAAATTTAGGTCTAAAATTGATTCAATACTAGTGGGGTTGCACTTCATCCCCACCGCTTTCGCAGCATTTTTAGGCCTAAAAGTTGTACGAATCCATCGATTTGAATATCTGGACAAGCCGATTAGTATGACCGGACATACGATCTGTGTGATGTTAGTGTGTGGTTTTGTGTGGTATACAACGGCAGCGGCCAACTGTTAATGTGCTAACTGACAGTAACTTAAGTTGACTTGTGACGTTGCGACGTTTATTTCCCGAATTTTCAATCGTAGGGCAAAAATCTCCATGAAAGTTTATAAGAAACCTTGGCTCTTCAGGGCCTTCATAAAACCTTCGGACATGGCTTCATTGTCCTTCTTCGTATATCTGATATCGGTGAAGATCTGAGCAAGAGTCTCTTTCTTATTGATTTTCAGAAAATCAATATTTTCGGGAAGATGCTCTTTCATCGAATAATAGTTGTCTATATCCTGCGGGGTATACTCCTGATAGGTCTCATGATGCACAACGGATGCGAGAGGCAGTCGGTCGGACAACGGTGGATTCTCATCAGGCCACCCCAGTGTGATCGTGGCAACCGGCATCACCAGTTGAGGCAGATGCAGTGCATCGATAATCATCTGCGGACAATAGATGGTTGTACCCAGAAAGCAATAGCCCAATCCTTCTTCTTCGGCCAGGTTACAGAACGTCTGAGTGAAAAGCAGTGCATCCGTAGCCGCATTCATAAAGGACAACAGATTGTCATAGCCAGGTACGGCCTTACGGTTTTCGCACCATACGGAGGTACGGTGGAAGTCGGCACAGACGGTCAGTACCACAGGCGCACCCATTACCATCGGTTGGTTGAAATGGGCTGGTGCCAAAGCGGCTTTCTTTTCATCCGACCTTGTAATGATGACACTATAAAGTTGCAGATTACCCATTGTCTGCGTTCTCTCAGTTTCGGTAAGCAGTCGGTCGAGCAGTTGGTCGCTGACCTCCTTATCCGAATATTTGCGTATACTTCTTCTTTCGTTTATTGATTTCATATTTTGTCTTTTGTCTTATTCATCATCCTCTTCTTCCTGCATCATTTCCTTACGCGCTCTCTCTTTGGCCTTCTCGTTCTCCCTGGCAAACCACGAAGCGATGTATGCCGTGTAAGTACCGAAGATACCTGCGCCCGTCACCATCAGTATGGTTCCGATGATACGTCCGCCGTCGGTGACAGGATACAGGTCACCATATCCCACGGTCGTGATGGTCTCGGCTGTCCACCAAAGAGCGTCGCTGGCAGTCTTGATATTGCCGTTGGGCACATTCTCCACCATTAGTATGGAGATGGAAGCGAAGAGTACCATGAGAACCGTAATCAGTACCACAGACATCATCGTACCTTTTATTCTGCTCTTGAATATATAACGAACGATGATTTTCGTAGATCTGAACATTCGTAGTATTCTGAGCAGACGAATGAGACGGAACAGTCGTCCATACATCAGGACATTGATTGTAGGGATACAGGATATGATGTCGATCCATCCCCACTTCATGAATTTCTTTTTATCGGGAGCATCCCTGAACTCAATAACAAAATCCACCAGAAAGAAAATACATATCAGGTTGTCGATATTGTCAAGCAGTTTGTTCATCTCGGGCGGAAGGTCGAAAACCATTGTTATACCTAATGAAGCCAAGACATAAATGGACAATATAATAATGATGATATCGAATAATGATATTTTCGTTTTTCCAGTATTAGTATTACTGCTTTCAGAATTATTACTCATTGTAGTCTATTTTTTATTCGTGTACAAATATACAAAAAATATTTTATGTTGTAACATAAAAATGAAATAAAATGTATAATAAGCTTTGCGGAGTGCTGTTTTCAGACAAAACGCAGTAAAGTCATCGCAGGATTACATCCTTATTCAGGCAATAGGAAGTTGACCTTTAAGGGAAACTTATATACTTCTATTTATTAAAAAGTTATCCGTTTTGGAAAACTTTTCCGAAAAATTAATTCTTAAAATATACCCGAAATGATTACGCACTTTCATAAAAAGGTTGTATATTTGCAATCTATTCTAATATATAAACTAATGGAAAATATTAAAACGTACACGTTCGACGAAGCGTTCGACGCTTCACTAAAGTATTTCGGAGGGGATGAACTTGCTGCCCGGGTATGGGTGAACAAGTATGCTATGAAAGACGGACTTGGTAATATCTACGAGAAAAGTCCGGAGGATATGCATTGGCGTATAGCCAACGAGATAGCCCGCATAGAGAAAAAATATAAGAATCCATTATCTTCGAAGCAAATATTCGACTTACTGGACCACTTTAAATATATCGTTCCGGCAGGTAGTCCGATGACAGGTATCGGCAACGACCACCAGGTGGCTTCGTTGTCCAACTGTTTTGTGATCGGTCTTGACGGTGACGCCGATTCTTATGGTGCTATCATGCGCATCGATGAAGAACAGGTGCAACTGATGAAGCGCCGCGGCGGAGTGGGGCACGACTTGTCTCATATCCGTCCGAAGGGTTCGCCTGTCAATAATTCCGCACTTACTTCTACAGGACTGGTCCCCTTTATGGAACGATACAGTAACAGTACGCGTGAAGTGGCACAGGACGGTCGCCGTGGAGCCCTGATGCTTTCAGTCAGTATCAAGCATCCCGACAGTGAGTCGTTTATTGATGCCAAAATGACTGAAGGAAAGGTAACGGGCGCCAACGTGTCCGTGAAAATCGATGATGAATTCATGCAGGACGCGATAGCCGACTTACCTTATACACAGCAGTTTCCTACGGATAGTAAAAAACCGGAAGTAAAAAAAGAGATTTCGGCCAAGAATCTATGGGAGAAGATCGTACATAACGCATGGAAGAGTGCTGAACCGGGTGTCCTGTTCTGGGATACGATCATCAAGGAGAGTCTACCAGACTGTTATGCAGATCTCGGATTCCGCACGATCAGTACCAATCCTTGCGGCGAGATACCTCTCTGTCCTTATGATTCCTGTCGACTGTTGTCCATCAACCTGTATTCTTATGTGGTAAAGCCCTTTACGAAGGATGCCTATTTCGATTCTGAACTTTTCAGGAAACATGTTGCCGTGGCTCAGCGTATCATGGATGATATTGTGGATCTGGAACTGGAGAAGATAGAGAAAATCATGGCAAAGATAAAGAGTGACCCTCAGAGCGATGAAGTGAAGGGTGCCGAATATCATCTTTGGGAGAAAATCTATGCGAAGAGCGGACTCGGTCGCCGTACGGGTGTCGGTATCACCGCCGAAGGCGATATGATAGCAGCCATGGGATTGTGCTATGGTACACAGGAGGCTACCGACTTCTCGGTAAATGTACATAAGACACTGGCCCTTTCGGCTTACGGTTCGAGTGTGCAGATGGCCCAGGAACGTGGTGCATTCAAAATATACGATGCGAAACGCGAGGAAAAGAATCCGTTTGTATTAAGAATCAAGGAAGCTGATCCGCAGTTGTATGAACAGATGGCCAAATACGGCAGGCGTAATATCGCATGTCTTACCATCGCGCCTACCGGCACGACCAGTCTGATGACTCAGACGACCAGTGGTATAGAACCGGTGTTCATGCCTATCTACAAGCGTCGCCGCAAGGTGAATCCGAATGATACGGAAGTGCATGTCGACTTTGTCGACGAAGTAGGGGATTCATTTGAGGAATATATCGTCTATCATAAGAAGTTCCTGGAATGGATGACCATCAACGGATACGATACGACGAAAAAATACACCCAGGAGGAAATCGACGACCTGGTTGCGAAGTCACCTTATAATAAAGCCACAGCCAATGATGTAGACTGGTTGATGAAAGTGCGTATGCAGGGTGCCATACAGAAATGGGTGGACCACTCGATCAGTGTAACCATCAATCTGCCTAACGATGTGGACGAGAGTCTGGTGAACCGCTTGTATGTGGAAGCATGGAAGTCGGGTTGCAAGGGATGTACGGTATACCGCGACGGTTCCCGTTCGGGTGTCATGATTTCTGTGGAAAAGAAAGACGACAAGACCGAAGAAGGAAACAAACCGGATGCGATGCCTTGCAAACCGCCTCAGGTAACAGAAGTACGTCCTCAGGAACTGGAGTGCGATGTGGTCCGTTTCCAGAATAACAGAGAAAAATGGGTGGCATTCGTAGGACTGCTCAACGGTTATCCTTATGAGATCTTCACCGGTCTTCAGGATGACGACGAAGGTATCGTACTGCCCAAGACCACAACCAAGGGTAAGATTATCAAACAGACAAATCCGGATGGAACCCACCGTTATGACTTCCAGTTTGAAAACAAGCGCGGTTATAAGACGACGGTAGAAGGACTGAGCGAAAAGTTTAACCCTGAATACTGGAATTATGCCAAACTGATTTCCGGTGTTCTCCGTTACCGAATGCCTATTGACAATGTCATCAAACTGGTCGGTTCACTGCAATTGGCTTCGGAGAGTATCAACACATGGAAAAACGGTGTGGAGAGAGCCTTGAAGAAATACGTAACCGACGGAACAGAGGCAAAAGGACAGAAATGTCCGGTATGCGGACACGAGAGTCTGGTCTATCAGGAAGGTTGTCTGATCTGTAAGAACTGCGGCGCATCACGATGCGGATAAAGAATAACAGACCATGACAATAGGAAAATCTTACATCTATATCAAGAATCTGCGTGTTCATTCCTATCACGGCGTATTGCCGCAGGAAAGACTGACAGGCAATGACTATATACTGAATCTGCGGGTGGAATATCCCGTAGATTCAGCTATGAAGTCGGATGATGTAAAAGATACCGCCAACTATGCCACTATATGCAATTTGATAAACGAAGAGATGGAACAACAGTCATGCCTGATAGAAAATGTAGCCTACAGGATAGGTAAAAGACTGTTTGGAGAGATGCCGGAAATCAGAACATTGGATATAAAACTGATGAAAGTGAACCCACCGATGAGTGTGGATTGCGATGGTGCAGGAATAGAATTACATTTAATAAATGATAAAACTATTTGAAACGTTAAAGTTTACAATATATTTTTATTAACTTTGCAATCAACTATTTGCTATTATCATATAGCAATAACAGATTTATGAGTAAGCTATGAGTAGAAAGATAATATATATATTGGCTATTCTTCTATCGTCCGCTTCGTTGTCTTTTGGTGCGGCTAATCGTTTTACGCTCGTTATTGATGCAGGTCATGGCGGTCATGACGCAGGAGCGTTGGGTGCTATCTCAAAAGAGAAGAACATTAATCTTAATGTCGCTTTGGCTTTCGGCAGACTGGTCGAGAACAACTGTCCGGATGTAAAAGTGGTCTATACTCGTAAGACGGATGTCTTCATACCCCTCGACGACCGTGCTGATATCGCCAATAGGAACAAGGCTGATCTGTTTATTTCGATACACACGAACGCCTTGCCCGAGGGCAGGATAGCGCGCGGATTGGAAACATATACATTAGGTATGGCCCGCGCCCAGGCAAATCTGGATGTCGCCAAACGTGAGAACTCCGTTATATTGGTAGAGAAAGACTATAAGCGTCATTATCAGGGATTCGACCCCAATTCATCGGAAAGTTACATCATGTTCGAGTTTATGCAAGACAAATATATGGAGAAGAGTGTGGATCTTGCAAAAATGGTGCAGCGGGATGTATGCCGTATGGCAACCAGACCGGATAAAGGGGTGCATCAAGCCGGTTTTCTGGTGTTGCGTAAGACTTCAATGCCAAGTTGTCTGATAGAACTTGGTTTCATCACGACCCCTGACGAAGAGCAACTGTTGAATTCAGACAATGGCATCAGTAGTATTGCCCGGGGAATATACAATGCGTTTGTAAGTTATAAAAAAAAATTCGACACGGGAATATCGGTTCCATACAAAACATATCAAGACGAGGAGATAAACATTCCGACAATCGTTCCGGACAACGAAATAAGCAAGCCGATACCAGTAAAAAGAGAAAATGAGACCAGTGAGGAAACATCTGAATCTGAAAACGCGGTAGCTGATAACAACCAGCAAGAAAATAAAGATTCGGTTTCTGAGATAATCAAGAACAATTCTGTAACAGAGGGTGTCGTATTCAAGATTCAACTGGTGGCAAGTAGCAGGACCCTGAGACCTGGAAGTCAGCAGTTTAACGGACTGACAGACATCGACTGTTATCAAGAAAACGGGATGTTCAAATACACTTACGGTTCCTCTTCCGACTATAATGAAATATACAGATTGAGAAAAACTTTGCTGGATAAGTTTCCCGAAGCTTTCATCATCGCTTTCAAGGGAGGAGAGAAAATGAACATAAATGAGGCGATAAGAGAATTTAAGTCAAAACGAAAATAAAATTGATTATGAAATATTTCACAAAAGAAGTTCAAATAGGACTTGTAGCAGTAATAGGTGTCGTAGTGGTATTCTTCGGTTTGAAGTTTTTGAAAGGGTTGAACCTTTTTTCTACAGGTGATACCTATTATATCGAGTTTACCAATATCAGCGGACTCAGTTCGTCGAGTCCTGTATACGCCGACGGATACAAAGTGGGCGTAGTCAAAGACATACAGTATGACTACGATCATCGTGGTGATATTATCACAGTGGTAGAAGTTGACAACGGTCTGCGCATACCAAGAGGCAGCAGTGCGGAGATTGTCAGCGATATGCTTGGTAACGTGAAAGTAAACCTGTTGTTTGCCAATAATCCTCGTGAACGTATCAATCCGGGTGAGAGAATAAAAGGCAATATCAGTCCGGGAGCCTTAGGGAAAGTGGCCGATATGATTCCGGCCATTGAGAAGATGCTGCCTAAGTTGGATTCCATCCTCGCAAGTGTCAATGCGCTTCTGGCAGATCCTGCCATATCATCATCCCTGCATAATATAAAAACCATCACATCCAATCTGACAGTAACGACAAATCAGATGAACACACTGTTGGCAGGACTGAATCATGAAGTTCCGGGGATGATCAACAAGGCGAACGGTGTACTTGACAATACCAACCGACTGACCAAGAATCTCAGTGATGTGGATGTTGCAGGAACAATGGCCAGTGTCAACGCCACCTTGAATAATGTGAAAGAACTGACAGCCCATCTTAATAGTAATGAAGGAACATTGGGATTACTGATGCGTGATCCGTCGTTGTATAACAACCTTAATTCAACAATGATGAATGCCGATTCACTGGTGATCAATCTCAAGCAGCATCCGAAAAGATATGTCCACTTCTCATTGTTCGGGAAAAAAGATAAATAGAATTCCTATTTAAAATTTATATAAATAGAATGCGGCATAGTCCACTTCCATAAAATTGTTCGCAATCACCTAATTTTAAAACGGTTTAAGGTGGTTGCGAATTGTTTTTCACAAGAGGCTTGATTCTTTAGCGGAAATTAGTAACCAACTGATTTTCAGTAATATTTAAAATTGCAAATCGCTTTCCTTGTAAAGAATTCTAAAATTGGTCATAAGTTGCCATTTTTTAGCTAGTTACAAAATCAGTGTAGTCTGACAACAAAAAATAGGATTTGCTTTTTTCAAAAAAGAATTATAATTTTGCAACGTGAAAGCATAATCTCTAGGTAAAGGAAAAAGTTGGTTTAACAAAGAATAGGCACATGATGTGTGTCTGGAATGTTTCGCCTCTTTATAATCCTTGCCGAGTATGTGAAATCGTAAATTCTAAACCAAAATACATAAAATGATCGGTAACCCCAAGGTTCTTTGGAACGAATGCTTAAAACTAATACGGCAAAACGTTTCTGAATCACAATACAAGGCATGGTTCGCGACAATTGTGTTTGATTCTTTCTCACAAAAGGACAAAACACTGTTGCTAAGACTTCCAAGTGCATTCGCTTATGAATACTTGGAACAGAATTATGTCGACTTATTGAAGAAGGTGCTTACTCATTATTTTGGAGAAGACATCGTATTGAGGTATCGTATTCTGACAGATAAGACAAACAATCTTAGTCAGGAAGTAGAATCAGACCAGCCTGCTATTATTGATGAGCCAAAGAAACTGAATAATGTCAATAAGACACCGACAGCTCTTGATGCGGCTGTTCCGCAGCAGATAGATTCTCAACTGAATCCTCATCAGACCTTTAACAACTTCATAGAAGGCGATAGCAACAAAATGCCACGGAGCATAGGTTATTCCATAGCAGAGCATCCCAATAAGAATACTTTTAACCCGTTGTTCCTATACGGTCCATCCGGTTGTGGAAAGACGCACCTTGTTAACGCTATCGGAGTTAAGATAAAAGAAATGTATCCTGAAAAGAGAGTGCTCTATGTCAGTGCCCGTCTGTTCCAGGTGCAGTTTACTGATTCTGTAAGACAGAACAAAACCAACGACTTTATCAATTTCTATCAGACCATAGATGTATTGATCGTTGATGATATACAGGAGTGGATGACGGCCATTAAGACCCAGGACACCTTCTTCCATATATTCAACCATCTTTTCCGTAACGGAAAAAGAATCATATTGGCGAGCGACCGTCCACCAGTAGATTTGGAAGGTATGAATGAGCGTCTGCTTACCAGATTCAAGTGTGGTTTGACAGCCGAATTGGAAAAACCGAACGTACAGTTATGTGTTGATATACTGAACAGTAAGATACGTAGAGACGGTCTGACGATACCCAAAGATGTAGTACAATTTATTGCTGAGACGGCGAACGGAAGTGTTCGTGATCTGGAAGGTGTAATCAATTCACTGTTGGCTTATTCGGTGGTCTATAATAGCAATATCGACCTACGTCTTGCTGAGCGCGTTATCAAGCGTGCAGTTAAGATAGATGACCGTCCACTGACTATTGATGATATTCTTGACAGAGTATGTACCCATTTCCATGTTACACAGTCGAATGTGTTCACAAAGAGTCGTAAGCACGAATTGGTCATTGCCCGTCAGGTGTCCATGTATCTGGCTCAGAAGCATACCAAGATGCCAGCATCGCGCATCGGCAAACTGGTCGGAGGCCGAGACCATTCCACGGTTGTTCATAGTTGTAATCTGATAGAGAAAAGACTGAAGATAGATAAGGAATTCCAGAACGAGATATCAAGTATCGAGAATTCTTTCAAATTGAAGAATTAATACCAACGCTATTTAATCAATAAAAGGAATAAAAGTAAGGGCAGACGCCATTTGTGTCTGCCCTTATTGTTTTTATAGATTCAATTTCAGATTACCTCCCACCATGATCCAGAATCCCGGTTGTAATACATTCCCGAGGTCATAATATCGATGACTGGTGATATTGTCCATTTTCACATACAGATCGTATGAAGGTTCCGTCCACTGCAATTTACAGTCAATCTTCGTATATGGATTATAACCGTTCATACGTTGCTGCCAGCGCAGGTACCATGAAGCACTCAGGTTGCTGAATATCTTATGGTCAACCTCTGCAATAAATTTATGTTTCAGATATTCGAGGGCGTAGAGCGACTTGTATATGGGTTGGTCGGTGTCGTGGTCCTGATGGATATAAGCATAACCTAATTTTATCTTTGTGATATAAAAATTGTCACTGATCAGTTCGGGTATATTGAACGTGAGGTCAGCAGAATATCCCATATTGTTCAGAGTACCGATATTCATCGCATGATACTTGGTTGATGTACTGGTTTCGAAGACCCAATCTATCATATCCCTGCCTCTGCTGTAAAAACCACTGATGACAGCCTCTATACCTTTACAACGGTATCTTGCACCTACTTTATAGGTGTCGTTCTTCTCCGGATTCAGTTTGGTGTCCCCCTGCTGTATCACGTTACTCATATAGAGGTCTGTGAACGTAGGCATACGCAATGCTTTGTTCCATGAAGCATATAACTTCCAGTGATAGTCGGGACGATAAGATATGTCTATACCAGGATAGAAACGGAAATCGTTGTCCAGTCCGGTGTTCTTATTGGCGAGCAGTCCTGCTGAGAACGTAAACTTGTTGAGTACGACATCGTGCTCCAGGAAGATGCTTGTATTGGTCCGTTCGCCTTCACGGTTGTACATACGGTCTGTGCCGTGTATACTCTTCCATTGGGTCGAATCCATCAGTTCACCCAGGGCCGTACTGTATATATGTTCCTTGCGGATATCAGCACCGACGGCTGTGGTACCAAGTGCCCAACTGATATGTGCGTTGAGACTTGCACCGTATACATCGTCCTTGTGATAGTTCTCGCCCGCCTTGGCCCCTTCCATACCACGTATCAGTTGATAATGGTCTGTACTGCGGTTCCAGTAAACGGTAGGTGTAATGACCAGACCGCCTGGCAGATTGTGTATATCCCCGCTTACCGATGCTATCAGTCTGCGCGTCTCCTCATACTGATTGGGGTATTTGGCTGAATAGAACGTGTTGGCACCATAATTCTGACTGCTCACGCCTACCTGCCAGTTGAGGTTGAGGTAACGAGACACAAGGTCTCCCTGATAGTACCCGTGCCATTTGTTGAAGTCGCTGTTGTCTGTACCACCGTCGCTGCGCATATATCCCCCACTGAGTTGATTGTGTACATTCTTACCGGCAATGGCAACACTGGCCCCACCACCGATAGAACCGAAAGAGCCGCCTTCCACATTGAGTCGTACGTTACTCTGACTGTCGGAACGGGTGATGATATTGATGGCACCGTTGAAAGCCGATGAACCGAACACACGTGCTGAAGCACCCTCAAGTACCTCGATACGTTCGATGTCACTAAGATTGACTGGGAAATCGGCTGCGTTATGACCAGTTTGCGGATTACTGATATTTACTCCATTCAACAGAATGGTAATCTGGTCGAACGTGCCGCCGTTGATACTGATATCCGTCTGAACACCAAAGCCACCGCGCTGACGGACATCCACGCCGATAGCCATTTTTAATAAGTCGTTTACACTTTCTGCCTGCGCACGGTTGATGTCGTCGCGCGTGATGACAGAAACGATTTTAGCCGACTGCAATGCAGTCATAGGCGCTCGAGAGCCGGTGATGTTCACCTCGTCGAGTAAGACGTTCTTATTGCCGGTCACTGATACAGAATCTTTCTTAATCGTTTCCGCGCTGACACTGTCAGCTTTGGCATGACTGAGTGTAGCCACACTGAGAGTTCCGATTAAGACCTCTTTACCAAGACAAGCAAAAAGAGAATATCCCTTACGTCCGAAACGTTTGAACTTAAAGGAATCGCGCCTGCTTGAAATTGTTTTGTACATAAATTAATTAGTTAAAATGTCATGCATTATTGCAAAACAGATGCAAAGGTACTAAATTTCATGATTAAAAAAGATTAAAATCAACAATTTTATTATTTAATATAAATTAATGTGAGGATAAATTTATATATTTGCAAATAGCTATGAAATAAAGAATTAGTATTATGAGACGACTTTGGGTATTGTATGTGTCTCTTTTGTCGTTGACAATGTTCAGTTGCAACTATGATGATGAGAATTCAAAGAAAGTTGAGGCAGTAAGTCCTGATACATATATCAAAAATGTGTCGAATGAATTCTTCGCATCAGACAATCTTGATACAATGGATTTCAAAAAGGTAAACAGCACTATTGCTTATCTATATGCAAGGTATGGCACTTTTCCGAATGCTTCGACAGGAAAAGTTTCTTTGTATTCCCTTTTACAACATTTCAAGACGATCGTAGGCGGTGATATCACCGCATTGCCCACCATGCTTACTGGATTTAAGGATGAGGCTGGGGTATATGAGGCAAATACGACCGAAGGGAAGTGGATCAAAACAGCGACAGCCACGGATTCCATCGTCCTTCATTTCAAGGACCAGAATAATCAGAACCGTGAGGCACTGATGTCATGGGGGTATTCTCTAGGTTTCCCGCTACCTCTTACGCTCAAACGTAGCAGTGGCGTTGTCACTGTCGGCGTACCCGACCGGGTCACACTCCAAGTCAAAAACCTGTCATCTTCGAATGATTCGGCTATGACGGTCAATGTCAGTGCCGTAGTCGACGCTGCCATGACCACCGTGGTGTTTACAAACAAGATGACCTATCTCGATTACGATTTTACGGGAACAGTTAAGATTACGGACACGACTTTCGACTTTGACGGTAAACTGACGAAAAACGGCTCGTTTCTTGCCTCTTATGTACTCAATGGTATCGGAAAGGATCATCTGAAAGGTTTCTTCGACAGAGTGGATTACACCTTGACCCCCGGTTCTTATGAGTCTAAGTTGAATATACTCAACGAACTCTATTTTACGGATAAAGTGACAGACGTGAGTACGCTGCGCACTTATCTTTTAACCAAAAACGGCACGGGCGAATACCAGTATACAAAGGATATCTGTGATATTATTAATGCCAGAATGAATCTGAAGGTTTGGAATGCTTCCAATTCTCTTCTTTGTACAGCAACGATGTACCCCGTCAAGATGAACAACAGTTATGTGGTGGCTCCTAATGTCAACTGGATTTACGGTGACTCACAAGACCTGAACGATTTCAGCAGTGACGGAGTAAGAAATACAGTAGCCCATCTGCAACAGATACTTCTGTATATAAACAACCTTTTAGGAAATAACAGTATTTAGATATTAATTGGAATAAAAAATATAAGAAATATGGCAATCAAAATTTTAAGTGTAGACGATGAGCTCGATTTGGAAGTACTGCTTACACAATATTTCCGGAGAAAAATCCGCAAAGGTGAATATGAATTTTCTTTTGCACATAACGGATTGGAAGCACTGCAGTTGGTTCTGGAGAAAAAAGACTTTGATATCATACTCAGTGATATCAATATGCCTGAGATGGACGGACTGACTCTGCTCACAAAAATCAATGAGATGAGAAATCCAGCCCTGAAATGTATCATGGTGTCTGCTTATGGTGACATGGACAATATCAGGTCGGCGATGAATAACGGAGCGTTCGATTTCGCTACGAAACCGATCGACTTGGATGATTTGTCGCTTACCATAGAAAAGGCTATCGAACAGATTAATTTCGTAAAAGCTTCGCAGCAGGAACATAACCAGTTGGAGTCCATTCAGAATGACTTGCAGGTAGCCGGAGAGATTCAACATGCTATATTGCCACGCATATTTCCACCGTTCCCGGACATAGAACAAAATGTGGATATCTTTGCTTCCATGCACCCTGCAAAGGATGTCGGAGGAGATTTCTACGATTTCTTCCGTATAGACGACGATCGTCTTGGTTTTGTGATAGCCGATGTATCAGGCAAGGGAGTTCCCGCCGCCTTGTTTATGGCTGTCAGCCGAACCCTTATACGTGCTACAGGGCTCAGAGGAGTGCCGTCTAACGAATGTCTGACTTATGCCAATAAGTTGCTTTGCAATGAAAGTATCGACTGTATGTTTGTCACCGCGTTTTATGGTATCTATAATGTGCGTACGGGAGAAATCGACTATACCAATGCTGGTCATAATCCGCCATATATCCTTCATCACGATAACAAGGTGGAAATGATGCCGATCGTGAAAAAGAATGTGGTCATTGGTATTATGGATAAATTCCAGTATGAGAATGAGTCAATAACACTTGAACCGGGCGATGCCCTGATTATGTATACCGACGGTGTGACTGAGGCTTTCAACGAAGAAAAGCAACAGTTTACTGAGGAAAATCTCGAAAAAACATTGAGCAGTGTACCTGGAGCAGGCAGTCAGGAAATCATTGAGGCAATCATGGAAGATGTCAAGGAGTTTGCAGGCAACGAACCCCAGTCGGATGACATCACTGTACTTACAATCAAACGACTTCCATAATGAATAAGAGCAATATTGTTTTGGCAACCTTATGTGCTGTACTGATCGTACTACTGATACTTACATTCCGTATGTATCAGAGTTCGCTTGCCAATGCTGATAGACTGCAGGATAAGATAGACGGTCTGACGGAACAGGTCAGACAGGCTTCTGTGGTGAGACATATCAGTAAACAGATGGAAGACATCGCTTATCAGCAGAAGGATATTTCTGACAAGCGAAGTGATGAAGCCATTCAACAGAGTAAAATAGCCAACGATATGCGCTCGCGTGCCGATATGATGAGAGGCAGGGCCGAGATAGAAAGACAGAATGCCGAGATATCCGAACAGAATGCCGTAAAATCATTCAATGAGGCCAAACAGCAAAGGGCCTTTGCCGAAGAGAAACAGGTGCAGGCTGAACTTGCTAAACGTGTAGCCGATACGTTGAGTTATAAGGCGTTGGCACGATCGCTCGGATCTTTGTCCACCACCCAGTATCAGATCGGCAACCATGAGTTGGCTGCCCTATTGTCGTATGCGTCGTGGACTTATGCCCAACGGTATAAGGGAGATGTCTTTCTCCCTGCCATATTCAATGCTCTTTCGAAGTCGAGTGAAAGTGTCTCTTCCAGGAATGAAAACAAGGGTGCGATAACGAAGATATTATTTGCCGGTTCGCATTCGTTTATCACGACTACGAAATATGGTGAAATCATCCAGTGGAACGAGCATGATGGCAAGTATGATGCTACCGTGCTCCTTCGTGATGTCAAATGTGATTTCAGGGATGTTTACATAGATAATGGCGGTGTGATATATGCTCTTTCCAGATATGGACAGCTGTATGTAAAGAATGGACAACAATTTGCTGTCAGTCAACTGGACGGTCATGGTTTTCTGAAGATAATACCTGTGAACAGCAGTAGTCTGATGTTCGTTGCCGACAATGCCCTGTATCTGTATAGCAAAGACGGTCTAAAACTGATTAAGAGCATTCCGCTTCAGGAGACCGTGTCTGCCATCGGTGAAAAGGACGGAAACAATCTGTTGTTCTGTCGTGATGGAAGTGCTTATGAAATCAGTGATGAAGGAAAACTGAAAATATTGCCTGTCATTCTCAATTCTACGGTCACGTCATACGCCTGGTCACCTTATCTGCGTATGTCGGCCTTGGGTACGAGTAGCGGTAAGATATATCTGCTGGACAACAACTGGCGTGAAGAAAAGACACTGATCGGTCACCGTTCCGCCATCACGCAGGTAGGCTTTAAGGAAAGCAACCTGTTCTCATCTTCTTACGACTGTACGGTAGATATGTGGAATCTGCGTATGGAAAAGATAGAACCGGTAACGCTCAAGTCGTTCTCTTCCTGGGTTCACTGTTTTAATATATCGCAAGACGGCGTGATATGGACGGGAGATGAGTCGGGAACCCTTTCGCGTATCGTCATATCCCCGTATGACATGGCCAATACGATACACAACAATCTCAAAAGAGATTTCACACAGGACGAATGGAACTACTATATAGGCAGTACGATACCATTTGAATCATTCAAACAATACTAAAATCACCAGATATGAAACGATTACTTATATTATTTGTTATTGCTATTCAGAGTCTGGGAGTGTTGGCTTACGGAGGTATACCGTTTTTTGCCAACTATACATCGGATGTCTACAAAGCCCATAATCGTAATTTCGATATCGTGTGTGATGATTACGGAAGTGTGTTTATCGCCAATTTCGAAGGTATCCTGTATTACGACCAGGCACAGTGGCGGATTATCCATACACCTGGTATTTCACGTGTTACATCCTTGTTCAAAGACAGTAAAGGACGTATATGGGTAGGCGGATACAATGTATTTGGATATCTGAGTGCGGACGCAAGGGGTATGCTGCAACTGAAAGTGCTTCATTCAGACACGAGCACAAAATTGCTCGGTGAGGTGTCTGCTATTGCCGAAAGAGACGGTTATCTTGTCTTCAACACATCTGATCATGTACAATATCAGGTAAGGGGTGACAAAATCATAAAAGTAAAAGGAAACATTACCAAAGATAATATATCCCAGAAAACAGCTTATGGATTTAAAATCAACCAGACACTGGCGTTCAAAAACGGTTGGAACCTTTACGCTTCAGCGGGTAAAGGACTGGTCGTAGATGAGTCTCACGGTAAGGGTATATATGAATTGTCTGAACTGAATGGACTATGCAATAATAATGTCAACCATATCACGTATGACGGTAAAGGCGGATTATGGGGAGCTACCGACAAGGGACTCTTCTGTGCCAGTATGCCGTCGGTGTTTACCCATTCCTCCGCTTCAGAAGGATTGATAGGTGAGGTTACTGCCATTGATAAGGTGGGCGACCAGATATATGTCGGTACCATGCAGGGACTGTTTATAAAGAAAGTACGCCATTTTTATCCGATTCCCAATGTCACCCAGACTTGTTGGCAACTGCAACAGACGTCGGACGGACAATTGTTTGCGGCGACCAGCGACGGATTATTCCATATCAAGGGTAATGTAGCCCAACGGATGAATAAAAATCTCACGTTGTCGGTGTTGTATCTCGATGCCGCCCACATATATACAGGTGAACTGGACGGTCTGTATCTGAACAGCAGTACCGGTTCGAGGACGAAGATAGCAGACATAGACAAGGTGAACAATATCGTAAAAGGTAACGACGGAACCTTATGGATTGAGACGGTATACGGACAGGTGTACTTCAAACAGCCGACCGACCGCCATTTTATGAATGTGGCAGTTAAGGCCCATTTCAGTCAGGATAACATAGTCACCATCTGCGACAACAACGGAAAGGTAAGCATCCTTAACAACAAAGGTCTTTACAGATGGGATAAGAATACAAAGGTCTTTCGTCTGGGAGTGATACCGAGCAAATACCATTTTGCCAATTATCCTCAGTTCATCTATTATGACAAGAGTGGCAGGGCATGGCAGACCAACAGTGAAGGCAGAGCTCTGGGCGTGGCTCGCAACGGAAAACGTCTGGTGGAGTACGACTCATGGTTGAATCCACTCAGAGACCTTGTCGTCAATGCTGTTTGTGTACGGAATAATGAAATATGGATAGGTGGTGATTTCGGTATGATACACTGGGATATTAACGCCCCCGATGTGGTATACAATCAGAAGTCGAAAGTATATATCAGATCCATCATTCTAGGTAAGGACTCTGTGATATGGGGTGGATATAACAATGCCGGTCATATACTGAAACCGCAGATCGATGAGACAGATATCAAATTCGGAAGTGATAACAGGGCTATCCGTTTCGTCTATTCGTCCGACCATGCATCCATATTCGGAAAGACAGAATACCGCTACCGTTTAGTAGGGTACAGTGACTGGTCGGCTTGGACCACCGAAACGGACGTAGACTACCAGAATCTATATTATGGACATTACGAGTTTCAGGTGATGGCACGCGACAGATACGGGCGTATCACAGATACGGTTTCGTATCCGTTCTCTATACAGTATCCTTTGTACCTCAGATGGTATACCGTTATCGTCTACATACTGCTTTTCGCATTGCTTATCATGCAACTGATAAGGTTCCGTATGCAACGTCTTTTGAAAGAGAAGATGCATCTGGAGAAAATCGTGGAAGAACGGACGTCTGAACTGCGCCAACGCAATGACGAGGTTGTGGAAAAATCAAAGAGTCTGGAGAAAGCACTTGATGATTTGGGTAACGCCCAGAATGAACTGATACATCAGGAGAAGATGGCTACGGTGGGTAAACTGACCAAGGGGCTTATCGACCGTATTCTGAACCCGATGAACTATATCAACAATTTCTCGCATCTGTCTATTGGACTGATCAAGGATGTGAAAGAAGATATAGACGATGATAAGGAGAAAATGACTCCCGATATCTATGACGATACGATGGATGTGCTGTCGATGGTCGACTCTAATCTGGCGAAGATAGAACAGCACGGAATGAATACCACCCGTATTCTGAAGGCGATGGAGGAAATGCTGAAAGAACGCAAAGGTAAGTTCGAACCGATTGTCGTATCCACGATGTGCAGTAAGATACTCGAAATAGCGAGTCAGTACCATGCCGATCTGATCAAGAAATACGGCATCAAGATGCAGTTGAACAATTGTCCTGACAATGTGGTCATAGAAGCCAATGCCGAACAGTTGCACAAGACCCTGATGAGTTTTGCGGATAACAGCATATATGCAGTAGCCAAAAAATACGAGCACAATCCTTATCAACCGGAGATGAGGCTGACCGTAGAAACAGAGGAGGAAAACGTGAAGATACGCCTCTACGATAATGGTATCGGAATAGAAGATACCATCATAGAGAGCATTTTCGATCCGTTCTTTACGACCAAGACGACAGGCGAAGCTGCCGGTGTGGGACTGTATCTCAGCAAAGAGATTATCAATGATATCGGTGGAACCATCTCAGTACAGTCGGCTAAAGACGAATATACCGAATTCATTATTACGATACCAATAAAACACGACTAATAAATACATAAAATATGGATACAATAGAAGATATCAAGAAACAGCTGGAAACGCTTCAGGAACAAGTGAAGAAGCAGGAAAAGATGGCATCCCTTGGCGTACTCAGTGCAGGCGTCATCCATGAGATACAAAACCCGCTTAACTTTGTTATCAACTTCAGTAAAATGTCGGATAAACTGATTGCTGACCTTGAAGATATTGTAGACGACAACAAAGACAATTTTAATGCTGATGACCTGGGAGATGTGGAAGACATCATGGCCGACCTCAAAGAGAATATGTCGAAAATTGCCGAACATGGCGACCGTGCCATCAGTATCATCCGGAATATTCTGTTATACTCGAGAGGTAAGGAGGACGAATATATCCCTACGGATATCTGTAAACTGGTGAAGGAATATGTATGGCTCTCTTATCATTCGATGCGGGCCAACTATAAAGGTTTCAATATCACGGTCAATGAGGATTACCAACAGGACATACCGATGCAAAGCGTAGTCCCGCAGGACCTCAGTCGGGCGGTGCTGAACATCATGAACAATGCCTGCTATGCGGTATGGAAGAAAACCAATGAGACGAAAGACGAGTCGTATAAACCTACCATCACGGTAAGTGTCAGTATGCAGAACTCGGAACTAAATATCACGATTATGGATAACGGTGAGGGTATGTCGGATGAGGTAAAACAGAAACTCTTTGACAATTTCTTCACCACGAAACCGGCAGGGCAGGGGACGGGACTCGGTATGGCAATCACCCGTCAGGTGATAGAGGAGAAACATCATGGTCGTATCACCTTCGATTCGAAACAGGGCGAATATACCACTTTTTCTTTAATAATACCAATACCAATCAAGAAATGAGAATAAGACTATTCATATTGTTGATGATATTCTCGTCGGTGACCTTTGCGCAGGATGATACTCAACTGCGTAAAACATATCAGGATGCTGAGGAGGAATATAAAATAGGGCATTTCGATGCAGCCGCGGGACTGCTGAACAAGAACATCGGTCATTATAAAGGTACACTTAAGACGAGTGCCTTCCGACTGATTGCTCTGTGCCGTCTGGCCCAGGACAATAACAAGGAGGCTGAGAAGTATGTGTCTCTGATGCTGAAGGATGACCCGTATTACAATGTCACGATACAGGACCCTGTAAGGTTCGCCCAGATTGTTAACAGTATGAAGAATGGACTTGCTACGATTACTACCGCATCTCAACAGGCGGAGACGTTGGATGAGGTTCCTGTTCCTGTCACCCTTATCACCGAAGATATGATCAAGGCGTCGGGCGCACGTACGTTGTCGGATGTACTGGCCATCTATGTTCCCGGTGTCTCCCTGATAGAGAGTACGGAACCCAATATGGCTATGCACGGTGTTTATTCCAATTCGCAGGAGACTGTTCTGATTATGCTCAACGGTCATCGGCTGAACAGTAGGACAACGAATGCCGAGGCTCCCGATTACCGTAACAGTCTGGAGAAAGTGAAACAGATAGAGGTCCTTCGCGGTCCGGCATCTTCTCTGTATGGTAATGTGGCGCTGACTGCCGTGGTTAATATCATCACCAAACAGGGACGTGACGTAGATGGTGTTAAACTGTCAGCCGGGGCAGGTAACAATCATACATACAAGGCCGACCTGCTGATCGGAAAGAGTGGGGTGGGTATTGACTTTATGGCATGGGCTTCGATGTATTCATCTTATGGTGAACAGCGTAATGTTTCCACTACCGATGATGAGTTTTGGGGCAGAATGTCTGTTCCAGGTAGTATGTATATAGGCGGTTATAACAATAAACCGGCTTATGATATAGGAGCGACACTGAAGTGGAATGACTTTAATTTCATGTTCAACACGCAGTATTCCAAACGGGTGCCGACATATAGCGCCTATCTGTATCCCAGTCTTATATCTTATGATAAATACAGGAGCGTCAACGGCAGTATGCCGGGACATGCCCGTCAGTCCACCCATCTGGAATTGAATTATAATAAGACATGGGGCGAATGGTCGGCTAAGTTGACTGGTTTCGCCGATTTCGAGAGTTGTTCCAACTATGATGTCGGGGCCGACAGTGTACGTTCGGGGGCTATTATGTATCCTATCTATTCTGATGAGATCATTACCGACCTCAACGACAGTTATATACATAAGGGCGTGTATCAGGTGCAGAGTTGGGACGATTATACGTACGGCGCTTCCGCTCAAGTGTTCCGCAACTACCGGTTGGGTTCGATAAACGGAAACATCCTTGTCGGTGCACAGTTTGAAAACTATACCATGCAGGACAATTCCACCGTTTATGGCGATAATTTCCAACGTATCATTCTGACCTTGTCTGAAGGTAACCGTTCTATCGAACTGGGTCATGAGATGAATCTTTCGGGTTTCTTCCAGATCAAGGCGAATATAGGTAAGAAATTGGTGTTTAACGGTGGACTGAGATATGATTACAAGCAACGTTATAATGACCGTATACTGAGGTCTTTCTCACCTCGTCTGTCATTGATCTATAAGATGAACACGGACATGAACTTGAAATTGGGCTATTCACAGTCGTTCGTAGACGCACCGTTCTTCTACCGTGCCAACAATCTTTCGTTGTATGCGGGAGGTAGTGAATTGGATGCTGAACGAATGAGTGCCTGTCAACTGACGTTCAACTGGAATATAAAACCTCTGCATCTGAAGTATGAAGCCAACGGTTACTATAACCGTCTTGATAACATTATCTACTACGATGCAACCAATCAGGCACAGAAAGTTTCCAATGCCGGTATACTGAATATCCTTGGTATCGAGAATGTGCTGACTTACGAGTATCGGCGTGTTACCGCCAATCTCAACTGTACGTATCAGTTTGTGCCTGGTAGTATCTACTATTCATCCGAAGACAGTCATATCAACAACGTGCCGAATTTCATATTAAACGCCATGGGTAGTTATAAGGTTTGGCAAAGCAAACGTTACGGTGCCGTCAGAGTGCGTGCCAATGTCAACGCGCTGTCAGAACAATATAGTCCGATCGTCAGTTCGATGGCTTACCGTTCCGACGAGCATGTCTACTTGCCATACAATAAGATACCGGCGCGTGCCATCATCAATGGCGGAGCTGATTACGAATTGAAAGGAATCACGTTGTCTCTCAATGTTTATAATCTTCTGGGTACCGATTATTATCAAGGCGGTTCCGACCGTGTGCCCGGTCCGCAACAGAAGAGAAGTGTCATCGTCAATGCCTCGTATAAGTTCTAAACGAACTGTTTGAATATGAAATGGAATTCGGATTTATATGATCAGAAACTCAACTTTGTATCCAGATATGGTGAGGCTTTGCTAAGATATGTTCCGGATGACAAGACCCAACGGATATTGGATATCGGTTGCGGAACGGGCATGCTTACAGCGGAACTTGCAGATAAGTCAGGGTATGTGTTGGGTATAGATGCGTCTGAAGATATGATCAGACGGGCAAAGGAGATGTATCCCCAGGTAGACTTTAAAGTTGAGGATTCGCTCTGCATGACCTATCAGGAAGAATGGGATGTGGTATTTTCCAATGCCGTCTTCCACTGGATTCCGGACCATAATCTGTTACTTCAACATATTTATCAGGCATTGAAACCGCACGGTCTGCTTGTAGCCGAATTCGGCGGATATGGCAATATAGCGACGATTGTCAATGCATATACGGAAGTGGCCGATAAGTACGGATATCAGTATAAATCGAGATTTAATTTCCAGAAGGCGGAAGATTTCAATGCTCTGTTAGTCAAGAACGGTTTCACCGTAGATGACATATACGATTACGACCGCCCCACACCGATAAAGGATGAGGCGGGCATGAAACATATCTGTAGTCAGTTTTTTAAAACAGAACTAGATGCCATCCCCGAAGATATCGCAGCGAGAATATTACAGGAAATGTATGATATGGTACTCCAAAAACTGTGGAATGGCAAAGAGTGGGTTGCCGATTACAGACGGTTGAGGGTAATAGCGCATAAATCACTCAAAAAAAGAGAACTTACAGTACGGTAAAACTGATTTTACGTCCCAATCCCCTGAACAATTTTATCAAAGTTGATAATTGTATGTCAGCATGACCATTTTCAATTCTGGAGACATAGCTTTTTTTTGTTCCGATTTTATTAGCCAGTTCCTCTTGGGTTAAGCCAGCTTTATGGCGCTCTTCTTTTAATTTTTCGCCAATAATAAATGCATCACAGTTACTTTCAAATTCAATCCTTTCTTGGGAATCCTCTTTACCGAAATCTTCTGTGATGAGGTCCTCAATCGGTGTTAAGTCCATTTTATTACGAATATCCTTATTCATAGTTCTGTCCTTTCTTTATCTTTAAAATAATCAGAGTATACGACGATATGCCGTAAGTATTTTCGTTTTTCCTTCATTTATATTTTTCGGCAAAGATAACTAATTAGTGAATATATTCCAAACAAATAACAAGCTAATTCTCAAAAAGAACTATTTTTTGACATTTATTTCTCTTTAGGCAACTATGTGAAGTTATGATGCTTGTTTTTTGTCTTTTTCAAAACTTAGGCAAAAAGAATGAGCGGACAATTTTGAGTACTATATTAACTACCAAAAAAGCCAAACAATTGATAATCAATTATTTAGCTTTCTGTTAGGTGCGCCTGATAGGACTCGAACCTACACGTCCTAAAACACTAGATCCTAAGTCTAGCGCGTCTACCAATTCCGCCACAAGCGCTTTTGCGGGTGCAAAGATAATGGTTTTATAGCAAATAACCAAATTATTCGGCTATCAATTTTCTTGCAAATTCGATAATTGTGTCTTTGCCTTTTAAGATATCAGCACCGCTCAGTGATACATTATAGTCTGGGTCTATACCGAATTCTGTACTTTCCTTATTCTTGTCATACATCGGACAGGCGGAGAACCGGATGCTCCATCCGTTAGGTATCTCACTGCTGAATGGTAATCCTGCGCCGCCACCCGTCTTATCACCTACGATGGTGGCGTAAGGACAGCATTTCATGTATTTCACAAATTCATTTGCGGCACTGAACACATCACGGTTGGTCAGTATGATTACCTTCTTCTGCCACCGTAATCCATTAGACGGTTTCAGAATCTGTTCTTCATAAGAAGAGAAATCGTCGTGACCGGTACCGGTCTTGTGTTGCATGTAACCGACCGTCAGTGCTTTGTTGGTGAAATGCGAAGCTACGATTTCAGCATTATCCAGAAGTCCGCCTCCATTACCTCGCATATCGATGATAATGCCGTTGCACAATTGGAAATATAGCAGTATGTCGTCAATATTGCCACTACCGATACTGTTTTCAAAAGAACCGATAGCCATATATCCCACGTTGTCGTCCAGTATCCGGTATTTGATTCCACAGGTCATCTTATAGTCGGTGCCCAGATATAGCCGTTGGATGGTGTCGCTCAGATTGGAAGGATAATCTTCTTTCCACGACCAGTTGCGTGCGACATCTGATGACGAATACATATTGACATGACCGTCTTTGAGTTCACCGAGCATATCCCCTAGCACCTCAAACAGGCGTTCGTCGTACATCCCATTATAGATTCTTACTTTATATTTGGTATAGACACTGTCCCAATCCAGTCCGTATGCCTGCTTCTTGTACGTGAAGAAACAGTAATGCTGGTCAATGATTTTCCAGAGCGACTCGAAATTGCCTTGCGGGTCATCTGTGTATTGGTCTTCGTCTATACAGGACGTGAAGGTCAACAGACATAAGAGTATGCTTACAAGGTATTTCATTTGCGGCGGATATTAAGAAGAGAGAACCGTCTAACCACACCGATTACCAATGAATGGGTGTAGATGTGCGATTTGAGATTGTTGACACTCGACTGCTGATAGTCGCCCATATATCCTATGCGGAATGTGGTATGCCACAGGTTGAAGTCTACGGTGAACATCTGTCGGAAGCATGGTGCACTGATGAAGGTGGTCGGTACGATATTATGGTCATAATTGCCTTTTGAGAATATCTCATAATACGCCTGACCGTAGTTGGGACTGAACATTACGCCCACGAGCGGCAGTTGAACAGCGTAGCGAAGCATATATATATGATCATGTATATGCCAGTCGTATTCGGCGGAGCCCGACGGGGTGAGATTCAAATAGCAGCGTGCCTGTGCCGGGTTGTTGCTGTTGCGTGTGTTGTAGATGAATCCGAGATTCAGGTCTAACAGTCCACCAGCCTGCAGGCGCAGGTTGCCACCGAGAAGAGACCAATTGTAGTGCAGTCCGTAAGCGAAGTTGTACATACCAGCTATCTCGTCACTGTTGGATGCCCGGTTTTTAGAGTACGACAAGTCTCCTTGGTTCATCATCATGGTAGAAATGTTCCGTCCTACCTTCTGTTTGTTGACCATGGAGATGAAGCGAATCTCTGGACCTGTATACTTTTCAGGTGAGATATATGTGTCGAGGATGTTCGTACCTCCGATGCCAATCATCTTGACACTGGTGGTTATCTTGTGGTCCGGTATCGTATCTGTCTGTGCAATGCCTCTGAACGGTGTCAGGGCAAGCAGGAACGATATAAGCAGGACAATGCTTTCTTTATTTTTCATCGTCATTGTCGAACAGATTAAGTTGACCTGTAATCTCGTCTATGATCTGACTTTGCGACTTGCCTTCATCCGGGTCAAGACTATCGTCGTTGTCTTCCGTGTCTTCACCGTTGTCTTCATCCTCTTCGTCCTCTTCCGGTTCGGGGAAACGAGTCGGTTCCAGTTCTACGATACTCTCTACGGCAAAGGTCGTGATACGTTTGCCTTTCGCCTTGAATCCCTTGACAGCGATAAATTGTTCCACGTCTATCTCCTGTGGGTCGCGGAAGGCGTCTGCACCTCCGAAGGTAACCAGAATTCTAGGATATACCTGTCCGGAAAGCAATATCAGTTTACTGTCAGTATTATCACCGACATAGTTTTGCTTGCGGGCCGTTGCCTCAAGGGTGAATCTCTTGATATAAGGATATCCGTTCTGGTCTGCGTCAAACAGGGCCGCGCTCCATATCTTATCAGCGTCATACTTCTCCACGATCTGTATGTTGTCTTCGTAGTGATTGTTGATATCAAAGTTGGTGATATAGAAGTCTCCGTTTTTCAGGATAACAAGGATACGGTCTTCATCATTAAATTCACCGAGGAATGTTCCATGGTCGTCATAGTTGAGACGGTTGATATCCGGGTCGAACCAAACCTTACGTCCTCCGAGTGTACTGTGTCCGTGACTCTTCAGTCCGATGCGGTGTACAGGATTCTTTGTCAGCAGATTACCCTTGCTGGCGCGTCCTTTGATGATTACTTCCGAGAAATCCTTGTCGAAGATTATCTTCTTCAGTTTAGGATTAGGGTCGAGTGTCACCTTGATCACCTCAGCCTCGCCATTCGGATTGGCGGTGAAGTATACCACCTTGGAACCGTCTGTACCCTGTGTCAGATCGTATTCCTTGTCGCGGGTCATACTGGTGACATTGAATCGTTTGATCAAGTAGGCACCGTGTTTTCCGTCGCGATATACCACATTATATATAGTACGCTTGTCGTTCTTCTTGAATACCGCCACATGGATGATATTCTTGCCCACAAATATCTTGTCGGCAACCTTAATCACCTTATATTTACCGTCCTTATAGAAGATAATGATATCGTCGATATCGGAACAGTTGCATACGTATTCGTCTTTCTTCATACCGGTACCCACAAAACCTTCGGCACGGTTGATATACAGTTTTTCGTTAGCCTCGGCCACCTTGGTCGCTACAATCGTATCAAAGTTTTTGATTTCCGTGATGCGTTGGTGCTCCTTGCCATATTTGTCCTTGATAAACTGGAACCAGTTGACGGTGACTTCTACCATATTGTTCAGGTCGCGGTCAATACCTTCTATCTCCTCCTTGATGCGGGCAATCAGTTCATCGGCCTTATCCTTGTTGAATTTCAGGATACGCGCCATCTTGATTTCCATCAGTTTGAGAATATCGTCCTTTGTCACCTCACGTACAAACTGCGGGTAGAAAGGGGTGAGCCGCTCGTCGATGTGAGCGCAGGCGGCATCCATATTTTCAGCCTGCTCGAATTTCTTATCCTTATAGATTCTTTCCTCAATGAAAATCTTTTCAAGAGAAGCGAAATGAAGTTGCTCGAGCAATTCGTTCTTTCGGATTTCCAGTTCTTTACGCAACAGTCCCAAGGTGCGGTCGACACTATGTCGGAGCACGTCGCTCACAGTGAGGAATCCCGGTTTGTTGTCTTCTATCACACAGCAGTTGGGCGATATATTGACCTCGCAGTCGGAGAAAGCGTAAAGAGCGTCGATTGTCTTATCCGAAGAGACCCCCGGCGCAAGATGTATCTGTATCTCTACGTGTGCCGCTGTGTTGTCGTCCACCCTGCGAGCTTTGATTTTGCCTTTCTCTATAGCTTTCAGGATAGAATCGATCAGCGTGGATGTCGTCTTTCCGAAAGGAATCTCCCTGATGACCAGCGTCTTGCTGTCAAGTTTTTCTATCTTGGCACGTACCTTCAGTACGCCGCCGCGCTGTCCGTCGTTGTATTTGCTTACATCGATACTACCGCCAGTAGGAAAATCCGGGTACAACTGAAAATCCCTGCCATGCAGATAACTGATAGCTGCATCGCATATCTCATTGAAGTTGTGTGGCAGAATCTTCGACGAAAGTCCTACGGCGATACCTTCAGCCCCCTGAGCAAGCAGCAGAGGATATTTGACCGGAAGCGTAATCGGTTCTTTGTTACGGCCGTCATAACTGAGTTGCCAGTCGGTCGTCTTGGGATTGAAGACAGTGTCAAGAGCAAACTTAGACAGTCGGGCCTCTATATAACGGGGAGCAGCGGCACGGTCGCCGGTGAGAATATTACCCCAGTTGCCCTGGCAGTCGACAAGTAAGTCTTTCTGTCCCATCTGTACGAGCGCGTCACCGATAGAAGCATCACCATGAGGGTGAAACTGCATCGTATGACCTACGATATTAGCGACTTTATTGTACCTGCCGTCGTCCATACGCTTCATGGAATGAAGAATACGGCGCTGAACAGGTTTCAGACCATCCTCGATATGCGGCACGGCTCTTTCCAGAATGACGTAAGAGGCGTAGTCCAGGAACCAATTCTGGTACATACCGCTGAGATGATGTACGGCAGATGCGTCAAACCTGTTTACCGGAGTATAATCAGAGTGTCCCTCTGCTTCGTTTTCACTATTTTTAGACTCAAGATTGTCGTTTTCTTTAATATCGTCGCTCATATTACTCAATTTTAACGCAAATGTACAAAGAAAATTGGAAAAAAGGGCGTATCTTTGCACAAAATTCGAAAAATAAGCAAAAGAAATGGCACAAGAAGACGTTTTTAAGAAGATTGTTTCGCATTGTAAGGAATACGGATTTGTGTTCCCAAGTAGTGATATCTATGATGGACTGGCCGCTGTATATGATTATGGTCAGAATGGTGTGGAACTGAAAAACAACATTAAAGAATATTGGTGGAAGAGCATGGTTTTGCTTCACGAGAATATTGTGGGCTTGGACTCTGCTATATTTATGCACCCTACAATCTGGAAGGCATCAGGACACGTGGATGCTTTCAACGACCCCTTGATAGACAACCGCGATTCTAAAAAGCGTTATCGTGCTGATAACCTGATTGAGGATCAGATAGCCAAATATGAAGAGAAAATAGATAAGGAAGTGGCTAAGGCCAAGAAACGTTTCGGTGATTCTTTCGATGAGGCTAAATTCCGTGAGACTAATCCCCGTGTGATAGAGCATCAGCAGAAACGTGATGCGCTGCACGAACGTTATACAGCTGCTATGCAGGGACCGGATTTGGAAGAACTCAAGCAGATTATATTGGATGAAGGAATCGTAGACCCGATCAGTGGTACCAAAAACTGGACCGACGTGCGTCAGTTTAATCTGATGTTCTCTACAGAGATGGGTTCGGCTTCCGATTCTACAAATAAGATTTATTTGCGTCCTGAGACAGCTCAGGGAATTTTTGTCAATTACCTGAATGTACAGAAGACAGGCCGTATGAAGATACCTTTTGGAATCGCTCAGATAGGCAAGGCTTTCCGTAATGAGATTGTAGCCCGTCAGTTCATCTTCCGTATGCGCGAGTTTGAACAGATGGAGATGCAGTTCTTCGTTAAACCGGGTACTGAGATGGAATGGTTCGCAAAATGGAAGGAAATCCGTATGAAATGGCATCAGACTCTTGGTTTCGGTGCTGAAAATTATCGTTTCCACGATCATGAGAAACTGGCCCATTATGCCAATGCCGCTACCGATATCGAATTTAAGATGCCTTTCGGATTCAAGGAAGTGGAGGGTATCCATTCGCGTACCGACTTCGACTTGAGCCAGCATGAGAAATTCTCAGGCCGCTCTATCAAATACTTCGACCCGCAGACCAACGAGAGTTACACTCCGTATGATATCGAGACATCTATCGGTGTAGACCGTATGTTCCTGAGTATCATGTGCCACTCATACACAGAGGAGCAGTTGGAAAATGGTGAAACACGTGTCGTACTGATGTTGCCGCCAGCTTTGGCACCGGTCAAACTATGTGTTATGCCGCTGGTTAAGAAAGACGGACTGCCAGAAAAAGCTCGTGAGATTGTTAACGCACTGAAGTTCCACTTCAATACTCACTATGATGAGAAGGATACAATCGGAAAGCGCTATCGTCGCCAGGACGCCATAGGTACACCATATTGTGTTACGGTAGACTATGATACATTAAAGGATAATACAGTGACATTGCGTTTCCGTGATACGATGGAGCAGGAGAGAGTGAATATCTCTGAACTGAACAGTATTATCGAAGATAAAGTTAGTATTGCCAGTCTGCTGAAAAAATTACAGTAAATGAAGAATTTAAAGTTTATATATCTGGCTGTAGTTCTCTTCTCTGTTATGGGATTCGTATCTTGTAGCGAGAAAGATGATACAGAAGAAGAATTCCCTAATTGGCAGGTGAAGAATGAAACATTCTTCAAAAACCTGAAAGATTCCGTCAATAAACTGGTAGCCAATGGCGATACGGCTGAATGGACTATTTATAAGATATGGTCGCAGTCTGCATATAAGGCCGGTGAGAGTAATGACAGTATCATTATCGTTCATAAGTTGATTCATGGTACAGGTAGTGGTTGCCCTCTCTATACCGATAGTGTGCGTGCGCATTATCAGGGGCGTTTGCTTCCATCTACCAGTTATGCTTCCGGTTATGTATTCGGACAGTCCTATTCCACATCTTTGGATAACTATGATGTGAAATCGAGTATTCCTTCCAAATTGGCTGTAAGCGGTGTTGTTGACGGTTTCTCTACTGCCCTGCAACGTATGCATATCGGTGACAGATGGATCGTATACATGCCGTATCAGTTGGGTTACGGAGAAAGTGGTTCGGGCACTATGATACATGGATATAGTGTGTTAAGATTCGATATTATGCTGATGGCATATTATCGTGCAGGACAGATAGTCCCAGCTTGGAAATAAACTTATAAGGAAGAATTATTATAGAACGTAGCTTACTATATGTGGTAAGCTACGTTTTTTATTGTTTATGCTTGTGAAATACCCGAAAATTATGTTGAAAAACATTTGTGTGCGTGCACATTGAAATTGATTTATGTCAAAAACATACCCGTTTTCGGCAAGAAGTGGGTAAAAAGTATTGCAGGAATCGAAAATCGTCGTACCTTTGCATTGTCAAAAGGAAACAATGACATCTCAATGCTTATTAGATATAGGTAAAGAAGATTGAAGTAAGGAAACAAGTTTTAGTTTTTAGTTAAGGTAAATATAAGGATTGTTTAAGGAACTAACGAAGCCGTGAGGCCCGATTAGAATGTTGAATTTAAAATTAGAAAGGAAAAAGATTATGACAGGATTAACATCAATTGTTTGCTTGAGCATCTTATTGCTCGCAACAGGATTATGGTTCGAAAAGGGTATCGAAAAGAAATAAAGACCCTTCAGAATCATTTTAAATGAGAAAAAAAGAAAGTAAATAACGAGACGGTCGACACCAATTTTGGTTTCGACCGTTTTTTTGTTTGTAATCAAACGACACCCTAAATTTGGTTCACATTAATTCAATTTAGTTCTTGTTGGTTCATTTAGTTTCTCGTTTGGCGATATTTCGACACGACTTTGCATTATTTAATTTTGTTTTGTTACTTTTGCATTATAAATTTAACGATAAATGAAGGACATAGACGACGATGCTATATTTCTGCTCAAGAAAGAAGTAGAGAACAAAATGGGTTTTTCGCTGAAAGCACCCACCAACTTTGATGCGCTAATTTCCAAGGTCTTGAAAGAGACCGGCGAGACATTAAGCATTTCAACCATCAAACGGCTCTGGGGTTACGTAAGTCAGTCGAGTACGCCACGTCTATCCACATTATCTATTTTGTCCAGGTTTGTCGGTTACCGCGATTTCGATGATTTCTGCCTCAAAAAGCGCATCTATACAAGTGAAGATTCCGACTTTATATATCAGACAGGTGAACAGGTGAAAGATTTACAGATAGGTGATGAACTGACGCTGGAATGGAAACCCGACCGTTTCTGCCGAATCAGATACGAGAAGAAAGACTGTTTCCGGGTCATCAACGCCATCAACTGCAAATTAATGAAAGACGATACCTTCCGTGCCTCTTTTGTCGCTGTAGGTCATCCTCTCTATGTCACAGAACTGGTGCGTAACGGAGAGTTTATGAACGACTATGTGGCAGGGAAAACATCGGGACTGTTATCCATCAGCATCAAACATGCGGAAGAAGGCACTGTATAATAAAAAATCACTATCGTACAGATGAGGCCTTATTACTGTTTGTGTCTTCCTGTCTCGTTTCCTTCCCCAGTTCGATAGCTTTTTGCCATGCATCTTCTATACGTTTTGAGTTGACGGGATCTAGAATAAATTTGGACTGCTCGTCATGCATAATAGAATTTGCGATACCGTATAGCATTTCAAAATCATCATGTTCTTCTATGGCTATGCTTTTCACAAAAGCTTTTATCTTATTGTCCAGCCTCTTCTGTCGTTCATTATTGTCCGTGTTCAATGATACAGATAACGGTAAATCGCATCTTGCAGTATGCGATTCGCCCGAATTGAGCCGCTTTAAGAAGTCTTCCCAATTTTCTCTTGTCATTTCTCTGATTTGTGTTCCCATAGATGCCTTCTCCATTGCTGTATTAGGCTTCAACTTAGGACTAGTCTTTGTATTTCTGTCTGCTTTACCCTGCACTGCGTTTCCATCAGACTCAACGTCTTTTACTGCCATTTGTGCAGACCTTGGAGTTTCGCTTACTTTTGTATTTGCCTTCATCTCCTTATTTTGGTTCTGAAAATGGTTCACGTATATGTAAGTCCCAATGCTACATAATACAATAATTATTATAGCCATAAAAACAATATTTTTTTTGTCAGTATGGTCTCCCCATTTAATTTCCGAGAGATTAGAATATCTATGATCTCTATTTTGTTCACAGCATTTTTCAGCAATCTTTCTTAATATTCTGCTATGATGTGTTAATGTGGAATTTGCATCAGTGATAATGACTCCGAAAGAATAAATATCGGCACGTCCGTCTACTACGATATTCCTATCGCATTGTTCAGGGGCTACATATCGCATTGTCCCTGCTGGTTGTTTTAATATGGCATAATTATCAGCATCAGCCAGACCAAAATCGATTATTTTAATATGATCGCCATTGTTGGTTATCATAATATTAGCAGGCTTGATATCTCTGTGAACCACTTGAATTTGATGAATATAGTCTAACGTGCTGCCAATAGAACGCAAAATATCGATAATCTCTTTTTTACTCCTCTTTCGTTCATGCAACCATTCTTTCAGAGTACGTCCATCAATATATTCCATGACGATACAAACTCCGAGATTTTCAACAACCTCAAAATTAATCATCTGAACAATATTCGGATGAGAGAAACGATATCCTATATCAAACTCTTTCTGAAGAAGAGAGGTAAATTCCGGATTATTGGCATATTCAGGTTTTAAACATTTGAGCACACACCATTTCCCGAATCTCATGGCTTTGAATAGACGGCAGATTCTTCCTCCACATTCATAGAGCGGAGTAATGTCAGAATAAGTAGAAGATATGATAAACTTCTCTTCTTTTAAGAATTCCGATGAAGAATTATTTTCGTTTTCATTCATTCAATACGCAAAGATATATTATTATTTAGAATAATCACTGTCTTTGCTAAGTTTATTTTTCCTAATCAGAGTCTTCATTGTTGAGACTTTTCATCAGTTCTTGTTTTTCTTCATCTGTCAACAAAACTATGTCATCCCATTCAACAGCTGGAATGACAAATCCGAATATTCCAAAACTGACTTTCGTTCCATTCTTATATTTGCTGTTTACAATATATGCAGATGACCAGAATAACGATTTTTCGTATTTGATTCGATTCGACCGATTGAAATATTTGTCGATATACGAGTCGGTGATACCATTATCCATAATTAGGGATGCAAGACTGCCTAGTCCTGGTATAGCATCATCTCCGGCATTCTGAAATTCATCTTTTACACAAGTCCTTACATCATCCATCACTTTATCGTAATGATCAGATTCAGATGGAACCGTGGCATGAGCTATAAATAATAAGATACCTATTGGTAGTAAAGCCAATATAATAACAATCAAAGCGCTGAAACCTATTTGTGCGTTTGTAAATTCTTCATCTTTTTTCTGCTTTTGCTGTACTTCCGTCGTTTTAGGTGGTTTGACAAGCCATTCGCCGCAATGCTTACATTTCTTTGCATTACTCATAATCTCTTCATCGCAATAAGGACATCGTTTTGTTTCCATGATAATATTCTATTTTATCCGTCATATTTTGATTTGAACGCAGGAGCATGCCATGCTATGGATAGAACAAACAAAATGATGCCCCAAAGCCATCCTCCCAACGAATAGGCTACAACACCCCAAACTACAGAAAGGGCTATGCAATATAGGATTCTGATAGTCTGAAAGCAGAGTAGTATAGAAGTGATTACACATACGATGATAGCTGTAGTCCAGTCGTACGCATATACGATACACAATAAGAGAACAACGTCTTCTATCCACATTAGACAACTAGTGCTCTTCTCGTCTTTCCGGTCTTCTTCCTCTTCTTTTCTTCTCTCTTCTGCTTCTTTGATACTTTTCGTAATATCATCTTTCGTCAAGTTGCCTCCACCATTAGAGATACCATTCTTCTTCTCGTAAGAATATTTAGCATACTCACTCAGCCAACTGCCACAATGTTTACATTTTCTAGCATCGGCAGAAATCCATTCGTTGCAGTAGGGGCAACGTTTCTCAATCCATTTACCGCAGCTCTTGCATTTCTTCGCATTGATACTTACTTCTGCGCCACAATAAGGGCAATTCTTTTTTCCTTCCATCATCTTATATTCTATGAATTATTGGTTAGGAGTTTCTTTATAACTTTTTAATAAGGTTCCGTCATAATCATAAATAAGTCTGTCGTAAGACCATATTTGTTCTGCTTCATAGGCTGTTGGGTTATAGCATTGGTCTAATTTTGTGACAATGATGGCATCATTTTTAGCCTCACATTGATATCCATGATCAACACATGACAGCGTGCCTTCAGATAAGTCATATTTCAGATAACAACACTGATAACCATAACCACAACCCATGTTGTCCGACAATAGGATGATTTCATTTTTGTTAGAGGGATTAATGAATGCCGTATCAACATATTCTGCAAAATATTCATCATCTTGAACACTAAGAAGTGTTGACATATTCTTCATCGATACTTTTTTAGTAACTGCGTCAAATTTACAGACATCACTACCGCCCGATACACTGTCACGCACAACATAATAGGCGCAAGGCTTAATAGAATCTGGATATTTTACTAATAATCGATAACCGTCATTCTCCCGAACTGAATAAAGTGCCGAATCTATCAGTTGTGCATAACTCTTTTGTTCATGCGACTCCGTCTTTGAATGATGATGCTGGGGCAAATAGATGAAACATCCGATTATAATGGCTACAATAAGTAAACCTGCAATGTAATAGATACGTGTTATTTTGTCTGTTTTATCGACTGGATTAGCAGCAATTTCTTGTTTGTAATCGCCAACGTTTTCTTTCTCCTTATGAATGTTGTCTTCTAAAACAACTTTTTCATGGCAATATGGACAAGTATCTAATCCTTTTTCGATTGATTCCCCACAGATAGAACATGTAACCATCGTCTTTTTGTTGGATTTCTCGTCCAGCCATTTTCCACAATGCTTACATTTTTTAGCTACGGCTAATATTTCTTTGCCACAATAAGGGCAATTCTTTTTTTCTTCCATGATATAAATGTATTAATTTTCACTGGAGTTATCTTCTTGATCATTTTCTGTTGCTTCTGATTGTTCATCACTGGAAAAAGTATTTTGATCATCATCGTCTGACACATTTGATTGGTCCATGTTAGAATTGTCTTCTTGATAGTTATTGCTGTTGCCTTCTGATGCGTTTTCGTAATCAGAAGAGTCTACAACTTCTATGCTATTTGAATCTACAGCCGTGGAGTCAGTACCTAAGCTAGGAGAACTTGCGCCTCGTTTGGGAGTATATGATTCGAAGAAAATGACTAAGGCTATATAAAATAGGAGAATGAAACCATCCAATAATTTAAACGTCACATTTCTGTCCTTTTTCGTTCCGCCCGTACTACACATAATCCATAGGATTACAAATCCGAAAGGTATTAAATATAATAAAAGCCACGCCTTGCTTTTCCCCAAATCATTTATTCTTCCAGCGGTAATGTTGAATAACCATACAATTACTAAAAAAAAGATTACACCTAAAAGCGGGTATCCAGACATTTCTGCTGTTCCAAAATCATAACTGCCTATTATTGACTTTCCTGCGATTATTGCCAAAGACATAATTGCAAAGATACATAGTAAAGAAATCCAGAATTCCTTACAGGTTAAACTTTCTTGAAGACTGAACAACGGATTGAATAGATATTCATTGAAAAAGGAAATAGACTTATCGTCAGAAGTGTCATCTAGTTTTTCTTCATAATATTCTTCCGTATCTTCCTTATGGATATCGATATCAGTTTCCCCTTCATCCTCAATCCTCTCGTGACAATATGGGCATGCTTTTGTGCCTTCTTCCACCAGCTCTCCACATATAGGGCAAGAAATTTTTCTCTTTTCTATTGGCTTTTCCTCTTTTTCTTCCAACCATTCACCGCAATATCTGCACTTTTTAGCAGTTTCCAAAATTTCTTGCCCTATATGTG
>OBID01000039.1_pt1 | contig 56052 bp, 53 predicted proteins | sample 1519781 | NCBI WGS metagenome assembly OBID01 (sample SAMEA3991478, study PRJEB22521) | metagenome | biome: anthropogenic terrestrial biome; feature: sewage plant; material: sludge | place: Sweden | collected 2012-09-26 | reverse complement strand
ACATTTTCAGAGTCTTGTCTATATATTTTTGTGGTGTTTTATGGGAGGCAACTCACTCACCCAAATGAATTATTTTATGATACACTTACCAAACGCTATGGTATTCCAGTATTTAAAACAACAGCAATAATAATGAAAATACATCTAAATTTTGAAAAAATGAATGTCTGGCGAAAAGTTGCTGTTCCTTTTAACATCACTTTTTCAGACCTGCATAGAATTATTCAGTATTTATTCAGCTGGAAAAATTGTCACATGCATGATTTTGAGATAGTTGATAACGACAAAACTGCTGTACGGTTTGTAATAAGTGAAGAGGATATGGAATATTACTCTGATGAATCTATATTGCTTGAATCTCAATCAAAGATAGCTGATTATATTCCGAAATACAAGAAATTAATCTATACTTATGATTTTGGCGACAATTGGCAGCATATTGTTGAAATTGAAAATATGCAACTTGATTATGATAAAAATTATGCTGTATGTCTTGATGGAGAGGGTGATTCTCCTCCTGAAGATGTCGGTGGCGAATATGGCTATTATGACTTTTTAGATATTATAAAAAATCCTTCGCATGAAGAATATAAGGAAACAAAAGCATGGGCAAGCAGCCAATATTGGCATGAATTTAATATTAAGAGTGTAAATTACGATTTAAAGATGCTTTAATGATAATTTAACTGAAATAATTCTGTTAGCCGGCAGATACATAAAGTATTTCTGATTTATTATTTCTGCTGCAAGTGAAGCTGAAACAAAACTTCCGGGATACAGTTAATTTGCTGAAGGAAGACTTATCATGTTATGTTCCAGACCTACTGATATTACGGGAGTATATGTTTTAAGCACATATGCTGTCATCTTTGGATATTCAATTCTTCTGCTGACATGCCATCTGACAACTCTCCAGTTGAATTCACCGTACTTTTCGTTTAGTTCTTCTGCATCTATCATTTATTTTAATACTTCCGGCAGCCTGGAAAAGTCGGAATCTCTTTTTCCAATTTGTTTTTTACTGTTGTTTTCACGCTTGCTGTGAATAATGTTTTCACGACATACTTTATCCAAATCTGATTCTTTTTATAGAATTATTTAATAATTTAAGCCTGTGATAAAATTTATTGTCACAGGCTTAATATTTTGAGAATACTCCTGAAGCTACGGTTGTTGTAGGCAAGGTCATATTTTCAATTAGTACCGTTAATTGTTTTTTTTGATAGTAATTGTACTTTTTTCACTTGACAATATTGGTTTTGGCTTGTATAATACAAATATCAGATAATTATTCTGATGAAAAATAACAAGGAGAGTATTGTTTGAACAAATACCTTACAAAGGAGATTGTGGGCTAACCGGGAGGTTTGCGTAAATACAATCTTGACCAAACCTCCCGTATTGATGTCAACAATTTTCAGGAGGAAAAAACAATGAATAAAAATGACTATATTATCCGTTTAGAAAAACCTTGCGATTACGCAGAAGTAGAAAATCTAACAAGAGAAGCATTCTGGAATGTTTATGCTCCCGGTTGTAACGAGCACTATTTCGTTCATGTAATGAGAAGCCACGAGGACTTTATTCCTGAGCTTGCTTTTATCATTGAGCTGGACGGAAGAATCATCGGCAACGTAATGTACACGAAGTCAAACCTGGTTGATGAAAAGAGTGAAGCGAAAACAATACTAACATTTGGTCCAATCAGCATACTCCCTGAGTTTCAGCGAAAGGGATACGGAAAATTACTTTTGGAGCATTCCTTTGCAAAGGCTTTGGAGCTTGGATATGATGCTGTTGTCATCTTTGGAAATCCGGGCAATTACGTTTCCAGTGGATTTAAAAGCTGCAAGAAATACAATGTCTGCCTTGAAGGCGATGTTTTCCCGACTGCACTGTTGGTAAAGGAACTTAAAGAAAACGCTCTTGACGAAAAAAAGTGGTATTTCCATGAAAGCAATGCAAGTGAACCTTGCAACGATACGATTGCTGTGGAGGAATTTGATTCTAATTTTCCTCATAAAGAAAAGCATTGGAAACCAAGTCAGGAAGAATTCTACATTTACTCTCATTCAACAATAGGATAATACTTAATTAACGAAAGCCGATGAATCTTTGATTTGTCGGCTTTTTATTACCTTGCCTTTGTTACTTTGTGCACTTGGTAATAAGACAATATTGCCTTAATTCCTTGTATAACACATGACAAGAGTGACAGAGTGATGAGGTTAGTTCGCTCTTTATAGTGCTGATCCTGCTGTAACTTAAATTGTATTTCAAGCAGAATATGAGAAAATAAATTCACTCACTTCGTTGACTTCTCCATTATCCAGTAGTATAATTAGGAAAATAGTGACCATAAAGCATCGCTACAAATCACAATTTGTCATGCGATTACCACTGAGTATTTACATATCAGTCAAGCTTATTAAAGTCTGGATGCCCAAAAGCGTATGTAAAAGCTATTTTATCAAGGAAGCGGGATACCTTAGACTCTATATCTCAATTCAAGATATTGCAATAGCTAAATATAAAAAAACAGGAGAAAAGGCATGAATCATAAAGGTACAGTAATGTTTGAAACCACAAATCTGATATGTCGTCGTTTTACGCCATACGACTGTCATGATATGTTAAGAAACTGGGCATCTGATCCTCAGATACAGACGGAATACAGAGAGCCGGTTTACTCTGATATAAATGAAGTAAGTAAACTGTTGTCAGATTATATTGAAAATTATCAAAACCCGGATTACTATCGCTGGGCTATAATTGAAAAAACCAGCAAAGAAAACATAGGTCAGATTGCATTATGCAGAGTGTATTCAGATTGTGGTACGGGAGAAATAGAATATTGTATCGGAAAACACTTCTGGGGCAGAGGTTATGCAGGAGAAGCTTTATCCGGAATGATTGCTTATATATTCAGAAATACTGAATTTCAAAAACTTGAGGCGTATCACAGGGCGGAAAATATAAAATCAGGCAGAGTCCTGCAAAAATCTGCAATGAAAATGACGGATAATGTTGAACGTTTTGCAAGAGAGAAAATCAATCCTCATGGAGAGATATGCTATTGTATTTACAGAGAAGAATATTTATTTTGATATCCAACATCGCCGCAATATCGGTTAAATAATGTTCAGGAGTAATATAAAAGAGATGGATGAAAATTGGAAAGGATGCACATTAACAGAGATTTACTATGCTGGTGATAAAATTTTACCTTCATATGAGTATTGGGCTGATACAAATGATGCTGATGATGTGATCGTTTTTATCTCTTCTTTTGATGTTGGTTCGTCCGGCGGCGATGGTTCATTAACTCCTGATTCTACATATGATAACTGGCAGTGGGTTCTACTTCGAAATATCTGAACGGGTTTGTTTATATCCCAGTATGGAATACCGCCGTATTTACTGTCTGTTACAGACGGATCTCTTGATTGATCAGCAGTTACTTTAAAGCCATTTCGCTCTGTATGCTCAGCAATGTATTTCATAAGCGTTATCAGTATTCTGTCTGTTCTTCTTTAGTCATATTCCGTCTCCTTTATCATAACTACTGCTGATCTATTTTAAGATAACTCAATCCCAAAGAACCTTTCCTTCCTTATAGCAGCACTCAAGATATTCAGGATTCTGACAGTAAAAATCAGAATTAAAATTTGAAATCAGATCACTTAAAAAAGAGGAAAAGAAATTCATTATTGTTTCTTCAACTGTATTGTTTTCCTGAACATCTGTTACAATATATGCGTACAGCTTTCCGATTGCCATATAATCAGGAACATCATATTTACAGTCTGCAACAGAATCAAAGTCACCATCAGAGATATTATACCAGTTGATCCATTCTTCTGCAACCTGATCAAATGTGAGACAGTGATTTACTTCTGCGTCAGAAAGCTGTTTTCTGATACCCTCAATTCCAAGAGCCCGCACCACTGCACCACGCTTATTTTGAGTAATCCTTGAAACGTATTCTATCATTGAGCATACGAAAAAAATATTGTTAAAATCATTTTTCATAGATAACCTCACATTTCTGAAAACGAAGACAATTCAAAGCTGAAATGGTATGAAAACTGATCTGATGTGTAGGGTATTTGAATTCAGCTAAAGCCCAGAATTGTTTTTTGGAAATCATTCCACGAATATAATCATTTACATAATTCCATATCGTATCATCAGCCATCGGTCCCTCAACAATATCATATCGGTGCAGCTTGCCACTTCTGCAATCTGCAATGAAATCAAGCCACTCATCGCTCATTTTTTCGAATTTTAAAATAGAAAGTGTACTGTCAGGTGTGTATTCATAGAAATTCACACAAGATGTCTGACCACCGCGGTTCGCCCATTTGATTGCCTGATTGATCGTATTTGTACAATAAAATCCCCATGAAAAATCCTTATGAAATTTTGAGATTCTTATTTCAGGTGATTCAACCGTTTGATTACTACCGTGATAAAGTATTATCTGTTCCATACTGTTCAACTCCTTGTGTCTCCATTTTTTATATAATTACATTAAATAAAGTATATCATAATTTATAATTGTAAGCAAGATTATTTTCACTATGGCAGTAAACAAAAACACCGCAGATACGCTAATCTGCGGTGTTTTTGTAATGTTTAAAATTACGCATTTTCATTTGGTGGAGGCGACGGGAATTGAACCCGTGTCCGAAAATCCATCCATATAACCTTCTACGAGTGTAGTTTGTCATTTAAATTCCCGAAATCAGCCGCAGACAAACATGCTGAAGATTTCGGTAGCCTTTAATACAATCATAGCACCAAGGCAAATGCTAAGATCGTTCACCACTAAAATGAACGTTCGGTATAAGCCGTGGTCCTCTTATACGGAACGATCAGGGAGACTAGGCTGCCTGAAGTTGTAAACCACTGTTGTGGCTTACTGTAATATTGTTTTTAGCGTTTAAATTTAAGTACACCTGATTAAAGAGTTGGTGCGCCCTCTACTCGCTTATTATACTTCAAAACCCCCGTCGAAACCTTTACGCCCCCAGTTATATTATCAACTGTTTTTGGTTTTTATCATACGGTCTATTTCTCTCTTTGCATCACGTGCAGCCATGGCGTCACGTTTATCATGAAGTTTTTTACCTTTGCATAAACCGACCTGAACTTTTACGTTTGAACCTTTAAAGTAAATTGAGATAGGAATAAGTGTAAGTCCGTCGCGTTTTATTGTACCATATAACTTGTTGATTTCACTTTTGTGAAGAAGTAATTTTCTTACTCTTACAGGATCTCTGTTAAATATATTTCCCTTTTCATAAGGAGATATGTGCATTCCCTTAATAAATATTTCGCCGTCATCAATAGAACACCAGCTGTCCTTAAGGTTTACACCGCCCTGACGCAATGATTTGACTTCTGTTCCAACAAGCTCAATACCGGCTTCAAAACTTTCAAGTATAAAATAATCATGCCTTGCTTTTCTGTTTTCAGATATAGTTTTGAACTTGGTTCTGTCAATCATTTTATCACTCCCTGCAAGAAAAAAAATTCTCTACAAATATCGCTGCTGAGTATATTATACTCTATAATTTTATTTTTGTCAACCCCCTTGATGTCAGAATTTGTCTGGAGAATTTACCGCCAGAAATGCCTGTTTAAGACTTGTGACACCTATTATTTTCATATTGTGTTTATCTGTATTTATTGACTTTAATGTCTGCTTAGGTACAATACATACCTCAAATCCAAGACGCTCAGCTTCGCTTATTCTGTTCTGGATATGCGATACTGAGCGTATCTCACCACCAAGTCCTATTTCGCCGAATGCTATCAGTTTTTCGTTTATTGGCTTATCAAGCAGACTTGACTGAAGTGCAAGTGCTACTGAAAGATCCCCTGCCGGTTCGTCAAGCTTGAATCCACCGACAACATTTATATAAATGTCAAGAGTTCCGAAAAATAATCCCGCTCTTTTTTCAAGTACAGCTACAATAATTGCCATTCTGTTATAGTCAAAACCTGTTGCCATTCTTCTTGGTGAAGGAAAACCGCTCTTTGTGGCAAGCACCTGTACCTCAGCAAGTATCGGACGTGAACCCTCCATGATACATGCAACACATGTTCCTGATACATTATGAGGTCTTCCTGAAAGGAGCATTTCAGAAGGATTCTCCACCTGTCTGAGTCCGGAATCAATCATTTCAAATACGCCTATTTCATTTGTAGAACCGAAACGGTTTTTTACAGCACGAAGAATACGATAGCTTAAATGTCGTTCTCCTTCAAAATACAAAACAGCATCTACTATGTGTTCCATGACTTTTGGTCCTGCTATTGCACCATCTTTATTTACATGTCCTACAATAAATATAGGTATTTCTTTTTTCTTTGCAGTGTGCATAAATAAATTTGTACATTCTCTCACCTGTGTTATACTTCCAGGACTTGAACTGATCTGATGAAAATTCATCGTCTGTATAGAGTCTATTATTACTATGTCAGGTTCACTCATTTCGATAGTACTGCATATTGACTCCGCATCATTTGAAGCCAGAAGGTAGAGACTCTCCGTTGTAACTCCAAGTCTGTCAGCACGGATTTTAATCTGTCTTGTTGATTCTTCCCCTGATACATACAGAATAGAACGCTTTTCACCCATGAACTGACATATCTGAAGTAATATAGTACTCTTTCCTATACCAGGTTCACCACCCAGAAGTACAATTGAACCCTTTACAAGTCCTCCCCCAAGCACTCTGTCAAGTTCTGATACACCTGTGTGATAACGTACATCAGTATCTGTACCTATTTCAGAAAGCCGTGAAAATTTATCTGAAAGATTTTTTGTCTGCTGTTGTGAAAATGGTGATGAAGACTTTGCAGCAGGTGATGTCTCTGATTCCTCAAATGTATTCCACTCACCGCAGTTCTGACATCTTCCGTTCCACTTTGAACTTTCAAATCCACAGTTGCTGCATATATAAAGGCTCTTAGCTTTTGCTGCCATTTTATTTTCCTCATTCTTTAGTATTTTCTTTTTCAGAAATCATATGTACATTAAGTATATTATAAGGAATGCTTATATTGTTCTGATCAAAAATATCTTTTACCTGCTCTACCATGTCATATTTCAGATCAAAGTAATTATCTGTTTTAGTCCATACCTTAACATCAATATTTATTGAGTTTTCACCATGTGATGACATTCGTACTAAAGGTGCCGGTTCCTGTATAGCAAGTTTATTTTTTTTGATAATTTCTTCTACAAGTGATTTGGCAAGACGAAAATCACTGTCATAACCAATCGAAAATTCCATATCGAGTCTTCGTGTATCTTTTGCAGTACCGTTGACTATTTTCTCATTTGATATTATTCCATTAGGAACATATGAAAGTTTGTTATCAAATGTCGCAATTTTTGTATATAGTATTGATATATTTTCAACTACTCCGGAAACACCGTTTATCTCTATTACATCTCCGGCTTTAAACGGCTTTGCAAAAAGAATAATAAATCCGCCTGCAACATTTGAAAGGCACTGCTGCAATGCAAGGCTGAGTGCAAGACCAGCGGCTCCAACCACTGCTACTATTGAAGTCATTGGCACTCCCAGTATTGTCAGTGCAACTATTACGACTATAGTATAAAGAATACTTTTTATAAATGATTTTAAAAATCCATGAGCTGTCTTATCTACATTTGCCTTATTTATTACCCTGCTGAACAGTGCCGTTATTATTTTTGTTGCAATAATGCCAACAATAATTATAACTAATGCAAATATTATCGCAGGCACTTTTTCACTCAGCAAGTCTGATATCTTTGTAAAAATGCTTACTGTTTCCTCTGCCTTTTCCGTAAAGGCTTCTACTACATTTGTTTCTGTAGTGCTTGTTTCTGACATCTGATCTGTTATTTTAGTAACTGCCTCTGTGACTGTTTCCATGTTAATTACCACACCCATTTTTAAATTTACAATATGATAATCATTATAGCATGAAATCACGGTAAACTCAATAACTAAGAACACTTTTGTATATTATATTTTTGTCCTTCTTTCCTAAATTTGAATAATCATATTTATATGAAACACTTCCGTCAGGATTCATATTATAATCAGGAATAAAAACCCCCATAAACCATGTTCTTATATTTGCAGAAGCATTTACCTTTACCATTGTATATGTCTTCGCAATATCAAATGATTCCGGTTTCTGATAAACCATATCGTTTATAACAATATTATTCATACCGCTGTTCATATTTATATGTATCAGAGTTGATATTCTTGAAAGCATTGCTGTCTCTTTATTTTCTGATAGTGAATTGAGCATTATAAATATTTTCAGGTATTCCTGATATGTAAGTGTAACAGTTTTGCCCATTGTACTTTTGTCGGCTTTCTGAAATGATATCTCACTTTTGGTATTCATTTTTTCTGTAAGTGCTGTTGAAGCACCTGTTATGTACTTTGTAACCATATCACATGCATATTCCTTTGCCTTATCTCCGGACTTTAATATACCCTGACTCACCTGCTGTTTTATTTTATCACTGTATTCATCAACTCTGGCGTTGATTTTTTCTGTAAACGGATCAATAATTTTTCTTATTTCATCTGTAGTTCTGGATCTTATTTCGTCTGTTTTTTCTTTTGCGCCATCAGCCACTGTTCTGTATTGGTTATATATTATCTGTGATATTTCACTGATTTTTTCATTTGCCAGTTCAACTGCATAATTTCTTGCAATTGATGCTATATCATCTCCATCATTACTTCCGGCAGCTATGTTTAATTTATCTGAAATAATCTTCTGTATGTGTTCCTGTGTAATTACCTCATCTGAATAATTAATTATACCTGATACCGCATCATCTATAGGTGTCATTATTGCATTTACTGCCTCATCTGCTACCTGCTGTGATGTCTGGTCAATATATTCATGTACTGTAGATGTGATTTTATCAGTTTCATCATTTGCCAGCTTATCTAATTTTCCGAAAACATCATCTATTTTCTCACCAGTTTTTTTAGCTGCCATTTCAGCAAGCTCTGTTCCGTTGTTCTTAATCATATTTATCATGCCTGACGGCTTCATATTCCATGTTGCTCTGGTTTTGTATACAGGGACTGCACCACCGTCAAGAAGCTGATTTACATCAATAACTGATTCTGCCAGTGAAAGTGACATTATAATAACTGTCCTGACTATCGGAACACCAAAGCCTGTCCATCCGGCTATTGCAGTGGCTGCTGCAAGGGATGATGATTTTATTTCAGCATCAGTAAATGCATAAATATTGTTAAGAACAAACCGTGTCCCGAAAAGAAGTGCATTTGTATACTGATGATTTTTTTTCATTTCATCATTTCCCCATAAAATATACTCTGCTTCACTTTTGTAAAAAACGTTATTTTCAGGTGAAATCTGAACTCCGCTAAGCGTCTCAGGCTGTATAGTTTTTATTGATTTTCCTTCACACTGCTTGTCTGATGTATAGCAGCTGAACATTTCTGTAATATACTCTGTAAGATAAATTTTATCCATTCCATCTCCGGCTGCCTTAAGTGCCAGATCTCCGATATTGGTTAAAAAATCTGATGTACTTTCCATAATTCCTTGTTGATTATCAAGCATTTTGTCCTCATCATTAGATTCTGGATTGCTTACTGAATAACTGTCTGATGTCATGTCTGCGTGTGACATTGCTTGTATCAGATCAACTGTATCCTGATTTATCTGATCTGAAATATTATCTGAATTTGCCCCTGATAAATCTGTTTCATTAATATTTTTGGATTTTCCGAGTGAATTAAGCGTATTTTTAAAATTGTTATTGTTTTCTTCATTGCAGGTCTGAGTTTCTGTGTTTGCACAGATCTGACTCAGATAATCGTAAAATGCATACCCGCTTCCGATTTCTTTGCAGTTTACATCCTGAATATCTCCATTTGTGTGAAAGTGCTTATTCATAATATTCTGAGCTTCCCCATAAACCTGACTTTCATTGCAGACATTATATGAAATATCTGAATCACTGTATTCTGAAACATAATCAAAGTGATTGTATATACTCTGCCCTTTGAATGTAATATTTACTATACTATCACGAAGGTTTTCAAATCCGGATAAATTATCGTCAACTGCAGCTTTGAGTGCCAGAATATCATCCTTATTCAGTGATTTTGCTGTACTCTCATATTCACTTTTCATTGAACTTTTTATATCACCGTCAGATAGTTCGGATATTGAGTTATTCCATTCCTCACCGCTTCTCTTAACTTCATCAGTTTTTGAAATAAGATCACTCAGTGATGCTGATGCTTCCTTAAGATATTTTACAGCATTATCTGATGTTTCATACCACCCGTTTAGTATATCTGAGGCTTCAGATGAATATGATCTGATATTATCTTCCCATTGTCCACGGATATTATGTGCGTTGTGAATATGATTTTCTATTCCAGACCTGTACTGCATATAAAAATCATATTCCTTACTGAGAGTATTTCTTTCCTCATGAGAAAGTTTATTATAATATTTCTCATAGTTCTCAAGGAGTGTGTATACAACATTATATGAAGACACTTCTGATATGAGCTGCTGATTAAGCTTATATACATATTCAATATCATTTTCATCTGATAATGGTAAAGTATCAAAATAATTATATTCGGACATAAACTGTGTATCATTAATCGTATATCCGCCTGATCCGTTTATATCAAAACTTATAAACGAACCAAGCGAACCTCTTATATAGTCAAACTCTGAACAATTATTTTTTTCAGATTCATCCCTTATAATACTATTAAATAAATCAGATGAGGAAATATCATTTATCTGAAGCAATGCGGAATTAAGCATTATAAGGTATTCTGACACTTCCATATATATTTTTCTGACTCTCTCAATATCATTTTTTATCTGTGACGTATCAAATGATGATCTGCCGTTCAATAATGTCTTATATGAATTTATACTCAGATAAATACTATTGCATGTGTTCTGAATATCATTAATTTTTTCCTCATAGCTGACTTTTTTCTCAACTACATTACTCTGTTTATTAAAATCCTTTAATACCCCTAACTTAGCTATAAATCCCTTTCCTATACTGACAGGACCTAAATACTTCATGTACTCAATAATCTGATTTTTCATGACAACAGGATTTGCAAGCACAGCACCTTCCACACCTGAGGCTGCAAAGCTCTCCGTACTAACATTGACAAGGTTGTCAAAGTTCATATTCTCAGGATCTGAAAAAATGCTTCTTATACTGTTAAGATAATTTCTCGTATTCTCATCACCACTCTCATTAATTGAAGAGTTGTCAAGAGTATCATTAAAATATGCTGTAAGGTTTTCTTCAAGTTCTTCCTGTGTCTGTGACATTGCAAATAATCCGTATACTGATTTTAATACATCATCATATGAAGAAAGTGCTGAATTCATTGCCAGCTCCCCGGCTCCCGAAACCATTTGCTTTGCTGATGAGATACGTGCTCCGTCAACAATAACCCCTGCAAAAGTATAAACCGGAAGCATTAATACTGATAACATTATAGATACAGATGCTCTTGTATTTTTTATATTTATAAATCTTTTTAAAATTGCTTTTCTTTTCATTTCTTGTTTTCTCCTGAACTAACAATATTATACATTTGATATTTTATTGTTATTATAACATAATGTGTCAATAATTGCAATAGTTTGAAGAAAAAAAGTTATATAGTTTAGCAATTCCATTCCAGGTTACAGGTCCTACAATTCCGTTTACAGGCAATCCATAGAGCTTCTGATATGTTTTAACGGCATTAAGAGTGTCCGTATCATAAACTCCGGTCACGTTATAAAATTTTATTTCACTGATTTTTTCTGATAAAACCCTAATATACGACTGAAGATGAGCAACCTCTTTTTTTTCAGAACCATATGATAAAATATTTCCTGAAAAAAGTCTGGCAGTATTGCAAAAATACCTTTCCGGAATATTTTCAGTAATTATCATAAAAATGCTTTTTATCTTTTCATACGTAGCTATATCTGACTCTCCGGTTATATTCATACCATAATATCTCTGAAATTTTTTTATATTTTCTGATAATTTTTCTGTATTCAGATCCTTGACAATATTCAGGCCTATATGATAATTAAAATATGATATTACATTCAGACAATATAATATCTCAGTTTCAGATATATCGGATACTTCTTTTTTTAATGCTTTTTTTGCCTTGTTTATAAAATCTGCAAGCCTTGAAGCATCAAAATAATATTTTCTGAGCTTATACCATGTAGATTTATCAACTATTCCCGTCTCTTTAAGATAAAAGTTTTTCTGAAAACTTCTTACTGCTATTTCTGTTCCCTTTGAAAAGAAATTGTCTACAGGCATTATCTTTGGAATAGCCGGAAAATCATGTGACAGAAAATTAAGATTCTCCTGGATAATACGTACAGTCTCTCCTGTATCCCCATATTTTACAGGAAAAACCTTGCTGTCATAAATATCTTCGTCATGAACTGATTTATCAACAATTTTTATATTTTCTCCGAAATAATTCTTTAATATCTCATCCGGTTTCATTCCGCTTTCTGCTGCCTTTACAGCATACATTTTATATGTTTCAAATCCACTGTCACTGCAGTTTATAAGTTCAGGAAAATCTCCTTTGACACTTATATAATTATCAAACAGTTCATCTACGAGAATACTTATATTAAGATATATCTCCCTGTTTTCTTCGTAAAACATATCATCTTCACAGCTTGCGGTAATATCAAAATCATATCCGTTATCCCGATACCATCCACTGCTTATTTTATAGAGAATACATGTTGTTACTGCATATATTATTGCTATTATTGCATTTTCACTCCATAGAGGATTTATTTCTCTTGAAGCTGTATTTTTTATGTAGTCTACAAGAAAGACGTTTATATTTCTGCATTCATCTTCTGGTGGACCAAGGTGTACTATTATTTCTTCGGGTATATGCTGAAGATTTATTTTCATAACCTACGCCTCCTGAAAATTAATCAATGTCCTTCAAAACAAGCTCTACTGACTGTATCGATACAACCCCTTCAAATATAGAAACCTTCCTATCCTCATCCGTTATATACCCTTCAGCTTCAGTTTTTACCATATAGACTGCATATGGCTTTACAGGAAGCGGAACAGTGTCTGAGGCGAATGATAATATCTTCGAAGTTGAAGACAACGGTATATCACCTGTATTTCCGTTTTCATCAGTAAGAACATTTTTTATAATACGCTTTACACCGTTTTCTAAAGTGCTTATCTCTACCCTTGCATTTTCTATCGGAAACATTTTTTTTGAACTGTATACCCTGACTCTCAGATAACCAATTGAATTTTCCATATGTACCTCCCACTAATTATATAATTAAATATGAACCACTATATATTATGCATTTTTACGATTTTATGTTAAAAATCCTAAAAAAATACGGATGCACAAGAACTATTTCATCAGGTTCTTGTGCATCCGTTAAATTATACTTTATTTAAAATTGTGTGGTATCCATCCTTCAAGTCCAAGTCTTATCCTATATGGACGTGATGTATCTCCAATAATATCACTTATCGTATATGTACCGCTTATCCATACAGAACTTCCGCCGTAACTTGAATAATAAACAAGTCCTGTATACTGCACTACGTCTCCGACCTTATATTCAACAGTTGGCTGCTGAGGTGGCAGTGGTGATACAACGCCAGGATCAAATGATTCACCTTTTTCCATCAGAACTGCTGCATTGCTGTTCATCTGATTATATCTCTGCTTAAACTGAGCTATTGTATATGTAACTCTTCCTTTCATAGGATCATTTACATAAACGATTCCTTTGGTTTTATCATATCCTGTGATTAAAAGACAATGCTCATTTGCTATCCATGTTACTCTGTCTCCTGCAGGAGTCATCCATGATCCGCCTGTTCCCGGAGATATCATTCCCATTGTAGCCCATGCCATTACAGGTTTGCCTGCAGCTACATAATTAAGAAGTAATTCAAACTCTGTACCTGAAATATTAACAAGATTGTATTTTGTGTTACCTGCAAAATTAAAATAATTTTCTGCTGTTTTGACCATGCATGGTGCATAGCATCCATATCCTGAATTATTTCTCGGGTTTCCCGGAAATACATATCTGAAATCTGCTCCGTACAGAACTCCGTTTAAATAATAAAAATTAAGCTGAGGCATCATATCAGCTATTGCCTGTTTTGAAACATTAAAACCATAATAATTAAGAAGCATTGTCAGTGTTGTTGCCTCACATCCTGTAGGAAGTTCGGGTGCCTGCAATACCATCGGAACATTAAGGTTTTTCACAAGCGGAGGCGTTGTTACTGTTGTAACAGGCGGTGTTGTTTGGGCAGGTGCCGGTGTTGTAGTTTCTGTTGTGGTCACAACAAGCGAAGGTGTTGTTGTCTGAGTCGGCTCCGGTGTTATAATTTCAGCAGTTGTTACTGTTGTATGATCAGTCTCAGGAGGTGTAGTTGCTATTTCTGTAACTAAAGGAACCTCATTGAAAAGAACTGAATTGACGGCATTTGACATATCAATAACATTGACAGTACCGTCATTATTAAGATCATATTTTCTCATGTCTGAATCACTGAGAGTATCTGCACAAATAATTGATTTTTTTATTTTGACAACATCTACAGGTGTCAGGGTGATACTTTTATCATAAACCTGAGCACTTACTGTATTATTAATAAGTAATGCAACTGCTATAAAAAAGAATATTGCGGCAGCAGTCAGATTATAATATACTCTGCACATTTTATTTTCTTTCATATCTATATTTCCTATTCATTAAAATATTTATATTTTCTTGTAAGCATAAGTGTAAGGAATAATCTTGCCCTGTCCTTGTATTCTGGCTTGACCATATAATAAATATAGTTTTCAAGAACATTTATATCCGGAACTGAACGTCCTTCTATCTTGAAATTTTCATATCCCATAGGAACATACCTGTTATATATATCTTCAGGTTTAATATGAGTTGAATAACCTGTTGTCTGATACAGTGACATTCCCATCTGAGGACATTCAAAATCCTTGAATTCAAATGGTTCTCTCGGATGCTTCATATGCTCTGTAAGCTTTATCTGATATTCGCCTACGTAATCGTAATGTTCTTTTCTTTTCTTGCATCCCGGTGTACAACATGCATTTATAAGAAGTTCACATTTTTCTTTATGAGGAATTTTTTCGAGTTCATCAAATCTGTTGTTCCAGTTGTAGTCAAGAACAACCAGACTGTAGTCTTTTTCAAGTTCTTCTGTAAGTGCATCAATGTCCTCAAGCTGCTTACAGGTTGAACTTGTGATTTTATAGCCAGGATATTTCATTCTTATGTAATCTTCAAGAAGCGGTGACACAACAATAACCTCATTAAGCCCGTTGTCAGCCATCTTAAGGCATGTATTGCAAAACGGATCTTTAAGATGTTCAAGCTTTATTTTAGGATTTGTAAAAGTAAATCTGATCGGTATATTTCTATCGTTAAATTGTTTTATAATACCTTCTATTGCTTTAGCATCAATCATTCCGCCGAATGATCTTCCACCATTCCAGAGTGATGTCGGAAATGTTCCGTACACAGAACCTATCTCCACACCATCGTAAAAAAATTCCGGATTTCTTCTCATCATTTCATTCAAAAGCATGTTAAGCCTAAAATGTCTTACGAAATCTGGCAGATGAAACTTTATCGCCATTTTTATCCTCCTAAATTGTTTTATTTAATATATGTACATTATATCATTTATTATAACATTATTCTGGTTAAAACGTCAATAGGAATATTATTGCCTGTTGTTTAAAGGTTGTTGTTTGTATTTTCTTCTCAAAACATTTTTTCTTTGTAGTCAAGGTCAGGCATACCTAAAAAAATAACATGAACGAATATTCGCTCATATTATTCATTTTAAACCATTTTTATGCTTGTCATGTATATGTTCTTTAAGTTTCTGAAACGATTCAATACTTATATCATGTTCAAGCTTACATGCATCTGTCGCAGCTGTCTTTTCATCTACACCTATACCTATCAGCCAATCTGTAAGAACCTTATGCCTTTCATAAATACGTTCAGCAACTTCTTTACCGTCGGGCGTAAGAGTTATGTATCCGCCCGAATCCACTTCTATAAATCCACCTTCTCTTAATATACGCATTGCACGGCTTACACTTGGTTTTGACAATCCCATTTCATGAACAACATCAATAGAACGGACATCCTTACCTCTGCTTTTCAAGGTCAGTATTGTTTCAAGATAATTTTCACCTGACTCATATAATCTGGACATATTGACACCACCCTTATTATAGATATCCTTGATAATTTTATTATATCATTAAACGTAAAAATAATCAATGACTTTAATAAAAGCTGTAATATAAAGTGCACTTTATATTACAGCTTTTATTAAAAAATTCAATGATTAACTTATAACAGCTTCAGACAATTTATTTTTTTAATTTACTTTGTATTTCTTCATACAAACTGCAAAGGCCAGCTTCAAAATTTACGCCGAAACGTATATCAGTTTTTGCATCCCTTGTCCTTATTATGCTTTTAACTGTAAATTTTGCTGCAACTTCTGAGGCAGAAGCAATAGAAAGTCCGTTCATGACCCCGGAAACAAGAGTACTTGCAAATACATCACCTGTACCGTGGTAATATCCGTCTATACTGTCTTCCAGTGCATATGCAACTGTATCTGTTTTTCTGTCATAGCTTGCGGCACCAATTTTTTTATCATCAAAACAAACACCTGTCAGTACAACCTTTTCAGGTCCTAGAGCTGACAGCTTTTTAAGTATCTGTGAAATGTATTCTTCTGTGTATGGACCTTCAGTATATGGCTCTTCAAGCATAAATACTGCCTCTGTAATGTTTGGAACAATAAGATCTGCTTTGCTGCAAAGCTTTTTCATTTCTGCCGGAAAATTCTCATCAAATACAGAATACAGTTTTCCGTTATCAGCCATTACAGGATCAACAACTATAAACGTATCATCGCTTTTTAACATATCAAATATCTTTGATACCATTTCTATCTGTGTAAATGAACCAAGAAATCCCGTATAAAAAGCGTCAAATTTTACTCCGAGTGTTTTCCAGTGATCTGCAACAGGTAAAATATCATCAGTAAGGTCTCTGTACGTGAATCCGTCAAAGCCTCCTGTATGCGTTGAAAGAACTGCTGTAGGAATAACACTTACTTCGATTCCTGCTGCTGATATTACAGGAAGAGCAACCGTAAGAGAACATTTTCCCATACATGATATATCATGAATCGCAGCTACTCTTTTTAATTTATTATTCATAGAAATCCTCTTATTATTTTATTTTATATTTTTAACGAGTTTTCTGAATCTGTTCATTGCTTCGATTGTATTATCTCTGTCACCGAAAGCTGTAAGTCTGAACCAGCCCTTGCCGTTTTCACCGAATCCCTCACCAGGAGTTCCTGCAACATTTATATTTGAAAGCATGTAATCGAAGAAATCCCAGCTTGGCATATTTCCAGGACATTTGAACCATATATATGGTGAGTTTATTCCACCTGTATATCTGATCCCGAGTTCATCCATTGTTGAAGCAATAATTTTTGCATTTTCCTGATAATAAGCAAGGTTTTCTTTTATCTGCTTTAAGCCTTCCTTTGAAAATACTGCTGCAGCTGCACACTGTACAGGATATGAAACACCGTTGAATTTTGTAGACTCACGTCTGTACCACATTTTATAGATATTTGTTCCTTCCATCTCAAGTTCCTTAGGGATAACAGTATAACCGCATCTTGTTCCTGTAAAGCCTGCTGTCTTTGAAAGTGAGCACATTTCTATAGCGCATTTTCTTGCCCCTTCAATTGCAAAGATACTCCTTGGAATATCATTCTGGGTAATAAATGCTTCATATGCAGAATCATAGAAAATAATCGCATTATTAGCAATTGCATAATCTACCCATTCTTTAAGCTGATCTGCAGTATAACATGCACCTGTCGGATTATTTGGTGAGCATAGATAAATAAGATCTGCATGAACATTTTTATCAGGCATAGCACAGAATCCATTTTCTTCATTGCTGTCTGCGTAAATTATCTTTCTTCCACCCATAATATTTGTATCAACATAAACCGGATAAACAGGATCTGTTACAAGTACTATATTATCCTGTGAAAAAATATCAGTCAGATTTCCTGCATCACTTTTAGCACCGTCATTAATAAGTATTTCATCTGCTGAAACTTCAACACCAAAACTCTTATAATAATCGGAAACTGACTGACGAACAAATTTATATCCTTCATAATCAGGATATCCTTTGAACGTTTCCTTTACACCAAGCTCATCACAGCCCTTTTTCATTGCCTCAACTACAACCGGTGCAAGCGGAAGTGTAACATCTCCTATGCCTAATTTTATTATCTCTTTATCAGGATTTTCAGCCTTATATGCTGATATTTTCTTAGCTATTTCTGCAAACAGATAACTTGGGATTAAATTTGAAAAATTACTATTGATCTTTGCCATATTAATACTCCTTAAAATTTTGTAAATTTATCTCACCGTCAAACACAAGAGTTGCAGGACCTTTCATAAATACTGTACCATCAGTACAGTATGTTATTTTTAAATTTCCGCCTCTTAATTCGACAGTAGTTTCATCGTCATATCTGCAATAACCATTTAATACTGCTGCTACTACAGAAGCACATGCACCTGTTCCACATGCAAGGGTTTCACCGCTTCCACGCTCCCAGACACGCATTCTTAAATGTTTATCATTTATTATTTCTATAAATTCTGTATTTGTCCTGTCAGGAAACAGCTTGTGATTTTCAAAATAAGGTCCTGATTTTTCAAGATCTATTTTATCAATATCTGACTGAAATATTACAGCATGAGGATTTCCCATTGATAAACATGTTATATTATATACAGAACCATTCACGTTAACAGGTTTATTTATAAATCTGTCACCATCTGCAATAACAGGAATATCACATGGCTTCAGAATTGCCTTTCCCATGTCTACCTTTACCTGACTGACATGACCATTTTCATCTGTATACAGTGATAATTTTTTTATTCCTGATTTGGTTTCAAGTGTTATTTCTTTCTTGTCCGTCAGACCACGGTCATAGACATATTTACCTATACACCTTGTACCGTTTCCGCACATTGCACCCTCGGAACCATCAGCATTGAACATTCTCATTCTGAAATCTGCCTTTTGGGATGGCATAATAAGAATAAGTCCGTCCCCACCAATACCGAATCTTCTGTCACTGACAAGCTTTGATATTTTTTCCGGCTCATCAATATTTTCATCAAAACAGTTTACATATATATAATCGTTTCCTATGCCGTGCATCTTTGTAAATTTCGTAGTAACCATCTCCTATCAATTTCTTAAAGAAATACTGCAAAACACCTGAATGAATTTTATTTAAGTTATTTTATGATTATAAAAATCAGATTTATCATATGATTAATAATATAAGCCCTATTTCATGACTGTTTTATCCATTGTAAAATCAATAATATTCTAGTATAATATATTTTATATTATTTTAAAGGAGTCATCTAAATGAAAAGGTTTTATCTTACTTTAATGTTAGTATTCTTTACAATACAATTGTATTCATGCAACAACGTTAATAGTAACAGTCAATCTTCAGAAATTATTATATATGAAAGTTCTGCTACTCAAACAGATTATAAGGAAATCACTCAGGTAACTACTTCTGAAATATCTGCGCCATTTATACTGCCTGATTCATATTCAATTGATGTTGATTATATCTATCAATGTCCGGAGCTTCCGACAGGATGTGAAATAACATCATTAACCATGCTTCTTAACTATTTAGGATTCGGTGTAAGCAAAACAGACCTTGCGGATAATTATCTTGAAAAAGATTATATGTGCACTGTCAGCTTTAATGATGCATTTATCGGTGATCCGAGATGGGATGGAGGATATGGGTGTTTTTCACCGGTAATAGTAAGAACAGCTCAGAAATATCTTGATACACAACAGCATGGATATAAATATATTGTTGAAAATATAAGCGGAACAAAATTTGAAGATCTCTATGAATATATAGCACATGATAATCCTGTGATCATATGGTGCAGCATGAGTCTTATTGATATATATAAAAACTATTGTTATACTGCATCTGATGGAACTGATGTGTATTGGTACGATAACGAACATTGTATGCTTCTTACTGGATATGATAAAAATGAAGGAACAGTCACAGCTGCAGATCCTCTTGAGGGCTTAATGCTTTACAACTCTGAAAGATTTGAATACATTTATAATGAGCTTGATAGGCAGGCTGTCATTATCAGAAAACAATAAGTAATTATATGTTGTACTGGTTTTTCATATTTGATTGCGTTACAATAATTTCTCTGTTTACAATCATAAGTAGCATTGATACCATGAAGCAAAAATATGCTTCATGGTATCTTTTTCTATGCTGTTACTATTTTGCTAGCATCCTGCAGATTAAGCTTTTCAACTGCATTTTCTCTCATTTTATATTTAAGAATTTTTCCTGCTGCATTCATAGGAAATTCAGTGATAAAGTCAACATATCTCGGAACCTTATGCTTTGCCATATGTTCAAGAACAAAATTCTTAATCTCTTCTTCAGATGACTCCTCGCCTTCTTTAAGAATTACACATGCCATGATCTCTTCACCATACTGCTTGTCAGGTACACCTATTACCTGGACATCCTTTACCTTTGGATGATTATATATAAACTCCTCTATTTCCTTTGGATAGACATTTTCACCGCCACGGATAATCATATCCTTTATACGCCCTGTAATCTTATAATATCCGTCAGGAGTACGTCTCGCAAGATCTCCTGTATGAAGCCATCCGTTTTCATCAATTGCTGCAGCAGTTGCCTCAGGCATTTTGTAATAGCCCTTCATGATATTATATCCTCTTGCAACAAGCTCGCCGTCAGTATTATCAGGCAGGTCTTCGTTTGTTTCAGGATCAACTATTTTACATTCAACACCAAACATTGAACGCCCTACTGTATTTACACGAAGCTCAATTGAATCGTCTGTTTTGCTCATTGTACATCCTGGGCTTGCTTCTGTCTGTCCGTATGTTATGCATATATCAGTCATATTCATTTTTTCAATAACATCCTGCATAACTTTTACAGGGCATGGACTTCCGGCCATTATTCCTGTTCTCATATGTGAAAAATCAGTATTTTCAAATTCAGGATGTCCAAGCATTGCAATAAACATTGTAGGAACACCATGGAATGCTGTAATCTGTTCTTTATTTATGCATGCAAGTGATTTTCTTGGTGAAAATGCTGTAATCGGTGACATCGTAGAACCATGTGTCATACATGCTGTCATAGCAAGAACCATTCCGAAGCAGTGAAACATAGGAACATGTATCATCATTTTATCAGCAGTAGATAAATCCATACAGTCGCCTATTGCCTTACCGTTGTTTACAACATTATAGTGAGTAAGCATAACGCCCTTAGGGAAACCTGTTGTACCTGAAGTGTACTGCATATTGCAGACATCATTTTTTTCGATTTTACTTCTTCTGTTCTCTACTTCTGAAGCCGGAACAGTTTCTGCAAGTTTCATTGCTTCATCCCATGTATAGCATCCATTAACTTTAGCATCTGTTGTTATAATATTTCTTAAAAACGGAAGTTTCTTTGAATTAAGATCACCTGGTTTATCTTTCTCAAGCTCAGGACAGAGTTCTTTTATTGTTCTGATATAGTCAGAATCCTTATGTCCATCAATCATTACAAGAGTGTGCGTATCAGACTGCTTTAAGAGATATTCTGCCTCATGAATTTTATATGCTGTATTTACTGTTACAAGAACAGCACCTATTTTTGTTGTAGCCCAGAATGTAATATACCACTGAGGAACATTTGTTGCCCAGATTGCAACGTGATCCCCTTTTTTTACACCCATTGCAATAAGTGCTCTTGCAAATGTATCTACATCATTCCTGAATTCAGTATATGTTCTCGTGTAATCAAATTCTGTATATCTGAACGCATACTGATCAGGAAATTCTTCACATACCCTGTCAAGAACATCAGGAAATGTTTCATCAATAAGCATATTTTTCTGCCATATATATTTTCCAGTTCCTGATTTATTATCCTGCAGAATATTTATTGTTTCAGTTCTGAATTTGCTCATATAATTTGCAAACTGAGGGAATACAATACCTGCATCAGAAAGATCTGATGCCCATCTTTTTACCCATTCAAGTGAAATATATCCGTCATATCCTGACTTGATAAGTTCACCGAATATATCATCGAGAGGCATATCGCCCTCACCCATCATACGGTACTCAGGCTTACCGTTTACCATAATACTGTCTTTTACGTGAATGTATCTGATATATGATCCAAGATTACCAACTGTATCATCAGCTGATTCATTAAAATAACGATATGTATGATGAATGTCCCACAGTGCTGAAACATTTTTTGATCCTACAGCATCAAGAAGTTTTCTTAATCTTTTAGTATCTGCATATACACCATTTGTCTCAACAAGAAGTATAACATTTTTGTCTGCAGCTATAACTGCAAGTTCTTTAAGAACGCCTTCAACATAATCATCATCAACCTCTCCTGACGGGGCAGGTTCAAGATCTGCAAGAATTCTTATATATGGTGTTGAAAGCTTGCCTGCAAGTTCAATATACCGAGTAATTTCCGTTTTATTTGATTCGTAATTTTCCTTGAATTTCAGGCAGCATCCTGATGAAAGACATGGGATTTCAAGCTTTAGTGAAGAAAGCTTGGCAATAGTTTTATTAAGCTGTCCTGCTGTAAATGGTTTTGCACGGACTGCATCAATATCATCACCTAGTCCTCTTATTTCTATGCCATCAAAAGATAAATCCTTTGCCATAGAATAAATGTCTGTCCAGCTGAAATCAGGACATGCCAAAGTTGAAAAAGAAATTTTCATAACCAGTCCTCCAAAAAAATTATTGATAAATCAAATACACAGTTAAATATCTTTTAACATTGATTATTATAACATATCATTTTTATATTTACAACACCAGTTTACCATTATTAAACTATAAATCATATAAAATGTTTTTATACGAACTATAACCTCTGTTTATACCGCAACAATTCACCCATACCATAAAATCCTAAGGATTATGTCAGCCAAAATGCAGGGCAATTGCAAAACACTGCAATAAAACTCACTTTTACCCTTACCGCCCCTTAATGCCAGATAACAACATATAATTTTATAAGTTACCATAATATTATTAAATTAGCCTACACAAACACATATAATTATGATATAATTGTATTATACCAATAGTCTGTAGTACTTATAAATTATATTGAAATCAAGGAGTGATAAACAAAATCATGGATGCATTTCCACTTTTAGAAGAACATGGTGAATTATTATATCATCAGTATTTCACCCAGCGTGAAGCAGAATTTGAGCATGCAGGATTTGAACGTGAACTCGCATTCTATGAAGGAATACGTTCCGGCAATCTTGAGGTTGTAAAGCTCCTTATTACACCCTTAGGCGGAAAAGGATATGGAAAACTCAGCAATAACAGTCTGCAGAATTTAAAATATCATCTGGTTATTACAATTGCCATGGTAACACGTTTTTGTATTAACGGAGGCATGCTGCCTGAAGAAGCCTTCAGTTTAAGTGACGCATATATTTTAAAAACAGACTCATGCAAATCAGAAAATGAGATTCATAAAATACACTCTGAGATAATTATTGATTTTACAAAACGGATGAGACTAATAAAAAACAGAAATATATTCTCAAAGCCGATTATTTATACTTTAGATTACATAAGTGATCATCTTCATAACAGAATTACAATACAGGACGCAGCAGATTATCTTTCGTTAAGCGTTCCATATCTTTCACGTCTGTTCAAGACAGAAGTCGGAGTTACATTCAGTGAATATATTACTATAAAAAAGGTTGAAGCTGCCGCAAATATGCTTCAATTTTCAAATTATTCATCATCAGAAATAAGTACACTGCTCCATTTCAGTTCACAGAGCTACTTTATTAAAATATTCCGTAAGCATACAGGCATGACGCCAAAAGAATACAAAAACCGTTTTTATTCAACTAAAAAAAGTCTTTTTTAGTTAAATAAAACAGCGGCAGAACCGATAGGTTCATGCCGCTGTTTCTATATTATTGTTAGGGTTAGTCAGAAATCATTTTAAATAATTTTATCAATAAATTCAGATAAACCAGTATCAGTTATTCCAAAATCCTTGCCCTTGTAATTCCATATTGCATGACCGATATCCAGTTTTGAAAATGTTGCAGTAATATCATCAAACCACTTTAATGCTTCACTTTCATCAACTTTTTCAATTACTCCGTATTCACCGCAGTATATAGGAACATTATATTTTTCTCTGATACTACATGGAACAGAAAATAAATCCTCAAAGTATTTAACATCTATTTCTCCTGACATACCCTCCAGAAAGTCATTACTGAATCTCTGATCAAATAATCTCTTTGTCTCACTTTGGTAATTTTCAATTTTGTCAGGATAGAATGTATTATAATCATCGGGCATATCAGGAATCCAACACGCTTTTTGATGTGTAAATACTATCGGACTATAAAAATGAAACGTAAACACAATATTTTCATCATGTGGCTTATCTAAAAGTGCCATGCCATTTACGCTGTTATTCTCAGCGCCCCCAACAATAATTTTTGTATGAGGTGCATTATTACGTATTACTTCTATTGTTTTTTGGGCAATTTTATTCCAGCTTTCAGCATATTTCATATCAGTTACTTCATTTAACAATTCAAAAGAAACTGTTTCATATAATGAACCATAACGCAGTGAAATTTCATTCCATAATTTATAAAAATACTCCTGAAGTTCCGGTTCACAGAAAAATGCAAAATTTTCTTCATCAAATGAAAATCCGGCAGCTTTGTGCAGATCAAGTATTAAATTCAGATTATGCTTTTTACACCACTGAACGCAATTGTCAATATACTCAAATCCTGAATGAATCATTTCACCGTTTTCATGCTGAATTACATTATAGTCAAACGGTAATCTTACATGATCACATTTCCATTCTGCGATTTTTTTAATATCTGATTCATGAATAAATTCATCATAATGTTCTTTTGTGTAATTATAGTAACCACATTGTGAAATCCACCCGCCCAGATTAATTCCCTTTTTGTAACCTTTAAATTCTTTAACCAATATACAAATCCCTTTCACATTTTTATTATTTCTTTTTATATGTTACCCACTGATATCTTGCGGTCAATGGTGTGTTTCCGTTAAACGGTTTGAGCCATTCGTTTACTCCTATTCCAGGCCATGTATTCATCATGATTTTTCCAGGTGTAGTAGGAATATTATTTGTTGCCTTGTATACAGGCTTTCCGTCAACATACCATGTAATTGAATCACGCTGCCAGTCAAATCCGTATGTATGATATCCCTTTGATGCATCAAATCCCAGGTCATACATATATTCGTGATTTCCCTGTCCGTTTGTATAGTAGTTTAACTGTACCTTTGTTGTATCTTTTCCTAATATCTCAATGTCGATTTCATCCCATGGATTTTTATCTGATTCACCTGTATAAGTAAAGAATGAAGATACTACACCGTCATTTTTGATTGCCTGCATTGATGTTTCATAATATCCGTAGCTGTAGAAATCCTTTGTTCTGTACTCTGCTCCGGAATAGTTGTATTTGCCTGTGCTGTCCTTATCAATTGTAAGATTGAGTGCATTATCCTTTATTACTGCATTATTTTCATACCATCCGCAGTTAAACGGATTGCCGTTTGTCCAGCCGTTTGATGCTTCAAATAATGGTGATGTTCCGTTTCTGAAATCTGCAACTGCTGTAGCTGATGTATCCATTTCTGTACCATAATCCTCAATTTTACTGCTTGTGTCCGGGAACAATGCAGCATTTTTCATTAAACATAAATCTACTATCTGACATTTTCCATCACTATTCATATCGGCATTTGTAGGTGCTGTTGAATTAATGCCTAAAAGGAATTTCTGAAAGATTTTAATATCATCAGATTTTACTGTCCCGTCATTATTAAGATCTCCTGGACTTGCAAGAGCCATAACTGCTCCATAACCGATTGCAGCGCAGCTCAGAATAGAAATTGCACCTGCTAATATTTTTTTATACAGTCTCATTATGTACCTCCACAATAATAAATTTGTCTTTTCACGTTGTTATTTTCAGTTCTGTAAATATATTCATTTTATATCATTATATCAGACCAATTTTATTTATTATATATCTATTTTGATTATAATAGTAATTTCTTAACCTTCGTTGATTGATATAAAACAACGTTTTTTAATAAAAGCACTCTGACATTTTATAACATCAGAGCACTTTTAATTTTTTTTTAATGGACTTGTAAGACTGTTTATCATAAATATCAGCATCTTTTACTCATACTGTCAGGTAAGATAACTGTAAATATGGAATCAGTTTCATCACTGACTGAAGACATTTTTATGAGTTAAAGAACTTATTTTTTTGGTCCTAATGTAACAGGATCTTTCATAACATACTGTTTGAGGTGTGCAAGGTCTGCAATATTTGTATTTCCGTCACCGTTTACGTCTGCATACTTTACAGTACTTTCTTCAAGTTTAACGTCTCCAAGGATATAAAGGCTCATTATTGTCATATCAGTTATGTCTACCTTTTTATCAGCATTAAGATCACCGTACGAATCTACTTTACATGCTTTATTAATATATATATCGTTTATTGTAACATTTGACGGATCAATTGATTTCCAGGATGAATCAGCAACATACCATATCTGAACCTCTGCAGTTTTCTCTTTCTGTATTACTTCAGCAAGAGCTGCAAGCAACTCTTTATCTTAACTTGTTGTTTCATCTGCTGCGTTATAAGCACTTGCCGGTTTTGTTAAATCAATAGCTACTTCACCTGACTTGGTTGTTTCCCAGTTACATGGTACCCAGTAATCAATACCATTATGCTTAACTGAAAATGCCATAGCGCCTGATGCCATAGGAACACCTGATGCCAGTGTCATATCAATAAATGCTGTTTTACCTATCTGATCATCAAAAGTAACCTTATACGAGTCGCCTTTTCCTTCAAACTTTCCGCTTACTTTTTCTGTGGTAACACTGATATCAGGAGCAGGTTCTTCAACAGGTCTGTAGGATTTTTCATCATCAGTAACAAGAATCTCTACCGCTGCAAGAGGAGGAATTTCAACTGTAAATGTATTATTTTCAAGATCCTTAAGGCTTGTCATATGTTCTATTTTACTGCTTTTGCCGCTAAGAACATAAACTGCTACATTTTTATACTCTAAATCTGAATTTTCCAGATTAATTGTTGCTTTTTGTGTCTGTGTCTGATTCTTATTGGTTACAATAAGCGTAACATCACCCTTGTCCTCACCGTCAACAGCTGCATATGATGTTGATTTTACATAATCGTCAGTTTCACTCTCTATAAGTGTGTCTCCGAATGATGATCCGTTTCCGTCATAGTTTGTAAACATGTTTATTGCGCTGTATTGATATGGTGCATTATCTGCCCACATTGTTGCAAAATATACATCGTTCTTTGCAAATGTTCCTAATGTATCAATTTCTGCAATACCGCCTGCGATACAATCTCCACCTCCGAAGCTGTATTCGGTTATTCCAAGCTTTGTTCCAGGATAATATTTATCTATTGATTCCTGCATTCTCGGAATTATAGGAATATTCTGCTGACAATACTGACCTATCCAGCTTTTTTCAGTGTAACCTTTTTCACAAAGTGTCCTGTATGACTGAAGCATCTCATCAATACACTCTGTATGAGTCGGATCACTGCACATTCTTGTACCGCATGTTCCCTGAGCTTCTGTATAATAATGAATATCAAGAACATCAAGGAGTCTTTTTCCGTTCTCTTCTTCTGCCTTTTTCATCTGATCAAGGTAATAAGAAATAAACCAGTCATATTTTCCTGCAAATTCAGCTTTCCATGCATTATCATCCTGGAGATGATCAAATGCTGTATATCCATATAAAGCAGGTCCGAAAATTTCTGCATTTTTATCTACTGACTTTACAACCTTTGATAACTCAACTGATTTGTCAACAAGCTCTGAGAATGAAAGAGTGTCCGGATGTACCAGGGAATGTGTATGACTCCACAATGCAGGTTCATTATCGAGACTGTATGCCTGAATACCTTTATCTGTCTTTGAATCACCTAGTGTCTTAACCAGATAATTTACGTACTCTTCCATATATACAACTCCGTCAGTCAGGTCAGGTGTAAGGCTAAGTTCTCCTTCCTTATCAAACTTAACTTCATTCCATCTTACAGAAGGTGCAACTTCGTCAGCATTAACAGTACCGGCTTTATCAGCTGATACATAACCTGCCATCTGAAGTGTTGCCAGCTTATATGCTATACCTGCATCCGATGCCTCTGATGAAAGCTTCGTTGCAGCTGCTGCCGGCTTATCAGATTTTGAAATATAATCATCAGAAGAGTTTTCCCAATCTGAACCGGCATTTGAGTAATTGGTTTCCCAGTTATAAGCTGTATAACGGTTTCCTCCCTGTCTTACAGAAGTTGCCTTTATACTGTCATCCAGTCCATGCTCATTGATACCATATATATATGGGCTTATTGACTTACCTTTGTCTGACATGTTAACGTTTACATTCATAGCATAGGAATCATCTTTTGGTGTTTCCTCAGCAGATATACCAAATGGCAGTGAAGCAGTAACAGCTGATGAAATTACTAAAAGTGCTGTAATAAATGACGATGTTCTTTTCATTAATGTTCCTCCCAAATATTAAAATTAAGTGTTTATGCATATATTATACACTAAATTTTCAAATCTGTAAATCGACTTTTTAACTAAAATACTGATTAAATTTAGTTAAAATAATCAATAAATATATATTATAGATTCCCAGCTATTTCCTAATTCCGATATATAAAATAAATTTACAGATATGGCTCAGGTAACATAATTTAAATGTTTTAATAACATAATTTAGGTATTAATCCAGATACACAGCCTCATTTTCAAGATCAGGTTTAATGCTGGGTTACACATAATTTTTAAATTTCACCTAGTTACACCCTGGTGAAGGTGCTAGCTCGTCAGATGTAACTATTTCTGACTTATCAGCTGATACATAATTCATCATCTGAAGTGTTAAAAGCATATATGCTACGTTTCTATCTGCGCAATATGAAGAAAACAGTTCTTACAAATGAAATTCCACTCTAATTTATTTTAAGAGTGGAATTTCATCACTTTATATAAGAAATTGAATTTAAGATTATGTAAAGAATGTTCTGATTATTTAAACCACCTAAGTTTATTAAAAGCAACAGCTGCGATAATGCTGAGAACTACGGATGACCCGATGATGATGAAAAATCCATAAGGCCTCTGAGCAAACGGCATACCCTCTATATTAACATTCATTCCATAGGCACTGAATAGCATAGTCGGAATTGCCATAACAATTGTTACAATTGCCAGGACCTTCATAACAATGTTCAGATTGTTCGATATGACAGAAGCAAACGCATCCATCATTCCGCTCAATATTCCACTGTATATGTTCGCCATTTCAATTGCTTGCTTATTTTCAACAATTACATCTTCGAGTATTTCCTCATCTTCCTGATATTTTTTAACAAGATCAGAACGAAGTAACTTTTCAAAAACCGATTCATTTGACCGCAATGCGGTCGTAAAGTAAACAAGGCTTTTTTCAAGCTTAAGAAGTTCAATTAATTCCCGGTTTTTTGTTGACTTATGAAGTTTGTTTTCTACCTCATCGCTTTTCTTATCAATGTTGTGAAGATATTGCATATACAGAATATCCGTCTGATATAGAATCTGAAGTACAAACCTTGATTTCATCTGGGTACGAAAATCCTTGATGCAATTATTTTCAAATGCATTTAATATTGGAGATTCTTCGCTACATACTGTTATGATAGCAGTATCAACAATAATAATTGAAAGAGGTATTGTCCTATATAATTCTTTATCCTGATGTTCCTCAACTACTGGAATGTTTACCAGAATCATTTTATAGTCAGTATCGACATCAATTCTTGAACGTTCATCTTCATCAAGTGCCGCCTGTAAAACATTCTTATCCAGGTTATAATGTTGGGAAATTGTATTAAGTTCCTCATCGGTAGGAGTAACTGCGGAAACCCAACAACCGTTTTGATGAGTGTTGGATTTGATCATATTATTGTCTTCAGAAAAATAGTATTTTAACATAGTGCATCCTTTCGCGGTGCTATGCCACGAAAGGCATAGCACTATTTTTTTATTTTAAAACAACATCGGGGAATTTCAATACTATTAGCAGGGTCCATTTAAACTTTATCCTCCTTTACAGTTTTCTTATAAAGGCAGCACGAACCTTACCGCCTCAGTCAAGGGTTTATTCTATTGTACATTCTTTGCATATATGATCTGCAATTCTTATGCTTTGGCATTTGTAAGTTCTGCCACGTTCAGTTTTTTGGTTATTATAAAATATTTACCCGTTCTCTGCTGTGATGCAGGCTATATGGTGTCCTGATCTCCCTTATGTTACTCCATTTGAATTCATCTGTACCATAAATATTATAAATGGGCATAAAAATAGCATATCCATGGAACATACAACTGTCCCACAGATATACTCATAATTTATCTGCTGCCGATCGCAGGTCGGCCCGGCCCAACACCCCTGCGGGCATCGCCTGCTCAGTTTGTACTGTAGATCTTGCATTCCGAAACGGAATGTAATTCAGTGCAAAGAAATCTATTTCATTATACCATATGAATATTCAAAAGTCAATAAACATGTAAAAATGTTGTAATAGTCCATATGCTAACACATCGTAATCTTATTTGTTCAACATCCCAAATCCTAGGATGTTGTCTATGAGTATGCATCCTACATATTTGCCACACTGCTCTGATACAGATAATACTTCTTTTATAATGCAATTTGAAAAAGCAGATATTTGATCATTTTTTTGATACTTCTATCCCTGAATGCACCAATTACTGTCATGAAGTGACCAACGTATCTGGGATGAGTCACGTTCACCCTGCTGTCCTATTTCTATTCCGTCTTCATCAGCCCACTCTGCTTTATACGATGACGAACCAAGTGTACCCTGTATAGGTGGAGTGAATTCTTTATCCCTCATATTTTTGAGATTATAGTAATCATTTTTTGTTGTAATTATTTCTCCGTCTGTAATGACAATATAGTGATCATACAGTACTCCGTTAATATCTTTATATCGGGAATGAAAGCACATCCATTCAATTTCACCGCTCTTATTTACTGTCATGCCCCATATTATATTATCATCAGTACCATCAAAAAGATCATCATGTTCTATAACATCTGCGACAGATGACAGTGATTCTATTTTTATTCCATCAGTAGAATTTCTGTCTCTGTATATATATGACTGTTTATCTGCCTGCAGTCTTCCGCAACAATTTTCAGTTATTTCAGAAGGAGTTTTCCCCATATTCATCTGAGTTTTTACCTGAGCCTGTGCAGTTTCGTATACTATCTGAGCAATACTTTTGAGATAATCATAATACTCCATAACATATGGTTCTTTCAGCTGAACATTAATAATTTTTTCTTCAGTTTTATTATCTTTATTACAGCTGCAGTTGTATGTAAATCTCAGAATAATGCTTTCAGAACTGATCCCTTTAGTTATATCCCAGTTAAATGTGTATACTCCCCCGTTAGGGCATATTTCATCGTCTGAACATGAATTTTTCAGATGTCCGTCTTCGGTTATGCTTTCTGAATAAACTGCGTTATTATATGAGGCATAAGAAATAATATATTCTATCTGATCATTAAGGGTATCTTCATTTTCAAATCGTTTTGATATGCATTTATATCGTATATCGTCAACAATACCCTGCATAACTGCTTTACAGCTATTTTTTTTTGAATGCTCTATATATCCTGCTATGTCAGGAACAGCAATTGCCGCAGTAATTGAAATAATTGCGAGCACACAGATAAGTTCTATGAGAGTAAAACCATTCTGTTTTCTTTTCATTTCTGCCATCCCCTTTAATAACTTAAATCAGTGTCTTTCCCTATTTCCTGTAAAATCAATATTATTATTTCATTGTACCCGTATATCATCAGTCTGAATAATAAGATACCTTCAGAACCTCTTCAGGCGTAGTGATCCCTCTCTCAACAAGATTTACTGCCATTTCTCTCAATGTCTTCATGTTCTGATGTTCAACAGCATATTCAAACATATCCTGACTGTCAGCATTGCTGGTTATCATTCGTTTGAGAGTTTTATCAATCATGATCATCTCATGAATAGATACTCTTCCCTTATACCCTGTATTGTTGCATATGTGACAGCCCCGCCCTTTTCTTATCTTTTTTATCTGCGTTCCTATAATTGCTGATTCTTCGGGTGATGGTTCAGTTTCATATGCACACGCTTCGCATACCTTACGTACAAGACGCTGGGCAACTATGCCGACAAGTGAATTTGCTACAAGGTACGGTGCAAGTCCCATATCTTCAAGACGAATTATTGATGATACTGCGTCATTTGTATGAAGTGTAGAAACTACAAGGTGCCCTGTGATAGCCGCTCTTACTGAAATTTCAGCTGTTTCTGTATCACGTGTCTCACCGAGCATAATGATATCCGGATCCTGTCTTAAAATTGCCCTGAGTCCTACGCTGAATGTAAGACCAGCTGCGGTATTTACAGACATCTGATTTATTCTTGGAATTGCTCTTTCAACAGGATCTTCAATTGTTGATATATTGACCTGCCGCTTTGCAAGATACTCAAGAACCATATACAATGTTGTGGTTTTACCTGAACCGGTCGGCCCTGTTATATAAATGATTCCGTTTGGTGCCTGAAGCATTCTGCATATTTTCTCATATGATTCAGTTTCCATTCCGAAATGGCCTGCTTTATCAATTGCAGTATCAGATGTAAGGTATCTCATTACTATCTTCTCGCCATAAATAGTCGATATTACTGAAACACGGATACTTATATCAAAATCCCCGACTATAGTTCTGAAATTACCGTCCTGCGGTATTCTCTTCTCTGCTATATCCATATTGCCCATTATTTTTATACGAGCAACAAGTGAGTTATGAAGGAATTTTGCAAGTGTAACATAATCAACTATCATACCGTCTATTCTCATACGAACCTGTGTATGATCTTCAAACGGTTCAATATGGATATCACTTGCATTTGTACTGTAACCTCTTGCAAGAAGTGAATTCACAAGATTGATAATCGGTATTTCGTCATCACCTTCTTGTATTTCTATTGCAGGAACCTTTACCTCTTTTACTGATATATTAGCTTTCCGTGCTGCTATTTTTGCACTTATCTCTGCATAATTATGATCTATCATTTTACGTATGGCAGAACTTTCAGCTATCATTATTTCAAGAGGAACCCCTACTATCTGATGTATATCCTCCTGTGCATAGAAATTAAGCGGATCTGACACAGCAATCTGAAGTTTATTATTGTTTTGTGACAACGGAAGTACATTATATTTAACTGCAAGCTGTTTAGGTATTTTTTCAGATGCCTCAAGATTTATATTATATTCGTCAAGATTTATCAGAGGAAGCTCAAGTTTTTTCCCCAGTGACTCAAGAACCTGCATCTCAGTTACAAATCCAAGTTCCTGAAGTAAAGTACCGAGACGTTTTCCATGTCCTGCCTCAGTTTTCTGAAATTTTAATGCTTCCTGTATATTTTCGTCGGTAATATATCCATATTCTTTAAGCACTTCACCGATAGGCACATCTTTCAATTTTTTCTCCTCCATATCCCCCTGAGTCTATTCCAGATAACTGTATGTTATAATCTTTTCATTTTCGGAAGTTCCGATTTTATAATTCTTGTTGCTGTAATCATAATTTAAAAGTGCTATCAAACCTTTTTTTACATATACCGTTTTGCCGTTTCGACTCATTATTACTTTCAGTGACATACATTTTTTATTTTCACTGATATCTTCAATTCTGATCTCACATGTATTTCCATGTAATGTATCATGACTGTAAATATTAATTTCTTCACCTTTTCTCTTTAAGGCCATATGATTTTTATCAATTATTATTGTTTCACTGTATGGATAATCCCCGGACATTTCAGACTCTTCCGATGATATAATTATTTCATTTGCATATGATAGCTTATCTGCAATAAAATTATAGATATTATTTCCATCGTCCTGAGCAGCACACATAACAGCATTTTCAGAAAACACATTCATTCCTGTTATCATCACGACAGATGATATTGAAATAAGAATAACAATAATTACAAGTGAAACCATTACTTCAACCAGAGTCAGACCTGATAACCGTCTTTTTTTCAAAATATCATCCCCATTTTAATACACTTGTTATTTTAAGAAATGTGTGGTATATAAAATATATATTCCGTAATGTGATTCTCGTCTTCTGCAATTATTTTATCAGCTTCGGTTCTGTATTCTACTCCATTTATTTTATAAGTTATTGTCTCTGGTATCCCTTCGTTGGAAGCAGCAGCATTTTCCATCTTTTCCTCAGCTTCAGCACTGGCATTGCGTAAATCTGTACCATGCATGATAAACTTTGCTGACGTTGAAATTCCTATATATGCTATAATAGATACAATAATTATTATCGTCATTGCAGTTATGACTTCTATAAGAGTGGTTCCGGATAATTTTTTTTTCAAGTAATCTCACCTCTCTAATATGTAACATAGCCTTTTAATTCCCATTTTACTCCTGTTTTAATCATTATCCCATAAATCTGCTCAACTGTATTTCCCACTGTCGATGTAGAATGAATATAAGCACTAAAAGCTGTTGACTGCTCTATCTCTACGTCGCACCACTCATAGTCTACCTTGATTATATTATTGATATCAGGTCTTACTGATTCATCCCCATTTTCAATAAGTCCAGCTGTAATGCTTACTCCGGATCGGGCATAGTATTGTGCCTGTTTTTTTTCAATGTTCTGAATTTCTTTACGGACATATATTTTATTTAATGAGAAAATTCCGGTAATAATAACCACAATAACAAGCAGCGCACATATTGCCCACAGTATAGCGGAACCATGCATTCTTTTTCTCATATTTCATTCTCCTGTTAATCTTCTGTGTCTGACTGATTCAGGCTGTCATACATATAAGCTGTAATCCCTATATCAGCCTGATAAACACAATCAGCTGAAACAGCGTCTTTATTTATAAAATAAAATGAACTTACCTGTAATGAATTATTTGTGGATATTTCATTTACTAAATTAAGAATGTCTTTGTAAGTGCCGCTCACAGTATAACGAAGGTGACATGAATATTCGCCTGTCTGATATTCAAGCATTATCCTTTCCTTTTCATCAATTACTATCTTTGCTCCATCAGGATATTCTGACAAATCATATGGCTTATATTTTGTTTCTGTGATTTTATCAGTTTTATCGTTCTCACTGTCTTTGATATCATCTTCATCTGTATTTTTATATGGTATACTTACTGTATCAGCCTTTATTTCTGAAATTTCCAATGACTCTATTACTAATCCCTTTTCAATAAATATTTTCGTGATCATACTATCCAGCTCATTACTTTTCATCAAAGGAAGAAGCTGCTTACGCTGATCATCAAGAGAATTTTTATTATTTTGATATACAGCAGTATCCGCCTCATAGCATAAAGCATCCATATGAATAACATCATATTCAGATTGCATATTTTCTATCTGTTCTGAGAGTTCATTTTTTTGTTTGAGAACAGGACGAAAAAAATATTGAACTACTATTACAATAATAAGAACACAAATAAGAATAAAAAGTGTATTCATTTGCCTGTTAGTTATATTTTTCATTCTTCACACTTCCTTCAGAAAACAGCAGTAACGTTAAATGAATATTTGTCACCTGCTACGTTAAATCCGCTATAAGAAAGATCTGAAAACAGATTTTTCTTATCCAGTGCTGACACAAATTCCGACGCCTGATCTGCCTTAGGTGCCAGACATGTAATTGATAACGTATTTTCTTCAAATATTATATTTGTTATGGAAAGCTCCGGTCTCTGACAATTTATTATTTCATTTATCAACTCAGGATCCAGTTTATCAATAAGTTCATGTGACATTCCTATACCGGTAATATTTTCTTTATGCTTGTCAAAAATCAGATCAAAAAGCAAATTTTCATTTGAAAATCTGCTTATCTCATGTACCTGATCTTTGGCATCATCAGAATATATTTTTTCTGAAAGCTGATCGTACTGAAACTGAACGTTATTTAATTGTATTTTTAACAGAATGTACACTCCTGCAATCAGTATTACTGCTCCTGCTGCACACAATATGTATAGTCTTTGAGACCTATTGACTTTTAATGGCACGTTAAGACTTTTATTATATCGGATATATAAATTTACATTCTTTTTTTTCATTTTTCTCATATCTTCCACCTCAACTATACTATGAGATTTCCGGATGCATAAATAAAATTACTTATTTTAACATCTATCTTTGTTTTAATTTCTGATGACTCAGGAACAACAGACACATTAACACCAAGGTTCTCTGAAAGACGACTATATATGGAATTTTCCTGAGGCAAAAATCCGCCAAAATAAATATCAGTAATATCCTTATTTGATTTTTCAGATTTATTGAATTGTATCATATTCATCAGTATTTTCACTAGTTCTTCAAACATTTCATCAGAATCATTTTCTGCAACTATACGTACGCGCTTTGAAAATCTGTATTTTCCACTTGTGAATAAAACAAGCATAGTAGTATTTTTATCAAAAACTGATAAAATAAATGTTTTATCAGTAAGAGATTTTATACTTGAAACATACCTTATAAGGCATCCCAGTGATATATCAATAGATTCTATTTTTATCTGTGCAGAGCTGAATAACTCTATATACTGTGTAATAAAGTCCTTTTCTATAAGAACAGCAAGAACTGTTGCACCTCCTGCCTGGTTTTTCTGTTCAAGAACCATATAATCAATGATCATATTCTGACTGTTCTCAATATCCTGAAAATTTTCGTTTAAAAACGGAATCAGTTTATCTTCCTTTAAAAGCGGAACTTCTATAATCTTTGTTATTATTGAACTTCCGTCAATAGTCAACCATATATTTTTAGGAATATTACTGCATTTTGTATATATATTTTCGAGAGTACTTTTCAAAGAAGCTGTATCTGTAATAACGCCGTTAATTATACACCCATCATTTATTTTTTCATCAATGGCTTGTCCGACATTAATTGAAGAACGTGATTTTACACCTGTAATCATATGTATTGATTCATTTGAAATATATACAGATACGATCATTATTATACGCACCTCCTGACAGTATTTATTAAAAGCTGTGATATATCAGCTGTCACGTCATAATCATTTACACCCGAATTCTCAATATTTCCGTACATAGAGAATATAGGTATCATTACTGCACCAATAACCACAAGAACAAGACCTGCCATTATTATAATCATAAGAGGTTGCAGTATGGTAATCATTTTATTTATTGCTGTCTGTGACTCATATTCATAAGAATCTGCCGTACTGTTGAGCATTGCATCCAGACGACCTGTTTCTTCTCCGATTTCAACAGTCTGTGAAAGTTTAATATCAAACCCGTCTATACTGGACAGTGCCTCAGATAATGTATTTCCTGAACGCACACTTTTTATTACTGATTCAAACTGTTCACGTATATACACATTCGGAATAGTATTTCTTGAAATCTGAAGTGAATCCATAATATTCATGCCGCTTGAATATAACGATGATAATGTACGCGCAAACTGTGCTGTATATATTATCTTCATCAGCTTTCCTATTTTAGGCATATGTACTTTAAATTTATCTATCCTGTATCTTACAGGATGAAGTCTTACGATAAAACAAATTGCAGCAGACAAAAATATTGCTATAAGAATAATAAGAAAAAGATTTTCTTTTATTGTTTTACTTAATTTCATTACTATCCGTGTAAGAAGAGGTAATTCCATACCTTCAAACAATCCGAAAAATGTCGGAAGTACAAATGTAAAAAGCACCATCATAACACATACTATCAGAACAAGCAATACTATAGGGTATGTCATTGCACTTCTTACACTGTTAGCCATACGATATTCCTTTTCATAATGTACAGACATTTTCTCAAACGTCTGATTTATTTTACCGCTCGCCTCTCCGGCTTTTATCATATTTATAAGCATTTCAGGAAACATTTTTCCCTGCATAGCCATAGCGTCTGATAATGCTATCCCTCTTTTTATCTGTGTAGATATATCAGTATATGCTGCTTTAAGTCCTGGTTCCATATTACGCTGGCTGATAATATTAAATGAACGTACAACTGATACTCCGGAACCAAGCAATGAACTGAGCTCCCTGCAAAATTCCGAGATCTGATTTGCTTTTAACTTTTTGCATGATGATGTATTTATTTTTTCCTCATATTTTATCAGATAAAGATTCTGATTTCTGAGCATTTCCTTTAACTGTCCGGAATTTGCTGTTGTAAGCTGCCCTTTTTTTATCTTTCCTCCGATATCAGACGCTGTGTACTGAAAAACTGGCACAGTCATCAACTCCTATGTCTCTATTTAATAACATGTTTAAAATTCATCCACAAAAACACTTTAAAGCATTCAGCACACAAAACCAAGTGCTGAATGCCTTTATTTTAATTTTTAATATACTGTAAATTTACCACCAGTATAATTTACTGACATACCTGTAGATGTAATATATTTCATCGCGGTTACCTTACCTTTTTCTACTGTTATACTTTTTATTGAAGATTTTGAAGAAGTAATGTCTGCTAATTTAAGGATCTTTGCTTTAAATGAAGAATCAGGTGCAATTATTCCAACTATAATTTCACCATTTTCATCACGCTCAGTAGCAGCATATTCCTCACTTACAAGAGTCTGTGCTGCTGTTAAAACACTTCTTGCTTCTGTAATTGCAGTTTTCTGTTTTGCTTTGTCAATATATCCTGTCAGTGAAGGAATCATTGCTGAAGCTAATATAGCAAGAATAACTAGTACAACTATAATTTCTACCAGAGTAAATCCATTTAATCTTTTTTTGTTTTCTGTATTCTTTAAGAGACTTGTCCGTTCAATCATTTTCTGAATTGTTTTTTTCATAATAAACAACCACCTTCCTGACTAATAAATAACATATATGGGACATTTTTTTACTCTATACTATATTAATATTATACCAGTCATTTTGGTTAATGTCAATGATTTTTCACAAAGAAAATAATTTTTTTAATTTAGTTTTATACGTTTTGACAGTTACTAGCAAACATTAATAAATATGCTGCCTTACAGATTTGTTACTGTAAAGCAGCATATATGATTTTTATTGATTTACGGTTGTATTTTCACCTGATACTTTAGTCTCACTCGAAATTGATGTCACTGCTGAATCAGAAGTTAGCTGTGAAGCAGGTAATTCAGTATTTGTAATAGCCATATCGCTGAATGTCATCTTCATCTTGACATTCTTCATTTCAAACTCAGAAATCCATCCTGTCTTTTCATCAATTTTCAGAGTATAAGGACCCTGTTCAACATCTCCTTCAACTATCATCATTCCATCTTTTACAGTACATTCAAGCTCGTCAAGAACAGCAAGCTCATCAACAACAGTCATAAGATTATTGAGCATTGATTTTAACGGAAGTGCTGACTTTGGTACTGTAAAGCTTAATCCCTTATATGATGCTGTGACATCTCCGTTAAGGAATGAAAGTTTTACTCCCGATAATGTTTCAGGTGAATTAAAATCTGCTTCCCATACTCCCTGTCCCATCCTCTTAAGTTTTCCACCAAATTCTGAATCATCATATACTATTTTCATATTGCACTCAAATGAGGAATTAAGATTTGCTTTGGCATTTTTTACAGGTGTTTTTCCGTTGCATCCTGTAAATACAGTAATAATAATTACAGTAAACATAAATACAAACAAACGTTTCATATATAACTCCTTTAAATTAAAATTTGATTAATTTAAAGTTCCTTGTATTTATCTGTCCTTTTACTTTTAATCTCTCCTATTTAATATTAAGAAAAATTTGCGGCAGTTCTTTGATAATATCAGATGGCAACATATAATTCATAGAATATTTTTGAGCTGCTGTATCACCCGCCTTTCCATGCATATTAACACCCATTACTGCAGCATAAAGAGGGTCCGTTCCTTGCGCTGCAAATGAAGCTATCATTCCACTCAACACATCACCACTTCCTCCACAGCTCATTCCTGCGTTACCTGTATTGTTTATATACATCTTTCCATTAACTGAAATTATAGTACCTGCACCCTTTAAAACAAGTACAGTATTTTTATAATTATCAGTAAACTCTGAACAGATTTTAAGCCTGTCAGCTTGTATTTCAGATGTCCGGCATTGTAAAAGTCGTGCCATCTCAGCAGGATGAGGTGTAAGAATTATTTTTGTGTTTGCTTCTTTAATAATATCTATGCATCCACATATACAGTTTATGCCATCCGCATCAAGTATAACAGGACAGTCTGCTGTTGTTATGATTTTCTTAACAAGATTCTGGGTTTCATTTGTAACACCAAGACCGCAACCAATAAGTACGGCATCTGCACCTGATGCTGTCTGAGTGATTTTTTCGTAATTATTTTCTGTATAAAAACCATCCTTATCTGTATCCATCTTAACAAAAACAATTTCCGGTATTCTAGAGGCAATCGGTGCAATATTTTTTTCTGCAGAGCACAGCTTTACTATGCCGCATCCACATCTTAGTGCAGCTTCACCTGACATTATTGAAGCTCCTGGCATACATCCACTCCCGGTTATACAAAGCAGCGTCCCGTATGTACCTTTATGAGAATCAGGTTTCCTTGGTTTAAGAACACCTGATATTGTTTGTTCATCAATTTCTTCAGCTGAAAGATAATCTGTACTCTTACATTCATCAGGTATGCCTATATCGACAAGTATAACTTTTCCGCAGTATTCTTTAAGAGGGTACTGCGTCATTCCTATTTTTTTAAATCCAAATGTAACAGTATAATCTGCATGAAAGCATCCATCGCAGACACTTCCTTTTGTAGAATTTCCTCCGCTTGGTATATCGACTGCTATTTTTAATGCATCATCATTGAGATTAAGTAATTGCAATGATAGATTATCAAGATTTCCGTGAAATCCTGTACCGAATATTCCATCAACCACTATCCGGGAATCAAGTATTATTTTTTTAATTTCATCTATATCTTCATAAACAGGTACACCATTCATTTTATCAAATTCTGATTGCGATATCTGAGTTTTTGGCATACTGTAGATGAGTGCAACGGATACATTAAAACCCGCTTCTTTGAGGTATCTTGCTGCAACAAAACAATCACCTCCGTTATTTCCACTTCCGCATAAAAATACTATCCCAGATGATTTCTTATTTTTTGTCAGTTTTTCAATTTCATTACCCAGTCCTCTTCCAGCATTATTCATAAGCATTGAATACGTCACACCGCATTTATCGGAAGCTTTTTCAATCTCAGCCATCTGTTTTGCAGATACTACCCGCATTTTTTATTTCCTCTCTGATTAAAATATTTTTTCAAAAAAATCTTTTATTTTTTCAACTATACTTGTTTCTTGTTTTTTACTCGATTTATAAACCTCAGTTCCTGCATCAGTAAAAAGCTCAATACTATCAACAAATTTCCCCTCAAAGTAGTAATCAACATATCCGGCATATGTTCCTTTCTCAACAGGAGCATACAAAAAATTTTCAATATATGCACGTTCTTCAAGCTTTGAAAGATCACCGTCGTCTGTACCTATTGAAATAGTATCAGCAGAGGAAAGAGGAAGACTCTGACCTATACCTCCTACAACATCAACACAATGATTTTCTGGTTTTACCTCAACCGCCTTCAATTTTGAATATCCATAATCATAAAGTTTACTGTGATCACTCCAGTCGGAAGGTGCATTTAATGTTACGCAAATCAATGAAATTCCATTTTTCTCACATGATGAAACAAGACACCTTCCCGCCTCATCAGTAAATCCTGTTTTAACTCCATTTACACCATTATACATTGTAAGAAGTTTATTTGTGTTTTTAAGCCACCTGTCATAAGGCGGATTTCCAAAGGAAAGCTTCATTGATGATTGCGAGCATATTGCTGCAAAATCTTCATTTCTGAGTGCTTCACGTGCCAGCAATGACATATCATATGCAGATGCACCATGTCCTTCTGCTTCAAGTCCTGAAGGTGTTACAAAACATGTTCTTGTCATACCTATCTGAGCTGCACGTTCATTCATCATATCTGCAAATTTATCAACGGAACCGCCGATCAGAACGGCAGTAACATTTGCAGCATCATTACCTGAAGGAAGAAGCATTCCTATACACAGTGCACGTTTTGTAACAATATCACCTTCCTGAAGCCCCATGGATGAACCTTCAACTTTTATTGCCTCAGGGTCAACAACAAATTCTTCATCAAGATTTCCACTTTCAAGGCAAAGAAGTGTTGTCATTATTTTTGTTGTACTTGCCATAGGGAGTTTCTGATATGAATTCTTTTCATATATTATTTTTCCTGTCTTTGCTTCAATAAGAACTGCTGCTTTTGCTGACACATCAACGCTCTGAGCATAACACTTATCCACAAATATTGTTATAAACGTCAAAGTCATAAGTATAATGCAGAATATTTTACTTTTCATAAAAATATTACCTCCATAAAATAATACGTATGTTCATACTATAATTTATGAAGGTAATTTATTTTTAATTCTCTGAATTTTCGGTCTTTTTTGATTTCATTGATTTTTCTGTCTTTTCAGTTTTCTTCTGATCTTTTGATGCTACCATATCTGATATTTTATCAATTAAATCAGGTATCGTGTTAATCATAGCATTTTCCTTATTTGCATTTACAGACATCTGCAGAAGTTTTACCTCACCGCTTGGTGATACACATATAAAAGCAAGTGGCTGAATTGACATTCCAGCACCTGCCGCACCACCAAATAAATTTCTTTGCTGTTTTGCTGGTAAATCAGAACCGCCTGAAGCAAATCCGAATGATACCTTTGACACAGGTATAATAGTCGCTCCTTCAGGTGTAGAGATAGGATCTCCGATAATAGTATTAACGTCTATCATATCCCTGAGTTTTTCAATTGTAGTTCCCATAAGTCCGTTTACCGGATGTTCATTCATTTTCATATACTCCTTTGATAAATTTAACTGATCTTTTTCATCAGATGATGACTTTAAATTATATTTGTCTTTGTCTGAGCCTATAATACTTTTAAGCAGTATTCCTGCAGCAGCAATAATACCTGTTCCAAGTTTTAGTCTTATATTAAAGCTGAAATTATATATACTGTTATTATTATTATATTTACTGCCGATATTCACCTTTTTTATCTTTGTTTTAAAAGATGAAGAAATAAATCCTATTATATTGTAAACTGCAGCATTAATCGTGCCAAATTTCATTGCACATTCATACGCATCTTCATCAGCAACTGTAAAATCAACCCACAAATCAGAAAATGATATTCCTTTTATCAATCTATAAATACCTTTTTTAGCTGAACTGACGAATTCAATAAAAGATTGAACTTTTTTGAACAGAGAATCTGACTTGTCCTTTTTTATTTTATCTTTTAAAACTGATTCTTCAGGCGATGAAATTTTTTCACTTGAAGAATCATTATGGGATGAGTCCATATTTTTTTTACTTTTGCTTTTAGCAGCATGTAACTTTCTCTTTTTCTTCTTTTTATTTTTTTTGCCAGGAACATTTGAGTATATCTTAAAAAAAGTATATTTAAGATAATATTCGAGATTCCCGTCAATATAACTGACATAGAATACTGCATGTAAATTAACGAGCAGTGCCAGAAATATTAAAATTGAAATAACAATATATATCCACAAATGCACTGCCCCCTTTGACTACTCATAATTAATCTGCCTGAGATTGACTGGAAAACAAATCAGGTTCATCTTTTTTCTCAGAAACAGAAGGCAAATCATCAAGAGATGACAATCCAAAGCATCTTAAAAAATTTTTTGTTGTTTTATATGCAACAGGTCTTCCCGGAACTTCAAGCCTTTCAGATTCCTCAATAAGTCCTCTTTCCACAAGTTTATTCATTACAGAAGAACTGTCAACTCCTCTTACACTTTCAACAAATCCCTTTGTAACAGGTTGATTATACGCTACAATTGCCAATGATTCCATTGCTGCTGGTGAAAGAGCTGCCATTCTCCCGGATTCAAACGCCTTTTTTACATATGATGAATATTCTTTTCTCGTAGCAATCTGGTATGAATCATCAAGTCTTAGTACATAAAGTGCAGAATTATTTTCGTCATACCTGTCATTAAGCAGATTTATTATTTTAGGCAGTGAATTCTTTTCAATTCCGCTTGCTTCTGCCAGAAGATCACGCGCAATAGGCTCTCCATATGCAAATAGTATAGCTTCAACGGCTGAAATATTTTCACTAAAGCTCATTATCCGGTTTTCCTTTCTTTTTGTCTTCCTATAAAGGATATTTTGGTATTGTCCTCATTAATAAAGATTCTTCCTGATTTAGTGAGTTCCAGAACAGCAAGAAATGTTGCCACTCTTTCTGATCTGTCTGTCACATTATCATAAAGTCTATCCATATCAGCAGTACCTGTTTTATACAGTTGCTTTAATATGAATATAACCTTTGTTGTCACAGAATACATTTTGTGTTTAATTATTATCTGGAACCTGTCATCCTGAGTCTGCTCAGAGAACTTTACTTTTTTCAGATTAATATTTTTAAGAGCATTTACAAGTACACAGGGATCGTGCTTTCTTTTGTAAGTAATATCTCCTTTTATTCTGGTCTGATTTCTTACAAATAAATCATTTCCGCAAAAAATATTTTCCAGTTTACGAGCAGCTATCTTACACAATGAGTATTCTATAAGTGCCCCCTGCAATTCTTTTTTTTCCTGTTCTGCTTCCTCCGGAGCAGGAAGCAGCGAAATGGTTTTTATATATATAAGTCTTGCTGCCATTTCCAGAAATTCACCTGCAAGCTCAAGATCATGTTCAGCGCACTTGTCAAGATAATCCATATATTGTTCAAGAAGCTTTGAAATTTCTATGTCATTTATATCAAGCTTATGCTTTGATATAAGGTGCAGCAGTAAATCCAAAGGTCCTTCAAAAATTTCAAGTTTAAAAGATATTTTATCCATACCCGTCAACCAATAAAACTTGTTATATAATCCAGAAATGAGATAAGATAAGCGTTAAGCCATCTGATAATAATCTGAACAATAGGAAGCTGAATAAAAAGCAGCAGACCGATAAATATATACATCTGATTCCGCATAATATTATATTGGACTTTTGGAGGAAGTACAGCCAATAATACCTGTGAACCATCCAGAGGAGGAACAGGCAGAAGATTAAACACTGCAAGCCCGGTATTTAATATTATTAAATAATAAAATGCCGAATATAGGTTGGAATTAAGATTTATATGTGCAACTTGCAGTGATTTAAGAACGATCATTACTATTAATGCAAGCAATATATTAGCTAAAGGCCCTGCAAGTGATACACAAATGCTTCCGATTTTTCTGTGCTTGAATTTTGACGTATTAACCATGACAGGCTTTGCCCATCCAAATCCTGTAAACATCATACAGAGGCTTCCTATGAGATCAAGGTGTGCAAATGGACTTAATGTAAGTCTCCCCTGAATTCTTGGAGTATCATCACCGAATTTTGTAGCCACCCACCCATGAGCAAATTCATGAACAGGCAGAGCTGTAAACAATACCAGAGCCTTGATTAGAAACTCAACTATCATGTCATTCATAACTTTTTCTCCATTCTTTTATTTCTGCATATCTCTTATTATTTTACTGTAGTTTCCGAGAAAATGCAAGTAATTTTTAATATATTTAACTTCATATAATATTTAATTTAAAAAAATCAATAAAACACTTGCTTTTTATCTTAAAATATGATAGAATATTTAAAGCGTTCCTGAAAACTCTATACGTTATTTTATGGTTATAGTCAATGTATTGGGTTTTCAGCAACGCTAATGCCGGATTTTGGCATTAACTTATTAAAATAAAGGAGGTGCAGCAAATGGCAAAATGTGAAATTTGCGGAAAAGGTGTAACTTTTGGTATAAAAGTTTCTCACTCACACAGACGTTCAAATAGAACTTGGAAGCCGAATGTTAAGCGCGTAAAGGCTATAGTTAAGGGTACTCCTTGTCATATATATGTATGCTCAAGGTGTCTGCGTTCTAACAAGGTGACACGTGCAGTTTAATTTTCTGCATAATGTAAGAAATATTTATAAAGAAGCAGGATCATCAGATTCTGCTTCTTTTTTTATTACTATTCACTTCTCATTACTATTGACTGTTAACTGGGAATTTATTCATCCGATATATACTATTTTTTATTGACGGCAATAAGAAATTTTATTTTTATACCCATATCTGAAAACATTTTTTCATGCTCAGTCTTTATATTTTCCTTAAAATCGCTGTTATGAAGATCATATGTTATATATTTTATATCATAATCAGTTTGTGCAAAATATTCAAGTGATTCTTCAAACAGTCCATCATCATCTGTTTTAAACCATATCTCACCTTTATCGCGAAGAAAATCCTTATATCTGATCAGCTTTTTAAAATATGTAAGTCTTCTTTTTTTATGCTTGCTTCTTGGCCATGGATTACAAAAATTAATATAAATTCTGTCAATTACATCATCCTGATTAAATACTTCTTCAATTGTCTCTATATTATGAACCAGAAGCTTTACATTATTGACACTGTTAATCTCTTTTTCTTTAAATACTGCAGATATTTTTCTGCGTGTATATGCCATCATTTCACTTTTTATATCAATAGCAATAAAATTTATATCCTGTCTCTGAAACGCTAACTGAGAAATGAAACAACCCTTTCCACACCCCAGTTCCAGATATATCGGCTGATTCTTAATAAAGCTTTCATTCCACTTTCCTATAACCTCTGATGAATCCTTAATACAAAATTCACACGCGTCCAGTTCAGGTCTTGCCCACGGTTTTTTTCTGATTCTCAAAAATACCAAGCCTTTCTTAATCATTTTTATTTTTTGCGAAATATCAAGCTTATAACTGTTTGTGGCATTATATTCTTAAACCAGAATATTATAAATATAAAGAATAGAATTAGATATTGTAAAAATATTTTTGTATAAGTAATGCCATGTAATTTCCGCTTATACATTATATCATATTTTTCTCAATAAATCATCTTTTTGTTGACTCTTTTTTTTTTCTAAAGTATAATAAGAATATATACTTTTATAATTTAGCATTTTACTTAATAAATATAGGGGGAACTATATGTTATCATGCAAAATATATATATTAATTTTTTAGGAAATACACTTTTTGAGGTGTTTTTTTATTTCTGCTGGTGGTCAGTTTTCGGTTGGTTTCTGGAGGTTGTGGTAAGAACACTTGAAACAGGTGGATTTGAAAACAGAGGTTTTTTAAACGGACCTTTCTGTCCGATATATGGTTTCGGAGTCATGATTATTACAAATCTTCTTGATCCGATAAAACATCACTTTGTACTTTTGTATTTTACTTCAGCAATAATATGCTCAATTGTTGAGTTATCAGTGGGGTTGCTTATGAAAAAACTCTTCCATGCAAAATGGTGGGATTATTCAACAGAAAAATTTAATTACCAGGGTTTTATATGCATGAGAATATCTCTTTTGTGGGGCGTAGGATCTGTTATGGTTATCCGGATCGTTCAACCTCTCATAGCAAAAGCAGTCAATTACATACCATATATGTTCGGAAATATTTTCGCAGGTGTAATCATTACTGTAGTAATTATTGATCTTGCAGCTACTCTTGCAGATATAAGAAACTTTAACAAAAAGCTTAAGCAGGTCGATTATATTGCAACATTATTGCATGATAAATCAATAGCCCTTGGAGAAAATATATCAGAAGAGGTGCTTAACCTTAACGCCAAATATGAAAAGCTCTCCGATCAGATAAAAAACTCCCGTATTTTCAAAGCATTTCCTACTATGACCCCTTTATCATATAATCACACATTTAAAATGATAAAAAATAGAATCAACAGATCTGACAACTACGAGACAAAATATGAAAACACAAAACTAATTATTGAAAATGAAAAGGGGAATAAAAAAAATGAAGATTAAAACATATGATATTACAATTCCTTATGAAAAGATAGGTGTTAATGATATTCAGTCTGTTAGTCTTGTGTCTTATACATTAGATATTTCATGTGAAATAGGAAGAAAAAACAGACCTGCTGTTATAATCTGTCCTGGCGGTGGCTACGAATTTGTTTCTGAAAGAGAATCTGAACCAGTCGCTCTGAGATTTGCAGCAATGGGTATACATGCTTTTGTTTTAAACTATAGTGTTATACAAAAACCATTTCCTACTGCTCTTCTTGAGCTTGCTCAGGCTACAGCATTTGTACGTGCAAATGCTGAATCATGGGATATTGATCCACAAAAAATATCTGTATGTGGATTTTCAGCCGGAGGACATCTTGCTGCAAGTCTTGGAGTCCACTGGGATAAGAAGTTCATCCGTGACACACTTGAGTTTAAAGATGAACATAAACCAAATTCAATGATACTTTCATATCCTGTAATCACAAGCGGAAAGTACAAACATGAAGGTTCAATACAAAATATTGTGGGATTACAGCCGAAGCCAACCCCACTTGACCTTGTTTCACTTGAAAATCACGTAAGCAGTAACACACCACGAACATTTATATGGCATTGTTGTGACGACAATGTTGTTCCTGTTGAAAATACCATATTATTCATCCAGGCACTAAGTAAAAATAAAATAAGCTTTGAATGTTCAATTTATCCTCATGGAGGACATGGAATTTCATTATGTGACGATACAACTTCATCAAAACCATCTCAATACAACGAAAAATGTTCACAATGGTTTATTAATGCTGTTAAATGGCTTAAAAGTCCGGATAAATAGTCAAAAATCAAATTTATAATATAAACTTACTCATTTTTTACTTATCAATATGCTGATAAGCAACACAATTTATGTTCAGACAGGAGATCATCCTCCTGCTTAAAGTAACCATGAAACACACCATCTTATAGATGATTACATTACGCCTGAATTATAATTATAAAAATACGAGATTACCGCATTAGTTTTAATGTGGTAATCTTTTCTTTTGTCTCAATTTGTATTTTTATCAATCATATGCCAATACTTATTATAACCCCAAAGAAAAATTTCATGCTTTTAAGAGTCGCTATTCATTCAACATGATCCTTAGCTAATAAATTTAATGGATATGTCAAATTATGCAGGCTAGCAGGAAAACCAGACAAAACTTACGTATTTCCATAAGTCTATCTACTAAATCTGAATATTAATTTTAAAATGGTACTTATTTAACATCCGTTTTGGAATTAACATGTTAATATCAAACTCTTAAGTAAAAAATTCTTTTCAATGAAAGGCGAGAATCTATGGCTTATAATAAGGTGATAATATCAGGTATCAATACATCAAAACTCACTGTACTAAAAGAAAGTGAAAAAATTGAACTTCTTAAAGAAATACAGGCAACCGGAAGTAAGGAAGCAAAAGATAAACTTATCAACGGAAATCTCAGACTAGTCCTGAGTGTTATTCAGAGATTTGCCAACAGAGGTGAAGACATTGACGATTTATTTCAGATAGGAGTAATTGGTCTTATAAAAGCTATTAATAATTTTGACCTGACAAAAGAGGTTCGCTTTTCAACATACTGTGTTCCTATGATATCAGGGGAACTCAGACGTTTTTTACGAGACTATAATTCTATAAAAGTAAGTCGTTCACTTAAAGATCTGGCTTATAAGGCAATGCAGGCTAAAGAATACCTTATGATGCATAATCAGAAAGAACCTACTGTTGATGAAATTGCCAAATTAATTGATGCTGAAAGGAGTGACGTAGTAATGGCTCTTGAGAGCATCAGTGAACCAGTGTCACTCTATGAACCGGTATATTCAGATTCAGGTGATACAATTTATGTGCTTGATCAAATAGGAGATAAAAACAGTGTTGAGAACTGGCTTGATGAAATATTTTTACGTGAAGCAATAAAAATGCTGCATCCCAGAGAGAAAAAAATATTATATATGCGTTTCTTCCAGGGAAAAACACAGGTAGAAGTGGCAAATGAAATAGGTATATCACAAGCACAGGTATCAAGACTTGAAAAAGGTGCGCTTTCTCAGATAAAGGGCGAAATATAAAAAATGCCGGCTATGGTTTTCCATAGCCAGCATCTTTTATATTAATAAATAATAAATTACTTTATCATGCTTGCAACTTCATCTGCAAAGTTATCAGCTTTCTTTTCGATTCCTTCGCCTCTTTCAAAACGAACGAAATCAACGATTGAAATCTTACCGCCAAGTTCCTTAGCTACCTTTTCAACATATTTACCAACTGTAAGATCTCCGTCCTTTACGAATTCCTGCTCAAGTAAGCAGTTTTCTGTATAGTACTTGGTTATCTTACCGTCAACAATCTTGTTCTTTACCTGTTCAGGCTTATTAGCCATCTTAGGATCTTCAGACATCTGAGCAAGCATAATTGTTCTTTCACTATCAAGAACCTCAGCAGGTACTGATTCTTTATTAAGGTATCCTGCATTCATTGAAGTAATCTGGAGACATATATCCTTACCGCATGCAATAAGTTTTTCATTTGATGCGTCAATGTCAGTATCCATCTTTACCATAACACCAAACTGTCCGTCACCGTGAACATATGAAACAAGAACGCCTTCCATTCTTACGAAACGACGGATCTGCATGTTTTCACGAATTTTAAGGAACAGTTCCTGAAGAGCTTCAGCAACAGTTATATCTGAACCAAACATTTTTGTTGCATTAAGTGCTTCAACATCAGCTGGATTTTCATTAATAATAGTAGTAGCTACTGAATCAACAAATGATTTAAATTCCTGGTTTTTAGCAACGAAGTCAGTTTCTGAGTTTACCTCAAGAACAACGCCAGCCTTCTTATCCTCATCAACAACTGATGTTACAATACCTTCAGAAGCAACTCTTCCTGATTTTTTAGCCTGTGTAGCGAGACCCTTTTCACGAAGAACAACTATTGCTTTCTCCATATCGCCCTCTGTCTCAACTAATGCTCTCTTACAATCCATTATACCAACGCCTGTTCTCTCACGAAGAGTAGCAACGTCCTTAGCTGAAATATCTGCCATTATATATTCTTCCTTTCCGGAGGATAATAAATATCCTTATAAAAATAAAATTTAAACATAAAAATACAGATGCAGAAATAAATATTTAAATATTATAACTGCATCTGCGGTAATAGTTATATATTATTATTCTGCAGCTTCTTCTTTTTCTTCAGCTTCTGCAGGAGCTTCCTGCTCGCCCTGTCTGCCTTCGATTATAGCATTAGCCATTGCACCAGCAATAAGCTTAACAGCTCTGATAGCATCATCGTTACCAGGAATAACATAATCTACTTCATCTGGATCACAGTTTGTATCAACTATTGCTACTATAGGAATATTTAATTTCTTAGCTTCTGCAACTGCAATCTTTTCTTTTCTAGGGTCAACTATAAATAATGCGCCAGGGAGTTTCTTCATAGTTTTGATACCGCCGAGGAATTTTTCAAGCTTTTCAATTTCAAGAGTAAGCTTGCTTACTTCCTTCTTAGGCAGAAGAGCGAATGTTCCGTCTTCTTCCATAACTCTTAACTGTTCAAGACGCTTAATTCTGTTCTTGATAGTTTCAAAGTTTGTCATCATACCACCGAGCCAACGTGCATTAACGTAGTGTGCACCAGCACGAACTGCTTCTTCCTTAACGGAATCTCCAGCCTGCTTCTTTGTTCCTACAAATAATACTGTTTCTCCCTGTGCAGATATGTCACGAATAAACATATATGCTTCTTCAAGTTTCTTTACAGTCTTCTGAAGATCAATGATATAAATACCATTTCTCTCTGTAAAGATATAAGGTGCCATCTTTGGGTTCCATCTTCTTGTCTGATGTCCGAAATGTACACCAGCTTCAAGAAGCTGTTTCATTGATACTACTGCCATTGTGTAGTTCCTCCTGTTTTTGGTTTTTATTATCCCCTCCGCTGGTCTTTGCTTACAGATAACCTTTTTTACAAGGCACCAATCTGTAAAATCACCAACGTGTGAATTGCCTTAATATTATATCATACTATGCATATAATTTCAAGTACTTTTGATAAATTTATTTGCACAATTTTTTATGAATATACTGTTTCTTTTTTGGAATATCAGCATTAAATATTATTTTTTCAGGCTTATTATCAGATTTTCTCATTGATATTAATATTGTTTCCCTACCAATAACTTTTATTTCGCTGCATTTAATAATGATGTCAGATTCTTTCGACCATAATCTGAAAAGTCCTGACCTGCCATAAATCACAAGAGACATAACTTTTGATGTCTCTGTATCAATTTCAATGTCATCAACAAACCCAAGTTTTTCTCCATTGTCAATATCTATTACTTCTTTATTTTTTATTTCATTAAAACTACATATCATATTTATCAGCTCGTTTCATTAACAAGTAAAAAATATATGAATTCTTTTTTTATTAAGACTCATAATAAATATATTCTCATTTTCTGAAACTAATACATGGTTTATTAACGTTCAGCTGCAACTGAAAGCATAAGCTTTATTCTGTTTTCCTGATTAACCTTTGTTGCCCCTGCGTCATAGTCAATAGTACATATATTTGACTTCGGATATATCTCACGTACACTCCTTATTACGCCCTTGCCTACTATATGATTAGGCATACATCCAAATGGCTGACAGCAGATTATATTATTTACTCCGCTATCTATAAGCTCCATCATTTCTGCCGGAAGCAGCCATCCTTCTCCCATCTTTACACCGCTGCTTATCACCTTCATACCAAGATTTTTTGTTTTTGCAAAAGGAAGCGGTATATCAAAACAATTGAATTTACTGAGAGTTTCAAGCATTATTTTTTCAAGACTCTGTATATATTTAACGGAAATTTTGCTGAAAGCAACTGTTCCTGCATTTTCTCCGTATAATTTTTTGTCTTCCATTCCTATACTTAAACTATACATTGCAAATCCAAGAATTCCTGGAACAATAACTTCACAGTCGTGATTCATCAGAAATTCCTGAAGATGATTATTGCCGAAGCGTGCATATTTTACATATAATTCACCGACAATTCCTACTTTGATTTTATTTTTTTTACAAACCGGTATTTTACTGAAATCAGTTGCAATTGCAAGAAAATTTTTACTTATAGCTGAATTGGTTAATCCCTTATTCGCTTTGAACTGACGTATGATTTCTTTATGCCATTTATCAAGTATCTTTTCACAGCAATTTTCTTTTTTTTCATATGGCTTTGTCTGATTATACAGCAACATCAGAAAGTCACCATAAAGCCATGACATAAGGCCTTTAACAAACATAGGCAATGTTACTTTAAACCCACTGTATTTTTCTATTCCACCAAAGTTTATGGAGATTACCGGGACAAATTCAAGACCTGCCTGCTTTAGTGCTCTTCTAAGCAAGTGAACATAATTTGACGCTCTGCATCCACCACCTGTCTGATATAGCATGAGAGCTGTTTTATGTATATCATAATCACCTGATAATAACGCATACATTAACTGACCAACAACTATTATTCCAGGATAACAAGTATCATTATGTACATATTTTAAACCCATTTCAATAACATCCCGACCTTCATAATTAAGAAGTTCCAAATTGTAACCGTACATAATAAAAACTTCACGCATAAGACCAAAATGCAACGGTAATGCGTTTGGAATAAGGATTTTATATTCATCTCTCATTTCTTTTGTAAAATCCATGTAGTCTGTTTTAAATTTCATTTTTACTCTCCTTGTTTTTCTATATAATTTATTTATGAAATTTATTTCGCAATTTATATTATAAAATATAAAAATGCAAACGTCAACACCAAATTTATACAGCTATCCAACATGAGTATATTTTACACTGGTTTAAAATGTGTTATATGTCTATTAATTTTATTTCCATACTATAAAATTCTCGATATTTCTATTCAAGATATGCATAAATAGTTCATCTGCAAAGTAATCAGTATATTTTTTTAAATACATATATAACAATGGCTCATCATGTATAATTGTACTTTTTTTTAATACGTTTTTTACAGTTACATGAATATCCTCACTCGTATAGTCATGTAATGTTGAATAGATATTATTTATATCTTTTTTATTTATCTCAAGGAAAAATTCATTCTTATTATTAAGAAGTCTTAAAAAATAATTATTTGCAATAATTTCTGAAATATTAAATAATATATCAGTATATTTGCATCCATACAATTTTCCGTAACCAGATAAAAGCGTTCTGATATCGCCTATATCAAATAATGAACAAAATCTGTTTTCGAGCATAATATCTTTATAATATTCTTTTATAAACATTACTCCCTTTGATCTCATTTCATATGGTTTTTTATTCATAAGAGGATAATCAATACATGTACATACTTCTAATGCATTAAATCTTGCTGAATAATTTTTATAAAATTCATCAAATGCCTTATCCATAACATATCTGTATTCATAAACAGGCAAATCAAGATTATACTGCCTTGCCTTATTATAATATGATTTGCTTTCACTGTAGTATTTCATTATAATATCTTTGCCTTTGTAAAGTATTTTTTCTGGAGACATATTTTTTAAAGCATCAACAGCTCTATCCGTGTCACTAAGGCTTAAAAGAAAAAGATCACTCTGATACAGTACTGATCTGTATATATCATCTGCACACTTCCGTGGTAATGTGCTGCTTTCACGTTTTGTATACTGACTTGCTATCTCGATAAATTCATCCTGAAAAAATTTTTTTAATTGGAGTATTTTTTCTGGATGTACCACTCCAAGTACTGAACATTGCTGCAAAAGAGAAAGCGTATAATTTTCTTCATCAATATGAGATAACAAAATTGTATTATTAACCTTAAATCCCTCATCGTTTAAATTATTCATTATCAATTCCCTCTTCATAATCATCCATCAATCTGTAATATTCCGGATCAGCAATTCTTGATGCTTTATACCTTATGTTTTTACATAAATAATCCAAATCGCGACTTTGCAGAATTTCTATACTTCCACCGCTTTGATCTTCAAAAAAATCAAACATAATATCTATTACTTCATCATCATTAAACGTATCAAGGCATTCATCCTTTGCAACATAAAATACTTCTATCAATGAGACTATTGTATCAGCATAATCGTTCTGTGAAATATAAGTGCTGTTAATAAATTTTTCTATTATTTTAACTGTAATGCTACTGCCAAATTCGATCCTGTCCGTTTCACTTATTATATCTCTTCCAACCTTTTCAAGCATTTTTGCATCTTTCTCTGAAAGCATCAATCCAAAATCCTGTGAAAGTTCATTAGTTTTCAGTATTTCATTTTTAACTTTTTCAGCTTTATTCTCCATTCCTAAAGAAAAGTTCGTCAAAAAATCATTCATTTTGCATCTCCAATTTAGTTAATTTTACTATTGACATTTAAATTAAAATATGATATGATATAACTA
>OBID01000038.1_pt1 | contig 56573 bp, 58 predicted proteins | sample 1519781 | NCBI WGS metagenome assembly OBID01 (sample SAMEA3991478, study PRJEB22521) | metagenome | biome: anthropogenic terrestrial biome; feature: sewage plant; material: sludge | place: Sweden | collected 2012-09-26 | reverse complement strand
GAACGGGTGCCGATCGAGATCGCCCCCCGTGCCGACAACGAAAAATATCTCCGCACCAAAAAAGCCAAGCTCGGCCACCTCTTGAAAAAGGTCTAGCGCCGCTCCAGCCGGTCTCAATCCTGAGTCATCCTCGTGTGGGAAAGATGCGTGCGCCGACGGCCTGAAACGTGTAGCCATTTGAGGGCGTTTCCAGGTATGATCCCCCTCTTTCTTCGGCGCACACAGTCCATGAGACCTCTGACTCGTTATCTCATTTCATGAAGCTTCGCAAAGGTTCCCAAGACGCGACGGGGCTGACGTTCGGCATCGTGGCGAGCAAATTTAATAAGTTTGTCACTAGCCGGTTATTGACGGAGTGCGTGAAGGCGCTGACGAAAGCCGGCGTGACGGACGAGGCCATCGAGGTGGTGCGGGTACCGGGCGCGTTTGAAATTCCCCTCGTGGCTCGCCAGCTTGCCCGGTCCGGTCGATTCGATGCGGTGATCTGTCTCGGCGCAGTGATCCGTGGTGATACGCCGCATTTCGAGTACATCAGCACCGAAGTCAGTCGAGGGATTCTGCAAGCCTCGATGGATTCGAATATCCCGGTCATCTTCGGCGTCCTCACCACCGATACCGTGGCTCAGGCCATTGAGCGTGCCGATCCGGAGAAGCTGAATCGCGGCGCCGATGTGGCGAAAACGGCGATCGAAATGGTCAATGTGATGCGACTGCTCAAAAAGGAAGGAAGCGGGGAGGCGCCGCAGCCGGCCACCCCGTCACGACGAGCCGGGCGATCGGCAGCGAGGCCGAAACGCTGACCGGCGTTGCACTATGGCCTCTCGACATCAAGCCCGTGAACGGGCGGTACAGATTCTCTTTCAATACGACGTTCATGGCCAGGCGGGCCCCTGGCTGGACGATTTCTGGATTCAGTATCCCTTGGCCGAGGAGTTGCGGGTATTCGCGGAGCGATTGGTCGCCGGCGTCCGGGCCAACAAGAAGGAACTGGATGCGCTGATCGGGACCTATGCGACCAATTGGAAGGTCAGCCGGATGCCGATCATCGACCGCAATATTCTCCGCATGGGTTGTTTTGAATTGCTGCAGGTGCCCGAGGTGCCGGCCAAGGTGACGCTGAACGAAGCGATCGAGCTGGCCAAGAGTTTCGGCGACGAGGAGGCTTCCAAGTTCGTGAACGGCATTCTCGACAAGGTGCTCGGGTCGGATGCACGGTTGGAACGGAAGCGCGCGTTTCCCGAATTGCCGGTGGTGGGCAGCGACAGCAGCGTAAAGCGTGAAACGTGAAACGTTTTTCGAGGGACATCCCCTCTGGATTGCCTAAGCGAACGACGCTTCACGAGCGACGAATAACGAGGAAGAGATGATTGATCGATACACCCGTCCGCGGATGAGTGCCATCTGGGACCTTCAACACAAGTATGAAATCTGGCTGGAAGTGGAGTTGCAGGCCTGCGCTGCGTTTGAGCGTGGCGGGCAGATTCCGCGCGGGACCAGCGCCCGGATTCGCAAGAAAGCCAAGATCGATGTGGCGCGCATTGCCGAAATCGAAAAGGTCACAAAGCACGATGTGATCGCCTTCCTCGAATCACTGATGGATTCCGTCGGACCTGAGCACCGGTTCCTGCATATGGGGCTCACCTCATCGGACATCGTCGATACGTCGCTGGCCGTGCAGATGACCGAAGCGCTCGATCTGATTCTCGAGGATCTCAACGAGTTGATTGCTGTGCTGAAGAAACGGGCACTCGAGCATCGCCATACGGTGATGGTAGGCCGGTCGCACGGCATTCATGGCGAGCCGGTGTCGTTCGGGTTCAAGTTGGCGATTTGGTATGAGGAGGCCTGCCGGCACCGGACGCGCCTCGAAGCGGCGCGCAAGGATATCGCCGTAGGAAAGCTCTCGGGAGCCATGGGCACCTTTGCGCATCAAGGCCCTGAAATTGAAGAATATGTCTGCGCCAAGATGGGGCTCGCGTCGGATCCGGTGTCCAACCAGATCGTGCAGCGAGACCGGCATGCGGCCTATGCCTCCGCGCTTGCGCTACTGGCCGCGACCATTGAAAAAATCGCCACCGAAATTCGTCACCTGCAGCGCACGGAGGTGCTGGAGGCGGAAGAATATTTCTCCGCCGGACAGAAGGGCTCATCGGCGATGCCCCACAAGCGCAATCCGATTGCGTCGGAAAATCTGTGCGGCCTGGCGCGCCTGGTACGCGGCAATAGCCTGGCCGCGCTGGAGAACGTGGCCCTGTGGCATGAGCGCGATATCAGCCACTCCTCGGTGGAGCGGGTGATCATGCCGGACAGCACCATTCTGGTCGATTACATGTTGGCACGCGTGACCGACCTGGTGAAGAATCTGATTGTGTATCCCGAGCGGATGCAGCGAAACCTCGACCTGACCGGTGGCTTGGTCTATTCGCAGCGACTGCTGCTGGCCTTGATCGATAAGGGCGCCCAGCGCAAAGAGTCGTACGAAGCGGTCCAGCGCAACGCGATGACGGCCTGGAAAGGTGGAGTCGGGTTTCAGGAACTGGTCGCTCGCGATCCGTTCATCACGACCCACTTGAAGCCGCACGAAATCACCGCCTGTTTCGATCCGGCCTATTACCTTCGACATTTGGATCAAGTCTTTCGCCGGGTGTTCGGAGCGAGCGGCGCTTCGTCCTCCAGACGACGGAGGAAACGGGCATGAGCCTGCGGTCGACAGCACGAGTCGGGCTCTTGGCCGGTTTGCTGGTGCTGGCCGCGGTTTGGCCGGTTTCCGCAGCTGATCGCGAGAAGCTTCTGACAGAGCCGGGGGTATACGGCACATTTGCGACCTTCCAGATGGACCATGATTGGTGGGACCTCCCGGGCGAGTCGCGCGTCATTTCGGTGGCGGAGGTTAAGGGATTAGTCGAGCAGTGGTCCGGCAAGATTTTGGTCGAGTCCTATCTGCTCCGGGGGTTATCCGACCATGCCGATCTCATGTTTCGTGTGCATGCCCGGACGTTGTCGGACACACAGCAGTTTCTCTCGGCATTCATGGGCACTCGATTAGGACGCCATCTCACCTCAGGCGGACTTCTTCATGGCGTGAGCAAGAAGCCGACCTACGTTGCCGGCTTCCCTGAATCCATGAAGACAGAGTTACAGGTGAACGGCGAATCCGGTTCCAGGCCGTACGCAATTGTGATCCCTATCAAGAAGGACGCGGAATGGTGGGGACTGGACCAGGAAGCACGGACCGCCCTGATGCAAGAGCATACGCAGGCGGCGCTTCCCTATCTGAAGACGGTGAAACGAAAACTGTATCATTCAACGGGTCTCGACGACGTCGATTTCATCACCTATTTTGAAACAGAGAAGTTGGAGGACTTTCACAATCTGGTGCGGGCGCTGCAGCAGGTGAAGGAATTCCGCCACAATCGACGCTTCGGACATCCGACCCTGCTGGGCACGATGAGTCCGCTGGATGAGATCCTGGAAAAGTTCGCACAGTAGTCGAAGGAGAGAGGGATGACCGTCGAACCAGCAGGCACGATGATCTATGAGGGCAAGGCCAAGAAGATTTTCACGACTGATCGGCCCGACCAGGTGTTGCAGTATTTCAAGGATGACGCCACGGCCTTCAATGCGCAGAAGCGCGGGACTATCGTCGATAAAGGGGTGGTCAACAATAAGGTGTCGGAGCGGCTGTTCCGGCTTCTCGAACAGCACGGGATTTCGACGCACTTCATCGAGCGCGTCAGCGACCGTGAGATGCTCACCAAGCGAGTGACGATTGTGCCGGTCGAAGTGGTGGTCCGGAACGTCGTTGCGGGGAGTCTTGCCAAGCGGCTGGGCCTCAAAGAAGGCGCGGCCATCGACCCGGCGATCATCGAGTTTTACTATAAGGACGATGCGTTGGGGGATCCGCTGGTGAACGACGATCACCTGCGCCTATTGAATGTGGCGACTCCGGCTGTGTTACGGGAGATGCGCGAGCTGGGCCACAAGATCAATGCCGTGTTGCTGCCGTTTTTCAAAGAACGCCGGATGATGCTCGTCGATTTCAAGTTGGAGTTCGGCGTCTTTCACAATCGACTCATCCTCGCCGACGAAATTTCCCCCGATACCTGCCGGTTCTGGGACCAGACGACCAAAGAGTCGATGGACAAGGACCGGTTCCGGAAGGATTTGGGCAAAATCGAAGAGGCGTATCAGGAAGTGTTGAAGCGGGTGTGCGAATAGGGGCGGCATGAACCGGTTTCTCCAGTTGTTTTTGAACTATGGTCTGGTGGCGGCGATTCTGGTGTGGGCGGCCACGGTGGCGATGATGGCCTATCACCTCAAGGAATCCCCCTGGCGCTGGGCGTTTGTCCTGATGTCGCTGGCAGGGCTCGGGACCATCGGCGTGATCTTTTGGATCAGGAAGTACGTGCAGAGGGTCTGCAAGGCACAGCAGGAAGTGGGAAAAGCACAATGAAAGCCAAGATTCATGTGACGCTGAAGCAGGGAATTCTCGATCCGCAGGGGAAGGCGATCGAACATGCGCTGGACTCCCTCGGGTTTAAGAATGCGGGAAACGTGCGGGTCGGCAAGTACATGGAAGTCGACGTGAACGAAGCGGACCGCGCCAAGGCGGATGCCCAGGTGAAGCAGATGTGTGAAAAATTGCTGGCGAATACGGTGATCGAGGATTATCGGTACGAACTCGGATAGGAGCAGATGGCTTATAGCCTATAGCTGATGGCAGAAGCCGAGACCTCGTTCCTGTCTCGTATCATACGCCATTTGCCATAGGCCATAAGCTCTTTAGAATTATGAAAATCGGCGTGGTGGTATTTCCCGGCAGTAATTGCGATCACGACTGCCAGTATATCTTCAAGGATGTGCTCGGCCAGTATGTGGAGATGATCTGGCATAAGGAAACTCTGCTCGCGGGGCTCGATGCGGTCGTGCTGCCGGGCGGGTTTTCCTACGGGGATTATTTGCGGACCGGCGCCATCGCGCGGTTTTCTCCGGTGATGGGAGCCGTGAAGGCCTTTGCGAATAAGGGTGGCCTGGTCATCGGCATCTGCAACGGGTTTCAGATTCTGCTGGAGGCTGGTCTCCTGCCAGGTGTGATGCTGCGCAATACCTCGCTCAATTTTATCTGCAAAGACGTCTACGTGAAGGTGGAAAATGCGGCGACACGGTTTACGAATCAATGCGAGTCCGGCCAGGTGCTGAAGATTCCCATCGCGCATGCCGACGGGAACTATTACACCGACCCGGTCACGCTCGGCGGCATCAAAGCCAATGCACAAGTGATCTTTCGCTACTGCACGGCAGACGGCAAGGTGACGCCCGATGCGAACCCGAACGGGTCGCTGGATAACATCGCCGGAATCATGAATGCGGATGGAAATGTGCTGGGCATGATGCCGCATCCCGAACGCAGTGCAGAAGCGATATTGGGCAATGAAGATGGGCGGCTGATCTTTCAGTCGATGTTGAGCTCGTTCGGCAAGCCTGAATTGCAATCCAAGTTGATCGGAGTATGACGGCCGGTTCGCGTGAGCAGCGGTGCCGGAACTGTCGGTAACCCCCTACGATTGAGAATGTGTCATTCATGAACGCACTGGTCATTACCAAAGCCATCCTTGAGCAGCATAAGCTGAGCGATGACGAATATAAGAAGATCCTGGAGATCTTGGGGCGAGAACCCAACTGGACCGAACTGGGCATGTTCTCGGCCATGTGGAGCGAACATTGTTCCTACAAGAGCTCCCGCATCCACTTGAAGAAGTTGCCGACGACGGGGCCGCGCGTGGTTCAGGGGCCCGGCGAAAATGCCGGCGCGGTGGATATCGGGGATGGTCTGTGCGCGGTGTTCAAGATGGAGTCTCACAACCATCCTTCTTTCATCGAGCCCTACCAGGGTGCGGCGACGGGGGTGGGTGGAATTCTACGCGATATTTTTACGATGGGCGCTCGGCCGATTGCGTTGTTGAACTCGCTGCGATTCGGCGGATTGGACAATGCGAATACCCGCCATCTGCTCAAGGGTGTTGTGTCGGGTATTGCCGGTTACGGCAACTGCATGGGTGTACCCACTGTCGGCGGGGAGATTGTCTTCAACGACATCTATGCCCTGAATCCTTTGGTGAATGTGTTCTGTCTGGGAATTGCCAAGAAAGATAAGATTTTTTTGGGTAAGGCGGCCGGCGTCGGGAACCCGGTGATCTATTTCGGCTCGAAGACCGGGCGTGACGGGATTCATGGCGCGACGATGGCCTCGGACTCGTTCGATGAACAAGCGGCTCAGAAGCGGCCGACGGTGCAGGTCGGTGACCCGTTCACTGAGAAGCTGTTGCTCGAAGCCTGTTTGGAACTGATGGCCGGTGATTGCCTGGTCGGCATTCAAGACATGGGTGCTGCCGGTTTGACGAGTTCGGCCTGCGAAATGGCCTCGCGAGAAGGCACGGGTGTAGAGTTGGAGTTGGCTGATGTGCCGCGCCGTGAACCGGGCATGACGCCCTACGAGATCATGCTCTCGGAATCCCAGGAACGGATGTTGATGGTGGTGAAGGCCGGTCGTGAAGACGAGGTGATCAAGATTTGCCGTAAGTGGGATCTGGATGTGGCCGTGATCGGCCGGGTGACCGATACGGGCAAGGTCGTCCTCAAAGAAAACGGCCAGATGGTGGCGGAGATTCCGGCCAAGGCTCTGGCCGACGACGGTCCGCGATATGACCGGCCTAGTGCGCCGCCTGCCTATCAAGAAATGTTGCAGGCGCTGAATCACGATGCCTTGCCGGACGTCAAAGACGTTAATGCCGCATTGCTCGCACTCCTGGATTCGCCGACTATTGCCAGTAAGCGATGGGTCTATGAGCAGTATGACCACATGGTGAGAACAAATACGATGGTGCGTCCCGGGTCGGATGCGGCGGTGGTGCGGGTGAAGGGGACGAATAAGGCGCTGGCGTTGTCCGTCGATTGCAACGGGCGCTATTGTCTCTTGAATCCTTATGAGGGCGCCAAGATTGCCATTGCGGAATGCGCGCGAAACCTGGCCTGCTCGGGAGCTCAGCCGATCGGCGTGACTGACTGCCTGAATTTCGGCAATCCGCAGCGCCCCGAGGTCATGTGGCAATTCGTACTTGCGATTGAAGGGCTCAAGGATGCTTGCGAGGCGTTGAATGTGCCCATCGTGAGCGGCAATGTGAGTTTGTACAATGAGACGAATGACCTGTCGATTTACCCCACGCCGATGATCGGGATGGTCGGGTTGATCGAAGACGCTGATCGTGCCGTGACGCAGTGGTTCAAGGAAAGCGGCGATGTGATCATTCTTCTGGGCCAGACCCGTGAAGATCTCGGTGGAACGGAGTATCTGAAGGTCTTGCACCATCGGGAGCAGGGTTCGCCGCCTTTGCTGAGTCTGGAAACTGAAAAAGCCGTGCAGGCTTGCACGATTCGACTCATCCGCGATGGATTGGTGCAGTCGGCCCATGACTGTTCCGATGGTGGATTGGCGGTGGCGCTGACGGAGTGTTGCATCTCGGGTTCAGCTGAACAACTGGGGGCTGTGGTACAATTGCCGCTTGATGGTCTTCGTCGAGATGCGCTGCTCTTTGGGGAAAGCCAATCGCGAATTCTGCTCTCCGTGAAAGCGGAGCTGGCCGAGCGGGTCTTAAATGCGGCCTGGGAGGCCGGTGTTCATGCCGCTCGGATCGGTACAGTCGGAGGTGCCCGGTTGGTGATTCAAGTAGACGGTGATCAGCGGGCGGCTGGCTGCAAAATCGATCTCGAATTGACGGCACTGTATGCCCATTGGGGATTGGCAATCCCTCGTGCATTAGGTCAGGACTAGGATACGGACGTCATGGCCAACGAATTACCGCTGATTTCTCCCGATAAGTTCCACGACGAATGTGCCGTGTTCGGTATCTATGGTCATAAAGAGGCCGCGAACCTCGCCTACCTCGGTCTCTATGCGCTGCAACATCGCGGACAGGAAGCGTCCGGTATTGTCTCCAACGACGGTGAACAGTTTTATGTCGAAAAGGGTCAGGGCCTTGTTGCAGATATTTTTTCGCAACAGGCCTTGGCACGTCTGCCCGGCACGATGGCGATCGGGCACAACCGCTATTCCACTGCGGGCGGGGCAGGGCTCAAGAATGTGCAACCCTTGAGCGTCAATTTTGCCTTCGGTAACCTCGCCGTGGCGCACAATGGGAATTTGATCAATGCCACCATGCTTCGCAGTGAACTGGAAGCCTATGGCGCTATTTTTCAATCGACGTCCGACACGGAAGTCATTATCCATCTCATCGCCCATTCGCGGGCGGATACGCTGCTGGACCGGGTCATCGATTCGCTCACCCAGGTTCGCGGTGCATTTTCAGTGGTTCTGATGACCGATCAGGGCATTGTCGCCGCGCGCGATCCCCATGGATTTCGCCCCCTGTGCCTGGGACGGTTTCGTGACGCCTGGATAGTGGCCTCCGAAAGTTGCGCGTTCGATCTGTTGGATGCCGAATATGTAAGGGAGATCGAACCGGGAGAGTTGGTGGTACTGGATCATCAGGGCGTCACCAGTTATAAGCCATTCGCTCAAACCAAGCCGGCCATGTGTGTGTTTGAATATGTCTACTTTGCCCGTCCTGATAGCCGCATTTTTGGAGGCAAAGCCGTCTATTCCATCCGGAAGGCATTCGGCCGGCAATTGGCGCAAGAATCGCGGGTTGATGCGGACATCGTGATTCCCGTGCCGGATTCCGGGGTGCCGGCGGCGTTGGGTTATTCGGAAGGGTCGGGGTTTCCTTTTGAAACCGGACTGATCCGGAATCATTATGTGGGTCGCACCTTCATCGAGCCGGAGCAGTCAATTCGTCACTTCGGGGTGAAGGTGAAGCTCAATGCCGTTCCCGAAGTCCTCGAAGGGAAACGCGTGGTCGTAGTAGACGATTCGTTGGTTCGGGGAACGACGAGCCGAAAAATCGTCAAGATGCTGCGTCATGCCGGAGCCAAAGAAGTGCATATGCGCATTAGTTCTCCGCCGATCGTGTCGCCCTGTTTTTATGGCATCGATACACCGACCAAGAAGGAATTGATCGCATCCAGCCATACCACCGAAGAGATTCGCAAATACATCACCGCGGATAGCCTCGCCTACTTGAGCCTGGACGGCATGGTGAAGGCGGCTCCCGGTACTCCGGGGCAGTACTGCGATGCCTGCTTTACCGAACAATACCCTATCTCCTTTACCCGGGCAGAAGAACTCCAACTAGGGCTCTTTGAAGCTCCGCGCTGACATCGTTGTCCTCGCCGGTTCATAGGATCGTCTGGACTTCCTCCTGCGCCTTGCTAGACTAATTGGCATGTCGCTGGTTCGGAAGTATCGAGTGATCGTTGCCACTGGTGTTGTGGTCGTTGGGGTCCGCATCGCGTCCCGCCTGACGAGTCTCAGGCGATTGCTCGGCTGGTTAGTATGCGAGATTTCAGCCGATCCGGATGAGCACGCGATGGAAGATGTGGCCTATTATGTGGATCGGTGGCTCGCGCTGTTTCCATACAATCCGAAGGGGAATTGTTTTCCTCGAGCGTTAGCGCTATTTTTTTTCGCCCGCCGTGCCGGCCTCCCCGTTCAATTCAAATGCGGAGTGATGAAGCTCAATCAGCAGCTGGAGGGACACGCATGGCTGGTGCTGGAGGGTCATGAGTTTCTTGAGCCGTCCTCCTACTGGCAATCGTTTACCGTGACGGTTACCTTCCCTCAATCCCTGGTTTCCTCAAGTACTCAATCATCTCGCATCTCCTGAGACCTCCTCTGCACATTACCGTTCTCTTGGGGTCAACTGGACCTGGCGGGCCTGGGCGAATCGAGTCTTTCCTGTGCGTCTGTGTGAATCAAGCTGACAAGTTCGGCTTTGAAACCCACTAGCGGCCCCATCCGTACGCTTTTTTCATCCGTTCTTCATGAAAATAAAATCCGGATCCCCCAAAGGGAGGTGGAGCCCAATCTCACTGGGGATAGAGAAACGAGCGTGATGACGATAGTTTCGCCCTTGTCTTGCAGTGATGTGCACGGCTTGCTTGTAGAGGGACCAAGACTTCGGGGAAAAATCGGTTTCAGAACGAATGGTGGTATCGGAGCAGTCACATGTCCCAGCAATCTGAACCAGGAGCATCTATATGCCTGCCACTGTGCATCTGTGGAGTGAGCCTCAACTCGAATTGTCCGAAATATTTCCCAGGCAGGATGAACAGGTCCACAGCACGGTTCTCGATGGTGAAAGTGTGCTGTTGAATCTGAACTCCGGCCGCTATTACACGCTCAATGTCGTCGGATCAACCATTTGGAATTTGTGCAGAGGGGAGCAGTCGTTGCGGCAGATTCACTCAGCAATCTGTGCCAGGTTTGATGTGTCTGAACAGCAGGCGCAGGACGATATGCTGGCGTTGATTGTGCTTCTGGAGCAGGAAGGATTACTTCACACAGAAAGGAGGTGAGTGAGAATGGAGCAACAGATAAAGACCGAATACGTCAAGCCGGCGCTCGTGAAACATGAGTTGCTGCGCGACGTAACGGCCATTCAGTTGTCCCGCGTGCTGGATCGAACACCCATATAACATGCCAGGTGCTCTAGTGAGAGCCATGGAGCTGGCCGGTTAACTAGACCGGCCAGCTCGCCCCACATCTCTGCGGTAGTGACGACGGGCAGAAGGCTGAAAAGGAGAAGCGGTAATGTTCATGGCGTCGACAATGAAGGAACTTCTACTCTCCGTCCATGGCATAGAGATGAAATTCACCACCAATTCGTCCGAGTTGGCACATTCCGTTTGGGCGTTACTCCGTCACTTTCACCGCGACACCGTTGCGGCTCAGCCCATGCGGATGGAGTTCGACGCGATCGAGCGATGTGAGGATGTTCCGGTCCAGATTTCCAGTTCAGCGAAATTGTTGTATAGCGGTTCTGGCCTCGCGATCGACCCTGATCGGAAGACGACATGGTTGTGCGACATTTATTCAGACAACGGCCTATTGATTGCCGATTTTCATGGAGAGGGCCTTGTCGTGATTGATGGGGACTCACAATCTGTCCGGGGCTATCTGGTGAGACCGGAGGCCATGGCGCCGGATATCCGGGCGAGTTTTGTCCATTTCGCCATGACGGAACTTCTGAAGCGGCGAGGATTGTATACGTTTCATGCCACCGCACTGGAGCACAAGGGGCAAGGTGTGCTGATTCCCGGTTTCAGTGGGCGGGGAAAAACCACCTCGTTCCTATCCCTGCTGCGAGCAGGGTATCGTTACCTTTCCGATGATCACCCATTTTTTCGGATCAGCGGCACGCGTGTGGAGATCCTCCCGTATCCGCTCAAGATCAATGTTACTGATCACACCGTATCGTTCTTTCCAGAACTGCGAGCGGCCCCGCCATCTGTGCTTCATGCCGGTGTCCCCAAGAGCTATTTCCATGCTGAGGATGTATATCCGGGGCCATTAGGTCAGCCTTGCGAGCCCAGCGTGATCCTCTTTCCCGAGGTGGTCAATTCCTCGCACAGTTGTCTGGAGCCCTTGTCCAAGAAGGTAGCATTGGAAATGATTCTTCCGCATTCCTTGCTGGTGTATGACACCGAAGTGGCGCGCCGGGAGTTTCAAGCGCTTGTGGGATTGGTCGAGCAGGCAGATTGTTACCGACTCCACTTCGGACGCGATGTCATGGAGTTGCCATGGCTGGTAACGCCTCTTCTGGAGAAGCGGCAAGCAAGGAGAGAGAACTGACATGGGACAGTTTCCAAGGTCCACCGTCGCGCAATGGAGCTCCTCTCGTCTTGGAGGTATTTCGCGTAAGGGGACGACACCGGCGCCAGGATTGTTCCTCATGCGTGCGGAGGGACGATTGCTTGCGCTCTGTGCGCGAACGACGGTGAGTGAGTTTGTTCGAGTCGAAGTGGCAGATTTGGCCTACGATGGAATTGATTGGGAGCTGGTCTGGCAGCTGTCCAGAGCCCATGGCGTGGCGCCGCTAGTGTATCGCAATCTGGTCACAATTTGTCCCGCTGCCGTGCCTTCTTCCATTCACGAAGCCTTTCGTCGGCACAATCAGGCGAACGCTCTTTTAAATAGCTTGTTGGCTAAAGAACTCGTGACCTTACTCGATGCGTTGGCGGCCAAGGGGGTGACGGCGATTCCCTTTAAAGGCGTCACGCTTGCACAGACGGCGTATGGCGACCTAGGTTTACGGGAATGTGCGGATATTGATTTGATTGTTGAGCAGGGAGCGATTCCCCAAGCTCGGAAAGTCTTATGGTCTCAGGGGTATCAACTGACCAGCCAGGACATGGGAGGCGGGGAGGAGTCAGGGGAGCCGTATCACTTTTTCCAGAGGCGAAACGGCATTGTTGCGGTCGATCTTCAGTGGATGATGGCTCGCCGGCATTTCGGATTTCGGCTTGATCGGAGCGCGTTTTGGGGAAGGCTGAAGCCTGTTCACTTACCAACAAAATCGGTGATGGGCCTCTGCCCGGAGGATCTGTTGATTCTTCTTTGCGTGCATGGGGCAAAACATGCCTGGGAGCAGTTGAAGTGGGTCTGCGATGTGGCGGAACTCGTGCGTCGGCGGCCGGCGTTAGATTGGAGTCGTGTGTTGTTTCAGGCAGGCGAGTGGAGATGTCGACGGTTGGTCCTGCTCGGCCTGGCGATGGCTCACAGTCTGTTCGATACTGCCGTTCCACTGACGATACTTCAGGAGATCGAGACAGATGCAGATATCCCCGTCCTCGTTCGAAAGATGCCTAAGCAGCTGCTGAAGAATCCTCGTCATGGGATTGATGAAGATTGTGCGGAGGCTCTGTACATGACGCTCAAAGACTCCTGGCTTGAGCGGTGGAAACTTGGGGTCGCGCTCTGTCGCGCGGAAGCAGAGGTGCTCACCCGTTCGTTGCCCTGGTTCCGGGTTCAACGACGACTTCGTATGCTGGCCACTTGTTTGAAGCCGTTTCATCGGATTATCGCCAAATGGATTCTTTCTGTCCGGATGCGTGAAGCAGTCGTGCGGTGGTTGCAGAGCTCCGGCTGATCGTGGGTTTTCCGGCATGAAACGTTTCTCCTTCGTCAATAGATAAATGGCTTGCCTCCCTAAGTGGTTGCTCCCGAAAAAAAACGCATGCTAGGATGCCTGCATCACCAGCAGTGATTGGTGACTGCTGAGAACCAGCCGAGGGAGCATTGGCCTCCATCATTGGCTTGGTTCCAGGAAGGAGGATCTGATGAAGCGACTTCTCGTAGCGGTTGCGATCGTATTGGTGCATCTGTGGGCTGCCCACCTTGTAGTCGCCGCCGGGTTTTTTAAAGTCGGCGAGCCGGCGCCGATCTTCTCGTTGACGTCTGTGACAGGCGATGCTGTTTCGCTTGAGCAGTTAAAGGGGAAAGTGGTTGTCCTCGGGTTGTTTCATATTTGTGATCCCTGTATGACCCAAGGGACCAACCTGCAAAAGGTCCATGAGGCGATGACCGGGAAAAATGTGGCCGTCGTCGGGGTCAATTCGTCGGGGGATTCCAAACGGGGCGTGGGCGAATTCTTGAGTGCCTTTCCCGTGAAGGTGACGTACCCCTATTTACTCGATCCGAATAAGACCACCGACAAACTGTATGGCGGTGGGAAGTTCATTCCCAATGTGTATGTGATCGATCAGCGCGGTGTGATCAGGTGGCAGCGGGTGGGCAATATGGAATTGGCGGGCGCCGAGGTCATCATTCAGGAAGTGGAAAAACTGTTGGCAGCTTCGACTCCAGCCGGCGCAGGAACCATGTAGTGGGGAAAGAGGATCATCCATGGACGAATGGGAAGAGGGAAAGCAGAAGTTTCTGGAAGTTGTGCAGAGTATTGATCAGACCGTTCAGGTCGTGATTCCGACGAAGCCAACAAACAGCATGTTCCTTATATCCCTCACGAAGGGGCCGAATCGGAAGTTCATTACCCTCTCGGAAGACGATATTGTCGATCTTCCCAGCGAAGCCGGCATCTGTGCGAAGGTTACAAAGACTCTCCAGGATGCGGTGGCAGCGTTGTAATCCCATCCACGTGAGGCGATATCAGTGAAACAGCTCCTTCCCGGTATTTGGCAATGGTCCTGGTTTTCAGAAGACAAGCAGCTCGATTTTAACGGGCTGTTTCTCAACGTGGGGGAACATAAGATTCTGGTTGATCCTCCGCCGATGACGGCCGAGGCCCACACATTTGTTCGACGCCAGGGTGCCCTTGATTACATCATTGTCACCAACCGTGATCATGTTCGTGAGGCGGCGTCGTACCAGGCCGATTTTCGTTGCCAACTACAAATGCCTGAGGCCGATGTCGCGCAGATGGATGTGAAGCCGTCCAAGACATTCAAGGATGGCGAGTTGTTGCCCGGCGGTATTTGGGTCATTCACCTGAATGATCAAAAATCTCCGGGTGAGTCGGCGTTGTACATTCAGCAGGGGAAGGGCGTGTTGATCGTCGGCGATGCGTTAATTGGCAAACCGGCGGGAGGCTTGAGCCTCCTGGCTCCGGAAAAATATGGCGATATCACGAATGCGAGAGTCGGGCTCCGGCGATTGTTGAAATATAACTTCGACTCGATTCTTGTGGGCGATGGCGCTAGCATCGTATTCGGAGCTAAACAGGCTGTGGAGCAGGCCCTTCAGACGTAGGGAACAATGGCCCTTCGAAACGGACTCTCAGAGGAACTCAACCGTCAGGGCAACGAGCATTTTGCGCGCGGGCACTATACGGATGCCTACGTCTGTTATGCAAAGGCCCTGGAATGTGATCGCCTGACCGGTGATCATCGCGCTTTGAGCGCGACCTTGGGCAATCTCGGCAATATTTGCGCGGTTAGTGGTCGCCGTGAGTCGGCTCAGAGCTACTATCAGGAAGTGCTGGAGTTGCAGAAGGTCTTGGGTGACGAGAAGGGCATTGGGACGACCCTGGCCAATCTGGGGAATCTCCGCGCCGACGCCGGGGAGTGGGATCGTGCGAGAGCCTATTACCTTGAGGCGCTCGATATCATGACGCGGGTACACGACGAGCTGGGAAAGGCAGTGCTGTTTTCCGATCTCGGCCTGGTGGCGCGTGAAACAGGCCAGTTCGAAGAGGCGCTACGGTACTATGAGCAGTCTCTGGTGCTCATGCGCCGTCTCAACAATCAAGGAGGCGTCGCCGATGCCTGGCGGATGATGGGGCGAACCTTTGCCATCCAAAAGCGCTACGATGACGCCATTGCTTGTTGTCATACCAGTCAATCAATCGCGGAGCGGAGCCGAGATGAACTGCGTACAGGCGGTGCCCGTTATGTTCTCGCCCAGTGTTATGAGGATTTGGGTCAGCTGCAGATGGCCGTTCAGTTACTGGAGCAGGTGGTGCGAATGGACCGTAAGTACGATCTCCCTAAATTAGCTGAGAATGTGACTCGCCTCGAACGGCTTCGCGCCCGCCTAGGCGCCGAAGATCCGACTCCCCAGCCTCGGGAGTCACGCGCATGAATGCCGTCGCGCTTCCATCATGGGAACAGGCTCGAGCACGGCTGGTGAGTACGGTTCCGCAATTTTATGAGCTGGAGCCCGGTGGAGCCTTGGCGCTTGATCTGGGGGATGATGGGTGGCTGTTGGAGGTGCGGTCGGACGGGCAACTCCTCTGCCAGCACGGCATCGCCATGGACGATGTGAAGAGTCTGATGTGCGATGGAACAACCGAAGACCTGGGTACCGATGAAGTGGCGAAACAGGCCAAGTATTTTCTGGGCCCTGCGGTGTCTAAGAAGCGTCCTGCGCTTCTGAAGGCAGGCTTCGCGGAACAGACCGATATGAATGACGAATATGTCGCCATTACGTTCCACAAGACAGTAGACTTTCAGCGGTTTGATGAGGTCCTTGCTGCCGTGCGCTGGTGCCAGAATCTATTCAAGATTGAGCCATAGCACGAGATAATTCAGCCGGGTTACCTCGTGATGCGCCCTCCCATCACCAGTATTGAAACCTTTCATCGCCTCCTGGCTGCCTGCCGATTGCCGCGTGTGATTGTCACCGCGCCGGAGCTGAGTCTCTTTACCGCAATGGGATCGGGGAGCTGGTCTATCCAGAAGCTTGCTCAGGCTCTTGATGTGAGCGAGCGAGGGGTGGACATTCTTTGTCGGAATCTTGCGATGTGCGGATTGTTGAGGAAGCGCGAGAAGGCCTACCGTAACACCCCATTTTCCGCAACGGTGTTGAATGCGAAGCATCCCAAATACCGAGGAGCCTACGTTGAGTTGTTGCAGAGTCACTGGGTGGATTGGTCGCGGCTCGCGCGGGTTGTTCGAACCGGGAGTCCGCTGGAACGCGATCAGCCGGACTTGCTGGCGTATCGGCGTCGGTTTACCTGAGCGATGCATCACCGCTCCTTGGATGTGGCGAAAGAGATTGCTGCGACACACAGGGCAAGGAAGCGGCTGTCCTATCTGCCGCCCAACTTTATGGATGAGGTGCTAGCCGGGTCAGTATGATGTAGTGTGGTATTCCAATGTGCTCCATATCTATTCCGCGGAAGAAAACCAGGCGCTGTTTCGGCGATTGTATTCTGCATTATCCCCCGGCGGACGACTGATCATTCAGGATGTATTTCTTCACGACCGAGAAGGCCTCTATCCCGAAGAAGCCAGCCTGTTCGCCGTGAGTATGCTGTTGGTTACACCTGCGGGAAATACCTATTCATTCAGTGAAACAGCCGAGTGGCTTCGAGCGGCGGGGTTTGTGCGGATCAGGCCGCTTAGGATGAAGAAGGGGACTGAAGATTGGGATGGGGGGGTGTTGGAGGCGATTCGTCCGGCCGGAAGGAAAGCGCGCACCGGCCCCCGAAGATCATGAGGAGAAAATTAAGCAGGCTGCTTCCGAGTGTCAGTGCCAGGATCGGAGGGCGGGGGGAAGCCTGGCTTGCTTCCTGGACAATTGTAGAGAGATCGAGTGCCAGGGCAATCGTGCTGTACATGACGGCTGCCATCACGACCCAGTGTTGACGGAGTAGGAGAATTCCCGCCACCAGTAGTGTCGGAACCCCGAACAGAAACCCTAACAAAATACCGTCCCGGATCGTGGCCAGCGAGTTGGCTGATCCTGCCTCAAAAAGAAGGCCTTCCAGCACGACCAGAGCAACGAGCAGAGTGATGACCGGACGAAATGCCTTCATGGAGGCACTATAACTGCCGCGATTGCCCATCGCAAGTTCCCTGGCCCCTGGTTCTAATGCCAGGCGATTTGTCTGGGGGCTCGTCACCAGGGATCCCCCTGTCCCCGCAAGTCCAAGCTCACCTGAGGATGCGATCATGTACCCAACCTTTGAGGGGCCAGCCCGGCCCGCTGTGTGATTTACGGCCTGTGGGTATTCGAGCGAGAATCCGCCTCTCACAGGGAGGCACACGTGGCCCTACATATATTTTCAGAGAGCATTGCTGGGTGGCTTCTTGGAATGCGATCAAGCAGAGGGTCGAGAAGGTTCGGTCGTCAACCAAAGGAGCGACGGTTGGCGTTAGCTTTGTGGGCGACGAGTGTGCTTGTGCTCATTTCCGGCCTTTCCTCAGCTGCCCCCTCCCACGTATCTCCCGGCAGCATAACCGCTTCTGGATTTAGCGGGAAGGGCGTGGCCCAAGTGCCTGCCGATCATTCAGAAGTGTTAGCAGCCGGGTTTGGGTTTCAGGCGGCCGGGTCGTCAATGATTACGGTACGGACTTACGATGCGCCGACAGGCGCCATCCTGTCGGAGGATTCGTTCGATGTAAACGTGAAGGAAGAGGGCGTCGCCGAACATGATGGGAATAAGGGGCGCATCTTTGCCGGTGGCATTGGAACTGACTCTAAAGGGAAGTCAGTCTTTATGTTGAGAGTGTACGATGCAGAAACGGGGCGGTTTCTTTGGGAAGGGCAGCTGAACTTGCTCAAATTGGGCGAAGGAGGGATGACGAGAGCCAGCGCGACGATCATCCCGACCCGCACATCGGCGCTACAAGTATCGGTTTCCAGCACCATTCCACTTCAGACCCTCTTCTCGGTTCGGGCCGTAAATCCTTTCACGGGCGGACTTGTCTGGCAGGATCAGTTCGCCCCAGGGGTTCGAAAGCGGGCCCGGGTCGAAGGGGTGTTATTCGGTGGGCTGTTCGTCAGGCCGGTCGGCGACCCCATCGGACATATTTTTGATTTGGTTGTGCGGACCTACGATCGCACGTCCGGAACGCTGTTATGGGAGGATTCGTTCGAGCAACTGGATCGCATTGAGGAGTCTCCGACCGAGCCGGAGCTTCGTGCCCATCCCCAGGCCATTCCATCTTGGAATCTTAGCGCTGCGTCGAGGCATCACGCGTACCAGACGAAGCTGCGATAGCCTTAGGATTTTGGCTGAGCCAGTGTGGAGCCCAGACTGTCCGCCCATTGCTGCTGGAAGTGATCGTATGACAGCAGCAGCCTATCCTGCATGGCGGCAGCAATTGTCTGACGGGCCTTCAGGTGGACCAGCACCTCGTGAACCTTGTGCATGCCGAACCGTTCAATGAGATAGTGGGTGGCGGCATTGGCCTCCCTATAAGCGAGACTGACCTTCTCCGCAGGCAGACTCTCCCAACTACCCTCAAGCGCCGTCAAAGGAACCAGGCTGTGCTCACCGGGCGTGACGCTGGTCACCTCTTGCCAGGGATCACCGGCCAGCTGCATTGCCAAGCCTTCATTCAGCCAGGTTGGAATCATTCCACCGGTTGCCCCCAATTCCTCGTGAATCAGGGCATGCACAAATTCGTGACGAAGCACTCGACTCAGCCAAGCCCGATCCGTTGCAGCGCCTTGGGTTGGGATTTGAATGCGCCCAAGGACGGGATCGAACAGGCCATCCGCCCAACCAGGGCTTCCCGTGGCGCCTTGAAACTGATTCTTTGTGTGCAGGACGACTATGATCGGCTTTGACGGGAAAAAGTTGAATTTCTGACCGATTTCCCGATAGGCCTCTTCAAGAATATCCAGCACGGTCGTCCACGTGTCCGGGTCGTCACCTCCGTCGTACTTGACGGTGAAGTGGACGCTGCTGTGCGTCGAGAATTTATCCTCGACCTTCTCGGCGCGATGTACTTTCGTCGTGACCGCCTTCAGATAAGACTGAAGACCGGGGTCTTTCTTAATTCGTTCCTTGGCCTGCGCGAGGTGTTTGCCGGCTTCCGGGAGGTGATCCTTCTCCTGTAGCAGGTCTGCCAAGGCAACATGGGGGAACGGCTCATCCGGAGACAGTGCCACGACTTTCCGGAGGAAATCTTCCGTGAGTGCGGGGTCCCGCAACCCCCAGTAGGCATGGGCGAGATTGAGGTGGGCAATCGGATTTTGGGGGTCGAGCGCGACCGCTTTCTTAAATGCTTTCACGGAAACTTCGGTCCCCCCGCTTCTTTCCTGGATGATTCCGAGGTTATTCCACAAGATGGCAACATGCCGCTTGGTGGCGGATTCCGTCAGGATCGACGACGGCAGTTCCTCCAGTTTCGTCTCTGCTAAGGCAATATTGTGCTTCTCGAGTTCTTCGTGAATGGCTCCGAGCAGCTCGGGATGTCTCGGAACTGGAATGCTGACGGGATCGATAGTCCTTGACCGTTTGATCTCCGGGGCGGTACGTTCCTGCGATGGGGCCACAGGAGCGTTCGACGCAGGGGTGGTTTCCTCGACAATGACCTGCGGTGATGGAGCCGGTGTGTCGTGGAAATAGCGAGGCTTCAGCCAGGTTTGATAGAAAATAAAGATGCCGATCAACACGGCTAGAGGCCCGAGAATATGTTTGATATTGCGTCGATACATAGGTGTCCTTCCGTGAATCCTACGCGAATTCACTGTACCACCGAGCCGGGAGCGGACAAAGGGAAGTTGAAAAAGCAGCCGGGGTCTGTGCGACTGGCTACCATTCGGCAGAAGTCCCCTCGTTGAGCCGTCAAGGTGGCTGTGGTACGATCCTGCTCCAGGATGCCACGTCCTGAATCCGCCGACTCTCACGATCCTTTCCAAGCCTTCCTGCATCGTGTAACCAGACCGATTGAATTTGCTTGTCGCGATGCGTACGCCCATCTCTCGGCGGTCAGGAATCTTGACCGTTTTGTGTCGCAACAGGTAATTGGCACTCTTGGCGAGCGAGTCTATCCGCGAGCGCTGGAGACGGAACTGATCGCACTACGCAACCTGTTTGTCGACTTTCACACTCGGCTCACACCCCTCGAACAGCAGGATCGGCTCACGAAAGCGCTGGCGCTGCTCAGCCGCCTACAAGGGGACGCGCGAGCGGTGAGTCAGCCGGCGGGGCCTCCGAAGGAGAACCAAGTACAACCTTTACCGGTTCGGTCCAGTCCTGCCAGACCGCTGTGGGAGCTATCGATTCAATATGCAAAAGGAGTTGGTCCCAAACGAACCCTCTTGCTGGAGCGGCTGGGCGTGCGCACTGTCGAGCAGGCCTTGTGGACGTTACCATGGCGCTATGAAGATCGTTCGGTCATCACGCCGGTGGCCGAACTTGTGCCGGGGGCTACACGGAGCGTTTGCGGCGTGATCACTCGGGCAGAGGCAACGCGTGCGCGCGTTCGCCGGCTGTCGATTCTCGATGTGGCGGTTCAGGACGCAACGGGGACTGTGCACGCGGTGTTTTTTAATCAACCATACTTGGAAGATGTGTTGAAGGAAGGCCTGCGGGTCATGATGTCTGGGCGGGTGGCGGCCGGTCGGGGTGGGTGGACCGATGTGCGGTTGGAAGCGACGCAATTTGAAGTCTTGAGCGGCGGCGAGGATGAGTTACTCCATGTGGGGCGCATCGTTCCGATCTACCATGAGACGAAGGGGTGGACGTCACGTCAGATGCGAGTTTTGATGCAGGGGTTGCTGGCGGAGTATGGGGCTGACATAGAGGAGGTACTGCCTCTGTCTGTCCGTGCGTGCCATCGGCTGCCGCCGATCGGCGAGGCGATTCAACACGTGCATTTTCCCTTGCCGAAGACGGATCTGGCCGCCCTGGATCAGGGGGTGACGTCTGCTCACCGACGATTGGCGTTTGAAGAACTGTTTCTGCTACAGGCGGCCATGGTGCTTCGCCAACGGGAGATGAAGGAAGAGCTCAAATCATTTCGGTTTAATCCTCACGTGGCGCAACTGAAGCAACTGGCGAAGATCCTTCCCTTTACGCTGACCTCCGCGCAGGAACGTGTGTTTCGTGAGATCCAAGCCGACATGGTGACCTCGCGGCCGATGAATCGCCTGGTGCAGGGTGATGTCGGGTCCGGGAAGACCGTCGTGGCGCTGCATGCCCTTGTGATGGCTTGTGGATCGGGCTGCCAGACGGCGTTGATGGTCCCTACCGAAATTCTGGCCGAACAGCACTATCTGAATCTTGTCCCCTTGCTGAGGGCAGTGGGGTTGAAGGCAGTGCTTCTGACTAGCGGCGGGAAGGCAAAAGACCGGAACGAGACGCTGAAGCAGTTGGAGTCCGGCGCTGCGCAGATCGCGATCGGCACCCATGCATTGATTCAAAAGAAGGTGCGGTTCGCGAACCTTGGCCTGGTGATTGTTGATGAACAGCATAAGTTCGGCGTCCTGCAAAGGAAGACGTTGCTGGAGAAAGGGTATCGACCGGACGTGCTGGTGATGACGGCGACGCCGATACCGAGAACCCTGGCCATGACGGTCTATGGGGATTTAGATGTATCGGTGATCGACATGCTGCCGCCGGGCCGCAAACCGGTGCGAACATTGCTCTATACCGACGGGCAACGTCACAAGACCTGGCAGCTGGTGGGAGATGAGTTGAAGGCCGGGCGCCAGGCGTATATCGTCTACCCGCTGGTCGAGGAATCTGAGAAGGTCGATCTCAAGGCGGCGATCCAGGGAGCGGAACACCTGCAGCGCGAGGTCTTTCCTCAGGCGCGGGTTGGATTGCTGCACGGCCGGCTTCCGACGGCGGAAAAAGAGCGCACCATGGCGGCCTTCAAGGCCGGGACGATTCAGGTTCTCGTCGCGACCACAGTGATCGAGGTCGGGGTAGACGTGCCGAATGCGACGGTCATGGTCATCGAGCATGCCGAACGATTCGGGTTGGCGCAGTTACATCAATTGCGAGGGCGTGTCGGGCGTGGGGCACATCAATCGCTCTGTATTTTGATCGCCACATACCTCGCGCGAGAGGCCAGGACGCGGGTCAGCCGTGACGGCCCGCCGGAGCAGAATGCCTCCAATGCGCAACAACGGTTGGCCGCGCTCGTGAACTCGAACGATGGATTTGTCATTGCCGAAGAAGATCTCCGGATCAGAGGCCCCGGTGAATTTCTGGGGCTGCGTCAGTGGGGGGTGCCGGAGTTTCGAGCTGCGAATCTGGTGCGGGACGCGCAATTGTTGGAGCAGGCCAGGCAGGAAGCCGTGACGTTGTTGGAAGAGGATCCGGGCCTGATGTTACCCCAGCACCAGGCGTTCAAGGCCGCGATGTTTCGTCGCTGGCGAGGTAAGCTGGCCTTGGGAGATGTGAGCTAAGCAGCTGGGACACTGCCGGTTGGGTGGAGGGTGATCGATGGGAATGTTGCAGCGCTTGAGTCACGATTTGCGGGCCGGCTGGGTGACATTGCGGCACGGCACGGCCAAGGCCGCCACGCGCGCGCTGGAAGAGGGCGAACTACTGCGCTACCGCTTGGAATTGCGAAAGGTGGATCAGCAGCTTGACGATCTCCACGGGGACATCGGCGAACGGACGATTGCGTTGCACGATCGTGGTGAATCGGCAGACCGTATCCTGTCCGATTCTGAAATCACCCGCCTGATGCAACAGGTGCGGACACTGCAAGATGAACATACCAAGTTGCTGCTGGAAATGAACGACATCACGGTCGAAGGTCAATGAGACTCAGTTGATGATCCCCGAGACGACTGCTCCCACACGAATTTTCGCCGGTATCGATATCGGGACGCTCACTTGTCGTTTGCTCATAGCGGAACTGACCTCTGCCGGAGGGTTGAGAGAGCTCCGATCTGACCGACGCATTCTCCGGCTCGGTCAAGGGGTGGATCGGGAGCGTGTGCTGCGTCCCGATGCCATGGCACGAGTGGTGGCCACGTTGAAAGAATGGCGTCAGGTCATCGACGGCTATCATGTTGACGCGGCAACGGCCGTGGCGACGAGTGCGGTGCGCGATGCCGGGAATCGTGATGAGTTCCTAGGCCTGGTCCAACGGGAAGCCGGGTTCCAGGTTGAGATCATTTCCGGCGAGGAGGAAGCCCGCCGAACCATGCTTGGTATCCGTTCCGGCCTGCCCTCTGGTGTGACGGATCTGCTGGCGTTGGATATCGGGGGAGGGAGCACCGAGTTTATTCTGGACCGGCCCGGCCAGGCGACGCTGGCGAGATCCATCGATATCGGTGTCGTGCGGTTGAGCGAACGGATACTGCACAGTGATCCGCCGACCCCAGACGAGGTGCAGGAAGCGCGCGACTGGGTGCGCCGGGAAACCACTGCCGCAATAGCAGCAATGCCACGGTCGCCAGGAGTCATGTTCGTCGGCACCGCAGGAACCATCACTGCGCTGGCCGCTATGGTTCAGCAGTTGCCTGCTTATGAGCCGGCAAGAATTCACAACTACACGCTAACGCTAAATATGGTGAAGCAGTTGGAGTTGCAGCTACTCAGTTGTTCGAAGGCGCAACGGGAAGGCCTGCCCGGGCTTGAACGTGGACGGGAAGACGTCATTGCTGCCGGCGCGGTCATCCTGCGCACGGTGATGGAGACATTGGGGATGTCGAGTCTGCTGGTCAGCGATTTGGGGTTGCGCGAAGGGGTGCTGATACATCTTGCCGGTGGTCGATAAGTGCTATTTTTTTTCAGTCATTCGATTTATTTTTGAGCGCGTGCGGATCAATGACAATCCTGGCTTCTGTTCAGTTGAAGGCTCAGTTAAAGCGTAAGGTTTCCCTCTGTCGGATCGCGATCACACTTGAGTGGCCCCTAGTGCTGAAATTGAGGAATCGCCAGAACGTTACCTCTGCGAATACCAGCGGAGGCCGCTCTTCTGCTCGGTGAAGGTCGGTTGGGGGATGCCGCCCGGCTTTTCCAGCAGTAGCACCTTGAAGTCGATGAGGCCGAACCAGGCGGGGTCGGCGATGTCGTGGTAGTGGCAGCCTTGGAGCTTGGGGAGGATGTCGCCCAGGGTTTTGGTGAGCTCACTTTCCGTGTAGGCCCGCACAGAAAAGTTCTGCCCCAGTCCCTGACAGAACCGTTGAATCGTATAGGCCGCGCCGGTGCAGAGGACTTTCGTGTCCGGCTTGATCTGCAAAAACTGCGGGAGTGACAGGTACCGCTCCTGAAAGCCAAGCCAACGTACCGCTTGTCGCAGGTGGTTGTACTGCACCTCGTATTCCGTGTGGTGGGGGAGCTTCACGGCGGCGGGCCAACCTTCTTCGACGCCAAACTCCGTGAGAAATGCCCGACCGCCCGGCTTGAGTACCCGCCAGACTTCGGCCACGAACCGCATCGGTCCCAGATTGAAGATCACTTCTTCGGGCAATTCCTTCTCAAGCGGCACCTTCAGCCGCCTGATCCAATCCAGCGCTTCTTGATGTTGTGCGGTCTCGCCTGTGCCTTCCGTGAGCTCCTTGCGGCTGAGCTTCACCGGCGTCATGTCGGCCATATTTTCGTTGTCGATGATGAGGTCGACGGAGTTGTCTCTAAAGGGCAGGCATTCGCCGTTGGCATGGGTGCCGGTGCCGGTCCAGCCGCCGGCCTTCGCGCGTTTGGTCTGGAGCTGCAGGAACGGGCGCGTGACATCCAACGAAATGTATTGAATGCCTTGTTTCTCGAAGGGCAGTAGTTCCTGTCCTAGCTCGCGGGCGACATAACCCAATCCACCACCGATCTCGACAATGACTTTTGGCTTCGGTTTGAACCAGCCGAGCCGGCGTAGTTGGCGCATGAGCAGGCGGCCATAGGTCGTGCCGCCCAGGGCTTCGCAGGGTTCCCGGAAGAGGTGGGAGACGGTGGTTTCGATCAGATCGAAGTGGCCATCCTCCAGGTCACTTTCCTTCAACTCGTGGACATGGAAATCTTCGAGGTGTTCCTCACCTTCGAACTCCTGCTGCCCCGACCAGCTCTCCCGGATTTGCTGCAGGAGCAGGTCCCATTTGGCCTTGTGGCGATGGCCCCCGGGCGGCTCCGTGCCGAAGTAGCACAGCGAATAATTGGGCGTGGACCACCGTGCCAGGTGCCAGGTCCCGGGCTGGCCGTCCGGGCCGCAGATCTTATTCCCGTACTTCTCCACGAGCGCGCCCACCGTAATGTGGCCGTTCATGGAGGTGAGCATTTCAATCCCGACGGCATTGAGCCGGACGAGCGGGAAGTCGTCGTCGAGCGGCGCTAGCCACCATTCGTCGAAGGCGTGCTGGTAGGCTACGAGGTCGGGAATACGCCAGGCAAGCAGGTTGAGGGTGTCGCCGCTCAATGTGAGGGGCTCTTGGATGGCTGCGGCAGCTTTCATCTGGTTAGGTCCTAGGCACGAAAAGCCGCAGCCTACACGAGCGCGGCGCTGACGTGCAAGAACCTCGATGAGGAGGAGTGGCTACGTCTGCGAGGGAAGCAGCGGCGACTCCGTCACGATAATCATGCCGCGCATAATGGGGTGAATGCGGCATTGATAGGGGTAACGGCCAGGCGGCAGGCTTGGGATGGTGTAGGCTCCTCCCGGTTCGACGGCCCCTGAGTCGAAGGCGCAACGGCCGGTTTCTTCAAGGCATGCATCGTGGGTCACGGTATGGTGGGTGGGCGTTGGATTTTCCCAACGGATGGCGCCGCCGGCGGTTACAGTCACAGCTGCAGGCACATAATAGGGTGATCCGCTGTCCATCAGGACTTGCGTCGCCGGTGGCGTCGCAGAGGTCGGCCAGGCTATCAAGGTGCTTGTCGCCAATACGAAGAAGAACAGTCGCCAGCTCATAGCGTCGTCATTCCGGTGAATCAATATACATCTATTATACATAGAGACAGGTTCCCGACGGAAGGATTCAGTCGGCCTATGGGGAGGCATTCGCCTGGGCTGGAGGAAGGAACACGCCGGGTCGTGCTGGATGCGCCCGGGCGGCGCCGACGGCACGAATGTGAATGCTTGCAGGGGCGCGACAGCGTTGCAGCCTGACACAGTCAGCCGTGGGTGCAGGATGGTTGCAAGAACCCGCTTGTTCATGCTAGATGGAGGCCGCTTTACCACCGACGTGCCATGCTGAAGACCTGAGAGGAGGACGTGGAATGGCGAAGAAAATCGTGAAAAAGAAAAGCGTTGCTGCCAAAGCCTCGCCGCCGAAAAAAGTCGCGGTGAAAAAGGCGACGAAGCTGAAGAAAGCCGTGGCAGCTAAGAAGCCTGTGAAGGCCAAGAAGGCGGTAGCGGTAAAGGGGAAACCTGCCGCGAAGAAAGTCGTCAAGCCCGCAAGAAAAGTGGCCCAAAAACCGGCTGCAGCGGCCAAACGTCCTTCCAAGGCGAAGCCCGTCTCCAAAGCGGTGAAGCCGGCGCCGAAAGCCGTCAAGCCTGCGGCAAAGCCCAAACCCAAGCCTGCGCCCCCCAAGGTCAACCCTCCGGTCGAACAGTCGGCCGTGATTCCTGAGTCGAAACCTGCGAAGCCTCCAGTGCCGGAGGTCAGCAAGGCGGCGAAGGTGGAGCCCGAGCCTCGACCGCTGGAGCTCGATGACGAAGAGGAAATGGCGGAAGACCTTGAGGATGTGTCGGAAGAAATCGAAGAAGAGATCGAAGAAGAACTCGGACTCGATGGTGAAGACGACGACGTGGACTATCTGGAAAAGTCGGAAGATCTCCTCGACGACGCAGACGAGTATCGCAACAATTAGCCCACGTTGGTGTCGTGGCTTACCGGGTTGTGCTCGGTTGATGCCTCTTTGTGCCACGTGCTCCCTAGCCAGTGAAGGCTCCACTGAACAGGCCTGATGGTGACCTCCGTCCAGACAGGCCTGGGGCTGTCTGGGGAAGATTCCTCGCGCCCGTCGCTGTGGTGCTCCGCTGGTAGCGGCTTCTGGCCATCATCCTGATCCTGTAGATTTCATGAGCCATTTTTTGTTTATCGCCGGAGCCCTTCGTGAACGGACCTCCCAGGAGAGTGCCGAGCTGCAGCTTGGCGCCGGGATTTGGGGTCTCTGCACGGCCTTGATTCGCGACAATCTCCAGAGGTTTTTGGCGCAGGACTCCCACGGACTGGTGTATGTGCTGAAGGAAGGTATTCGAGCGGAGTTTACGATTACTTCACCGGTCCAGCCGTTTCAAGCCCTGGATGAATTGCTCAAGGACGAGGTGCGAACAGAAGCCCGATATGGATTTGTTCGGGTCACGCCGCTCCGGCGTTGGCAGGGTCATGCGCCGGACTGTCAGGCTCTGCTTCAGCGGGTGTTGGGTATCGAGGCGCAGGCCGAATTGACTCGGCGGCTTAGTCTTGGCATGCATCGTCTCACGGACGCGGAGTTTCGGGCAATCGTCGAAGGGTTGGGGGTGGAAGCGTAGCCGCGGCGTCCACCGACCGCGAGACTCCTATTCGAGTGTGCCTCCGGTCATGAGACGGTAGGCCTCCTCGACTGTGGCGACCTCCGTGACTTCAACGTTGAGCTCCCAGGCGAGCCGGTTGAGGTTCCAGCGCGGATCGTCCCGCTGGCCTTGGGGGATCAGGATCGTGCGATAACCCTCGCGGGCTGCCGCACGAATCTTGTCGGGGATGCCGCCCACGGGTCCGATGGTGCCATCCTTGGCAATCGTACCGGTTAAGGCAATCCCTCGCCGGATATGATCTCCTTTCAATAGCGCCGCAAATCCGACCGTCATCACTGCCCCTGCGCTCGGGCCGTCTGTCCCGGTTGCGGCGTATGCGATGCCCATGGCACTGACCGTTCCCGCATGATCGATCTGTGGCGTGTGGGCGAGCGCATATTGAAAGGCAAGGACCATGGAACTGAGGTTCGTCTGTCCGGGCCGGATGTTGCCGCCCAGCCATTGCAGCTCCATGGGCGAGGGGCTTGGCCGGTGATCCCAACGCAACAGGAGCACTTCGAACACGCCGAGGTTATTCGATTGGATCGCCGCGAGCATCGGGACTTCGACCACCGCTTCTGCGCCGGCGCGCGGGATAGTTGCGAGTAGCACAACGGTGCAGACAAAGACCGTGCATAGGAAGCGTCGGCCTCCGCTGGTATGAACCACGGGTGTAATCGCGGACATATGAGTCGAAGTGTAGCAAAGGCATTGGGGGAGTAAAGTGTTCGCACCGTTATGTGTTTCTCGGTTGGTTCGGAGAGGTTTTGTGGAATCATCATCCCGATCCTCTCGGCCTCGTGGATTTCCCATTTGGGCCGTAATAGGGGTGTTGTGGGGAATGGTGCTGCTCCCCGTTGCACTGCGCGCGGAATGTGCCGCGGAGACGGGTGTAAAAAGCGCAGTGGCTGTGTTCACCCTGCATTTACCGAATACCTGTACCGAGGCTGAGCGGGAGGCACGTGCCGTATCCGCGCAAGAATTGCTGCGGGCGCTGGCGGCGGGAAAGGGGCTGGACCTGTCTGGAGTCGTGATTCAGGGCGACCTGGTCCTCGATGAGCTGCCGGCTCAGAAGGCGAGTGCGGTGGGCGACCTGGCACCCGAGGACCGTCGAGTGCTTGAGGGGCTGAATGACGAGGAGGTGCATGTCATCCGCGGGCCATTCGTGATCAAGCAGTCGAGGGTGAAAGGACGGATCGTCAACCGGCTCAAGAGCGGGTTTCTGTTGATCACCGGACCGGTGGTGTTGGCGCACACGGATTTCGCCGGATTCGTCGACCTCTCGCGCACCGTGTTTCTCGGCCTGGTCGATGGATCGAATTCGACCTTCCATCAGGAGAGTTATTTTGTTCAGGATCGATTTACGCAGGGAGCCATGTTTTCGGATACGCATTTCGGCCCGCACGCTCGATTTCACCGCTCGGTGTTTGCCGGCCCGGCGATTTTTCGCGGGGCGACCTTTCAGGGGTTAACTGAGTTTCTGGAAGTGGTGTTTGAGCAGGATGCAAATTTTTCGCGAGCGGTATTTCACCTCGGAACAGGATTTTCCGGTGCGCATTGCCGTGCGAAGTGCGACTTCTCTTCGTCTCAGTTCGATCGGGAAGCATTTTTTCTGTTCGCCATCTTCGACCGTCCGGCTACGTTTGCCTCCGCGCGATTCGGATCGCAGGCCGACTTTTCCGATGCCGCATTTAAACAGGCCGATGATCTCGCACAGGCGACCTTCGCGCGCACACCGCAGCTGACCAGAACCGCTCGTGTCAGCACAACGATGCCGGGTCCTACGGCTTCTGCCTCGGCTCCATTTTCCCAGGCCGTCACGATCTTCCTATTTGTCATGGCGCTGGGGCTGTTGGTCTATATCATCAGGGCCAAGTAGCCCTGGTTGAACCCACAACATATAGTTTTAGTCTTGCCCGGTCCCCCCATAAATTGGTATAAGATTGAAACTTTGGCCAAGGGAGCCTCTCGTACCTGATGGACCAACCTGAACTGCCCTACCAAGTCAAGATCGAGAATTTCGAAGGTCCTCTCGATCTCCTCTTGCACCTCATTAAGAAAAACGAAATCAACATCTACGATATTCCGATTGCGCTGATCGCGCAGCAATACTTGGACTATCTGTCGGTGATGAAGGAATTGAACCTGGCTGTGGCCGGTGAATTCCTCGTGATGGCGGCGACCCTGCTGCATATCAAGTCACGGATGTTGTTGCCGGTCGACGAGGTGGCGGTGGACGAGGAGGACGGCCCCGATCCGCGCGAAGAACTCGTCCGGCGACTGCTCGAATATAAGCAGTTCAAAGAGGCGGCTTCGCAGCTGGACTATAAAGAACGTCTATGGCGGGATGTGTTTTCGCGCGAGCCCGGTCCGCCGGTCGAGGTCAAGAAAGACGAGAGTCTGCTCGACGAAATTTCCCTCTTTGATCTGGTTGATGCGCTGCAGGGGGTCTTGTCCCGCCATCCAGGCAAGCGACTTGTTGAAATCATTCCGGACAACCTCACGGTCCGCACCCGTATGAGCGCCATTATCGAGGCGCTGGAACTGCATGAATCCATGGCCTTTACGGCGCTGTTCGAGGAGTCGAGTCATCGGCTTGTGGTGATCGTGACCTTCCTGGCCCTGCTCGAATTGATTCGAATCAGGGTCGTGCGCGTGTTTCAGAGTGAAACTTTCGGGGCGATTCTTGTCTCGCGTGCCTTCTCAGCGGTTGCGGAAGGGGAGCTAGTGGAGGAGTCTGAATGGAAGAACCTATGAGTCCCGGCGTGGAGGAGGCAATCGAGGAATCGATCGAGGTGCGGGATCCGGTTGACGAGCCGACTGCGTCACTCGATGCGGTTGAGGTGGTGCCGGAGTCGGGCAAGGGCGTTGTCCACGACATGGCGGCCCCGGCGGCCGATTCTGCGCTGTCCGACATGCGCGCACTGAAGGGTATCCTCGAGGCCTTGCTCTTTGTGACTGCCGAGCCTATTCCGGTCACACGGTTCTTGGCATTGCTCGGAGCGGTTACGAAGCAGGATGTCGATCAGGCGCTCGCGAGCCTTGCTCAGGACTATGAGCAGGAAGGCCGCGGGCTGCAGTTGGCTGAAGTGGCCGGCGGTTACCGGATCGTCACCAAGGCCGAATTCGCCCCGTGGCTCAAACGGTTGGAGAAGGTAAAGTCTCCCTCGAAACTCTCGCGCTCAGCCTTGGAATCCCTGGCGATCATTGCCTACAAGCAGCCGATCGTTCGCGCGGAGGTCGAGCAGATTCGAGGGGTCGAAACATCAGGGGTTATTCGGACGCTGCTGGAGCGAAAACTCGTGCGCATCGTTGGCCGCAAGGAAGAGCCGGGCCGCCCGATCATGTATGGGACGACCAAGTTTTTCCTCGAACATTTTGGGTTGCGCGATTTATCTCAGCTGCCGCCGCTTCGTGAGTTCAAAGAGTTGGGCGAATCTGAGCAGGCGATGTTGCCGATTGATGAGGTCGTGGCAGTTGATGGAGAGCCCGTGACGCAATCTACAGAGGCGGTCGTCGAAGGGCTGTCCGAAGGCATGGATGAGCCTGTGGCTCTTCTTGAGCCGGCAGATGAAGCGGGGCAGACTTCAGAGTCACTCGTTCTGGAGAATGAGGCCGGAGGGGACCTTGTAGTCGCCGATATCGCGGAAGAGTCCTGACTGCTGGTCGCAATGTCTGCTCAAAGACTCCGATAGATTCGCCCCGCATTGCCGCCGGCGCTTTTTCAGTCGTTATGCATAAAAGGCCTTCGAGAGACTCCTGTGAAGGGGGTTTTCCCGAAGGCCTTTTGTGTCTGACGATCAGCAGCAGTTCGCGGCTGCGAGCACCTAGTGGCAACCGATTGGAACAAAACCCGCGCCGAAGATCTGTGACAGGGTGACGTATCGGGCGTTGTCATAGAATGAGTAACTCGGGGTGTACCAGTTTCGGGCCGTCGGATTGCTGCCGTACGACGGATCGGTGCCGAAGAAGTGACCGCCACGGCTGTTCTGATTCAGATGAATCCATTCCATATACATGCTGCAAACTTCGCCCTGCACCGACCCGCCGCTGGCGTTGCCCGCATACCAGTCGCGTCCTGACTCGGGTATCTGGGAGAGATTGCGCAAGGCGCCGATGGGGGTGTCGTATGAAAAATCTTTCGCTTTCGGGGTCGGCTGATAGGTCGAACCGTTGGGAGGGGCGAGTGGCAGATCGGGTAGCGAGGGCACAACGGAGAGCGCTTTGAGGACCTTGGCCTGACAATCGGGTCGCTCTTTGTTGGTGTAGAGGATCGTTCCCTCTGGGCCTGGGCATTCCCACATTTCTACAGGGGATGACTCGACCGCGTGCACGCTGGGAGTAAGGAGCAGACTCGCGGCGAGGGTTGCGAGCACAAGTCGTGTTGGCCACATGGTACACCTCCGATTGGTTCATCTTACCGGGCACGCGCGTTGTTATCCAACGTCGAGAGTGCAGAGCCTATGACATTCGAAAGAAATGCGTCCATCCAGCTTTGGGGGGATGGATGCCTACCCTGCCTAGCGCGCGGCTTCGTACGCTCTGGTCGGCGCGGTGACTCCGTTGCCGATGTATCAGCGGAAGAGCCTCCAGAGCGTCCCAGGCCACGCGGGTCTTGCCTTGACTCCCTTCTTTTCGCTTTGTTAGACTGCCCGATCTAAGTTATTGAAACATCCGCCAATCTTCACCAATCTCGTACCACGAGGAACACCATGATCAAGGCTTGGCTGCTCGACGAAATGTTTCGGTTTGACCGGCGGTATCTCACGGCGGAGGGAAGTCAGAGTGAGTGGGGCGCCGGGGACTCCGTTGCTGAGGAGGAAGACCTGCCTCCTGCACCGACTGGGGTGGCCGCTCAAGCTGGAAATGGCCGGGTGATGATTACCTGGGACGCTGTGCCGGAGGCCATGTATTACAACCTGTATTTCATGACCACCAAGGGCGTGCAGATTAAATTCTCCGAACTCACTCGCCCCATCGCCAGCGCGGAAGATTTCAAAACCGTCATCGGCGTGACCAAGGAAAAGGGGACATGTATTGAAGGTGCGCAGTCGCCCTTCATGCATGACGATTTGGCAAACGGAACGTGCTACCACTATGTCGTGACCGTGGTGACGCAGAAGGGGGAGAGCCCCGAATCTCAGGAAGTCATGGCGATCCCGGCTCCCTACCTCATTGCCAAGATCATCGGGCAGGAGGGCGTGGAGGACGGCGAGTTCAGTTCTCCGACTGGTATTGCGGTAGACAAGGACGGCAATATCTACGTGGCCGATACCGATAATCACTCCATCCAGAAATTCGACAAAGACGGAAAATTTCTCGGTCGCTGGGGCGGCGAAGCCGGCAGCGCAGAAGGCGGCTTCTATTATCCGCGCGGACTGACCACGAATTCGGACGGGCAGGTGTACGTCGCCGATACCGGAAACAATCGCGTGCAGCGCCTCGACACCGACGGCAATCCCATGAAGGCCTGGGGTAAGTTCGGGTTTGCCTGGCGTGGGGCCGACATGAATAAGTTCGACGCTCCCTGGGGTGTGACCACCGATCAGGACGGCAATATTTACGTGACCGATACCAACAACGCCCGCATTCAAAAGTTCAAGGGCGATGGAACCCCGTTGTTGAAGTGGGGTCGGGATGGAAGTTTCGACGGGGCCTTTTTCTTCCCGCGCGGTGTGGCCGTGGACTTCGTCGGGAATACGTATGTGGCCGATGAAGGGAATAATCGCATTCAGAAGTTCGATACCCGCGGAAGCTTTTTGACCAAGTGGGGCCGTGAAGGAAGCGGTCCCGGCCAGTTCAAAGCCCCCTGGGGCGTGACCTGCGATGCCTTGGGCAATGTGTATGTCGTCGATCAGGGCAACCACCGCATTCAAAAGTTCGACGGAAACGGGACCTTCCTCTGTGCCTGGGGAAATCGTGGAAAGACCGAGGGCCAGTTAAACTTTCCCTCCGGCGTGGCCGTGGACAAAGAAGGGGCGGTGTACGTCGTCGATAGCGGTAACCATCGGGTCATCAAATACGTGCCGACCGATGAAGAATTGGACCGTGGCAAGGCGGAGCGCGAACGTGCGCAAGCCGTCAGTGAGTACCCGATTCCCCGCAATCTGGCGATCAAGCCCGGAGATACCGAAACATTCTTGAGCTGGATGGATGTACCTGGGGCGGTCTCCTATAATCTCTACTTCCATACTTCGGCCAATCTGACGCAGGAAGGCGGCACCAAGATCGAGGGCGTCACCAGTCCGTACAATCACTCGGGATTGACCAACGACCAGGCCTACTATTACGCGCTGACGGCGGTCTATGAGGACGGCACGGAGAGTGGATTGTCGGACGAAGTGTCCGCGACGCCGGTGCTGATCGATATCACGGCTCCTCAGACGCCGTATGCGGTGATCAACCACGGCGCGTTTATGACGAACTCACCTGAAATTGTCGTCACGATTTCCGCCACCGACCTCGATACCGGCGTGGCGGCGTACTATATCTCAGAGAACCCGATGACCCCGATGGCGGGAACGCCGGGCTGGGTCGAGGTGCCGCCGGCGATCAAGTTCGGCGCAACGATCCCCTTCATTCTGTCTCCTGGGGACGGGCAGAAGACCGTCATCGTCTGGTTCAAAGATCTTGGAAACAATATCTCCACCCCGGCGAGCGCGACGATTCTCGTCAACACCTCCGGCTATCTTTGTGTCTCCAAGTGGGGCAAGCCTGGTCGCGGTGCGTCGTTGTTGCACGGCGGCGAATTCATGGCGCCGATGTATGGCCTGGCCATCGATCAACAGGGGTCGATCTTTGTCGTGGACAACGGGAACAACCGTATCCAGAAATTCGATCGCACGGGGAATTTCATCATTCTCTGGGGGAATTTCGGCGCCGCCAATGCGAACTTCCATAACCCGACGGGTATCGCCTGCGATGCCAAGGGGGATGTCTACGTGGTGGATACCAACAATCACCGCGTGCAGAAGTTCGACGGGAAGCTGGGCGGCTATTTGATGAAGTTCGGATCGCGAGGGAACGGCGAAGGCCAGTTCAATGCCCCATGGGGTATCGCGATCGATCGGGTGCGCGGATACATCTATGTCGTGGATAGCGCCAACTTCAGAGTGCAGAAGTTCGACATGAGCGGAGAGTTCATCATGTCATGGGGCAGTTTCGGCAACGGCGACGGTCAATTCTATTTCCCTCGCGGGATCGCCGTAGATCAGGCCGACGGCACGGTGTATGTCGTCGATATGGGTAATCACCGCGTGCAGAAGTTCGATACCAGCACCAACGTATTGCCGCAGTTGCTCACCAAGTGGGGCGGCAGTTCCGAGGCCGGCCATGCCAGCAGCCCGTTGGCGCAGGAAGCCGGACAGTTGCGCTCTCCTTGGGGCATTGCCGTCGATGGTCAGGGCGATGTGTACGTCACGGATACCGGCAACCATCGTGTCGAGAAGTTCGACCGTGAGGGCAACTTTATCGCTCAGTGGGGTGGATTCGGCGGTGGTGACGGACAATTCAACTTCCCGTATGGCATCGTGGTGGATTCCCGGGGGAGTGTGTTCGCCGTTGATAGCGGAAACACCCGGGTGCAGCAATTCATGCCGGCGGATGAAGGCAGCGAGCGGTTGCAGGAAGAGGCGGATGCCGCCGCAGAGTTAGGGCAGGTCGATAAAACCACGAGAGTGTAGGGGCAACGGGCGAAAGGCCCGGGAGAGGGTGGCGACTGATGTTAGAGAAGGAGATTCGGCTCGGGCTCACCTATGACGACGTCGTCTTGGTACCGGCTAAATCACAGGTCCTCCCGAGCGAGGTCGACACCCGTACTCGCCTGTCTCGAAACATTCAGCTGAATATTCCCATCGTCAGCGCGGCCATGGACACCGTGACTGAGGCGCGATTGGCCATTGCAATGGCGCAAGAGGGTGGACTCGGCATCGTGCATCGTGTGCTCTCTCCTACCGATCAGGCGGCTGAAATCGACAAGGTGAAGAAGTCTGAGAGCGGGATGATCCTGGATCCCATTACGATTTCGCCGGATCAAACCATCCGTGATGCGCATGACCTCATGGCCAGATACCGGATTTCCGGTATCCCTGTGACCAAGTCGGGTAAATTGGTCGGGATCCTCACGAATCGAGACTTGCGTTTTGAGACGCGAATGGAACTGAAGGTGTCGCAGGTGATGAAGCGCGATAAGCTCATCACCGCTCCGGAGGGAACCAGCCTCGAAAAGGCCAGGGAGATTCTGCACGAGCACCGAATTGAAAAGCTGCCGGTCGTCAACAAGCAATTTGAACTCAAAGGCCTGATCACGATTAAGGACATTGAGAAACGGATCAAGTATCCCAATGCCTGCAAGGATGCCCACGGTCGTTTACGGGTCGGGGCGGCTTTGGGGGTGGGACCCGATACCGCAGACCGGGTGGCGTTACTGGTGAAGGCCGGTGTCGACGTGGTGGTCGTGGATACGGCGCATGGGCATTCGCAGGCTGTGCTGGATACGGTCAAAATGGTGAGAAAAGCACATCCTAAGTTGGACATCATTGCCGGCAACATTGCGACGGCCCAGGCGGCCAAGGATTTGGTCAAGGCCGGTGTGGATGCGGTGAAAGTAGGCGTAGGACCTGGTTCGATCTGCACGACACGCATGGTGTCGGGCGCAGGCATGCCGCAGTTGACGGCGATTGCAGACTGCGCCAGGGCATTGGCGGGATCGGGTGTTCCGGTCATCGCCGATGGGGGGATTAAGTACTCCGGCGATATTACGAAAGCCTTGGCGGCCGGTGCCTCGGTGGTCATGCTGGGCAGTCTGCTGGCAGGAACGGAAGAGGCTCCCGGCGAAACGGTGCTGTTCCAGGCACGTACTTACAAAGTGTACCGCGGCATGGGTTCGATCGGGGCCATGGAACGGGGGGGCGGCGATCGATACGGTCAGGGCGGACGACCGACACCGAAATTGGTTCCTGAAGGCATTGAGGGACGGGTGCCCTACAAAGGCTTGCTGGCTCCCCATATCTACCAGATGGTGGGCGGCGTGAAGTCCGGCATGGGCTACTGCGGATGTAAGACCATCCCGGATTTGCAGCAGAAGGCGACGTTCATCCGCCAGACAGTGGCCGGTCTCCGCGAGGGGCACGTGCACGACGTCATCATCACCAAAGAAGCTCCCAACTATCGCACCGATTGGGAATAGCCTCGCGTGAAACGTTTCTCGTGAAGCGTATCTCGCAATTCAGATCCCCTCACTAGACGAACGACGATTCACGCTTCACGGAAACATCTCCATGGAACTCTGGCACGATAGAATCCTTGTCCTTGATTTCGGCTCCCAGTACACGCAGCTGATCGCACGACGTATCCGTGAAGCGCAGGTCTATTCGCAGATCCTGCCCTGCACCGTGCCGCTCGCGACGGTATTAGCCTACCGTCCGAAGGGTATCGTGTTATCCGGCGGACCATCGAGCGTGTACGACAAAAAGGCTCCTTCGGTATCCAAACAACTCTTCGAACAGGGCATTCCCATTCTCGGGATTTGCTACGGAATGCAGCTGGTGACGCATCTGCAGGGCGGCGAAGTGGAGAAGGCTCCGCACCGCGAGTTTGGCCGGGCTGAGCTGACCCTCGATGACCGGTCGGATCTGTTCAAGGGAATAGGGACTCGGGGCTCTACCGTCGTGTGGATGTCGCACGGGGATCGCATCGAACGGATGCCGCCAGGATTCCGCTCCATCGCACACACGGACAATTCTCCCATCGCCGCGATGAAGCGGCACGACGCCAGGCAGCGCATCTACTGTCTTCAATTTCATCCGGAAGTGGCGCACACCACCGAGGGCGCCACGATCCTCAAGAACTTCGTCTACGATATCTGCGGCTGCAAGCCGACCTGGACCATGCGCTCCTATGTCGACACGGCCGTTGAACAGATCAGGCAACAGGTCGGGACGGAGCGGGTGATCTGCGCCTTGAGCGGCGGGGTGGATTCCTCTGTGGCGGCCGCGCTCACGCACCGTGCGGTCGGCGATCAACTGACCTGCATTTTCGTCGACAACGGGGTGTTGCGTACCGGTGAACGTGACCAGGTCGAGAAAACCTTCGCGTCGCAGATGCATCTGAACATGCGGATCCTCGATCGCACCAGTCAGTTTCTCACGGGCCTGAAGAGCGTGACCGACCCCGAGCGGAAGCGAAAGATTATCGGCCGTCTCTTCATTAAGAATTTTGAGGTCGAGTCCAAAAAGTTGAAAGGCATCAAATACCTCGTGCAAGGCACGTTGTATCCCGATGTCATCGAAAGCGTGAGCTTCAAGGGCCCCTCGGCGACGATCAAAACGCACCACAACGTCGGGGGATTGCCGACCAGAATGAAGTTGAAGCTGGTCGAGCCCCTGCGTGAATTGTTCAAGGACGAAGTGCGGGCCTTGGGCCAGGAGCTCGGCCTGCCGGATGAGATTATCTGGCGGCAACCCTTTCCCGGTCCCGGCCTGGCGATCCGCGTGCTCGGCGCAGTCACCAAGGAACGGCTGGCCATTCTGCGCGGGGCGGAAACGATCGTCGATCAGGAAATTCGCGCCGCGGGACTGTATCGAGAGATCTGGCAGGCCTTCGCCGTCCTGCTGCCGATCCGGACGGTCGGTGTCATGGGTGACCAGCGGACGTATGAATATGTCATTGCCATCCGCGCGGTCACGAGCCTTGATGGCATGACCGCCGATTGGGCCAAAATTCCGAGCGATGTGCTGGGGAAGATGTCGAGCCGGATCATCAACGAGGTAAAGGGCGTGAATCGCGTCGTCTACGACATCAGTTCCAAGCCGCCTTCCACGATCGAGTGGGAGTAACGCAAGCGTGAAGCGTCATTCATAACGCGTCAGGCGATGGATACATATCCGATCTAATCCCTCGAATGACGAGAGACGCTTCACAGAAAGTTTGAATGGAAGTCAGACTACAAAAACTCATCGCCGGCACCGGACTGGCTTCGCGACGCAAAGCCGAGGAGTTGATCACGTCCGGGCGCGTGACGATCAATGGTAGCGTGGTAAAGGAACTCGGCACCAAAGTCGATCCCGCGCGCGACCATGTCAAAGTCGATGGGAAACATCTTCGGGCTGCGCAGCCCTATGTGTATGTGATCCTCAACAAGCCCAAGAACGTCATGTCCACGCTGGATGATCCTGAGGGACGTCCCACGGTGAAGGACCTCCTGCACGGAGTCACCGTGCGCGTGTTTCCTGTCGGCCGCTTGGATTTCGACAGCGAAGGGCTCATGTTGCTCACGAATCACGGCGACCTGGCTCAGGCGCTGCTCCATCCCCGCTACCATGTTCCGAAAACCTATTTGATCAAGGTCAAGGGTGTGCTCGACGATGCGAAGATCGAAGCTCTTGAACGAGGCGTCAAGCTGGAAGACGGCTTCACGGCGCCGGCGAAGGTGAATAAGGTCAGCAAGGCTGAGAGCAATTCGTGGCTTGAGGTCACGATTCACGAAGGACGGAAACATCAAGTGAAGCGGATGGTCGAGGCGGTGGGCCATTCGGTGATTAAGCTCGTGCGTGTCCGCATGGGACCGTTGCTTTTGGGAGATTTGGCGCCGCGAGAATATCGATTCCTGACCGACCGCGAGGCGAATCGGTTACGGGATCTGGTGGAGGATCGGGTGGCCAGAGCGGAACGTCCGGAACTGGACGCGTCCGGAAAACCGACTCGATGGATGCCGCCGACGGAGCCGGCTCCGCCTCGTCCTCCCAAGCCCGAGCGTTCAGGGCGTGGGCCAAAAGCTCAGCGTTCCGAACGGGGGCCGCGATCTCAACGGTCTCTGGCCAGTGCGAAACCTTCACGCTCAGGTCGCGGAACCACGCGGCGGCCCATGAGTCCAGGTGCCAAATTTCGTCGTCCTGCCAAAGGGGTTGGTTTTCAACGGACTCAGGCTGGTCCGATCCCGCAGGGGGCTGATCGTGGCCCTGGCTCGCGTCCGACCGGGCCAGACCAAAAACCCCAGCGCACTCAGCCTGGAGCAGGATTTCAGCGGCCCCGGTCCGGTGCGAAACCTCAAGGCCCCGGTCGGGGCATGACGGTTCGGCGCTCGGGTCCTGGTCAGAACTTTCAACAGAAGCGGCGCGGCGGATCGTCAGCTTCGCGCCCGGGACAACGAGGCCCTGCTGGAAAATCGCGGCCCTCAACGCGGAGAAGAGCATGAAGATCAGGACCCATCGGTGTGGGGAATTGACCAAGGCGCAAGTCGGTCAGCAAGTGGTGTTGAACGGATGGGTGCAACGTCGCCGGGATCACGGCATGGTGCTGTTCATCGATCTGCGTGATCGAACAGGGTTGACGCAAGTGGTGTTCAACGCCGAGCGGAATGCGGCGGTCCACCAAGCCGCACATACCTTGCGGAGCGAATGCGTTGTGTCGGTGACCGGCCAGGTGATGGCCAGGCCGGATGAGTCCAAGAATCCGAACCTGCCCACCGGTGAGATCGAAGTGTTCGTGGATGCCGTCGAGATTCTCAACGAAGCCAAGACGCCACCCTTCATGATCGAGGACGACATTGAGATCACCGAGTCTCTTCGATTGAAGTACCGCTATCTGGATCTCAGGCGCCCGAGGATGCAGCGGTTGCTGGGATTGCGTCACGGGATCATGCAGGCGGTGCGGGCATTCTTGAATGCGGAGCAGTTTCTGGAAGTGGAAACGCCCGTGTTGACCAAAAGTACGCCGGAAGGCGCTCGTGATTATCTGGTGCCCAGCCGCGTGAATCCGGGGATGTTTTATGCACTGCCCCAGTCGCCGCAGCTGTTCAAGCAGGTGTTGATGGTGAGCGGTGTGGATCGGTATTACCAGATTGCCCGTTGCTTCCGCGACGAAGACCTTCGTAACGATCGCCAGCCTGAATTTACCCAGATTGACCTCGAAATGTCGTTCGTGGATCGTGAGCAGGTCATGACGCTCATGGAGCACATGATCGTCTCTGTCTTCAAGGATGCCGGCGGGGTACAGTTGCCCACGCCCTTTCCCCGGATGACCTATGCCGACGCCATGGGGCGCTACGGGTCGGACAAGCCGGACCTTCGCTTCGACATGCCGTTGCATGATGTCACGGCGTTTGCCGCGAAGAGCGAATTCAAGGTGTTCAAGGAGGCGGCGACCAAGGGCGGACTCGTCAAGGCGCTGATCGTGTCCGGAGGGGCCTCCATTGCGCGGAGTCGTATCGACGCGCTCGGTGAAACGGCGAAAAGTTTTGGCGCGAAAGGCCTGGCCTGGTTGAAAGTCACTGCGGACGGCCAGTTAGAATCGGTAATCGCCAAATTTCTCGATGCCAAGGCCTTTGCCGAGGCCTTGCCGGAAGCGAAGCCCGGCGATCTGGTGCTCTTCGGCGCGGATAAACCGGCCATCGTGCACGATGTCTTGGGACGAATCCGGCTGCTGCTTGGTGAGGAACTGAATCTCATCGACAAAACAGCCTGGAAGCCCTTGTGGGTGACGGAGTTCCCGCTGTTGGACTATTCGCCGGAAGAGAAACGCTATATCTTCATGCACAATCCCTTCGCCGCGCCGATGGATGAAGACCTGCCGTTCCTCGACACGGAGCCGTTGAAGGCCAGGGCCAAGGCCTACGACATGGTGCTCAACGGGAGCGAAATCGGCGGTGGTAGCATTCGCAATCATCGTAGCGACATCCAGTTGCGGATTCTGGATCTGTTGGGGATCGGCAAGGAACAGGCTCAAGCGAAGTTCGGCTTCCTGCTGGAAGCGCTGGAGTATGGCGCGCCTCCGCACGGCGGCATTGCGTTCGGCCTCGACCGGTTGATCATGCTGCTGGGTGGCGCCGATTCGATTCGCGATGTCATCGCGTTTCCCAAGACGCAACGCGCGCAATGCCCGCTGACCGAAGCGCCTTCCGGCGTGAGTGCCGAGCAATTGAAGGAGTTGCGCATCAAGTTGGATCTCGTCGAGTAGGTAGGAGTCATCCAACCCATGGCCGGCAATACGTTGGGCCGAGTCTTCACCGTCACGTCATTCGGCGAAAGCCACGGACCGGCGATCGGCTGCGTGGTGGATGGGTGTCCGCCAGGCCTTGCGCTATCCGCCGAAGACATTCAGCGGGATCTCGACCGGCGCAAGCCGGGCACCTCACGCCACGTCACGCAGCGGCAGGAATCCGATACGGTTGAAATCCTTTCCGGGGTGTTCGAGGGCAAGACGACCGGTACGCCCATCGCCCTCTTGATCCGGAACGAAGACCAGCGCAGCCGTGACTATGGCAACCTCCTCGACACCTTTCGACCGGGCCACGCCGACTACACCTATTGGCAGAAGTACGGGATCCGCGACCATCGCGGCGGGGGACGATCTTCGGCGCGTGAAACCGCCGTGCGAGTGGCGGCGGCTGCGATTGCCAAGAAGTGGTTGCAGGAAAAGCACGGTGTTGTCATCCGTGGCTACCTCAGTCAACTCGGGCCGATCGAAGCTCCCTTTCAGAGCTGGGAAACGGTGGACACCAATCCATTTTTTTCGGCGAATGCCGAGGTGGTGGGGAAGCTTGAATCGTTCATGGACGAGTTGCGGAAGGCCGGCGATTCCGTGGGCGCAAAGATTACCGCCATGGCCGAGCATGTGCCGGTCGGGTGGGGTGCTCCGGTCTATGCGAAGCTGGATGCTGACCTGGCCGGCGCCATGATGAGCATCAATGCGGTCAAGGCAGTGGAGATCGGCGCAGGGTTCGCCTCGGTCGCGCAGCGGGGTTCGGAGCATGGCGATGAACTCACGCCTGAAGGGTTTGTGACGAATCATGCCGGCGGCATTCTCGGCGGTATTTCCACCGGGCAGGATGTGGTCGTGACCATCGCCATCAAGCCGACATCAAGCATCCGTATTCCGCGACGTTCCATCGACAAGCAGGGCAACCCGGTGACCGTCGAAACCAATGGGCGTCACGATCCTTGCGTCGGTATCCGGGCCACGCCGATTGCTGAAGCCATGATGGCCCTGGTGCTGATGGATCACGCACTTTTGCATCGCGCGCAAAACGCCGATGTGCAGACGGCGACGCCGAAGATTCCAGGTTCTTCAACGCATGGTGCTGTTCCGGCGAGTAAGAAACCAACCGCATAGATCAAGGTTGATTCTGCGAAGCCGAGTCGTCTTCGGTCTGACTCGTTTGTTTGATCGGCGGGCTAGGGGGCGTTCGTTATACCTGATGATGAACAGTAGAGGACTCTGAGCCAATGATCGAAATTTATACCGACGGGGCCTGCAGCGGGAACCCAGGACCTGGTGGCTGGGGGGCTTTACTGCGCATAGACAACGCCGAGACGGAATTGTGCGGCGGAGATCCGGCCACGACGAACAACCGAATGGAACTGCTCGCCGTCATTGAGGCGTTGCAGTCGCTCACGCAGCCGGTGGAAGCGCGTGTCTACACTGATTCGCAGTATGTGCAAAAGGGTATCAGCGAGTGGATTCATAGCTGGAAGCGGCGCGGGTGGAAAACCGCCGGCAAAGAGCCGGTGAAGAATGAGGATTTGTGGCGCCGTCTTGATACGCTCGCTTCCGGACATAAGCTGGAATGGCACTGGGTGCGTGGTCACAACGGTCATCCGGAGAACGAACGGGTGGACGCACTGGCACGTGCCGGGCTCGAACAGTCTCGCCGGGCCGGGAAGACGGTCGGCGGTACGCGGCAGGGCATGTTCTAGTGCATACGCGATACGCTACGCAGTGACCATCTAACCCGCTGTATGGCGATCTCCTCCCCGATTCTCGACATTCAACATGCCACGGTCTACCGAGGCGATGCCCTCGTCTTCTCAGATTTCTCCTTCGTCCTCCAGGCAGGAGAACATGCCGCCATTGTCGGTCCCAACGGGGCAGGCAAGTCGACCCTGCTCAAAATGTTATTGGGTGAAGTCCACTCGGTTCCGTTAGATCATACACGGGTTCGTCTGTTCGGGGAGGAACGCTGGAATGTCTGGGATGTGCGCAAGAAACTCGGGATCGTTTCCTACGACCTTCAGCGGGACTACCTGATCTGTGCCGAGGGGCGCAACGTCGTCCTCTCAGGATTCTACGCCAGCAACGACACCTACGACCATCAGACGTTTACGCGAGACCAGGTAAGCCGGGCCGATGAGGTGATGCGGGAGCTAGGCATCGAATCGTTCGCCACGCGCGTCTTCGGGCATCTCTCGACAGGGGAGCAGCGACGGTTTCTTCTCGGCCGCGCCTTGGTCCACGATCCGCCGGTCCTGGTGTTGGATGAACCGACCAGCGGGCTCGATCTCAAATCCTGCTTCCAGTACTTGGACCTCGTGCGCACACAGATTTATAAAGGCAAGACCATTGTGCTTGTCACCCACCATCTGCACGAAATCCCACCGGAGATCGATCGCGTGATCTTTCTGAAGGGGGGGAAGATACTGGCCGACGGCCCGAAACTAAACCTGCTGACCGACGACCGCATCAGCACCCTCTTTGACCGCCCCATCGTCCTCGCCCAAGCCAACGGCTGGTATCAAGCCCTGCCTGGCCTGTCGTAACAGGTTGGATCATCCACCTGCCAGCGTTACCGTAAAGGTCAGATTGGTATCGATGCGGCGGACCTTGACGCTGACTTGTTGCCCGGGCTTGGTTCGTTCGATCAAATAGTTCTTTAAATGTGCGGCATCCTGAATATCGGTGTCATCGACGGCAATGATGATGTCGTGTTTTTCAATGCCCGCGGACTTGGCCGGTTCCATCACGTCTTTCACCGCCATGCGCCACCTGGTGCCGTCTTTCACGGCGACCATGTGAATGCCCATCTTCGAGAAGGCCATGGGCTTGCCGTCCAGAGCGGCGGTGACGATCCGTTCAGCCAGCATCGCGGGAATGGCAAAGGCCATGCGGCTGCAATGCGCGGTCGAGTCGTCCCGTTCGGTCTGGATGATGGCGTGCATGATGCCGACCACTTCACCCTTGTCGTTGAAGAGGCCGCCACCGGAGTTGCCGCTGCACGCGGCCACGTCGGCTTGAATCAATCTGGTGTCCACGGTCTGGAGGAAGGTGTTCGTATTGCCCAGGTGTCCGAACGACATAGTCGGGCCCCAGCCCATGGGGTAGCCCACGGTGAAGACTTCTTGCCCCGGTTGCACGTCGCCGGAGGCAAAGGGGACCGTTGCGCGCAACTTCGCGCGATGGGCTTCAGCGACGCGATAGACCACGACGTCCATGAACGCGCTGTCGCCGACAAGATCGGCGGGGATTTCATGGAGGTCGGTGGTCAGGACGTGGATCTGTTTTTGGATGACGGTGCCGGTCGTGACATCTTGCTTTTCCGCTGCGTGGCGGGCGGTGACAATGTAGCCGTCGCGGAGATGAAAGCCGGTTCCACGCACCAGAATCTTGCCCGGTTTATCCGGTGTGCGTTGGTCTTGCGTGTCCTCCAGGACACCGATGGTGGCCAGTTTGGCGCGCTCCAGCATCGTGGCCTCGATGGCTGCCGCCTCGTTCGTGAAGAGGCCTGTGGCCAGACTCACAGCGGCCATCATACCGAGCGAACCACGCACAATCTGTTTGACGTAATCGAGTGACGAACGCGACATAGGGAACCGTTCCTTTCGTGAGGATGTCGTCAGAGCTGCAGTATAGCCTAGAGGCCGGAGCGGATGAAATGTGGTCGTGCGTCAGTGATGGCGAACGTCAGGTCGAGGGGAGATTCCGCCGTGGCATCCTCTTGCGACGGGCGCTATACTGAGCTCATGCTGCTAGGCACAAGACAGTATCTGATACTAGGCCTGCTCGCTGTGGCCGCCGGTTGCGCGACGTCGGTCATTCCCGAATCGCTTGAGCCGCAAGTCGATAAGGCCGTGACGTTCAGTCAGGTCTTGGAAGCCCCCGATTCTTATCGCGGGAAGGTCGTAGTGTGGGCCGGTGAAGTGCTCAAGGCGAAAGCCATGAAGGGTGGTACTCAACTGGAGGTGCTGCAGCTCCCGCTCGATGACGAGCAGGGGCCGGTAACCGACCGCATGGAGTCGAAAGGGCGGTTCCTGGCGCTTCAGAAAGAGTTCCTCGATCCGGCCACGATGACGGACGGCACCAGGGTGACGATTGTCGGCGAAATTACGGGCGCGGCGGTCGAAAAAATAGATGAGGCGGACTATCGTTTTCCGACGCTGGATGTGAAGCATCTGCATCGATGGGATTCCAGGCAGGTGGATGACCGCCGGGTGATCGGACCTTGGTGGAACGTGTTCGGCGGCGTCGGTTTCGGGGGCGGAAGCCGGTCGGGCGGCGGGATCAGTATCGGGTTTTGATGACCAGCCGGTTTTTGGGGATTCCCCATAAATATGTCGCCAGTGGCTGCGCCGGCTGAGAGGAGATAGCCGGTCAGGAACTCGTTTTGCTCACGAAGTGTGGCGGAACTAGGTGCGCCCGCCGGAGAAGGTATCACAGTTGTTGGGATCGCCGGACTGGAGACCGCGCCGCAACCAGGTCATGCGTTGTTCGGATGACCCGTGGGTCCAGCTTTCCGGCTGTACGTGGCCTTGCCCCATCTTCTGAAGCCGGTCATCACCGATTGCGGCGGCAGCTCGCAGCCCTTCCTCGAAATCGCCTGCTTCGATCAGGTTTCGGTTGTGCTGGGCATGGTAGCCCCATACGCCAGCAAAACAATCGGCCTGCAATTCCATGCGCACGGAGAGCGCATTATGCTCTGCCGTCGAGCCACGTTGTTGAAGTCGGGTGACTTTCCCCGCAATGCCGAGCAGGTTTTGGACATGGTGCCCGATCTCGTGCGCGATGACATAGGCCTGGGCAAAGTCGCCGGGCGCGCCGAGTCGCTGGGCCATTTCGTCAAAGAAGGAAAGATCCAGATAGACCTTCTGATCGCCGGGACAGTAGAACGGGCCCACGGCGGACGAGGCGGTGCCGCAGGCGGATCGTACTGCGCCGGTGAAGAGGACCATCTGAGGATCTTCATACGTACTGCCCAATCGAGGGAGCAGAACTCGCCAGGTGTCTTCGGTGTCGGCCAGAACCACGGAGGCAAATTTGCCGAGGCTGTCACGCGGTGCACCCTTCGGGCTCGGGCGCTCCGGTTCGGATGGCGGGGTGATTTCCTGGACGCCGTTGAGCAAGTTGAGCAGCGTCAGGGGATTGGTTCCGGTCAGGAAGCTCACGGCGAGGACCAGGACGATGCCCCCTAATCCAAGGCCTACGCCGGACCTGGCCGCACCCATCCCTCGACGATCTTCAATGTTCCGGCTCTCGCGTTGACCTTCCCATCGCATGGCAGGACTCCTTGGTGAATATCAGGCTCGTAACGTCTCGTCGAGGACTATGAGGGCACGCTGATGGAACCACATTTGTCATACTTGAGCAAGCCTGGGGTGTCCCTAACGCGCAATACTCATAAGCCGTTCGGCGATTGTGGTGCTGGCAGTGGGCGTGAGTGCAGGGCCTCAGCCTGCGCCTCCGTGCTGGGCGGTAGCTGATTGTCTCACGTTGACGCACCGGATTGGTTGTCCAGATGAGCCTGCATAATCGGACTAGACAGGCCAACGGTCGCTTCGCTAGACTCATTCCATGACCACTGTGACCAACCCGATGCATCGACAAGCCCCAACTCGGGCGCGTTTTATTGTTCTGGCGTTGGCGGGGCTGCTTAGCCTCTCCGGCTGTCAGTCACCGGGAACGCCGCTCCCTCCGACCTTGAAGCCGAGCCTGGCGTGGCCGGAATGTCCCAAGATCGGCGGAACGTATGAGCTTCAGGGAGAGCCACTCCCCGGCACGATGAATTTTTACCGGAACCGGGACAACAAGCTCACCTTGAATGCCATGCTGGGCGTGGCGGTGCCTGCGGATCTCGCGCAGGAGGCCGTGCGCGTGGAATTGGTCCATGAGGACACCCTGGAACTGGTCAACCGGTTTGATGGCGCCATCACGGCCCATCAATTGGATCTACAGCCGGAGGATCGGGTCACCTGCGATCGCAATCAGATCCGAATTCACCGGACCCGCTCGGAAGGCGGGGTAGCCGAAGAGCCCCTCCGCAACATTTCCGACATCGCACAGGAATTGACTCTGGAAGGGGACGGAAGTCTGCTCGTCAAGACCCGCATCATGAATCAGAGTAAATCCGCCTTCTTCAGCACACCGGTTCCTCATGAGGAATACTCCGCGCGCTTCCGGCGACTTGATTAGTCGCGGTGCCGCGATAGGTCCCTCGTTACTGGTCATTCGTCACACGCACTCCTTCATCGTGTTGCGGTGCTGTCCGTCCACTTCTGTGATGAGGCGAAGGATTGCGGCGATACGGAGAGTCCCGTTCTGATGACGGTTCACCGCACTGCCCGCACGCTGGTGTTCAACAAGCCCTACGATGTGCTGCCTTGCTTTACCGATCCGGAGGGGCGTCAGACCCTGGGCGACTACATCGATGTGTCTGGCGTCTATGCGGCCGGTCGATTGGATCGGGATAGCGAAGGCCTGCTGCTGCTGACTTCGGACGGGGCGTTAGCCCATCGCATTACCGATCCCGAGCACCATCTTCCCAAAGTCTATCTTGTACAGGTTGAGCGTATCCCCGATGCGGCTGCCGTGGAGCGCCTGCAACAAGGGGTGGTGGTCGGCGGAAGACGCACGAAGCCTGCTCGGGTTCGTCTGTTGCTGGAAGCGCCTCAGATCCCGGAGCGGCCAGTGCCCATTCGATTCCGAAAGCATGTGCCCACCGCATGGTTGGAGCTCACTCTGCGCGAAGGCATGAATCGCCAGGTTCGACGGATGACGGCAGCGGTAGGCCATCCGACATTGCGACTGGTGCGGGTTGCGATCGGCCCGATTTTCTTGGGGGCGCTCCTGCCCGGTGAGTGGCGAGAACTTACGAAAGCAGAGACAGCTGAGATTTATGGTTATTCCTGAGAGAGGCGTACCTGATGGCAGGGCGTTAACCCGGATTATTCATGAATGCTCTCGCGAGGCGTCCGAGACAAGCCTCGCCGGGCGAGAGGATCGGACGCCGGAGCAGGTATTCATGAATAGTCCGGGTTAAGGAGGCAGCTCACATGAACACTTGTGATCGGATCATCGTCGGTCTGTGTGGCGTCCTGCTGGGGCTCTTAGTCCGTATGTCCCCAGCTCATGCCGACGACACGCTTGTGACAAAGCAAAGTCACTATACGGTTGCTGAGACGATCGATCGGATCGCACGGGCCGTCACCGACAAGGGAATGCTTCTCTTCGCTCGCATCAATCATGCGGACGAGGCGTGGAAGGTCGGGTTGGAAATGCCCCCTACGGAATTACTGCTCTTTGGTAATCCCAGAGGCGGCACGGCGCTCATGCTGGCGGCTCCCACGGTGGCCATCGATTTGCCGATGAAGGCCTTGGCATGGCAAGACCAGGTCGGCCGAGTATGGCTCACGTACAATGCTCCTGCGCTTTCGCCGGTGCGGCACGGATTAGCGGCAGAGTTGGCGGCCAGACTCGATCCGGTTGGGACCCTGCTGGAGCGGGCGGTGGAGTAGTGGCGGGATTGTTGAGCCGTGCGTTGGAAAAAGAGTTGAAGAGGATTAAGATGGGCCGCATTGTCGCTGAATCATGGAGTGATGCTGAAGTTCCAGAGCATGGATTGATCGGAAGGATCTCAGATGAGGGCGTGAGGAGGGTGGAAGCGTTGAATGCTGTGAGTCGAACGAGGGGAGTGACGATGAGGTCACAGACAATCGCCGTGGGCAGGGTGTCCTTGTTGCTGGTGCTGTGTGGGATCGGTCTTCTGCCGACCGTATCTGCGCTGGGTGCCAATCCGGAGTCCGTGCCATTGTCCGATATGCGACACATTAAAAAGTTCGTGGCGGTTGAAGTGCAAACCCAGGGAACGGCTGAGAAGCTTGGCATCAATGGAGCGGAGTTGACCGATGTGACGAGGGCGACGCTGCTCAATAAGGTGCCGGGGATTGCGCTCGAATCGTCCAGTGGTCCTTCTTCCGACGCTCCCGAGCGGCTCAACCAGCTTGGATTTTTTACTTGCGAGGTCTGGACGGTGGGCGAACAGTATATTGCCGCCTATCACGTAGACTGTAACGCGGGGTCGTACACTGCACAAAAAACGCCGGGGAGCCTGTGGAATCAAGCGATTCTCGGGTACGGGCCGAGGGACGAAGTCTCCGATGCCGTCCGAAAAGGGGTGCGTGCGATGGTAGAGCTCTTTGCAAACACCTTTGCTAATGCCCGTATGGACGCCGGCCGGTAGGGCCGGCGTGTGCGCAGGCCCAGTCTTACCCCATCGATGCGAACGATGGAGCGCATGGCGTCTCCCTGTGCGACCGTTCTCCTTCTCTCCGACGATCCTGCGTGTCCTGCACTCATTCGCACCTCTGGACCAGCCCCCAAACCCTAGGTTGAATCCTCTGAAGAATCTCTTTTTTCTTGTCTGCACTTGGATGCGACATAGAATAAGGGGGCCATGGCTGATGCATCGTCAGGCCGGCGAATCTCTCACCCCTATGGTTGGCTGCTACTCGGGCTGCTGCTTCTGTTCTTCTTCCGTGTGGCGGCACAGCTGATTCAAGCCTACTCGCCGGTTACCTCGCTGCCGCCATTCGAAACCTGGCAGGGCGGAGCGCTTCCGTATCCGCTGCTCGTTTCGCTCCAATTGATCATTCTTGTCGCTTGCGGTCGTGTCGTGTGGAGTTTTCTGTCCGGGACCGTGGTCCCTTCAGGGAAAAAGGGCCGGCTGCTCCTGGTGCTGGGGTGGGTCTACTTCGTCGTGATGGGGATTCGGCTGTTGATTGGGCTCACCGTCGCACCGAATCATTTTTGGTTCGGCGCCATTGTACCGACGTTATTTCATCTGGTGCTGGCTAGTTTCCTGCTCGTCAGTGGCTCCTTTCATACGGCAAGCGGATCCTGTTCGGTCGCACCAGTCTCGGAAGGTGCGGCGTGATCCTTCTGCTTCGATATGGGGCCTATCCCTCAATCTTGCTGGCCTGCGTAATCGGCAATCTTGTGCTGTTTCACATGGGCACGGGGGTGCTGCCGGCGACCTATCTGCCGGTCACGCTCGGGACGTTGCTGATCATGGCGCTGGAGGCGACGTTGCCCTATCGATCTGACTGGCGGCCGTCGCGGGTTGAGGTCGTTCAGGATTCGACCTTTCTGGCACTCGTGCATATCATCCTGCCGAAGGCCTTGGCGGCGGCGTCGGTGTTTGTAATCTTTGATGTTCTCCACGGACGGGGCTGGGGTATGTCTGTGTGGTGGCCGCATGACTGGCCGGTTCCGACGCAGACGATGTTGATGGTGCTGATCGTCGATGGCCTGCGCTATTGGCTGCATCGGCTCAGCCATGAGTGGGAGCCTCTCTGGCGCGTTCACGCGGTGCATCATGCGCCGCAGCGGCTCTATACGCTCAACGTGGGACGATTTCATCCCATCGACAAGGGCCTCCAATTTGTCTTTGATGCGCTGCCGTTCCTCGCGCTTGGCGTCCAGGAAGACGTGTTGGGCCTGTACTTCGTGTGGTACGCCGTGAACGGGTTCTTTCAGCATTCCAACGCGGATGTGCGGCTGGGATGGCTGAATTATGTGGTCAGTGGACCGGAACTGCATCGATGGCATCATTCCATGCAGAAAGAGGAGTCGAATCACAATTACGGCAATCATTTGATTGTCTGGGATGTTGTGTTCGGGTCCCGTTACCTGCCAGCTGACGGGTCGGTGGGTGCGCTAGGCTTGGTGAATCGGCAGTACCCTCGTGGTTTTCTAGATCAAATGGCTGCGCCATTTACCCCCGGCCTTGATAAGCAGACAGTGTGAGAGCCGGGATGTTGAGATTTCTCCATGATCCTGCCTTGTCGCTCTCACTGACCCTTACGAAGTATCGCGATTGGAATCCGTTTATTGCCCATACCCATTGCCCGGAGCTGGCTCAGCAGGCTGCGCTTCGGGATATTCTGGCGCGACAAGCCGGCACGGCCTTTGGGCGCAAGCATCGGTTCGGGTCCTTGCGCAGGTACGAGGAGTTTGCCAGCGAGGTGCCGGTGTGTACGTACGAAGACCTGCGGCCTGCCATTGAGGTGCAGGAAAAGAGCAGGGAGCCGCTTCTTACCTCCGGCCAGCCCATCCTCTTTGCGCAAACTAGCGGGACGACGGGAGTGCCGAAGAACATCCCGATCCTCCCGCAAACGGTCGAAGCGATACGCCGTTATCAGGGCCTGTGTGCCTATGCGCAATGGCAGGGAGTGCCGGCCATCTACCAAGGTCGCGTGCTGGTGATCAGCGGGCAAACCATCGAGGGCCACTTGCCTGACGGCACCCCGTTCGGATCGATGTCGGGCTTGATGTTCGATTGTTTGCCAGCCGCCATTCGGAGAAAAAGCATACTTCGGGGCGGCGAATCCGCAGCGTCGGATTACCGGCAGCGCTATTTCAATATCGCAGTCCGAGCGCTGGCGGATCCCGCTCTTTCAGTGCTGGCCACACCTAATCCGTCGACGATTCTGAAATTGCTAGAGGTGATTCGCGGGGAGTATGCGCTACTGCTGGAGGCGTTGTCCGGCGAGACGCGAGGGGGTTGTCTGCCGCCATTTGAGAAGCTTCCAATCAGTTCAACGAGATTGTCACAGCTTCGGGTGTTCATCGGGCAAGAGGAGGCCCTGGATTGTGCGACGCTCTGGCCGAACTTGCGGGCCGTGGTGACGTGGACTGGTGGAAATTGTGCGGTACTGATACCCAAACTAGGGTCGCTGTTGTCGCCACAGACCAGGATTATTGAAATGGGCTATCTCTCGAGCGAATGTTTGGGGACGGTGAATGTGGACGTGCTCAACAACCGATGTGTGCCGACCCTAGCGGATAATTTGTTTGAGTTTGTGGAGGTTGGAGACGAAGCATCAGATGTTGAACCGGTCCTGCTCCAGCAGCTGCAGGCGGGCCGGAAATACACCGTGATTGTGACAACCAGGAACGGTCTGTACCGGTATGCGATGAACGATATCATTGAAGTGACGGGGTACTTCAATCGGACGCCCACGATCCGCTTTGTCCAAAAAGGGAAGGGTGTGACCAATATCACGGGGGAAAAGCTCTATGAACATCAGGTCACCGAGGCCATGGGGCAGGTTCTGATCGCGCGTGGGCTGAGCTCGGAATTTTTTGTCATGTTGGCCGACGTCGAGAATTCTCGCTACACCCTGTGTCTAGAACATGCCTCGTCACTGGGTGATCTGGGAATCCTCGTGGAGGAGCGGCTCTCGTCGATGAATATCGAATTCAAGGCCAAGCGTGCAAGTGGGCGGCTGCAGCCGATTCACGTCCTCCAGTTGCGTCCTGGAACCGGGGATGTCTATCGGCAACATTGCGTCAGCAAGGGGCAGCGCGAGGCGCAGTTCAAGCTCATTCGCCTCCAATACGCCCATGATTCCACCTTCGATTTTGAGCGGCATGGGGAGGTGATGACGTGATGCGCATGCGTAGCTTGACCATGACATCCTTAGAGATCCCCTTCCGGCAGGTCTTTACGCATGCCTCGGCTACACGATCCAAGACCGAGGCGGTGCTGGTTCGCGCAGAGTCTGCTCGTGGCTTGGTGGGGATGGGAGAAGGTTGTCCGCGGCAGTACGTAACGGGCGAAACCGTGGCTAGTGCCCAGGAGTTTTTCCGCAGCCACCGGGCCGAATGGATGACATGTTCATCGATGGATGATCTGCAGACGTGGGGAACCGCGCATGCTGATCTGATCGACCGCAATCCGGCGGCCTGGTGCGCGGTTGAAACGGCCTGCCTGGATTTATTGGGAAAAGAGCTGGAACAGCCGATTGAAGTGGTGCTTGGCGGCACGCCGTTGTCCGGGCCATTTCGGTACTCGGCGGTACTAGGCGGGGAAAAGTTTTCCTCGTTCGAGAAACAGCTGCGACAGTATCTTGCCGCAGGGTTTATCGATTTCAAGCTCAAGGTCATGGGCGATCTGGATGCCGATCGTGAGCGTGTAGCGGCGCTCACGGCTGCGGGCACACCAGGCCTTCGCGTGCGGCTTGATGCCAACAATCGCTGGCACCGCGTGGATGAAGCCTGCGAGTATATTCAGAGCTTACAGGGCTCATTTACTGCTCTGGAAGAGCCGCTGCGGGTCGGCGATTACGAGGGGTGTCGGGCACTCTCCCGGCACTGTGGCGTGCCGATTATTCTGGACGAGAGTTTTGTGAAGGTGGGTCAATTTCCGTTGATTGAAGGCGAGCCTTCCTTGTGGATTCTAAATATTCGCGTCTCCAAGATGGGCGGTCTGCTAAGAGCATGCACGGTCGCCGCGCGTGCGAAGGCGGCAGGTATTCCGATCGTTGTTGGCGCGCAAGTAGGGGAGACTAGCATCCTCACCAGAGTAGCGCTGGTTGTGGCGGACCGGTACCGCGACATCCTGATCGCGCAGGAGGGGGCAGTGGGGACGCATTTGCTTGAATATGATCTGTGCGAGCCGCCGCTTGTGTTCGGCAGAGGCGGCTGTCTTGCGGATACCGTCTTTTACGGCCGCTCTGGTCTTGGATTGTCGTTTGCGCGGTAAGATTGCCGATGTCGGGAATTGGACGTGCGTATGAGTGTAGAACTACGTACTTAAACGACTGCTCGGTTAGAGGCTTTCCACGTCCGCAACAATCGTGTGTAGTCCGCTCGATCCGGCCGGCTGCGGTCGAATGAGTTCGGCGATCTGAGGTTGCCCTTTGCTATCGATCGCGCGAACGGCGACCTGGTACTTGCCCCGTTTCGAGGGGCGCCAAGTGTAGTTCCAAATGACCCATGAATAGGGCGACATCGGCGTTTCAATCTCGCAGGAATCCCACGTTCTCGTGGCATCCAGGCTGATTTCCACTCGGCTGATGGAGTGTGGGCCGCCAAAGGCAATTCCGCGGAATCGCTGCTCGGGGCCGCGTAGCGTCTGGTAGTGTCCGGGGGAGTCAATGCGTGAAAATGTCTTGATGGTGGCGTCATCGGTCCACCCTTTTCGTTGCCAATAACCTCGATAATCCCCGGCGTAGGCCTCGATTTCCACAATCCATTTCACATTCTTGATGCCGTAGAGTCCAGGTACCAATAGGCGCAGCGGAAAGCCGTGTTCCTTCGGTAACTTCTCGCCGTTCATGAGAAACGCGAGCATCACATCATCCTGCATGGCGCGCGTCAGCGGAATGCTATCGTCGTAGGCGTCCGCTCCGCGGAAGACAATGTCACGTGTGGTTTCTTCATCGATCTCCGCTTCCTGTAGGAGTTTCTTGAGGGAAATCCCCCTCCAGCGTGCGTTCCCGAGGCTATCGCCTCCGGGTAATGTATCGATGCACATGAGAGTAGAGATCTGCTCGAAGTTATTGCGGTTTAATAGCTCTCGCCAGCCAAGAGACAGGGGTTTCTTCACTTCTCCCTTCACCGAGAGGCGCCATTCGTCTTGTCGAAGCTCGCGAGAGACGTTAAAAGGGGAGTCTGAGTAATTCACCACGTAGAATTTTTTGTTTTCTGTGAAGTAATTTGTCTCACGCGGAGGCATGGCGAACATGCGACCGAATAAAGATCCGACCGCATCGCAGCCGCCGGTGAGACCAGCAACAGCCGCAATTCCAGTGAGCTTTAAGAGATTTCGTCGTTTCAGCGAGAGCCAATTTTCCATGGAAATACTCTGCGACAATAAAAAGATCTTTTCAAGGCTTGACTCCAGAAACCCAGATTGGTATAAGGATGCACGTTTGATCCAGCCTAGTGGCCGATGCGGTTGTAAGACCAGCGACGGATTCTCAGGAACCCCAGATCAAAAAAATAAATCCTGAACCTCTTGACAAGGTCAGGCGCGCATAGTAAAGTGCGCGGCTCGCGTGGGGAACGACAAAGCGTTCCGAAGCGTGAAACGGTTCTTTGACAACTGAATAGAGCGAGAAATGAGTAAGGTAAGGTGTATTGAAGAGGTGGCCCTCGGGTCCAATTCAAGTAGAACCTTTATGAGAGTTTGATCCTGGCTCAGAACGAACGCTGGCGGCGCGCCTAATACATGCAAGTCGAGCGAGAAGGTGTAGCAATACACTTGTAAAGCGGCGAACGGGTGAGGAATACATGGGTAATCTACCATCGAGTGGGGAATAACCAGCCGAAAGGTTGGCTAATACCGCGTACGCCTCCGGATCTTCGGGTTCGGAGGGAAAGCCACACTGTGAGTGCGGCGCTCTTTGATGAGCTCATGTCCTATCAGCTTGTTGGTAGGGTAACGGCCTACCAAGGCTTTGACGGGTAGCTGGTCTGAGAGGACGATCAGCCACACTGGCACTGCGACACGGGCCAGACTCCTACGGGAGGCAGCAGTAAGGAATATTGCGCAATGGGCGAAAGCCTGACGCAGCGACGCCGCGTGGGGGATGAAGGTCTTCGGATTGTAAACCCCTTTCGGGAGGGAAGATGGAGCGAGCAATCGTTCGGACGGTACCTCCAGAAGCAGCCACGGCCAACTTCGTGCCAGCAGCCGCGGTAATACGAAGGTGGCAAGCGTTGTTCGGATTCACTGGGCGTACAGGGTGTGTAGGCGGTTTGGTAAGCCTTCTGTTAAAGCTTCGGGCCCAACCCGGAAAGCGCAGAGGGTACTGCCAGGCTAGAGGGTGGGAGAGGAGCGCGGAATTCCCGGTGTAGCGGTGAAATGCGTAGAGATCGGGAGGAAGGCCGGTGGCGAAGGCGGCGCTCTGGAACATACCTGACGCTGAGACACGAAAGCGTGGGGAGCAAACAGGATTAGATACCCTGGTAGTCCACGCCCTAAACGATGTCAACTGGTTGTTGGGAATTCACTTTCTCAGTAACGAAGCTAACGCGTGAAGTTGACCGCCTGGGGAGTACGGCCGCAAGGTTGAAACTCAAAGGAATTGACGGGGGCCCGCACAAGCGGTGGAGCATGTGGTTTAATTCGACGCAACGCGAAGAACCTTACCCAGGTTGGACATGCACGTAGTAGAAAGGTGAAAGCCTGACGAGGTAGCAATACCAGCGTGCTCAGGTGCTGCATGGCTGTCGTCAGCTCGTGCCGTGAGGTGTTGGGTTAAGTCCCG
>OBID01000037.1_pt1 | contig 56927 bp, 47 predicted proteins | sample 1519781 | NCBI WGS metagenome assembly OBID01 (sample SAMEA3991478, study PRJEB22521) | metagenome | biome: anthropogenic terrestrial biome; feature: sewage plant; material: sludge | place: Sweden | collected 2012-09-26 | reverse complement strand
TTTTGAAAATGTATTAATGTTTGTGTGTCAAGTATTGATGCTATAAGGAGTATTGCGTCTGCACCGGCTGCACGTGACTGGTATATCTGATATTCATCAAATATAAAGTCCTTTCTGAGTATCGGAATTTTTATTTTTTTTCTTATCTCACTCAGATATTCGATGCTTCCATTAAAATAATATTCTTCTGTAAGGCATGAAACTGCATCTGCACCTGATTTTTCATAGTCAGTAGCTATTTCCACAGGTCTGAAATCACTGCATATTATTGATTTTGAAGGTGATGATTTTTTTACTTCTGCTATTATCGATATTCCACTGCCTGATAATGAATTTTTAAAACTTCTGGTATCTTCACATACTGAAAGTGCCATAGTTTTAATTTTATCCGGAGATATTTCTGATTTTTCACGCTGGAGTTGTATTTTCCTTTTTTTAATTATATCATCAAGAATCATCATGCTGCTCCCTTGTTTGAAAGTACTATAAGCTGATTAAGTTTTTCGAGTGCCTTACCTGAGTCAATGGCATTTTCAGCAAGTTTTATGCCTTCAGAGATTGATGGGGCTTTACCGCAGATGTACAGGGCGGCTGCAGAGTTAAGAAGTACGATATTCCTTTTTGGACCTCTGAGCTTTCCTGATAAAATATCAAGTGTTATTTGTGCGTTTTCACCAGGTGTGCCACCCTTGATATCTTTTCCTGATGCAAGTGGTATCCCGTAATCTTCAGGGGATATTTCATATTCGTTAATTTTGCTGTCGATTATTTCGCATACATTTGTAGATGCGCAGACAGAAATTTCATCAAGGCAATCATTTCCGTGTACAAGCATAGCATGTTTTATTCCGAGATTTATAAGGACTTCTGCCATTGGCCTTAAAAGCTCCTTTGAATACGTACCAAGAAGGATATATTCAGATTTTGCCGGATTGGCCAAAGGTCCTAAAATATTGAATATTGTTCTTATTCCTGTTTGTTTCCTTGTTGGAGCTACAAATTTCATGCTGCTGTGATAACTTTGAGCAAAAAGGAATGAGATGCCTATTGTATCAAGAAGTTTTTTTGATTCTTCCGGAACAGATGCTATTTTAACTCCCAGGCTTTCAAGTATGTCTGCTGCACCGCTTTTGCTTGATACACTTCTGTTTCCGTGCTTTGCAACTCTTGCTCCACATGCTGCAACTACAAATGCTGAGGTTGTGGATATATTGAATGTATCTGACATATCACCTCCTGTACCAACTATGTCAATTGAATCACGACAGCTGTGAATCTCTGTTGCCATTGCGCGCATTCCTTTTGCAAATCCGGTTATTTCCTCAATGGTTTCGCCTTTCATTTTCATTGCAGTAAGAAGTGATGAGATTTGTGCGTCAGTTGCTTCATTTTTCATTATACAGAGTACGGCATCATATGCTTCTTTAATTGTGAGACTCTGACTCTTATCAGCAATTTTTGAAATATATTTTTTTAGTTCTGTTTTTTCCTTTTCAATACCTGAATCATAATTTGCAGGAAGAGTAAATCCGTCTATCTGAATTAAAAAATTTGCAATAATTCTTTTTCCTGTCTGAGTAAGTATTGATTCAGGATGAAATTGAAGACCGTATGTTTTGTGCTCCTTATGTTCTACTGCCATGATCTGTTCGGAACTGTCATATGCTGTGATTTTCAAACACTGAGGAATGCTGCAACTTTGAGCAATCAGGGAATGGTATCGTGCAGCAGTTATTTGTTCAGGTAAATTGCTGAATAATGTGGATTTTGTATCGATAATTATTTCACTCGATTTTCCATGCATAAGTTCAGTTGCTTTTATTATTTTTCCGCCGAAGGCCTCAACTATTGCCTGATGTCCAAGACATACACCCAGCAATGGAATTTTACCGCTGAAATATTTTATAGCTTCTGTAGAAATTCCTGCATCGCAAGGGTATCCGGGACCAGGGGAGATTACTATTGCCTGAGGGTTCATGATTTCTATTTCAGAAATTGTAATCTGATCATTTCTGAATACTCTGATATCGCTGTACATTGTTCCTATAAGCTGACAGAGATTATAGGTAAATGAGTCGTAGTTATCTATAATAATTATCATATTTTTGTCCTTTCATTAATAGGGGAGTTTAGTTTATGATGCAGACAGACAGATATTTCTGATTTTCTGTGCCATTAGACTATATCCTTGTATAATCAAAATTCATGTCACAGACTGGCAGCTTCTTTTATGGCATTTATCATGGCTGAGGCTTTATTCTGGATTTCAGTGTATTCTTTTTCAGGATCTGAGTCTGCTACTATGCCTGCACCAGCCTGAATGTATGCTTTGTCGTTTTTAAAAAGTATAGTACGAATTGCTATACATGTGTCAATGTTTCCGTCAAATCCCAGATACCCGATTGTGCCGCCGTACAGGCATCGCTTGTTTTTTTCAAATTTATCTATAAGCTCCATCGCACGCACTTTAGGGGCACCTGAAAGTGTACCAGCAGGAAGAACCGCCATAAGGGCATCTACAGATGTTTTGTCATGTCTTAATTTCCCATGAACATCAGAAACTATATGCATGACTTTGGAATAGCGTTCAATATGCATAAAATCTGAAACTTCAACGCTTCCGTATTCTGAAACTTTTCCTATATCATTTCTTCCGAGGTCAACAAGCATTGTATGTTCAGAACATTCTTTATGATCAGAAATCAGTTTCTCTGCATTTTTTTTGTCTTCATCATCATTTTCTCCTCTTGGCATTGTTCCTGCTATAGGTTTCGTAGTAACGACTGAATCTGTAACATTTACAAGCATTTCAGGAGATGCACCTGCTATGCAGTAATCCGGATTTTTAAAATAATAGAGATATGGTGAAGGGTTAGCTGAACGCAGCATTCTGTAGACGCAGAAGCTGTCAGGCGGATTTGATATTTCAAATCGCTGCGATAACACTATCTGGAATATATCGCCGTTTATAATATGCTCCTTTGCCTGCATTACACTTCTGCAGAATTCAGTTTTATCCATAGTTGATGAAACTTCTGACTGTTGCGTTTTCTCATTATGTTTTGATATTTCTGTGCAGGATGAAATTTTTTCACAGATGTCATTTACCCGCTTATCAATAATTTTCAGCTGCTGTTCAACTGTAACAGGTGAGTCTGATCTGACATTTTCAATGATAACTATTTTGCTGCAGAGATGATCGAATGCTATTATTTCATCATAAAGAAAAAGATTACAGTCTGCAAGACCAATATCATCATCAGGGGTGTAAACCAGTTTTTTTTCAATATATCTTACTGTGTCATACCCGAAATATCCGACAAGTCCTCCCATAAGCGCTGGTGCGTCTGCTATTTTGGGCATTTTGTTTTTCTCAATAAATTCTGATATAAATTGTATCGGATCATCAACTGTTTTTGTCTCGGATGAATTTCCGTATATTATTTTTGCAGTATGGTTTTTGATTACTATTTCAAGTTTCGGGTCAATACCTATGAATGAATATCTCCCCCATTTCTGATTGTTGTCAACACTTTCGAGAATGAAAGTGTTTTTGTGTCCCTGACTCAGCTGATTATAAATTCTGACGGGTGTTTGCGTATCAGAAAATATTTCTCTAAATACAGGAACCATTTGGTATTTTTTAAAATTTTCTTTGATTTCCTCGACAGACAGATTCATCATAATTATTACCTCCCGATAAAGACTTAGATTTGTTTTATAAAAATTTTTTCAGGCAACAAAAAAATGCCTACCATCCCTCGGTAAAGGGACGATAGACATCGTGGTGCCACCCAAATTTGAAGCTAAACAGCTTCCTTTATCAGATACGCAGTATATAAATACATCAATATCCTACTTCTGTAACGTGAAGTTCACGGCACCGGATACTTTTAAAAATTTCACCGGGCTTCTCGCAAATCCATTCGCATGACAGCGTATCTGCCTGACTCACACCAGTGTCAGACTCTCTGAAAGATCGTTTTGCATACTACTTACTTTTGTTCATAGAATTTAGAAATATTAAATTTAGATCTGATAACTTATGCTATTATTATATGATGTTAATATTTATTTGTCAATACTTTTCAAAAAAAAATTTAACGAAGAAATTTCTCATCTTCTGTTTTAAAAGCAAATGCAACAAGAAAAATTCTCCTGGTTGCATTTGCTTTGACAATTCCCCTTGAAATATTTGTTTTAATATTTTTCAATAAGGTATTGTATCTGAAAGCATAAAATGATATAATTATAAAAGCTTATGGTTAATAATACAACTAAATTTTAAAATAAATAGGAGGAATACGTTTGTCGGAGAAAAAAAATATAACGATATGGGCCAAAAGAACACTTTCCCTGCTTAGTATAGCCTATGGTGGTTTACTGTTCTTTCTGACTTACACATCATTATACTATGAAGTTAAAATAACTAATATGACGTCATTCGTGATTATGGAGGTTTTCCTTACACTTTTATTCGGTGCTGTAATGCTTTACACCAGAAAACAGCTGATCACCTCAGTGGTCGGATTGTTGGGGCTTTTATTGTACCTGCCGGTGTTGATACTTTATTACAGTAAGGAAAATCTTATTTTCCTGATACCACTTGGAATAGTTACAATTTTAATTTTCTTTTTCAGTGGAGCAGGAGAAGGACTAAAAACAATAATTGGTACAATGTATCTGTTGCTTTACATAATATGTATATTGGCATATTACTTGTACGTATCAATTTTCTCGGGACATACCATTGATGTCATAAAAGCTCAATCTGTTTCAAATACACAGGCATATCGATGCTATGTCCTTGATATAACAGATACATCAAAGGGGACTACAAAGGTTATTGTTGAGCCTAATAATTATGATATTGTATATAGCAACATAACATTTGTTGAAAAAGCATACGAGAGAATAGTGTACAATGTCAGACAAAACAATCTTGATACTCAAATTGAATGGACTCAGAATGAACAAGGTGAGGATATACTTCTGGTTAATAATGAAATAAGATTTAAATCTTCAGATGCTTTAAAAAAGGAACCGGCATATAATTTCTTTGATAAGAATGATAAGAAAAAAAGAAAGTTAAAGTTCCTGAAATAAAAAAATAAAGACGGATACGAGTAAAAAAATCGTATCCGTCTTCTGATTTAAGGAATAAAAAGAAAAAGTCTGTTAACTAGAAATATCCCTCGAAAGGGATACTTCTAGTTATGATATAGGGATTATTGGGGATTTATATTCTACGTTGGGGTAAACGTAAAATACCATGAATAAAACAACCCAATTTAATAGGGTTCCTTGAACTCCTTATTGAGTATGTCTATATTATAAAGCCCAAATGTGAAGATTGTGTGAAAATTTATTAAAAAAAGCTTGAAAAACGCAAATATGTTAAACACCTATAAATTGAGCTGAAAATCAAAACTCATTTTGGACATATTGTCTCATTATCTCTCTTTATTTTAAACCAGAATGAAGTTCCGATACCCACAGTACTCTGAACTCCGAACGGAAAGTTGTGTTTTTTAAGAATAGCTTTTACAATTGAGAGTCCAAGTCCTGTTCCGATAACTTCACGTCTTGTTTTTTCGCATCTGTAGTATTTGTCAAAAATCTGATGAATGTTATCTTCAGAAATACCTTTTCCTGTATCTGAAATAGTTATTTTTACAAAGTCGTCTTCAATTGTCTGGGTTACATATACCTGCTTGTCATCACCCGTATAATTAATTGCATTGTTTATCAGATTATAAATTACCTGTTCGATTTTTACAATATCGCATTTTACTATTACCGGTGTGTCGTCTTTAAAATTTATTGTGTATCCCATAACATTGGAAATGCCCTTATATCTTGTTATTATATCATGAAGCTTTGAATTAATATCAAAACTTGTGTAGTTTAGTGGTTGTCCACCTTTTTCAAGTTTGGACAGATCAAGCATGTCATTTACAAGCAATGCAAGTCTGTCAGTCTCATCAATGATTATTCTTAGATGTTCCTCACGTTTTTCTTTTTTGGGGCCTGACAGATCACGTATCATTTCTGCATATGCTTTTATCATTGTTAGAGGAGTACGCAGATCATGAGACACATTGGCAATCAGATCACGCTGCAGCTCATCAACTTTTGAAATTTCAGAAGATGCATAATTAAGTGTTTTTGCGAGCTGCTGCGTTTCATTGAATCTTCCTCCGTCAAATTCAACGTTATATTCACCTTTACCAAGCCTGTCAGCAGATTTGGTGATCTTGAGAATAGGTCTTATAATACTCTTTGAGATGAAAAATGACAGAACAAGAGCAATAATTATAAGAATAGTAGTTATCCAGTACGTGTTCTGTTTTAAAATAACAATTGTCGAATTTACAGGTGTTATTATCGAGTTTATCATAAGATAAGAATCTGTTTTTCCGTTCTTGTCTTTTAAAACAGTACAGATGACTAAAGCTTCACTGTTTGCTGTTGGTCCCTGTTCACTAGTAATAAAATATCCGTTTTTAAGGATTGAGTTTCTTGCAAGTAAATCAAGCTGTTCTCTTAAATGAAATGAGTTATTGATTACTGACTGGTCATTACAGTGTTTTATATATGAAATAGTTGAATCAGTAATAATATAAGTAAAGTCATTTTCAATTGCTGTTGAATCAAACTGATCCATCAGTGAATTAAAACTTTTTTCATCAGCAGTATTTGTCTGGGAATACGAGTGTGTCATGCTATGAGCAGTTTCTTCAATTGTATTTGTCCTGAGCTTTTCATAAAAATTTTGCAGAAAGGCTATCTGGAAAATCCATAGGAGTACAGTAACACACAATACAAAAAAAATAAAATTAAGCCATATATGAAATCTGATGCTTTTAGTTAGCTTCAAATTTATACCCCATTCCACGCAGTGTTACTATAAATTTTCTATATTCACCAAGACTGTTGCGGAGCATTTTTATATGTGTGTCAACTGTTCTGTCATCACCGAAAAAGTCATATCCCCATACACTTTCAAGTAGCTTGTCACGTGACATGGCAAGATTGTTGTTTTTTACAAGAAAGAAAAGGAGATCATATTCTTTGGGAGTCATAGAAGCTTTTACTCCGTTTACATACACATCACGGCCGGCCATATCAATTTCAAGACCTTCATATTTATATCTGTCTGAGGAAGTTTGACCTTCTGTAGTGCTGCATCGTTTTAAAGCAACTTTTATTCGTGCCATAAGTTCTTTTGGAGAAAACGGCTTTACTACATAATCATCTATGCCAATTTCAAAACCAAATAACTTATCATATTCTTCGCCTCTTGCAGAAAGCATGATTACAGGAATATTTTTGATTTTTTTAATTTCCTTGCATGCTGAATATCCATCAAGCTTAGGCATCATTACATCCATAATAATAACATCAAAATCCGAATTCTTAACCATTTCTATTGCCTGCATGCCATTTTCAGCCTCTTGTACTTCATATCCTTCAAATTCCGCATATTCTTTGACAACAAGTCGTATATTTGTTTCATCATCGACAACCAATATTCTGTTCATATGATTACCCCTTTATTGTTTATTGATATAAGCAGTACAAAGTACTGCTTTAATAATAAATATTGTACAATAGAATTGTGAATATTTTGTGAAATCAGGAGAAAAATCAGACATATAAAGAGTGAATAATTAGATAAAATATTATTATACTAAAATAATTTTTGTTTTCGGCAATTATCGTTGACAATCTGGGACTATTTTTGCTATAATTAAAATAAAAAAAGTATAAAAAATTTCTAAATGTATAATATTTATAAATCTGGGAGTATAAATTGAAAATAAATATCAATTTTCTTATAATGGGAATAATCTACGTTTTATTTGCATCCGTTATGATTATAATAGCTGTAATGTGCCAGAAGCTTTCACCATATATATTTGCACTTTTTGCACTGTTTATACTATTGTTTTTTATAATTAACGGAATTAGCCAGAAAAAATACGACAAACAGGCAGCAGAAATAAATAAATCAAGAATAATTAAACTGATGAACATTGTAAATGCATATGTTGTAATATGGACTGAAGATAAAGAAAGTGTAATTGTCAATGATAAACTTAAAGGCGTTATCGGAGATACGATAGCAGGTCTTAATAACAAGGAACTGATTGATATAATATTTCCTCAGGGATTTATATCACAGACCATTGCTGAAATGATGCTGTCAAGTGCCGTTAAGGAACTTTCAATGAAGATCAATGACAAAATCATTTATATAGCGTGGAGCAGTTCTGTGCTGCTGATGGGGAATGATGGCCAATACATAATTTCCATCGGATTTGATGTTACTGAAAATAAAATAATCAGGCAGCAGCTTAACATTACAAACAATTCACTTGCGTCATCTGAAAGAAGGCATTCACTTGCCATGGATCTTTCCGAAATAGGAATTATTCTTAATGAACATTGTTATGAATCATTCCATGTTTCTGAAGAACTAAAAAAAATGTTAGGGCTTGCAGAGGACAAAATTAAAATTGATGATTTTGTCAAGCTCATTCACAATGATGAACGTATTTTATTTGAAACATACCTTAAAACAGCTACAGACAAGAATATTAATGATTCACATACACATAGTATGGATATACGTATACTTTCAGTTGACGGTCAGTACAGATGGTATTCATTCCGCTATAAAAATATTCATACGGGTACTTACGGAATGCCGGTAATAGGCGGTGCAATAATAGATATCTCAAAAGAAAAAGATAAGGATATACTTATTGAACGCATGGCATATATCGATGAAATAACCGGTTTATTCAACAGAAATAAGCTTATGATAAATGGGCAGGAGATATATGAATGCTGTAAAATATTAAAAATGTCATATCTGGTTATAGTATTTGATATAGACAGATTTCATATAATAAATGATACATGCGGTTATAACAACGGTAATCAGACATTAAAGGATTTTGCTCAAATATTAAATAAGAAAAAAATGAAAAACGGATTTGCAGCAAGAATAGGCGGAGATAATTTTGTTCTTATCATTCAGGATTACGGCAATTCAAAATTTCCTGAAATGCTTGTAAAGGAAATACAGAGTGAGTTTTCACATATGGAAAATGAGCATATGTTTAAGCAGTCTCTTTCATGTTCTGCAGGATATTCAAAAATGCCTGATGACGGTCCTGACTTTGCCACAGTTTTTGAACGTGCCGAATTTGCATTGTCAACCGGTGAAAAGAGAAGAGTAGTCATAGGTTATGATTCTACTGTTCATGATGCAATAATAAAAGGTACTGCATTAGAAAAATCATTGGCTGACGCAATCGAAGCAGGTGAAATGGAGCTTTATTATCAGCCTAAAATTTCACTTACAACAAAAAAAATAATAGGTGTAGAGGCACTTATCAGATGGGTAAAACCTGACGGTGAAGTAATTCCTCCTAGTAAATTTGTTCCTGTTGCGGAAAATTCACACCTTATCACAAAAATTGGTGAGTATGTAATGCAGGAGGCATGTAAGCAGAACAAAATATGGCAGGATATGGGCTTGCCTAATATAGTAATGTCAATAAATCTTACATCAGAAGATTTTTATCAGAAAAATGTTAAACAATATATTTCAGAGATATTATCACAGACAAAGCTTTCTCCTGAGTGGCTTGAAATAGAAATCACTGAATCTCTTGCAATGAAGGATATTGATTTTGCAGTTCAGCAGATGCAGGAATTGCGTGATATGGGATTAAAGCTTGCAATGGACGATTTTGGAACAGGTTACTCTTCATTAAGTTACATTCAGAAAATGCCGATAAGTCTTCTTAAGCTTGACCGTTCATTTATTATTTTGCTTGAAGATGATCTTGTTGCACAGGAAATAGTTTCTGCTGTAATAAAAATTGCAAAATCGAAGAAAATAGAAACTATAGCTGAAGGAACTGAGACTATCGGACAAATTGAAATACTTGAAAAATTAGGCTGTGATTATGCACAGGGATTTTTATTCGGAAAGCCGATGAGAGCAAGTGAACTTACAGGATACCTTAGCAAAAGCATGGAACAGGGATACGTTTAATATTAAGCCTATTGGGTTACAAAAAAAATTTGCCTGTAAAACGGTATAAGAATGGGGATGCAATTATGAAAAAAAGAATAGGAATACTGACAAGCGGCGGAGATTGTCCCGGACTCAATGCTACTATCAGGGGAGTAGCTAAAGCATGTTTTGAAATGCTTGGGGAAGAAAATGTTCAGATGGTAGGAATCTCTGACGGATATTACGGCCTTATAAATAACATTGCCACAGATATGGAACCGTGTGATTTTTCAGGTATTTTAACGCAGGGCGGAACAATACTCGGAACTAAAAGACAACCTTTTAAAATGATGAAAGTCATTGGTGAAGACAATGTTGATAAAGTAAAAAACATGAAAGAAACCTATAAAAAACAGAAGCTTGACTGCCTTCTGACTCTTGGAGGCAACGGTACTCATAAAACATCAAAGCTGCTTGCTGATGAGGGACTCAATATAATAGGACTGCCTAAAACAATAGACAATGATATATATGGAACAGATGTAACATTTGGTTTTCATACAGCTGTAGATATAGCGACAGATGCTATAGACCGTCTGCACACAACTGCTGCAAGCCATTCAAGAATACTGATATGCGAAATAATGGGCAACAAAGCCGGATGGCTTACAATAAATGCAGGTATAGCAGGAGGTGCTGATGTAATACTTATCCCTGAGATACCGTATAAAATTGATAATGTAACAGAAGCAGTCATAAAACGTGCGGAAACAGGAAAGGGATTTTCAATCATTGCGGTTGCAGAAGGTGCACTTGACGTTGATGAAGCGGGAATGAAAAAAAAGGAAAGAATAAAAAAACGTCAGGATGCCGGTGAAATAACCGCAACAAACAGAATTGCAGCTCAGATACAGTCTGCAACAGGAACGGACACAAGAGTATGTGTTCCCGGACATATGCTCAGAGGAGGCACTCCGTCAGCATATGACAGAATACTTGCAACGAAATTCGGAGTATATGCTGCTCAGCTTATTAAAGAGGAAGATTACGGCAAGACAGTGGCAATGGTAAATTCAAAGGTTACAGCAAATAAACTTGAAGATATTGCAGGACTTACCAAGTTTGTTGATCCTAAAGGCCAGATGGTGACAACGGCAAAAAATCTCGGCATATCATTTGGAGATTAAAAATAATACAAATTAACCGGATTTCAAATAAGGGATTTCCCGTTTTTAACTTGGCAGTGTTCATTTCACATGATAGTATGTCCCCAGCCACTTCGGATGAGGGGACATAATTTACTTAGGATAAAAATAATAATTTGATAGGAGCAATGATAAAATGCGTTATGATGCAATAGGCACAAGAGAAAATATTAAAATTGTTGATACAAGTAAAAATGATAACATTCAGATTGATATACTTGAGTATCAGAAGCTTGTTGGTGCAACAAATTCTTCTCAGGCAACACGCCTTGAATATCTCCAGCGTCAGCATGTATGTCCGCGACAGGCAGTAATCTATATTACAAACAGCAGTGTTAAGGTGGAACCGGGTGCGATGAGCTATTTTCAGGGAGATCTCGAAATGGTTTCAGGTGTTACGCCGGGGAACTTTCTCGGACGTGCAATATCAGGAAAGCTGACGGGAGAGGGAACAGCACAGCCTGAATACAGAGGTTCTGGTATGCTTGTCCTTGAACCTACATATGAACATAATATAGTTCTGGAATTACAGAAAGGCGAAGAAATAATAGTAGACAAGGGGATGTTCCAGTGTGCTCAGGGAAGTGTAACTGTAAAGCCGTTTATGCAAAAAAATATTTCATCGGCAGTACTGGGCGGTGAGGGAATTTTTCAGATGTCAATATCAGGCCCGGGAATGGTAATCCTTGAATCAAAGGTTCCTATGTGTGAGGTGGATATTATAGAAATGGACAATGATGTTCTTAAAGTGGACGGTAATTTTGCAATACTCAGAACAGCCGGAATAAATTTTACAGTAGAGCGTTCAGCAAAGACGCTTATTGGTTCAGCAGCAAGCGGAGAGGGACTTGTTAATGTTTATAGGGGAACAGGTCAGGTATGGCTTGCACCTACTATAAAGATTTACAGTATGGTATAGTTTGAACAGGATAATATACATTATAAAAAATCCGGATATACAGGTGATACCTTGTATATCCGGATTTTTTATTCTGAGTAAATGCTGATTTTGGTGATGATTTTTATATTTTTATTCGTTCTATTACCTTAACAGGACATTTTTCCACACATTTTCCGCAATCTTTACATTTGGTATAATCAATTGAAGCATGAAAATCTGTTACAGTTATTGCACCTTCCGGACAGATTTTTTCACACATTTTACAGCCAATGCATCCATTTTTACAGTTTTGCTTTGTTACTTTACCATTATCCTTTGATGAGCATCTAACAATAGTGGAGTTTGATTTAGGCTTTATGGAAATAAGTTTGTTAGGGCAGACTTCTGTACATTTTCCGCAGCTGAAACATTTGTCAGGATCAATATGCGCTATCTGATCTATTATTGATATTGCATTGAATTCACATGATTCCACACAGTCTCCGAAGCCGAGGCATCCGAATGAACATGTGCTGTTTCCGGAGTAGAAGCGTTTAACTGATGAACATGTTTTTATACCTGTAAAATTATATTTTATACCTGTTGCCCTGCAGTCACCGCTGCAGTGGATAACCGCGGTTTCCGGAACTATTTCCTGGTCTGTGACTGAAGCACCTGTTATTTTTACGATCTTACCCATGACATTCTGACCACCTGGTTTACAAAGATTTGCCGGAGCATTTTTTGTTATTATGGCATTTGCATAATCTCCGCATCCTGCAAATCCGCAGGCACCGCAATTTGCCTGCGGAAGAACTTCACTGATTTTTTCTATACGTTCATCAACTTTTACCTCAAATATTTTTGAAGCTGCTGTAAGAAGTACTCCTGACAGCAGACCCATTGAAGCAAATGCTACTACAGGCAGAATATAAGCATCAAACATAAACTGATCAACTCCCTTCATTAAATATCATTTTCCAAGACCTGAAAATCCAAGAAAGCTTAATGAAAGTATTGCAGCTGCAATAAGCGTGCTTGGAATTCCTTTGAATGTTTGTGGTACGTCGGCTTCGTCAACTCTTGAACGTACTCCTGAAAATATCAGAAGAACCATCATAAATCCAAGACCTGAAAAAAGAGCATTTACTATTGATTTTAAAAATGTGTAATCGTTGTCTATATTTAAAATGGTAACACCAAGTACTGCACAGTTTGTTGTAATAAGAGGAAGATACACACCAAGAGAATTATAAAGCGGAGGCATTACCTTTTTAAGTACAATCTCAACAATCTGGACAAAAAGAGCAATTATCAGGATAAATGCAATTGTTTTAAGATACGATATTTCAAGAGGAATAAGTATAAAATGATATATAGGGTATGTTACCATTACTGCACATACCATAACGAATGTTACGGCGATTCCCATTCCTATACTGGAGGATGCTTTTTTTGAAACACCTAAAAAAGGACATATTCCCATGAATTTTGAAAGTACAAAATTATCAGTCAGAAGAGCAGCAAGTATAATTCCAAAATATTCTTTCATTTGTCGCAGCCTCCTTTGTTCTGACAGGCAGAAGCATTAGCACACGCACTACATCCGATTTTTTCAGGAGGTTTTTTGTCAGCTAGTTTGTTCACAAGAGCTATTATGCATCCGAGTACAAAGAATCCACCAGCAGGAAGTATAAACAGAGTCATACTTTGAACATAAGGAATTTTTATTCCGAACCATGTACCACCACCTATGATTTCACGTATTGATGCCATAAGTGTAAGTGAAAGTGTAAATCCTAAACCCATTCCGAGACCATCAAGAACAGATGGAATAAGTTTATTTTTACAGGCAAACATTTCAGCACGTCCAAGAATAATGCAGTTTACAGTTATAAGTGAGAGAAATGTTCCGAGGCTTGAATACAATTCCGGAAGATATCCTTTCATGATCATTTCTATAAATGTTACAAATCCAGCGATAATTACTATGTAGCATGGAAGCTTTACAGACTTCGGAATAACGTTTTTAAGAAGTGAAATTGCTATGTTTGAACATACAAGTACGAATGTAGTTGCAAGTCCCATTCCTATACCGTTAATAGCTGTAGTTGTTATTGCAAGAGTAGGACACATTCCGAGAAGTCCTACAAGAGTAGGATTTTCTTTTATGAGTCCCTTGGTCAGTTCCTTGAAATTACTCATTGATTATCTCCTCCTTATGATTCTTGTATGCAGAAAGAGCAGTTTCAACAGCTTTTTTCATTCCTTTTGAGGAGAATGTTGCACCTGTTATTGCTGAAAATTCATACTCATCTGAGTTTACACCGATGAACTGTTTTATAAAACTTTCATCATCCTTTATTTTACTTCCAAGTCCAGGAGTTTCTTTCAGTTCAATAAAGCTTATTCCATCAATACCATCATCTGAAACACCGATCAGAACATGAATTCCTTCTTTGGAGTATCCGTCTGCAATTATTTCAAATGCAACTTTGTTATTATCACTTTTAATCACAGATGTTATCCCGTCATATGTAAGAACAGTTCCGTCAGAATTTTTTATTATTTCATACTGTCCGTCACCGTATATCTCATTAATCCCTTTTTTTAGAGAATTTGTAATTACTCCTGTCGTATCAACATATGTAGCATTGTATGTTATAATCAGAAGAGCTGAGATTATTGTGCAGATAATAGTGAGCACAAACGGAGGTTTTATTTTACTGAACATCTGTTTTTACCTCCTTTGATTTTTTTCTGGTACCTAAAGGTTTTGTCCTTGTAATCATATCTATGTAAGGAGTGAGTATGTTCATTAAAAGTATTGAAAATGACACACCTTCAGGATAATTTGCGTAATTTCTTATAATAAATGTTGTCACTCCGCAGCCAATGCCGAAAATAATTTTTCCCTTTACATTTATAGGTGTTGTAACATAATCTGTTGCCATGAAAAATGCTCCGAGGAATAATCCTCCCGACAGAATCTGATAAGGGACATCACCGCCGGATATCCATGTAAGGAGTGCAAAAGTGCCTATATATGCAACAGGAGTAGAAGGGGATATTACTCTTGTAAATATAAGAATAAGTCCTCCAATAAGTAATGCAAGGGCTGATGTTTCACCAAGACACCCTCCGGTATTTCCGATAAACAGATCATTCAGGGATGCCGCACCTGAAACAAGAGGTGTAGCCCCTGTAAAAACAGTATTTGAATTTACAATTACACTTGTTTCTGAAAATGCAGATGATGCCCAGTATTTTGGTATTGCCCATGTTGTCATTGGTCCTGTAAACGAAAGCATGAGTACGATTCGTGCAACGATTGCAGGATTTGCAAAATTCTGACCCAATCCTCCGAACAGCTGTTTTACTATTACTATTGCAATAAAGCTTCCTGTAATGGCCATCCAGAATGGAAGCGTTACCGGAAGATTAAGAGCAAGTAATATTCCTGTGAGTGCTGCACTCAGATCTCCGATTGTCTGCGGCCTGTTCATAACTTTTCTGGATAAATATTCAAATAGTACACATGATGCACAGCATACAGCAATTAGTACAATTGCACGTACTCCGAAGAATGTACCGCTTGCTGCAACAGCAGGTATCAGTGAAATTATTACTGTCAGCATTATTTTGGATGTGGATATATCAGAATGCTGATGTGGTGATGATGATATGATTAATTTATTCAAAATAAAAGCCTCCTTTACATATATTATTTACGTGGAATAAGTGATTTTGCAAGTTGATTGGTTTCAGCAAGTCTTCTGTTTGAAGGGCATACATATGTACATGATCCGCAGTTCATACAGAGGTTTACTTTAAGAGATTCCAGTGCTTTTATATCCCGTCGGTTATATGCTTTATCAATTTCTGTCGGCATAAGTTTCATAGGACATGCACGTATACATCCTCCACATCTGATACAGGGGTTTTTTACTGTTTCCTTATAATCTGACAGAGCAAGAATTGAATTGCTTGTTTTTATAATAGGGGTATCAACTGAAAAAAGACATGTTCCCATCATAGGTCCGCCTGATATAAGCTTCTGAATGTTATCTGTATCAGCCTCGGCAAATTTCAGGAGATCAGTTATCATTGTACCTATAGGTGCAATTACGTTCTGAGGCTTTTTTACGGCATTTCCTTCAATAGTGATCCTTCGTTTTATAAGAGGCATTCCGGTTTGTGTATACTTATATATAAAAGCACTTGTAGAAACATTTATAACTATTATATGTTTGTCTGAAGGAAGTTCATTTTCCATTATAACACGTCCGGTTGTGGAATATATTATTACCTTTTCTGCTCCCTGCGGATAGTTGGAAGGCAGAGGAAAGACCTTTATGTCAGGTTCATTTTCGGTAAGCTTTCTGAATTCTGCAATTGCTGCAGGTTTGTTATTTTCTATAGCCAGTATTGCTGAAGAAATTGACATATATTTCATAATAAGGCGTATGCCGCCGATAACATTTTCAGGACGTTCAAGCATCTGACGATAATCAGAGGTTATATATGGTTCACACTCAGCGGCATTAATAATAAGTGTATCTATTTCATTTTTAGGATTAAGTTTAATATGAGTTGGGAATCCTGCACCTCCAAGACCACATGCACCGCTTTCGCGCACAGCTCTGATAAAGCTTTCTTTATCAGTAATAACCGGTGGTTTCAGTTCTGCTTCCGTCTGTTGCCCGTCTGTGTCAATTTCCACTGCTTTACACACAAGTCCGCTGACCAGCTGATAGCTGCATATGTTACGTACTTTTCCGGATACACTTGAATGTACCGGCGTTGAAAAAAAGGCGTCACTGTCACCTATTTTTTGCCCCACAAGGACAGTATCACCTTCTTTTACGATAGGGGTACATGGTGCTCCCATACTCATCGACATAGGAATTTTTACATATGAAGGAACCGGAAATTGAACTGCTGCAGATTCAGCGGTATTTTTATAATGGTTAAGTTTTATGCTGTTTAGTTTTCTCATATTAATTCTCCTTTCAGAAAAATATCTTAATTTATTTTTTGAAAATCAAGTGATTCACTTTTGAAAATATTTCCGTATGTATCTAATGCAATAATTTTATAATTGTCAGCAGATAAATGTTTTTCAATATTTTCTTTCCCATCAATAAATATGGATGTTGAAAGAAAATCTGTCTGGAGTCCGTTGTCAGAAAATACTGTTACGGATGAGAGTCCGCTGTTAGCGGGAAAGCCTGTTTTAAGATCAATAATATGATGATATTTTATATTGTTTATTTCTGTATAGCGTTCATAGTCACCTGATGTAGATACAAAACATGATTTTGTACGGACAGTGCCTATTATTGAATCCGATGAGGATTTTACAGCAACATTAAATGTATGGTTTTTATCATTGCTGTAAAGCAAGGTTGATGACCCCATTGATACTATTGAATAGTCCATATTTTTTTCCTGATAAATCGGGAGAAGTTCATCAAGTATGTATCCCTTTGCAACAGAACCAAGATCAATAGAAATACCGTTTTTCAATGTTATATTATTTGCTGATACAGAAATATTTTTATAGCTTATATTTTGAAGTGCTTCTGAAATATCATTATCATCGGGAAGTATTTTGCTTTCTGAAGTATTGTGCCATAAAATATTTAAATTCCCTGATGAAATGTCTGTCTTATTTCCGTATACTTCATTAAGAGCTTTTGTCTTATTGATTATATCTGTCAGTTCATCGCTGCATAAAAGTTCTTTTTGCAAATTAAGCTTATGTATTTGAGAATTTTCAGAGTATATATCATATAAATCATTATATTTTGATATTTTGTCTTTTGTCTGCTTTATACAGTCATCACTCATTCTCATAGAAACAATAGTGTCAAGAGAAAAAAATGTACTTGTATAATCAGAATTATTGTGATAAAATAGATAAAGCAGTGCACAGATGATCAATATCAGAACAGGCACTGCGATGAATTTTTTTTTTATTATTTTCGACCCCTATTCAATAAAAAATATTATTAATATATTATATAACAAAAATGTACATTTGTAAAGAACAATTAAAAATATAACATGTTTATTGTACATATAAAGCATTTTGTTAATAATGAGATAGTAAATACTTAAAAATTTATATTGGAGGCATTTCTTTGAAGGGTTACAGAATTTATCTTATCAGACATGGAAAGACGGCTGCAAATGAAAAAGGAATATATATCGGAAGTACAGATTATCCGCTTTCTGAAAACGGGAAGACCGAGCTTGTAAACAAACTGGACGAATTTGAATATCCAAGAGTTGAAAGAATATACAGCAGTCCGATGAAAAGATGTCTTCAGACAGCTAACATACTTTTTGATGGCAGTGAGACAATTGCGGTAAACGATCTGCGCGAACTTGATTTCGGAGAATTTGAAGGAAAAAGCGTTGAAGAGCTGATAAACAGAGATGACTACAAGGCATGGCTTAAGGGCGGAATAGAAAATTCACCCCCGGGCGGTGAAAGTCTTGTCGATATGGTAGCACGCATTTATAAAGCTCTTGACAAAATAATTCTTAATATGATGAATGATGATCTGACAACATCTGCAATAATTACTCATTCAGGTGTAATTACCAATATGCTTTCATGCTTCGGACTTCCGAAGTTCAAGACTGATGATATTTCATGTGAAATCGGTGAGGGCTTTGAGATAATGGTAACATCCCAGATGTGGCAGCAGGCACAGGCTTTTGAAATAATAGGCAGAATTCCATACTATAAATAAAATGAGCGGAGCGAATTTTGAAAGATCTTGTATTTATAAACAAATCCGGAAATCCGATGAGCCTTCAGATGTTTCTGCATAATGAAAACAATGTTTCACATAAGCTGATAACACGTCTTAAGCGTCAGCATATGGGGATAACAAGAAACGGAGAGCTTATCAGAACTATTGATACTGTAAATCCCGATGATAAAATTGTACTGCATATTGATGATAAACAGACACTTGAGCCTAATTCGTTGGTTTATGCAGAAATTGTATATGAAGATGATTTCATGGTCATTTTTAATAAGCCTCAGGGGATGCCGGTACATCCGTCAATAAATCATTATACTGACACTCTGGGAAATTATTTTGCATTTCTTTATCCCGATATAGCATTCAGACCTATAAACCGTCTTGACAGAAATACATCGGGACTCTGTGTTATTGCTAAAAATCAATACTCAGCCTTCAGCCTTCAGCACAGTATATCAAAAACATATTATGCTGTAGTATGTGGAAAAATAAGTGAAGATGGAGTAATTGATGCCCCGATAGCACGTCAGACAGAGTCAATGATAAAGAGACATGTCGATCCCGAAGGACAGAGAGCTGTAACAAATTATAAAGTAATATCTTTATGTGAAAAGTATACATATGTTCAGATAAGCCTTCAGACAGGAAGAACTCATCAGATAAGAGTACATTTTTCATATATAGGACATCCCCTCGCTGGAGATGATTTGTACGGAGGAAATTGTGAGGATATACGTCAGCAGGCTTTGCACTGCGGAAATTTGTTATGTGAAAATGAAAATATTTCAGTATCAGTTCCTGTAAATAAAAACATGAAGGATTTAATTGAAAGATATTTTCCTTACTGATTCCGCTGGTGTAATTATTGTTACTTTTCTGTAACAAAATTTATGGTTCTTAATAGTTCTTATTTGTGACATAAAGTTCATAACACATGCAGTGAAAAGTTCATACTTTATGATAAAATATGGTAAATTATTAATAATTAGATTATTTGGGAATATATTCACATCAAAAAAAGATGTGATAATTTACAAAAAGATTTTACCAATTTGCAAGGTATTATGCACAATTAACAAAAAAGCAGTTTTTTACGGATTTTTTTTCCAAAAAGCATTGCAATTTATTTTTAATCAGTTATAATTATTACTAGTGTTACTGATTTGTAATAATTGAAGGGAGCTGTTAGAATGGGTAAGAAACGTCTTAATAACATTAATTCTCAAGACGTTTTCGGCAAAAACACAGGTGATACGGAGGTACCAAAAAAACGTATGACATTTTCAAGAGCTATGATAAGGTTAGGCGCTTACGTAACATACTGCGTTATATTCATATTAAAGAAGCTTAACAAGATGCTCTGTGACAGTGCAAAAGCATTTAACTCAAAAACAACAGCTTTAATTCTGGGAGTAATAAAAAAATTCAAAAGGGTTGGCAGAGTAATACTCGTACCATTTGTTTCATGCATAAAGCCTATCAGGAAAAAATTCAAGGCTACACGTGCAGCTACAGATGTTACAGTAAGCAGTGTAAGAGATTCAAAGATAAAACTTGTATTTTCAAAAGCTGTAAATTATGCAGTACCTGCAGCTGCAATACTTGTTTTTGTAACTGTATTAAGCAGTGCTTCAAAAGCAGAAAGTGGAATCAGTTCTACATATAAGTCAGGCAAGGCGACTGATATTGAAATGAATATTGATTCTTTTGTTGCAGCATCTAATGAACTCAGATATGCCGAGGAAGCTTCAATTGATAATTCAGAACAGATAATGAATAAAACAGTTGAATTTTCAGAGCCATATGAGTGCATTGAAAATTTATTTGGAAAAAGAGATTACAATTTTATTGATGCAACCGGAATTTATGTCGGAGACAAGTTCCTCGGCACAGTTGTCGATATTTCAGAAGTAGAAAATCTACTTAAACAGAAACTTGACCAGATAAAATCACAGCCTGGCATAAAGTCTGCGGAATATAAGAAAACTATAGAATACCATAAAGGTCAGTACGCTACAACATCTGTAATAAGTGCTGAAGATTTAATGAATTATATTAACGGTGGAAATGAAGAAAGGCATTATATTGTTGAAGAGGGAGATTCTCTTACTTTAATTGCAGAGCAGAACAATCTTACAGTTGAACAGCTGCTTTCATTGAATCCTCATATCACTGATCCTGATCTTTGCGTTATAGGAACAGATCTGGTCGTTGAAGCAGGAATTAAAAATATGCCTGTAGTTTACACAAAAACAATTGAAGAAATTACAGCAGTTCCTTATGAAACAATGACAGTAAACAATGATTCATTGTTTACTGGTGAAACAGAAGTTCTGATTGATGGTGTAAACGGTGAAAATAAAAACGTAATAGACGTTCACTATAATGAACAAACTGAGATAGGAAGAGATATCGTATCAGTTGAAAAAATAAAGGACCCTGTTGCTGAAATGATATCTGTCGGAACAAAGCAAAAGCCAGTATCTGCAGCACCGGCTTCAAAAGAAACAATACTCAAAGGAAACGGACAATATATCTGGCCTGTAAACGGCGGATATATAAGCGATACTTTCGGAGGTTCAAGATGTCATAAGGGCCTTGACATTGCAGCAGGCTCAGGTACGTCAATATATGCTGGTGCTGCAGGAACTGTAACAGCAGCTGGTTGGAATACAGGCGGATATGGATATTTCGTAATGGTAGATCATGGCAACGGATATGTAACATTATACGCTCATATGAGCAAAGTATTAGCAACAACAGGCGCTGCAGTAAACTGCGGTGATGTAATAGGCGAAGTAGGAACTACAGGAGATTCAACAGGAAATCATCTTCATTTTGAAGTAAGATATAACAATGTGTGTCAGAATCCTGCAGATTATCTGAACGTAAATGCAAATTAAAATAAAAAATTAATTACGAAAATAGAATTTTGATAAGCAGAACTGGTATTTGGTTTAAAATCAATATTAGTTCTGCATTTTTTGTCATGAAGTTTTTTATTAAATGGTATTGTAATGCCATAGATTTTATGTTATACTAAAAAATATGTGTAACGTACAACTTATACAATATGTCTCAGACTCTGAGACGGCCCGGGACATATTCATATTGAAGTAGGATGGGTATCATACCTAAATTCAATTGTTCAGCTATGCTGCACAATGCCACGTTAAGAACGGGCAAGCACTTATTTGAACGGAAGGAAATAGTATAATGATAAGAAAAAAATTTTTAATTACAATATGCATGTTAATTACTTCAATAGGAATATCATCCTGCAAGGATCTGAAAGTAAATGAAAGTAAAAAAACAGCAATTGTTCCGGATACATCTGAAAATACAATATCTGAGACGGAATATATTCCTCCTGTTACGGTTGAATGTTCAAATAATGATATTCATAAGGGAAATCTGATTCTTGTAAGCAGAGACCATGAATATATTGGTGAAGGTACTGAAGATCTTGTTAATATATATAACTCCAAACATGAAAGCTATGACGTAAATACAACAGAAATGATGATAAATACTCATATGCTTGACTCAATGAATCTTATGCTTGATGATTTCTTTGCAGCTACCGGAATAAGTGATGTTCTTGCAAATAGTGGTTATCGTTCACGCGACGAACAGCAGCAGCTTTTTGATAATGACAAGGCACTTACGGGACTTGAAAATTCTGATAGCGTAGCACCTCCGGGATACAGTGAACATCATACTGGATATGCAATGGACTTTGCAATAAATGACGGAGAATATTATCCTGCACTGAAAAACGAAGGTCAGTACCAATGGATATACAATAACGCTGAAAAATACGGTTTTATTTTAAGGTACACTGAACAGAATAAGGCTATTACAGGATATGTAGCTGAATCATGGCATTTCAGATATTTAGGAAATCCACATGCAACTCTTATTAAGCGTATGGGTATTTCTTATGAAGAATATGTGTATTTTATAAAAGATTTTTCATTTGAACAACCACTTGAATACAAATATTCAGAAAATGAGTTATACAAAATATATTATGTTGCAGCTGATACTTCAGGTAATGTAACTCAGGTTCCTGTTTCAACAGGAGGAACAGAACAATCTGTCAGTGATGCATACAGTATATCCGGAGATAATATCGGTGGATTTATTGTAACTCTAAAAACGCAGGAGCTTTCGGAGGATTATAATGAAGCGATATTTGATATGTTTAAGGTTCCGGAGCAGGTACAGACAGAATCATCACCGCAGGAATATACAGATTCATCTGATGAGAGTCTTCAATATCAGCAAGAATAATATAATTGATAAAATTATACACATATAAATATAAAATCAGCATTGCTTTAAAAACAAGTGCTGATTTTTTTAAACAATAAATTTTCTGACATTATTATGATATTCTATTTCTTAACATTCGTTTACATACATTTTACCGAAAGCAGATTACTGATTTTACTTAAATATTATATACTGATAACCGTAATAAGAATATAATATTTAAGGAGAAGACCATATGAAGAAGTTATCATGTGCAGTATTAATATGGGCAATGTGTGCATCAATATTTACGGGATGTGGTATGAATGCAAAGGATGAGATAACAGTAGTATCCAGGGAAGAAGGTTCAGGAACAAGAGGAGCATTTATTGAATTATTTGATATAGAACAGAAGGACTCAGACGGAAATAAAGAAGATCATACAATTGATTCATCTGAAATAACCAACAGTACATCAGTTGTGATAACAACTGTTTCAGGAAATAATTCAGCAATAGGATATATTTCATTATGTGCACTCAATGATACAGTCACAGCACTTTCAATTGACGGAGTAAAGGCAAATGCAGAAAACATCAAAAACGGAACATATAAAGCATCACGTCCGTTTAATATTGCAGTAAAAGAAAATCTGAGTAAAGAGGCAGCGGATTTTATTGACTTTATAATGAGTAAAGAAGGCCAGGAAGTTATTGAGGATAATGGCTATGTAAGCAAAGAAAACAACGGTAGCTATAGCGGAGGGAAAATATCAGGAAAAATTAAAATAGCAGGTTCATCATCAGTAGCACCTGTTATGGAAAAACTTAAGGAGGCATATATAAAAATCAATCCTGATGCTGGTGTTGAAATACAGCAGAATGATTCTACCACAGGTATGACATCAGTTGCTGAGGGTATATGTGATATCGGAATGGCATCAAGAGCACTTAAGCAAAGCGAACTTGATAAAGGATTAATACCAAAGGAAATTGCAATGGATGGGATTGCTGTTATTGTAAGTAATGAAAGTCAGTACATTTCTCTTTCGAGTCAGGATATAAAAGCAATATATACAGGGCAAAAGAAGTCATGGTCCGAAATAGATAAATAAAAGAGAGTGAATTATGAAAAACATAAAAGAACCATTAATGAAATTTGTATTTTTATTATCTGCATGCGTGTCAATAGTAGCTGTAATTATGATATGTATATTTCTATTTGTCAATGGTATTCCTGCTATAAGTAAAATAGGAGTACCTGAATTTCTGCTGGGAGAAAAGTGGAAGCCAATGCAGAATATCTATGGTATTTTCCCAATGATACTCGGGAGTATATATGTTACAGCAGGTGCAGTAATAGCAGGCGTTCCTACAGGAATATTATGTGCTGTATTCATGTCAGAATTCTGTCCAGCAAAGCTTTACAGAATACTAAAACCTGCGATTAATCTTATGGCCGGAATACCTTCAATAGTATATGGATTGTTCGGTCTTACAGTTATTGTCCCGATAGTAAGAAATTTATCAGGAAGCAACGGAAAAGGTATATTTACAGCATCTGTATTGCTTGGAATAATGATACTTCCGACTATAATAAGTGTTTCTGAATCAGCAATACGTGCAGTTCCCAGAGGTTATTATGAGGGTGCGCTTGCTCTTGGTGCGGCTCACGAAAGAAGCGTGTTCTTTGCTATGCTTCCTGCAGCGCGGTCCGGCATAACAGCCGGTGTGGTACTGGGGATAGGACGTGCGATCGGGGAGACAATGGCTGTGATAATGGTAGCTGGAAATCAGCCTGTGATACCCAATGGAATATTCCGCGGAGTAAGAACACTCACATCAAATATTGTAATTGAAATGGGATATGCAGCAGATATGCACAGGGATGCGCTGATTGCAACAGGAGTAGTTCTGTTTGTGTTTATATTGATTATTAACTTTATGTTCAGTCTTATCAGAAAAAGGAGTGAAAATTAGGTGAAGTACCAAAAGTCTCAGTCAATAAATAAGATAACTTTTACTCAGAAGATGAAATCATATAAAAGTGATCCTTTGTCGTTCATACTCCTGATTCTGGTATGTATTTCAGCATGTGTTACAATATTTATAATAGCAGTCATAATTGGATATATTATTGTAAAAGGACTTCCTGAAATCTCTCCTGAACTTTTTGAATGGGAGTATAATTCGGACAATGTATCTATGATGCCTGCAATAATAAATACTGTTAATATGACACTCCTTTCACTTGCAATGGCAGTGCCTGCAGGAGTATTTTCTGCAATTTATCTTGTCGAATATGCTAAGAAGGGTAACAAGCTTGTTTCTATAATAAGAATAACTACAGAAACTCTTGCAGGAATACCATCTATCGTATATGGACTGTTCGGATATCTTATGTTTGTCATAGCATGTAAATTAGGAAACTCAATGCTTTCGGGAGCACTTACAATGTCAATAATGGTCCTTCCTACTATTATTCGTACAACAGAAGAATCACTTATGTCAGTTCCTGATTCATTCAGAGAGGGAAGCTTCGGACTAGGAGCCGGAAGACTAAGGACAGTATTCAGAATAGTTATTCCTGCTGCGGTTCCTGGGATTTTATCAGGAATAATTTTGAGTACGGGCAGAATAGTGGGTGAAACTGCAGCACTTATCTATACATCTGGCACTATTGCAGGAATTCCGGAAAATCTGATGGATTCAGGCAGAACATTATCAGTACATATGTATGCTCTGCTGTCAGAAGGATTATATACAGAACAGGCATATGCAACAGCAGTGGTTCTTCTTGTTATGGTTGCCGGAATAAACACATTATCAAATATTATTGCAAAGAAAATATCTGTGAGGTATTAAAAATATGAGTAAATTTTCTGTACAAAACGCTGATTTATATTATGGCGATTTTCATGCATTAAAAAACGTGAATATTGATATTGAAGAAAATAAAATAACTGCATTTATCGGACCATCAGGCTGTGGAAAATCCACGCTTCTTAAATCATTCAACCGCATGAATGATCTGGTCCAGGACTGTCGCATAACAGGAAACTTTTTGCTTGACGGGGATAATATTTATGGTGACATGGATATAAATGTCCTCCGTAAGAGAGTAGGCATGGTTTTTCAGAAACCAAATCCGTTTCCTATGAGTATATATGATAATATTGCTTTTGGTCCGAGAACCCATGGTATACGTTCAAAAATAAAACTTGATGAAATAGTAGAACAATCACTGCGAAGTGCGGCTATATGGGATGAAGTGAAGGACCGCCTTAAAAAAAGTGCGCTTGGAATGTCAGGAGGACAACAACAGAGAATGTGTATTGCAAGAGCACTTGCGGTAAAACCGGAAATACTTCTTATGGATGAACCTACAAGTGCACTTGATCCTATTTCAACTTCACGAATAGAAGACCTTGCAGTTGAGCTTAAAAAGGATTATACTATAATTATGGTCACACACAATATGCAGCAGGCGGTGAGAATTTCTGACAAAACAGCTTTTTTCCTGCTTGGTGAAATAGTTGAATATAGTGATACAGAAACTTTGTTTTCTTCGCCTAAGGATAAACGTACAGAAGATTATATTACAGGGAGGTTCGGATAATATGAGAAATCATTTTGATAAACAGCTTGATAAACTTGATCTTGAACTTATAACTATGGGTGCATTATGTGAGGAGGCAATCTCAGCATCTGTAAAGGCATTTCTTGATGACGACGAAGAACTTATACCAAAAGTTATGAAAATAGAAAATGAGATTGATGAGAAAGAACGTGAAATTGAAGGACTGTGTATGAAGCTTATTCTACAGCAACAGCCTGTTGCCACTGATCTGAGAATAATTTCATCTGCTCTTAAAATGATTTCTGACATGGAGAGAATAGGCGATCAGGCATCGGATATTGTGGAAATCACTAAGTATATCAAAAATAACGATAAAATAAGTAATATTCATATACGAGATATGGCATATGCAACTATAAAAATGGTAACTGACAGCGTGGAATCGTTTGTTAAAAAGGATCTGCAGCTCGCATATTCAGTAATGGAATATGATGATGTGGTTGATGATTTGTTCTGTAAGGTAAAAAAAGAACTTACAGATCTTATTTCCGAAGATAATCTTAACGGGGAGTTGTGTATGGATCTGCTTATGATTGCAAAATATCTCGAAAGAATAGGTGACCATGCCGTAAATGTTGCAGAATGGGTTGAATACTGCATTACAGGAACGCATAAAAAAGGCAGTATATAAATGGAGGAGCATAGTGATTTATATTTTAGAGGATGACAATAATATAAGAGAATTAGTAATATATTCACTTAACAGTACGGGATTACAGACTGAGGGCTTTGAAAAACCATCTGAATTCTGGCATGCACTTGAAAAAAAATATCCTACTCTCATATTACTTGACATAATGCTGCCTGAGGAAGACGGACTTCAGATACTTAAAAAGCTTCGGTCAGTAACAGCTACCAGAAAAATACCTGTCATAATGCTTACGGCAAAGGGCTGTGAATATGACAAGGTAATCGGACTTGATCTTGGTGCCGATGACTATGTTACAAAGCCGTTCGGAATGATGGAGCTTATCTCAAGAGTAAAGGCATTGATACGTCGTTCATCAAGTGGTGAAACTGAAAATGAATACAGGATAAAGGATCTTTATATTTCACCTGCAAAGCATACTGTATATATCGGAGAGCAGAATATTATTCTTACATTAAAGGAATTTGAAATGCTTTGTCTGCTACTTCAGAATAAAAATCTTGTAATGACAAGGGATCAGCTTCTTAATCAGATATGGGGGTATGCATTTGACGGAGAGAGCAGAACAGTTGATGTTCATATACGTTCACTGCGTCAGAAACTCGGTGAATACGGAGATATTATTGAAACAGTACGAGGAATAGGATATAAGATATCGGAGGTGAAAACTGATAAATGACCGGACGTATATTCAGGTCTATCTTTTTTGTTGCTGTAATCGCATTGCTATCAGTATTCTTTTTGACATCAAAGATTATATGTGACTATTCTGCAGTACGTTATAAAAATCAGATACAAAATGATGCCCGGTATATTGTTCATGCTTTAAATATGAGTGGTCAGTCCTACCTTCACACATTTGATTTTGATGACAGGAACAGAATAACACTTATTGATACTGACGGAACTGTTTTGTTTGACAGTCGTGCTGATGTGTCCGGTATGGAAAACCATACTCATAGGGAAGAAGTTGAAAAGGCGTTTAAGGATGGAGAAGGGTCGAGTGAAAGATATTCAACTACAGTTGGGGAAAGAACATATAATTATGCAATAAGGCTTGATAATGGCATGGTTATACGTATATCCGATACAACATACAGCACAATAACAATTATGTTTGGAATGGTACAGCCATTGCTTATAATACTTATTGGAGTTATTATTATCTCGGCCATTCTTGCGTCTAAGGTATCAAAAACAATAGTAAAACCTCTTGATAAAATTGACTTTGAAAATCCTGAAAATAGTGATGTGTATGAAGAACTGACACCAATGCTCAGAAGAATATCATCACAGAACAAACAAATACAGGATCAGATGGATAAGTTAAAGAGAAGACAGCAGGAATTTATAACAATTACTGAAAATATGAGCGAGGGCTTTATTATCATTGATTCAAAGACCAATATACTGTCGTACAATGAAAGTGCACTTGATATTTTCGGTGTGGTGAATCCTCCTGAAAAACAGAGTATATTTATGCTTAACAGGAGTGAGAAATTCAGAAATGGAGTTATTGAAGCACTTAAAGGAAGAAATAATTCACATTTTTTAGAGATCGATCATCAAATATATCAGATATTTATTAATTCTGTAAGTAATTTTGATGATATATATAAGGATTCTGAAGAGCATTCAATAGGAGCGGTAATTATTATTCTTGATGTAACTGATAAGGAAGAACAGGAGAAAATGAGACGTGAATTTACCGCCAATGTTTCTCATGAACTTAAAACGCCACTTACATCTATATCCGGATATGCTGAAATTATTAAGAACGGTCTGGTAAGACAGGAAGATATACCTCATTTTGCAGGAAATATCTATTCGGAAGCACAGCGAATGATACTTCTTATAGGAGACATTATGCGATTATCTCAGCTTGATGAAAATTCAGTTCCGATTATGAATGAAAATGTCGATATCTACAATGTGTCAGAATTTATTCTGACACGTCTTAAATCACTGGCAGCTAAGAATAATATTACTCTTGAACTTGTCGGTGAGCATCTGTCGGTAATAGGAAATCCTCAGATACTTGACGAAATTATATTTAACATTGCCGAAAATGCTGTTAAATATAATAAGTCTGACGGAAAGGTAACAATCTCAGTTTTCGATACAAATAAAGGAGTAAAACTTTCTGTAGCTGATACGGGAATAGGAATACCTATTGCCGATAAGGAAAGGGTATTTGAAAGATTTTATCGTGTTGACAAGAGTCACTCAAAGGAAATAGGCGGAACAGGACTAGGACTTTCAATCGTTAAACATGGCGCTAAGTATCATAATGCTGCTATAAATCTTAAAAGTGCACCTGATAAAGGTACAACGATAGATATTGTATTTGAAAAAAATTATGAAGAAAAATAAAAGTAATCCCATCACCAGAAAGGAGACGGGATTTTGATATATTCTCCAGAATTCTGGCCTCAGGGATAAGTTTATGATAATGTTTTAGTTTTTGCAGAGTTTTAAAAACTTAAACAGACTCTGTTACAAAGTAAGCTTTTTTAATATACAAAATTAATTATTTCACCCATAATACGTATTTTTAATTTAATTATTTATCTGGTATTGATTAAATTTCACAAATAAGCTATAATATATTAAAAGGATAAAGCTCGAATTAAGTAATAATAAGAAGAATGACGGTGAAATAACATGTTTGATGACAGGCTGAAAAATCTCAGAAAAGAACAGGGCTATACAATGAAACAAATGGCTAAGATATTTAACATACCATATACAACATATGTTAAATATGAAAACAATCAGAGAGAACCAAGCTCTGAATTTTTAATTCTTGTTGCACGTTATTTTAATATTACATGTGATTTTTTGCTTGGAATAACAAACAAAAGAAGGACTTTGACAGATATAAACGACGACGATAATTTAGTTATTTCAAAATATTTTTTAATTGATGAACACGGAAAAAAAATAGTTGATTATGTTATTGATGAAGAATATAAGCGTGCAAATTCTGAAAACAGGTTACAAATAAAAATGAAATATGCCAGTTGTTGTGCTTCAGCAGGATTCGGAGAACGTCTGGAAGATAATTATAGTGATACAATTATTGTATCAGATAATAAAAACAACAGGAAAGCTGATATAGCAATAAAAATATCCGGAGATAGTATGGAACCGGTTTATTCAGACGGTGATATAGTAGTTGTTAAAAAACAGAACAGTATAGGGATAGGTCAGACAGGGGTTTTTATTATCAATGGAAACGGTTTCATTAAAAAGCTTGGGAAAAACAGGCTTATTTCTATAAATGAAAAATATGACGATATTATATTAAATGAAAATGACGATATACGGTGTTATGGACTGGTACTGGGAAAGCTGTAACATACGTTACATAACCAATATGCAGCCTGTAAAATTTTTTGTAAAAGTAAAACTGATCATACAAAATAAAAATGAATGAAATTAATTAAAAATCCCCAGTAACCATATGGAAAATAATGCATATAAGAATATTATTGATTATTGACAAATACTAAATATTATAGTAAAATTAAAAAATGTATATATATCTTTATCTATTTGTACGGGGCGTTTGTCTGGGTTATATATATAAATGCATTTATTTAAGGGGATTTTAAACAATATGAGTATACAGTGTCATAAACATTCAGAAGCATTGGTTCCTATTGATGAAATTGATGGATTTAAAGTTCGTCCTGGTTTTTTTCTTATTAACGGGGCAACAGCAATACAAAACGGAGTAAATTTTACAATTCACTCATATAATGCAACATCATGCGAGCTTTTACTTTTTAAACGAAAAGAAAGTAAACCCTATGCCATTCTGCCATTTCCGAAGACATACCGTATTGGAAATACTTTTTCAATGATAGTGTTTGATATTGATATTCTTGAATTTGAATATGCCTATAGAATGGATGGACCTTATAATAAGAAAAAAGGTTTGCTGTTTAATAAAAATGCATGTCTGCTTGATCCTTATGCGAAAGCTGTAACAGGGCAAAGCAAATGGGGAGTTAAGAATGATGAAAAAGAAAATGCATATCGTGCAAGAGTAGTTGATGATACATTTGACTGGGGCAATATGAAGCAGCCTGAAATTCCGTTTCAGGATCTGATAATTTATGAACTGCATGTAAGGGGTTTTACAGTTGATAAATCTTCTAGTGTTAAGAACAAGGGCACATTTGCCGGCATAATGGAAATGCTTCCGTATTTTAAAGGGCTTGGTATAAATGCAGTTGAACTTATGCCAATTTTTGAATTTGATGAGATGGAAGATATACGTGTAGTAGACGGAAATACTCTTTATAATTATTGGGGCTATAACACAATAAGTTTTTTTGCTCCTAATACAGGATATACTTCTGCGATAGAATATAATCGTGAGGGACACGAGCTTAAAACATTAATAAAAACATTAAATGAAAACGGGATAGAAGTAATTCTTGATGTGGTATTCAATCATACTGCCGAGGGTGATGAAAAAGGACCGTTTTTCTCATTCAAGGGCATAGATAATAACATTTATTACCTCCTCACGCCTGATGGAAAATATTATAATTTCAGTGGATGCGGTAATTCTCTTAACTGTAATCACCCTATAGTTCATCAATTTATTCTTGACTGTCTGAGAAATTGGGTAATAGACTACCGTGTTGATGGATTCAGATTTGATCTTGCAACTATTATGGGACGAAATGAAGACGGATCTCCTATGAGTAACCCGCCTCTTCTTGAAAGTCTTGCATTTGATCCTATTCTGGGAAAAGTAAAGCTTATTGCTGAAGCATGGGATGCCGGCGGTATGTATCAGGTCGGAAGTTTTTCTTCATGGAAAAGGTGGGCTGAATGGAACGGAAAATATCGTGATGAGTTAAGATGTTTTCTGAAGGGCGACAGTGGAATGGCTATAAATGCCGTAAAACGTATTACGGGATCTCAGGACCTGTATAATCCTGAAAAGCGTGGTGAATGTGCGTCAGTAAACTTTATTACTTGTCATGATGGATTTACACTGTATGATCTTTATGCTTACAACGAAAAGCATAATGAGAAAAACGGATGGAATAATACAGACGGGGATAACGGAAATAACAGCTGGAACTGTGGAATCGAGGGAGAAACAGATGACCAAACAGTTCTTGACCTCAGGGCAAGACTACGTAAAAATGCATTTGCTGTCCTTATGTGCAGCAGAGGTGCTGCAATGTTCCTTGCCGGAGATGAATTCTGTAACACACAGTTCGGAAACAATAATGCATATTGTCAGGATAATATTACATCATGGATTGACTGGACCAGACTTGAGAAATATCATGAGATGTATGAATTCTGCAAATTTATGATTGCATTCAGAAAAAAGCATGAAGTCATAAGAAGAAAAACAAATCAGTCAACATGTGGTTTTCCTGATCTGAGCGTTCATAATGGTAGCCCATGGAATCAGAATTTTAATGATGATACAAGGGTAACAGGTGTAATGTTTGCCGGAAGAAACGCAGATGATACAGAAGATGATATTGTGTTCCTCGGAATAAATACTTTCTGGGAGCAGCAGCAGATTAAGCTTCCCGATCTTCCGCATCATCTTATGTGGAATGTTGTGGTCAATACCATTCATGCACATAGTGATGCTTTTAATTATAACAATATTACCCGGAGAGCTGGAAATACAATTTTTCTTAGTCCAAGATCAGTAGTAATACTGACAGCTGAAAAAAGCAATGCTTCTGAGAATTGATTATTTTATATTTAATCATATTATTTTTTTTATCCGTTACAGCACATATAATGTGTTTTGTAACGGATTTTTTATTAACAAACCAGGAAATATTAAAATTATTTTTTATTTCTGAAACTTCTCTTGACAAAACCAGCGTGCTTTGATATACTAGTAAAGGTATATACACTTTAGCGGTTTAAAGCATAAACAATTTAAATCACAAAGTAAAATTAATAGGAGGGTTTAATATGATATGGTTAATCTTGATATTGTATGTGCTTATTATGATCGGTATCGGCATAGCAACATCAAAAAACAGTTCATCTATTGATGGTTTTGTTCTTGGAGGTAGAAATTTAGGATCGTGGCTTACTGCATTTGCATTCGGAACATCGTATTTTTCAGCGGTTGTGTTTGTAGGGTATGCAGGACAGTTCGGATGGACCTATGGTTCTTCAGCAACATGGATCGGTGTGGGAAATGCGTTGCTTGGAAGTGCTCTTGCATGGATAGTGCTCGGAAAGAGAACAAGGTGTATGACAAAGCATCTTAATGCTTCAACGATGCCTGAGTATTTTGAAAAAAGATTTAATTCAAAAGCACTTAAAACTTCATCATCAATAATTATATTTGTATTCCTTATTCCATATACAGCTTCTGTATATAATGGACTTTCAAGACTTTTTTCTATGGCATTTGATATCAAATATTCAGTTTGTATTATTGCAATGGCTCTTCTCACTGCTGTATATGTAATACTTGGCGGATATGCTGCAACAGCAATAAATGATTTTGTTCAGGGATTGATAATGCTTGGCGGTATAGCAGCCGTAGTAATTTTTGCACTTAATAATAAAGGCGGATTGTCATCAGCTATGGAACAGCTTGGAAATGTTGATACTGCAGGTGCTGCAAAGGATACACTTAATTCTATATTTGGTCCTGATCCTATAAGTCTCGCCGGAGTTGTAATTCTTACATCGCTCGGTACATGGGGACTTCCTCAGATGGTACATAAATTCTATGCTATAAAAAATGAAGATGCTATAAAGAAAGGTACAATAATTTCAACAGTATTTGCAATAATTGTTGCAGGCGGTTCATATTTTCTTGGAGGATTGGGAAGAATTTATTGTACAAGTGATCCAGCAGACGGAAGCGGAAAAGTGTTTATAAGTAAGCTTGCAAACGGAAAGCTGGATTTTGATGCTATTATTCCAAGCATGCTTGATTCATGCCTTCCTGAAATTATGATAGGACTGGTAGTAGTACTTGTTCTTTCAGCTTCAATGTCAACCCTTTCATCACTTGTTCTTACATCAAGCTCAACTGTTACGATTGACCTTATACGTCCTATGACAAAGGGAAAGTTTAATGAAAAACAGGAGATACTTGTTATGAGAATATTTATAGCAATATTCCTCATAATTTCAGTAATACTTGCACTTAATAAAAATGCATATATTTCTACACTTATGTCAATATCATGGGGGGCTCTTGCAGGATCATTCCTTGCACCTTTTATGTACGGACTATTCAGCAAAAAAGTTACCAGAGCTGCTGTTGTGGCATGCTTTATTTCAGGTGTAGGAATAACAGTAGTTCATATGTTTATTTTCAGCCTTGGTTTATTCCCTGAAATTACGAAGAGTGCGGCAGCAATGAAGGTCAATATTGCTTCACCTATAAATGCCGGAGCAGTAGCAATGTTGTTCGGATTAATACTTGTTCCTATAGTTAGCAGTTTCACAAAGAACAATGATCAGGAAATTTTAGACAAAACTTTTGACTGTTATAAACAAAAATCAAATGTTGTATAAATGTAACCAATGGAATTGATAAAAAATGATAATCCTGCTAAAATTAAAATGTAATAAATTAAAATGTAATAAATTAATTTTACTAAAGGAGTGTCAGATGAAAATTCTATTTGAAGAAATGATGGGAGAAACAAGCTATAGCCTTTTCTCGGAAGAAATCAAAAAAGATGGAACCGAAAGAACAGCATTCGGTATAGAGGTACATAAACCAGGAGAATCTGCGAAAGTACACGATATTACAACTATACGTTCAAAAGCTGAGAATGTTTATGACGCTATGGTAAGAAATGCAGTAACACCCATACATTTAAAACATACAATCGAGAATTTAATTCTTCAATAAAAAAAGAAAACAGACTGCATTAAGAGCATTTGCTCTTAATGCAGTCTGTTTTTTTATTATCTGCGTCTGATAAGTTCCATAATTGAACAATATTTATCAACCATAATAATAATAATAGATTCACGGTAACGGGGAAGGGTGAACGTGACAGGCCACATATGTTTAAGAATTATGTCAGCCTCCTTTTTGTTTATGTCGAAGTTCTGTGATGCATTTTCAAGTGCTATTTTCGGATGTGCACTGAAATGATTGTGTTTATATACATTTTTATCAAAATCTTTTCTGTCATAGAAGAAAAAATCATGAAGAAGACCTGCACGTGCTGCAGATTTTGCATCGAGTTTTAAAAATTTGCAGATAATGTAATTATAATATGAGACGTTGAGAGAGTGACGGAGTCTGGTAGTATGTTTATGATGTGTAAATGTTTCCAGCTTCAATGTTTTATCATTTATAAGGTCAATGATACATTCTATATAAGGTTTATCTTTAAGAATTTTATTTATGGTCATTTATTATCCTCCGGTAATTATAATATTTGGGCTACGATGAGCCAGCAGAAATTTTATATGAATATAACTGATTCAAGGATGATTGTTTAACAATAAGTATAATGTATAACGATTAACGTTTTATGAATATTTTTCGCAAATAATATAGAGGTATAGTTTTAATAAAAACCTATCTATAATTATGTATAAAATGTTATATAAAAAATATGTGAATAATAAAAACATATAATAAAAAGAAAAAAATAAAACAAATAGGTATTATGTATTGACAAATCAGCTATATTGAGTATAATGGAGTTATACAAATCATACTTTTTCTACTTGTTATACAGGAGGTGCTTAATATGATGAAAAAAGAAAAACACGGGAAATTTGCTTGCAGTGTAAAGGTAGGAGAAAAAGGACAGATAGTTATTCCGAAGGAAATACGTGATGAATTTGGAATAGTTCCCGGTGATATATTGCTGGTGCTTGCAGATAAAAAAAGAGGCATAGCTATTCCGCCTAAAGCAGTATTTTCTGAACTTGTAAAAAATATTTTCAGACCAGAGGAGGATGAAGAAAATGAATAATATTCTTACTGTAAAAAATCTTTGTAAAAAATACGAAAAATTCAGTCTTGATAATGTCTCATTTTCACTTGAAAAGGGAAAAATAACAGGATTTATAGGAAGAAATGGTGCAGGAAAAACTACAACTCTAAAATCACTTCTTAATTTTGTACATCCTGACAGTGCAGATATTGAATTTTTCGGAAAGACATTTGAGGAAGCAGAAAATGAAATCAAGCAGAAAATAGGTTTTGTTTCAGGCGGTGTAAATTATTATGCGAAAAGTAAAATCAAGTCTATAACAAATACAACAAAACGTTTTTATAATAACTGGGATGACAAGGCGTATTTGAAATATCTTGAATTATTTAAGGTTGACGAAAACAAAACACCGTCAATGCTTTCAGATGGAATGAAAGTCAAATATTCGCTTGCACTTGCACTTTCACATAATGCTGAGCTTCTGATACTTGATGAACCCACAAGCGGACTTGATCCTGTTTCAAGAGATGAGCTTCTTGATATATTTCTGAAACTGAGTGAGGATGGAATTACAATTTTATTTTCAACACATATAACTTCAGATCTTGACAAATGTGCTGACAATATAATTTATATAAAAAATGGACAAATTCTTGCAGAAAGTAATATAGACAAATATGTACAAAGCTATCGTGTACTTGAACTAAATGATGACAAGGCACAGGAGCTTAAGGATAAACTGATAGGGTGCAAAAAGAGCAAGCACGGCTACAGTGCACTTATAAAGGCTGATGATTGTCAGGGTATAGAAGGAGCTCAGCCTGCTGACCTTGAAGCTATTATGATACATATTGAAAAGGAGTGATTATAATGAAAAATATGCTTTATAAAGAATTTAAACTTGCACTTCATCCGACATCCATCATTTTTCTTTCATTATCTGCAATGGTGCTTATACCTAACTATCCGTATTATGTAACATTCTTTTATGTTATGCTTGGTGTTTATTTTATGTGTCTTAAAGGACGAGAAAATAATGATATTACATATACAATGATGCTTCCGGTTAAAAAAAGCAGCGTTGTGGGTGCAAGATTTATTATTGTGGTCATATTACAGGCAACACAGGTAATTCTTGCTGTTCCTCTTTCATTCCTCAGAAACAGCTTTAAATCAATTCCGGCAAATCAGGCAGGAATGGATGCAAATGCAGCAATGTTTGGAATAGCTTTTATAATGATGGGTGTTTACAATATGCTGTTCTTTACAAAGTATTATAAAAATACTGATAAAATAGGAAAGCCGTTTATAGTAGCAAGCATTACATTTTTTCTGATAATGATCATTGCCGAGGCCTGTACATTTGCTATACCGTTTGTACATAACCATATTGATAATACAAATTCCGAGGATATTCCGTACAGAATGTTTATTCTTGCTGCGGGTCTTATTATTTATGCTGTACTTACATTTTGTGCATATAAAAAATCTGTCAGAACTTTTTGTGCTGTAGATTTATAGTCCTACCATTTATAAATACGTAATTGCGGCTGTTGTCTTCAAGACAACAGCCGCAATTATATATATACTGAATTAATGATGCATATTTCTTGATTTTATCTGTTAAAAACATATATGACTTAATGGCAATTGATACTATCAGACCAAATAATGGTTCTAAATGCCAATAATGACAAAAAAACAGAATAAAAAATTTGAATTTAGGATTGAAAAAAATAAATCTATGTGTTAAACTATTAAAGTATGATTAGCATGAAAGTATTTTTTCACTGCTATGGGATGGTGTTTACATAAAAATAAAAGATAGAGGTGAATGTTTTGGCGATATTACGTAAAAACTCCGGATATAGTCCGGGAAAAAAGAAAAAGTCAAATAAAGATCCTATGCTTATTACACTGTGCGTGTTGGGTATAGGTGTATTGATAGCACTTCCTTCGGTTAATAAAGCTTTTAACAAACAAATCGGAGAAACACCTGGATGGCATGTAGATGATGGTAAAGCGTATTATATTAATTCTAAGACAAAGGAACGTGTAACGGGTCTCTATATTATCGGCTCTGATGAATACTTATTTAATGATAAAGGCGAAATTACTTCTGGGTGGACAAGCTATAAGGGAAGAACAATGTATGTTACAAAAAACGGAATGATTTCAAAGGGCGTTCGTGAGATAGATGATGATGTATACTGTTTTTCATCAGATACATTTGAAATGCTCAAGGGATTCTGTGAATTTGGTGATTCTACATATTATTGTGATGACGGCGGTAAAGCATACAAGGGATTTCACGCAATAGAAGGTAACGATTATTATTTTGATAAAAACGGTGTAATGAAAACCGGCTGGTTCAATGCAGATGAAGATAATAATAAACTCAATTATTATGCAGACAAAAACGGTCATCTTGCAAGTGGCTGGATCACACTCGATGACGGAGACCATTACATTAATGAAGATCACAGTGCAGCGTCTGGCAAAGTAATGATAAACGGAAAAGAGTATAACTTTGATCAGTACGGTATGGTTATAAAAAATTCTGAAACTGTACCTGTAACCGAAGTAACGACAGCTTCTCCTCCTGAAACTACGCCGCAGACACAACAGATTCAGGCAGGCTGGAAAGATGCAAACGGTAAAAAACAGTATATAAACCCTGATGGAACAGCAACTGTAGGTATTTCTCAAATTGATGGCGTAAAATATGCTTTTGATCAGGAAGGATATATGATTTCCGGATTTTGTACTATTGACAATGAAACATATTTTGCAAAATCTGAAGGAGGATTTTTAACCGGCCTAAACAAAATTGACGATCATGATTATCTGTTTGATTCAGACGGTCATATGCTCAGTGGAATGCAGACATTTGACTCAAAAACGTGCTATTTCAATAAAAATGGAACTATGGCACACGGATTTAAGGTTATTGACGGGTATACATACTTTTTCAGCTGGGATAACGGAAATATGCAGAAGGGCTATATTTCAGTCAAGGGTTCACGCTATTACTTTAACGCACAGGGTATTATGCAGCAGGGCTGGATTGATATAAGCGGAAGCAAATATTACTTTGGCAAGGATGGAGTAGGTGTAAGTGGATATCAGAATATTGACGGAAACAGATTTTATTTTGATTCTAACGGTGTTCTTCAGACAGGATTTGTTGAGATCAACGGCTCTGTATATTATTTTGGTGATGGATCAATACATGAAGGAAATTATGTATATAATGGCGTTGAACATCATTTTGATGCAAACGGTCGTATGACTGACTGACAATAACAAACAAGACAGATTTCAGATGTAATATTCTTATATATTTAAAAAGCACCATTGATTTATACATTTTGTATAAATCAATGGTGCTTTTGCTTGTTTATAAATTATAGCTAAGATAAAAATATATTAAATTACAAATTTTTTATATATCTAAGATAACGCAGACTTATTTTGGACCATGTGAAATTTAATTTCTTGAGTTCTCCTACTGTAAAGTCATTGTAAGTTCTGATGTTGGATGAGCCTGATGCAATAGAAGTGTAGAATGAAAGAACTGCTATATCCTTGTCATAAATCTTATCACGCATAAGTTTATCAAATGAATCTTTTTTTACATGACGGCAGCGCAAAAAGAATTTCTTTATCATTGTGTTAATATACAGAACGTTAGGATTATAAAGATTATATATTCTGTTTGCCATAGGGTAAAGTGCAAGAAGAACATATGCTTCTGCACATTCATCAACTGCTGTAAAATCTATAGGATATACATTCAGCTCGCTGCTGAATGCACCAAGCTTGAACAGGCCTCTGCATCTTCCAAGAAATCCGTTGTCAGAGGCATTTTTCTGAAACTTTCCATCAGATGTGCGCCATGTCAGATTTCCTATTCTGTAGATATTGGCTTTAAGTCCTTCTTGCCTTGCAATGAGGATCTTTTCTTCAGCCTTATATTTTGAATGGATATATACGTTCTGTGAATATGACTGACCTATATCGAGTACAAATTCGTTAAATATAGCATCAGGATTGCTTTGATTTACAGTTCCTGAACCATTTACGCTTGCGGTAGAAGCATGATGAAGAACTGCGGATGCATCCATACAGAAATCAATTATATTTTGGGTTCCGCTTACATTTGTTTTTTCAAAGTCCTTGTAATGACCGGCATGCATAACATTTGCAGCTGTGTGAATTACTGCATCTGTTCTGTCTGTAAGTTCCTTGTAAAGCTCATCAGATAACCCGAAGTGAGGAAATTCAATATTTCCGATTATGATTTCAAATGAATACTTTTCAATACAATTTCCAAAATAATATCTGAAAACAGATTCAAGTTTTTCAGCATTTCTGACAAGACATGTTACATTGCAATCTCTGTCAAGAAGATTTTTTAAAATGTGTGAACCAAGAAATCCTGTAGCACCTGTAAGAAGAATGTTTTCAGGCTTTGATTTTAACGGAATGTTGGCATTCTGATTAATCAGTGCATTTACATCAACTTTTTCTTCGTTTTCACTGGTGTCAGCGTGGAGATGTTTAAGGACCTTTTCAAGTAAAACAACAGTAGGGCGTTCATATATATCCTGGACTGTAACTCCTAATATTGATGCAAGCTCCATAGCTGAAAGACTGTCACCGCCTATATAGAAGAAATCATCATTTACACTTATCTTGCTCTTTCCAAGAACACGCTCCATTGCAAGGCATATACGTTTCTGCTCCTCAGTTTTAGGTGCAACATATTCTTCTGCCTTTATTCTTTCAAATTCGTGAAGTGATTTTAACACATCATTCCGTTTTATTTTATGGGTAGTGGTTTTTGGAAATTCTGTTTTTCTGAATTTAATGCTCATTATTTTTTTGTACGAAGGTAATGTTTCATTAAGCTCTCTGATCTCATTCTTAATAACATTTATAACATCTGCAGTACATTTTTCAGGATATACAAGGGCTGTAATCCTGCCGTTATCATCATATACCATAACATCCTTTATATATCTGATTTCGTACAGATATCCTTCAAGTTCCTCAGGATAAATGTTTTTGCCGTTATCAAGTATAATAAGATTCTTTGAACGGCCTGTAATATAAAGATATCCGTCATCATCCGTATATCCAAGATCTCCGGTTCTGAACCAATCGTCACACATTACCTTTTCGGTTGCTTTTTTATTTTTATAATAGCCCATCATAACTCCCGGGCCTTTTACGAGTATTTCCCCGCTTACAATTTTAACTGATGTTCTGGAGACAGGCTTTCCAACAGAACCCAGTCTGTTGGCGCCAGGACAGTTTGAACATACAACAGGAGAACATTCAGTCAGACCATAGCCCTGATATACGGTTATTCCGTATTCGGCAAGCTCTGATATGGTTTCTTTACGTATAGCTGCACCGCCTGTGACTATTGTTTTTAGGTTTCCTCCGAACTTGTCCAGAATACTTTTATATATTTTCCGCCTCAGATCAATATTTACTGCAGACGTTATTTTGTTTATCTTTTTAGCAGCAGCTATTCTTTTTTCCTTTCCCTGTGCTGTAATGCCTTCTTTTATTTTTTTGCATATCATATCGGCAATAAGCGGTACAATCAGGATCATATCAGGTTTGAATTTCTGGAGATTAGGAATCAGATTTTCAAGTCTGTCATTGATGTTTACAGTACCTCCGTTATAAAGTACAGAAAGATTATCTACTGTAAGTTCATAGGTATGGTGTATCGGCAATACTGACATTACATTGACTGTGAGATTTTCTTCGTTGAACTTCATCTTCTTTACAGCTAATACATTGCTTGCAATGTTTGAATGTGAAAGCATAACGCCCTTACTGCTTCCTGTAGTACCTGAGGTAAAAAGAATTTCTGCCATATCTGACGGTTCAACAGATACATTACTCTGTGAAAGAATGGCTAAAATATCATTATACTCGTCACTATCAAAGCATATAATCTTCTCAAGCTCAGGACATTCAGATAAAAATTGATCTTTTAAATTTTCAAATTCTTCCGAAATAAAAATCATACTTACATTTCCGAGTTTAAGAAGATTTATCATTTCATTTGCAGGAAGCATTTTGTCTATAGGTACAATGGTATTGCCGCTGTTGCATACACCCAGATATGTGCATATCCAACAGTAGCTTGTGTCTCCGAGAACAGCAATGTGCTTTTTCTTCACACCTGATTTTGTCAGAAAATATGAAATGGATGAACTGTTTTCATAAAGATCCGAATATGTTTTTTCGATTAATGTTTTATCTTCATAGTATCTGTATGCAATTCTTTCAGTGTAACGTTCATTGATAACCCTTACAAAATCCTTAAGATTATCGAGAGTTTTTTTTATTATTTTTTCATTGTCTGACATTATATATTTCCCCTCTGTCTTTTAATATTACTTTAACTTTATAAGTATTTTTTTTAGTTCCGATGAAGAAAAGCGAACAGGTCTTCCCTGAAGCCTCGCTTCAGCATTGGAACGCCTGATGATAAGATCGAAATCTTTTTCATCAAGACAAGTAAGTTTATCCGGAATATTAAGTTGTTTATTAAGCTGTTTTATTTTATTAATAAATACATATGAGCTTTTGTTATCTGATGTATTATAGTTTGAAAACTCACAGTATTCAGAAAGTTCTGCAAGATTATGCTCAATTGCAGGCATATATTCTTCAAGAATGTATGGAAGAAGTATAGCATTGGCACATCCGTGCGGAACATGATAAAGCTCGCCTATTCTGTGTGCAATTGCGTGTACATAACCTGTACTTATTCTTCTGAATGCAATTGCTGCATAATATGATGCTTCAGACATTTTGAGCCTGACATCTTTATCATCAGGTGATATAAATGCTGTATGAAGATTTTCAAATATAAGCTTACATGCATATGGTGCTTTTTTCTTATCTTCAGGAAATTCATCTGCAAATGTACTTATATATGCTTCAATTGCATGTGTAAGTGCATCCATTCCCGTATAAGCAGTAATTTTCTGTGGAAGATTTACAGACATATCCGGATCAAGAACAACTGCACGGGGCATAAATTTTGAAGTAAGTACAGGACATTTACGTTCCTCTGCTGTATTTGTAATAACAGAGAACATAGTTGCCTCAGAGCCTGAGCCTGACGTGGTAGGTATAACATAAACAGGTACGGATTTTTTTAACGGTGTGAAGTAATTTGTCATCTGTATAACGCTTTTATTCGGATTGGATGCGCGCAGTGCAATTATTTTAGCACAGTCAATAACAGAACCTCCTCCTGCCGCTAAAACACAGTCACATTTATTTCCGTTGAAGATTTTAAGGCCGTATTCAATATTTTCTATTGTAGGATCTGACTGAATATCAGTAAATACCGTATATTTTATTGAATGTGACTGAATTTTTTCAATAAAAACAGAAAGCAGCTCAAGGCGCATCACAGAGCGACTTGCTGCAATAAATACGTGTTTTACATTATCCTTTATAAGTCTGTCTGCAAGTTCCTTTACAGAGCCCTCACCTGAATATTTATCCGGTTCATCAAAATGCTTTGATTTAATCCAGTTATATGAAATAAATTGCAGGGGAGTAATAGCACATTTTTTAGTTTTCAATAAAAAAGTCCTCCATATTAATGTTTTATACAATTTATTATACCCTTAATAATGCATAATGTCAAAACTATTTTAAAAATAAATACAAATTATAGTCAGGAAGCATTGTTGTTCAGTTATATGCGATAAACTAAGGAAATACTTAAGTAAAGGTGCAGGGAAAATTCAAAACTCACAAAAAGAATTGCACAAATCCGTAAAAAATTACGGAAGATATTGAATATATTATAACTGTGCGCTATAATTAGATATGAGAAAAATAAAAAAGGAGAATTTTTATTCTTTGTAATAAAAAGTCAGCAAAAAATTACACTTAAAAATATATCAGTGATGAAAGGCAATAATAATAATATGAAAGAATTTATAATAAATCAGAATGATGCAGACCAGCGTGTGGACAAGTTTATCTTAAAGGCATTTCCTAAGCTTTCTAAAAGCGTTATGTATAAAGCAATAAGGACTAAAAATATAAAGCTTAACGGTAAACGCTGTGAAATTTCCACATATCTGAGCCAGGGAGATGTATTAAGGATATTTATAAATGATGAATATCTGGGAAGTGAGAAGAAAACCAAAAATATTAAAAATGATTTTATGTCTGCATCTGATATTTCAGAAAATGACATTGTCTATGAGGATGAAAATATTATCCTTATCAATAAAAAAATCGGAGTTGTAATTCACAGTGATATAAATATTTCTGAAAATACGCTCATTGATCAGATCAAAAAATATCTTTACTTAAAGCATGAATATATCCCGGAAAATGAAAGTTCATTTGCTCCGTCTGTATGCAACAGACTTGACAGAAATACGTCCGGAATCGTAATTGCAGCAAAAAATGCTCACGCACTCCGTGAGATAAATGAAAAAAACAAGTCCGGTGAAATTTCTAAAAAATATCTTTGTCTGAGCGCTTCGGCTCCGCCGAAACAGTCTGATACAGCATACGCATATCATAAAAAGGATGCTTCAACAAACACAGTTACAATAAGTGCGACTCCTCAGGACGGATACAAACAGATTATTACAAAGTATGATGTTATAAAGAAAAACAGCAGTGTTACACTTATAGAAATTGAACTTATTACAGGCCGTACCCATCAGATACGTGCACATATGGCATTTCTGGGATGCCCGATAATAGGTGATATAAAGTATGGCGACAAAGAAGTAAATCAGAAGCACCATCTGAAATACCAGGCACTTTGTGCTTATAAGCTGAAATTTAATATCAGTGCGAATTCTGAGAGCATGCTTTCATATCTGGATGGTAAAGAGTATAAGATTGATGATGTGTGTTTTTTAAAGAAGTATTTTTGATTATTACTATAGATATTGTTTTAACATTTTATAATAACAGAAGGGAAAGACTTATGAGATTATCAGAAATTGAAGAATACTTTAATGTGGAATTTCCGGAAAAGTTTCAGCAGATATATGCATCTGGCACTATGGACTGGATGAAGTGTGACATTGCGGAATTTAACGAAAATAAAGAGAAATATATAAGTGATCCTGCCTCTTTTCTTATGATGGACAGTGATTGTGCGCCATTATTTTTTAGCGAGGTTATGGAAAGCTATGACAGACTCAGACAGTGGATAACATGGAAAGAAGACGATGAAAAAGTCAGGTTAAAGGATGACATTAAATTAGTTCCTTTTGCTCAGAACGGGGCAGGGGATCTGTATTGCTTTTTGTATGAAGATGATAATGAACCGAAGGTTATTATATATGCGCATGATGATGATGATACTCCGGGTATTGCTGCAGACTCATTTGATGAATTTCTGTATCTTGTTATGCTCAGTGCAGCAGCGTTTGATGAAGACATTGAGGGTGACAGCTGGAAAGCACACTTTGGATTTCTCAGCAATGAATATGCAGATAAAATCAGCAACAGAACTGTTGCTGACCTTACAGATGAATACGATTCAATCTGCTTTAAACCTGCAGATGTTTGGGAATAATTTTTCATCAGATTAAACTATTGGTTTTGAACTTATTTTTGTGGGTGATAAACCAATTGTAACAATATTAGTTTAAAAAATAACGAATGATATCGGAGGACAATATGAGAATAAGACAATTAATCTGCACCATTACAGCAATCTGTGTGCTTTCTATGTTAAGCTCATGCTCACAGGATGGATCTACATATACTATCATCAGTACTGATCAGACATCATCTTCAGATATTACTCAGGGATCCCAAACTTCATATTCAGAAACAACAGATGGGACAACAGCTGAAAATACAGACAAGTTGCCGGTATCAGTTTCAGAAGTTAAAACAATTATAGATTTCAGCGGATGTTTTGATGAAAATATAGATGATAAAGTCCATGCCCTGGCTGATCCTGTAATGATTGACGATAATACGCTTTGTATGGCTTATAAGGTTAATGATAATGCCTCGGACCAGGAATTTGATTGTAATAATATGCATGTGGAACTTTGCATAGCTGATATTCACACCGGTGAGTTAAAACAGCATATTATTCTGCCGACTGCTAATTATGACAGGATAAGTAATGTTCTTCCCGAAGGAGAAGAGGGTGTATGCTGTTTGTTCAGTGAAGATTTTTATTACAATGATGATAATATTACTGCAACACACCATAATTATGTAACTATCACAAGTGATTACAGCTTTAAGACAAATGATAGTATTACAAGTGATGACATTGCCATGATATCAGGAAATCATCGTATTAGTCGGGATCCAAAAGGGGATATTATTGATTGTCAGAGCGGAGAGACTATTGTTCAGGGAATTTATTCAGGACTGGATGAAATGACTAACCAGTATAAGATTTTTGATTATGCAATAGATGAAGACAGATTTGTTTATTCAACTTCACAGTGGGAGACAATTAACGGAATAGGTATTTATGATTATCTGCAAAAAAAATGTATTGATGTTCCGGAATCTGAAAATTTTCACCCTATAGGCGTTTGCAATAAAAAAATATACTCACGCAAATCATTCATGAGTCCGCCTGATCCTGAATTTTATGTTACTGACCCTGATACACTGGAAACAACAGTTATATTTGACAGCAGTAAATATGATCAGAAATATGCCTTAAGTAATGGATTTGTAGCTGCAGGAGGTAAGTATATTGTTCTGAATAGTGAAACTGATGATAATGTACTTTTGATAAAACCTGATAATGGAGACGTTGTATCAGAATTCAGCTTTGGTCTGGAAAAATCATGGGATGTTTTTTTACTTGGTGAAAATGTTATCGGTATGTACGAATCAATTAATAAAAAGCTTCATCTTCTTAATATAAATGATGTTATTAAGTAAATTAATTTAAGTATGTTTTTGCATCAGATAATATTTTTATAATCCAGAGAATAAATTGTATCACATAATACAATTTAAATAATATGAAAACCCATCAGCATAAATCACAAATATGCTGATGGGTTTTTGAATTCAGAGCAAGATCTTATTTATTAAAGAAAAATAGTTGTATCTTTCTTAAAAGTTATGCTATAACCAATTTGCCTTTATTTAATATGTTCATCTGTTCATCTGTCAGGCTGATTGAAAGTGCTTCTACATTTTCTTTATACTGAGATATTTTGCTGAAGCCCAGTATCGGGATAACTGATGGTTTTTTATGCAGCAGCCATGCAAGCACAAGCTGATTTCCGGATATGCCTGATTCCTCAGACATCTTTTCAATAACCTGAAGTCTTTCAATGGATTCGCCGTTGTTAAACGAATTCCAGTCGTAATATTTTTTTCTTCTTTCTTCGCCTGCATAGATGCCTTTAAGAAGCGGTGAATAAGCAACAAGAGTCATATCTTCATTGGATTTCATATAATCGAATAGCTCGTCATCTGCACTGAATGTAATTCCTCTGTCTGCGCTTATATTCTGTCTTATATATGAATATTCCTGCTGCACTGCCTTAAAGAGAGGGAAACCGTTCCTTCTGCTTATTTCTCTTGCATTTGCAATTCTCCATGTTCTCATGTTACTGCAGCCGATGTTTTTAACTTTTCCTTCCTTAACCAAGTCAGAAAGAGCACTGAGCGTTTCCTCAAGAGGAGTCTTTCTGTCATCAACGTGGACATAATAAAGGTCAATGTAATCTGTTTTAAGACGCTTTAAGCTTCCTTCAATATCTGCTTTTATAACCTTTGCGCTTGCACCTTCATATTCTCCGACAACATTTTCCCAGATAATATCTCCGTTTGCTGATCTTACTTTTTTTGGATCGGTAAGTCTTCCGCCGAATTTTGTTGCAAGAAAAATCTTATCGCGGTTTTTATTCTGTGTTATCCAATCGCCAAGCAATGTTTCGCTTTCGTCACCATAGGAGTTTGAATCACCGAGCCACCAGCAATAGCAGTTTGCAGTATCAATAAAATTACCGCCTCTGTCGATATAATCATCAAGTATAGTAAATGAATCTGTTTTATTAATTGCAGTACCCATCAGCATTGTACCAAGACAGGCACAGCTGACTTCCTGATTTGTCCCCATAAATTTCACTTTTTTCATGTAATATCCACCTTTCCGAGCTTTGTATATTCAGAATAACCACAACGTAAAAGAAATCTTTGCGAAAGCCTGAAATAAAAATCAATATCTTATTTTTAAAATTATAATATGTAAAATAGAGTATAATTAATTTTTCCGGAAAATTATTATGTATTTAGAATAACATAGTTATATAAATCTTGCAAGTACGCACTTTTATGTGCTATACTTACATTTAAGTAAGTATTAAAGGAGAATTATGTATGGCAGATCAAAATAATGAAGTATTGACTGACGAAGAAGAATGTCCGCTTCTTCTTACGCAGAAGATTATGTTCGGCAAATGGAAGATGTCTATAATATGGTTTCTTGCACGAAATGACACAATGAGATTCGGAGAGCTGATGAAAGCGTTTGAGGACCCTTCACTTACACAGAAAATGCTGACGCAGCACTTGCGTGCTCTTGAAAACGATCATATTATTTCAAGAACAGTTTTTAACGAGGTGCCTTTAAGAGTTGAATACAGCCTGACCGAAATAGGAAAGAAGTTTATACCGATAATTGACAGTATGGAGACGTGGGCTGAGGAGTATATGCTGTTGTTCAGGTAAATAAAATCTTTATTATTTACTTCAAATCCTATTTGTTTAAAAAAATCTTCATAAAATGTATCTATATTATTGCTTTGGGATGAAATATAAAGTATATAGGTGGCATACTGATATATATTAATCTTTTGAATATTTGACAATGCTTCCCTCTTGCTCCTTTTTATAATGTACCATAAAATATAAATATTGTAAAACTGGGTTTATGGTGGTATAACAAATTTGCCTTCATAAATTCTTTTAATAAGTCGCAGATAGGCAACAAGAGTCATATCTTGATTGGATTTCATATACTGGCACCTTAATATTCTATGACAATATTATTTAAAATAATATCTCCGTTTACTGTTCTTACTTTCTTTGTACCGGTAAATCTGCCACCGGATTCTGCTTCAAGAAAAGTTTACGCATTATTACTTTTTCGTATATCAAAGAACATATCCACGTTATCATTGGATTTATAAATATCCCTGGAAGAGATAGTAAAACCATTGCCATTTTAGTACTTTGTTTATCTGATTTTAAAATATTTATTACTGATGCAACTACAAAAGGAACAAATATCCCAAACAATAAAACTGACCATACAAGAGGGGGATATGATAAAATACTGATAGGCAGGGACGTAAGGCTGAATGTTATTCCCAACAGCCCCATAATTATAGCGCAGGTACGCATTGGTCTTTTTATCATGAACAGGGGAATAAGAAAACTGCGCCACAATGAACTTGTCTGGGCTCCGCCAAATAATACACCTATCGTGTTTCTGATTGCCACTGTGATGAATGATTGGTTAATATCAATTTCTTGCTTTTGTTCGCCGTCCTGATAGCTGTTTTCCTGTAACACCTGAATTGATACTGTATCTATTGTCCATAGGAATATTACAAAAAAAGCAAATGGCAATGTTATAAGTATTGTCTTTAAATCTAATCCATATCCTATTCCCCACAACTCATTCCACCAATATGAAGGACTTAATTTCAATTCAGATCCAGCATAGGAAATATCAGAATCTAACCTGAAAACAGCAGGAATTATAATCGATATCACCGCTGCAATCGGAATAATAAGATATGTTTTTTTGAGCTTGAATAGTATTATGTATACAATGGAAAGAAGAATCACTAATGTGATAAAAGATGGAGACTTCTGTTGAAAAAACGAATGGAGTTTTTCAACTGCTAAAATTATTCCTGATACTCCAAAAGCAAGTGTGAGGCTGTTTCTGCTGACAGAGCCTGAAATGGTTGTTAATTTAGCAAGCACTCCCGTTTTAACTGCAATAATACCCATGATGCCTATAGAAACACCTAAAATTAGTGGGTGAACACCAAACTGAGCCATAATAGGAACAAGCACTATAAGCGGTGCAAGTGTTCCCGGCGGTGATGCTTTCGGGAACACAAACGCTGCTATTAAAGTAACAAGACTTCCTATTAATATCTCAATTCTTACATTTTCAAAAACAAAGTTTTTATTTGTAATGCCAAGCTCCAGCGCCCATACAAATGCAAAAGAAGAAGCTAGCGCAATTTTACCAATAAGTCCTGAAATAGCAGGAATAAAGTCTATCAGCTTAATATTAATTAATTTTTTCTCATTCATATTAAATGTTCCTATCAATATCTCATTGGAATAAGAGTAATATAATCTCTGACAGAAGCACCTTTTAAAAACATTTCTATTATCTGTCTGCCAAGAGGGTCAAGCTCGTCGGTATTGAATTTTTCCAGCTCCTGCTTAAAGAAATCGGTAAGAATTTTTGCTCCGGCATCATACCCTTCATTTCCAACCTCCTGCTGTTTTTCAGGCTGTAGAAAGGCTTTTCTTATATATTGTCCATCGATCTTCAGCGAATCCAGGCAGAATCCCATAAGTGAACAACGTGCTTCAATTAAATGCTCCTGCTTAAACTTTGCACTGCCACGGCGGGCTACATATTCTCTGGAAATCCACTGTGGCATAAAGCTTACTTCATATGCACCGATATGCTGATTAGGAATGAGTAAATATCTTGTATTTGATGAATTAACAATCTGTTCTAATAGCAGATTAGCTTGCTTGACAAATTTTCCGGTTGCAAAAGGCCAATATGAACCAACGCCCTCACTTGTCATTCCGGCTGATGATGTTATACTTGGATTATTATGTCCTCTTGGTGCAACCAGACGCCACAACCATGCAAGTGCAGGAGGCAGAACATGGAGAAGACCCATTATGCCGTATGTTGGATTTTCTTTTGTGCATGGAGGAGTTCTCACACCAAAGCTTCTTACATCCACTTCAACAGGCTCATCAATTACAGATGGAACAAGGCGTCTTGGAAGTATTGCTCTCGGATTAGGACATGGTTTTCCATCTGAATCCAGAGTATGCTCCCATACAAGACAAGTAGCATCAGGAACCCCCTGAATATTCATAAAAATTAATGGTTCTGAAGGATGTGTAAATATTTTTTCATACTGAGGTGCAGTGCCATAGCTTTTAATATTATCAAGCCTTAAAAACCAACCGCATTCAGCATCTTTAACTACAAGTTTTTTGCTTTCATTCTGCATTTTTGGGTGACATAAAGCCATATCATCAGTAACAGGACGAAGCTCGCAAGTCTCATTCAGTTCAATATAATTTTTCTCTCCTGTAACAATATTTTTTCCCAGAAGAATTCTGCCGTCCATTTCCTTATGTATTTGTTCAATCATTTCACTTTTACCACCACCGGATGCACCCTCATGCATTATAACAATTTCGTTATCATATGGTGTGATTACCTTTACAGTGGAAGCGTGAGCTGTTACCCAATTTTCCTGTTCACCAATATTTAAAAGAACACCGTAAATACCTTTTTTTGCACTTGGCCCTGGATACAGATTATAGGAATAGACCTCATGAATTTCATCAAGTCTGTTATGAATTACAATTTGTTTTCCATCAAAATGTGTATGTCTGAATGGTGGTGCTAAGAAAATTATTGCCTTTGGATTAAAGTCATCTGAAATTTCATCAATATTTATAAATCCCTGCAGATCAGCAAGCCCACCCGCAAAGAATCCGGCATTTGATGGTGCAATAAGTACAGCATCATAACCATAATCATAACCGCCTGCTTTAAATGGGAAAACAATCAGATTTTGATTTTCAAGCCACCTGAATGTATCATTTCTTAATGGCTCAAAATCCTTACCATAAATTTTATCATATAACGGCTTGTCAGAAGGCTTTTTATCAGCAACAACAAGACAATCAGGATCACGTCTTCTCATATAGTCATCAAGATAATTTACAACCGCACCGTTTTTACATCTTGTAACAGTAGCTTCAACTACCTCTCCAATTCCCTCAACGTCATATTTTACTTCAAAATTAGTTGTATAATCCCCTCCTAAAGCGAGAGAAATAAGTTCACCTCTTGTTTTTGGAAAAATAAGACCTTTAGAATTTTCAAGAATATTCTGTGCATATTCAGGCATATTAAGTTTTTTTGCTAAGTCACTCATTGAAATTACCTCACTTTGTTTTATATTTGTTTGCAATGCTTAAAGTGTTTCTTCTGGCAGTCTTTTTATAATCCCGTTATCGGGATCTTTTAAATATGCTACAATAAGAAAGTTATATTTTCCACCATATTTCTGTCTGTAGCTTTTCATCTTTTTGTGCTACTTCTTCCGCCATATCTTTCTTTGCTTTTAAAAGTTTACACGCTATTTCCTCATCATGGATTCCAAGAATCTCAGCAGCCAGGATTCCTGCATTTGCAGCACCATCAACTGCAACTGTTGCCACAGGTATACCTTTGGGCATCTGGACAGTTGAAAGCAGTGCATCAAGCCCATCAAACGATGTTGATTTACACGGAATTCCTATCACTGGGAGTGTCGTGTGTGACGCTAAAACTCCTGCAAGATGTGCAGCCATTCCTGCTGCTGCAATAACAACCCCAAAGCCATTTTCTCTTGCATTTGAAGCAAATTCACAAGCTTTCTGGGGTGTCCGGTGTGCACTCATAACATGAACCTCAACAGGAATTCCAAATGACTTCAAGCTGTTTATAGCCCCCTTTACAACTGGCAAATCGCTATCACTGCCCATTATAATCGCAACCTTTTTAACCATATAAATACAACTCCTTAAAAATAATAAAAGCCGATACCCATGTTAAATGGATATCGGCTTACTTACAACTTAGTTTAAACTACTTTGCATTGTCTTCCGTAATTATTTTTTTGTGCATAGTTCTTCTAAATTTCTATCAACTGTGATAACAATAATTTTTTCACCCGTTTTTGTGCTTATATCAGAATGAGTGCTGACTATGGCTACATCAATAAAATCAGTTATCAATGTTTCCAGAAATCCTCTCCCACCTTCAAATAGGGTTGTGCGGACACGTTTAAAAAGTTCAATACCTTGCTGGTTATCAGTAAGTTTTTGCTCTGACGGACTTAAAAAACCTGAAAGTCTGGCGACAATCATGTCAGAAATTATATATGTTCTAACGGTTTTAGGACCACGGCCCATATATTCTATCTCAAATTTACTGATCAACTCACTGATTTTTGCTTCCAATTGACCTTTTGTCACAATATTCCACCACCTATTAACAATTATATTGTACAATATAATCGTTAATATGTCAAGCTTTTATTTATTCATATGAATTGTTCAGAAATAATATATCATACTTTTACGCTCTTTTACGGACGTAGTGAGTTGAGATTAAACAGATATAAAAAGCAAATTGGAAAGATTGTTGACATAATTGGTAAAAAAGAATATATTTTATTATATATTACTTAAACTTTTTTTATAAACAAAGCTTTGGTTTAAAATGTTTTGTAAATCTTGTTTTAGTCTAACTGTTGTGGTATACTGAATTTGTAACACCCTTGCCCAATATGATATAATATCATAAAGGAAAGGAAGAGTTACATGAGCAGAATAACAAATGAAGTTGTTAAATCTAGCGAGAAAATACACTTTTATGGTTTATCAAATCAGCAATCTAATTGACCATAAAAGGTGAGACATAATAATACTTCTGTTCAGAGCCAGCTACAAGTAATCCAAATCGCTCAACATAATTGAAAGGGAATGCCCTATGCAGATCAATCATGTGTCAATGGGCATTACGTATACAAAATATAATAATAGAGCAAGTGCTTGGAATATATCAAATACATTCCAAGCACTTGACCATATGTTATAAATGTGTTATAAATGGATAAAAAAATAACCACTTGAAATTAATCAAGTGGTTATAACATTTGGTTGCGGGAGCCAGATTTGAACTGACGACCTTCGGGTTATGAGCCCGACGAGCTACCGAACTGCTCCATCCCGCGTTGTCTGTTATTTATTATAGCATTTTTTTCATAGGATGTCAATAGAATATGAAAATATAATGTTAATTAAAATGACAACGTGGTGATGTTGTTATTATTGAGTCTGTACTGGTAGTTCGAAAATATAGTTTCAGCTGTGTGGAGCCGGGCAGGACTTTCAGGTCACCCGGAACATTTGCTGATTATTCTGCGTTTTTGAGGGCATCACTTTTTGAAATGTGATTGATTCTGGCCATCTGACAAACAGCTACAGCTGCATATGCACCTATGCCCATGGCCGCCATTTTGATAAATACTGTGAATGGTATATAATACGGAAACCATCCGGAATATGATGAAAATATAATTTTGAAAAGATAACTTATCATTGAATTACATATAGGAATTGTAATAAGAACAGATAATATTACGACTATTGCTGTTGACAATACATAAAGGCCGCTTATTTCTGAACCCTTATATCCAAGTATTTTTGTCATGGATATAGACTGTGCATTTTTCTCTATAATTATTTTTGAAAGCAGATATATTATAAGTATAAACATTATTATACCGAACCCAACAAAAAGAGACATAATACTACCCATGGATACTTTGAGCTGACGTGATGTTTTGGTCATGTCATCAAGGGTAATTGTAGTTGCGATATAAGTATCATCAACGTCTTTTATTTCTTCGTTTGAAAAATATCCGTTGAAATACTGATCATCTTTTCCGAATTCCTGGCAGAATGCCTTGTTGTCCATGAATACTGCTATTGCTGACGGATAAAAATACACCCCGTCTACATCAAAGCTATATTCTTTGTTTTCGTATTCATCCTTGAGTGTGACAGTATCACCTTTATTGATTCCGTATTTTTCTGAGAATGCATTTGAAATGTAAACTCCATTGCCAAAATCAATATCAATATACTTGCTGTCAGGAATTATCCCGTAAATTGAGACATCTTCTTTTTTATATCTGCTGTCTGTAGTCTTAAGTGAGTCTGCACTGTATTTTTCTGCATTCTTTGTTTTTGTCTCAGCAGGTGTTTTCAGAATGTACTGATAATCACATATCATATTTGAAGTTATTTCATCCTGATAATGTTCAATAAGAGGAGACAATCCAATACCAAACAAAAGAATGACATTGGCGAGAAATATTCCGATGAATATTGTAATATAGTTCGGAATGTTCTGAAGAATAATGCGTATTCTGAAACGTTTCATTATACCTATTTTAGTATTGAGCTTTAACGCTTTTTTCTTCTGATGGCGTTTCAGGTCTCGTTTTATAAATTTAAGAGGTGAAAGGGTCAGCTTGTTTTCCAGAACTATAAGATTAATCAGAAACATAAGTATAAGAGGGACAATTGTAGTGTTTACAAATGCGTCAGCGTTCCATAGTGTAACATATGTCGGTATACTGTAGGTTCCATAATACATATCTGCAATATAATTTTTTATAATTGTATATCCGAGAATATTTCCTGTAAGTGCGGCAACAAGAACAACAACCATAGGCATTGTAAGATAATGACGTACAAGCTCTCCCTTTGAATACCCCGATGCTCTTAATGTTCCTATTACGTTTGCCTCTTTTGAAATAGTATTGCTTGTCATGATAGCAAATACAAATGCTATTATAGACATTACAAGGTAAAGAAATACTGTAAACATTATGCTGTCTTTATTAATATCATCTCCTACAAATATAATTGCCTGATTAATATATTCAGGAATAAAGTTAAGTATCAAAGCTTTATTACTTATTACACTTACAAGATCCTCTGACATTTCTTTGGCCTGAATTTTATCAGCCGGAGGATCGTCATATTTCCAGGAATAGCTCAGGTGTAGATGATTATTTTCCAATGATTCAAATTTGCTGTCATTTACAACTGCAACTCCGAATTTTATAGAGTCAAACATCAGATCAGATGGGCTTGAGTACAATGCACTGTAATCAGAAAGTGCAACAAGTCCTGAAATTTCAAGGGCTTTTCCTTCAATAGTCAGAGTATCACCAACAGATAATTTATTGTTGTCGGCATACATTCGGTCAATGGCGATCTGATTATCATTTTCTGGAAAATTTCCTTTCATAAGACAGGCTTTATTTACTTCATTACGGTTTTTAAAAATACGTAGTGTGCTGCCATTTTCCTTAATATCTTTTTCAATGTAGAAATTTTCGTATATTGTTACTCCTTCTTTTTCAAGGGCATCAGTAAGATTCTTATCTGCTTTGAATGCTAGTTCAAAATTTCCATCCTCAATATTGTATTTTTCAAATCCTTTGTTATATGCATAAGACATACTGTAATTTGCTACAAGAAAGCCGGAAACAATACCTATCATGCCAGCAATGAAAACGAATATTACTATACCTGAATTATTCACCAAGCGCCATAACTGTGTAAATAATTTCTAATTTTCAAAAAATCGAATTTCAGAAATCAAATTCAAG
>OBID01000036.1_pt1 | contig 57374 bp, 61 predicted proteins | sample 1519781 | NCBI WGS metagenome assembly OBID01 (sample SAMEA3991478, study PRJEB22521) | metagenome | biome: anthropogenic terrestrial biome; feature: sewage plant; material: sludge | place: Sweden | collected 2012-09-26 | reverse complement strand
GTTGAACCTTATTCATCACCGGTTTTGTCAAAAGGAATTTCCGGTCCTCATAAGCTGCAGGGAATAGGTGCAAATTTTGTACCTGACAATCTTAACAGATATGTATATGATGAGATAATAACCGTTAAGGATGAGGATGCATATGAAACGGCAAGAGATGTGGTTAAAAACGATGGAGTATTTGTTGGAATTTCAGCAGGTGCTGCGGTGTGGGCTGCTTCAGAGATTGCAAAACGTGAGGAGAATAAGGGTAAGATAATAGTTGTAATTCTGCCGGATACAGGGGACAGGTATTTATCAACGCCGAATTTTATTCAGTAATACATAAGAAAAACGGCTGCTGTTTTATAGGCAGTCGTTTTTCATTTTAGGATTGTATGTGTAAAGTTAATGAAAATATCAATGTGATCGATAGAGTTCCCCAATATTGTAATCACCTTAAGGCGTTGACATTTCGGTTTGTGTTTGATACAATAATATGTGATAATACATTTTATATATTAGAATTTGTAACTTTTAAGGGTATTTACAAAAAAATAAGTATTGCACAAAAATTTTCCCTATGTATCTTTCTGGTTACAATAATATCACAACAGATATTATAAGTCAAATAGTTATATAAGATACAAACTATAAGTATATAGCTATATCAACAGTATCCAAATCCGTCAATAGCAAATATTTTATTTTTATCACATGCAAGCATTTTTATTGTGAATTTGTGTTTCTGAGGTTTTTCAGATTTGAATATAATTGCACTTTCAAGATTTCCCCATGCTGTTGAATTATAGCTTTGCAATGTACATAATGGTTTGCCGTCAATTAATATTTCTGCAGCCCCGTATTTTAACTGATTGTTCAAGTAATAAAACAGGATAAATCTACAGCATACCAGTTCCTTTTCAAAAACATCATTTTCAGTGATCGTAACATCAATTTCTGATGTAACATTTATATTCTCGTAAACAGATGTTTTTAATGGTATCGGTACTGTATACCCTTTGTCTGAAGGTGCATGGTCAACATTTTCAAAGCAATAGTTTATACAATCTGTTATAAACCTTTGTCCATTATTATGAGGGTGTCCGTAATCTGTTGAATAATCACTCCATTTAAATATTCCGGAGTCAATGTTCTTTTTCAATATATCACGTATGCTTATCATCGTAAGATCATAATGTTTTCCGTATGGTATTTTCTGAGCCTGACTGTTTACAAAGCTTTGGAGTGACATATATATAGGTATGACAGCAGGCTGACCGCTGCAGTTAAGAAGCTTTCGTAGAAGCCCCTCATAGCATTCCATCAGATCAGGATTTGCATAGTCATTTATTCCGAAATCAATAAATACTATATCCGGCTCAAAGCTGATAATTTCTTTTTGAATTCTGTACAGACCTATTATTGATGATGAGCCGCATAATCCGGCATTTATACATTTTACAGGTCCGTATTTTTTATTAAAGTCCTCGCAGAACATCGAAACATAATTTCTGGTAAATAACGATGGATCAAACGGTTCTGCAGTAACAGAGGCGCCGATAAAGCCTATTGTTACCCGTTTTCCGTTTTTTGAAGAAGAAATAGCCTTTTTTAATCTGTAGTTATTTCCGTATGATATAATAGCATCTGAATAATTAATCAAATCAATAACCCCTCTTTTTATCTATAATTATAATATATTGATATCATACTTGCAAATAGAAAATTTGAAATTCTTTATATGAAAGGAATAAACATAAATGACTACTCAGCAAATTGAATATGTCATAATGCTTGCTGAAGAAAAAAGTTTTTCGTCAGCTGCCAAGAAGCTGTATATAACTCAGCCGTCCTTAAGTCAGTTTATCATGAATCTTGAAAATCAGATAGGACTTCAGCTGTTTGACAGAAATTCATATCCGATAAAAATTACTCCGGCCGGTGAAATATATATAAAAAATGCAAAGAAGATACTTGATATAGAAAAAGAACTTAATGATGAGATAACTGATCTGCTTAATATGAAAACAGGTAATCTTGTAATAGGGGCAACGTCATTCAGAGCAGCGTGCCTGCTTAATCAGAGCATAGCTGCATTTCACAAAAAATACGATAAAATAAAAGTTGAAATAATAGAGGCATTTGAACAGGAACTGGGTAGTCTTGTTCAGAAGGGGGATATTGATTTCTATATAGGCACAGGACATCCTGATCTTAAATTATTTCATTACGAAATTCTCGCTACTGAAAGGATATATCTTGCAGTTCCTGAAAATAATCCGATAAATAATAAGCTCAGGAAATTTGCATTAAGTGAGAATGATATTATTACAGGAAATTTGAGATTTTCAGAGATACCTGTTATTGACATAAAAACAGTAGCAGATGAACCTTTTATCCTGCTTAGTCATGATGACGGACTTGCAGGGACAGTGGAACGCATATGTGAGAATTCAGAATTTAATCCACTTACATATACGACAGTAAAACATATGGAAACAGTATTCTCATTTATAAATTCAGGTATCGGACTTGGTTTTGTGCCGGATTCATTTATTAAATACGGAAACAGCAGAAAGCATCCTGTTTATTATGCGCTTGATGAGTCAGTGTCATGTAATGACATAGTGCTTGTTTCAAGAAAAAATAAATATTTTACCAAAGCTTCCGTAGAGTATATACGTATGCTCAAGCAGATGATAGGATTCGGAACATGGCTATAGAAGCATTATAGTACATGCTATTAAATTCAAAATCTATATTTTAAAAAAGGAGTTGCTTGAATATGAAATCCCGAAACAGACTTTTTGCTATTGCATTGGCAGTTGTTGTTTCATCGGCAGCAATTTTACCGTCTTATTTGGATGTCACATATGAGGATAATTTTAAAATCCATGCTGCAGAACAGGAGTCATTACCTGTGTTTTCTTCAGAGTCCGGATTTTATGGAACAGATTTTGCACTGACCTTATCTGTAGCTGGTGATGGTGATATTTATTACACAACCGACGGAACTGATCCGTGTGACTCTGAAACGTCACAGCTTTACAGTGGTCCCGTCACTGTAAAGGACAGGACAAATGAACCGAATTTATACAGCAAATATGAAGAAAACGGAACGGCACAGTCTGTTTCGCGTGGAATAGGATATAAAAAACCTACATTCAACGTTGACAAGGCAACTGTTGTCCGTGCTGTTGTAAAAAATACTGATGGGACATATGGAAGTACAGTAAATCATACATATTTTATTACATCAGGCAAACTTTCACAGTATAAAAATATGACAGTTGTTTCTCTTGTTACAAATCCGGATAATCTTTTTGATCCTGACAAAGGTATTTATGTAACGGGGAATCAATATATTGATTGGCAGAACAGCAGTTCCTACAATCCGGAAAAGAGTGTATGGGATACAGATAATATTACAAATTATTTTTCAAGAGGCAGAGAATGGGAAAGAGAAGCTGATATAACTATTTTTGAGAGTGGTTCAGTTGCAGTCAAACAGGGAATGGGTATCAGAATAAAGGGTGCATCTACAAGAAACAGTGCACAGAAGAGCTTTAATCTTTATGCAAGAAGTGAATATGGAGCATCAAAAATAAAAAATCCTCTTCTCCCGGGTAATTATTCTATTGATGGAAAGCTTATTGAAAAATATGATTCAATTTCACTTCGTTCTGTAGGTGATGAAGTCAGACTCCGTGACAGCTTTGCACAGGGTCTTGTACACGACAGAGAAAATCTTACTACTGAAGATATGAAGCCTTGTGTTGTTTTTCTTAACGGCGAATACTGGGGAATGTATGAGATGGCCGAAAAGCTGTCTGATTATTTTATTGAGAGTAATTACGGTATTGATAAAAAGGATGTAGCCATGCTCAAAAATGGTGAGCAGGAAGAGGGAGCACAGGAGGAAAGTGACAATTTCCTGAACTTTGCGTATTCATACGCCCAAAAGAATCTGACTGATGATACAAATTACAAAAAGGTGTGCGATTTTATTGATATTGATTCAATGATTGAGCATTATGCAGCAGGTCTGTATCTCGGAACATTTGACTGGCCGAATTATAACTACGCCGTATGGAGAAATACAGGTGAAGCAATTGACGGCAATAAATACAGTGATGGAAAATGGAGATTCATATCATTTGACTATGATTATACAATGGGTGCTACTTATGGCAGCTTTGGTGGTGTGGAAGGATATCAGTATGACAGTTTCCTGCATATGGATAAGTCAAAAAAAGGAGCACCTACCTGTCTGTTTGTAAAGCTTCTGAAAAACGAAGACTTCAGAAACAGATTTGCAGCAGTATACTGTGATTATGCAAATGAAGTGCTTACTGAAAAAAAAGCAAATAATATGGCAGATCACTATGCAACAAATTATTCGGACATGCTTGCTAGCACACAGTTGCGTTGGTGGGGATTTTTCGGAGGCACACCTGACGGACTTATACCATACTATAAAAGGACTTATCAGAATGAGACACTAAACGGAATAAGAACATTTTTCAGTAAACGAGCTGAATATACTCTTAATGATATGAAGGAATATACAGGACTTCAAGGAACATTGCAGACTGTTTCACTGAAGGCTGACGGAAACGGAAAAATACAGATAAACAGCATCGTCCCGGATATTTCCCAGGGTAAGTGGACCGGAAAATATTATAGTGACTGCCCTGTTACGCTGACAGCAATACCTGATGATGGTAAGATATTTACAGGATGGAGCGGTGATGTAAATAGTAGCAGTATGACTATTACAGTAACACCGGAACAGGCTGTGAATATTCAGGCAAATTTCAGCGATAGTGCAGCTGTTGAATATGATGTCAATACAGATGGCATTTTTAATTGTGAAGATATTATAATGATGCAGAAATTTTTACTCGGTGCCGGTGAACTTAACGACTGGAAGGCCGGAGATATGGACGGCAATGATAATATTAATATTGTGGATCTTTGTCTGATCAAAGAGGCACTGCTTAATTTATAACTTATGCGATATGTCCCCCGCCTCTAAGACGGGGCAGCAGATTTTAAGGATGTACCCGATTATTATGAATAAATGTAATGGTGCCGAAATTATATCAGTCAGTGAAATGGAAAGCAATGATGAGGTATGGAATGACTGGATCATGCAGGAGAACGAATACGCAGTAGGAGACAGAAAAAGCATTAATGCAGGTGCGGGAAAATATTTAAACTTTATTGCTATTGTTCTTAGGAAAAAATAAAATAAAATACCGGTTTGCTGTAATAAAGTTTATCAGCCAGACCGGTATTTTTCTTTTTTAAATTGCTTCCAGTATATCTGTTTCATGCTGTTTGATTATAAGTCGGATGGAATTATACATATAAGGTTTAAGTGTCTGTATAGGGACAGGTTCATTGTAAAGAATTGAGCTGTATAATGCTGAACCTACAAGCTCAATAATCAGATACAGCATAATTTCAGGATCAGTCAGACGGTATCCGTCTTCTGAGATAATAAGATCATATATGTTGATAGTTCCGTATTCGTTGCTTTCATTTCCAGGAATAATTGCTTTTTTGAAAATACCCCAGCTCAGATTTTTTGAAATGAAAAGAAGAAGAGTAGGATTTTCAGAAAGCTGATCAATAATATTATCGATTACGAATATTACTTTGTCAGAGAATGTTGGCTGTGGTGACTGTTTAAGTGCTTCAAGGGATTTTTCAAACAATTTCTGGGTTTTGTGAACAATAAGTTTATTTTTTATATCAATTTTGTCTTTAAAATATAAATAGAAGGTTCCCTTAGCAACACCAGCATTTGCAACAATATCTGATATTGAAGTTTTACCTACTCCCTTAGTCGTAAACAGGTCAAATGCTGTCTGCAGAAGAGAATTACGTTTGTGAAGTTTATTTTCTTCCACTTTACCCATAACTTTCACTTCCTTTCTGCTGTGAACATAATATTATTATATTTAGTATAATACAAAAAATAAGGTATGTCAATGTCGTTGAATGTAACGAAAAACCGTGTGAAAATATTCTGTAACTGACCATAAGTCACAAATTTATGACTTATGGTCAGTTATATTCAAAAAATATTGACTATTAGTCAGTTTAAGATTATAATATTATATAAATAGAAAACATATATGCAGTGATCTGTAAAATATATAAAATAAAACTATGTATTTAATTATATAATTTACATATTGCTACAAATTTAATTATGGAGGCTTACAACATGATAAAGTTTGGTGAATTTATCGCAAAACATAAAAAACTAATAATTGTATTTTATGTTGTTTTGCTTATTCCATCTTTTATGGGATATACAAAAACGCGTATAAACTATGATGTACTGAGTTATCTACCCGAAAAACTGGAAACAGTAAAGGGGCAGGATATCATGGTGGATGAGTTTGGAACAGGTGCATTTTCAATGGTCATTGTTGAAAATATGGACTCAAAGGATGCAACGGCACTGAAAGAAAAGATAGCTGGTGTCGAACATGTAAGCAAAGTTTTATGGTATGATGATGCACTTGATATTTCTGTTCCTGCAGAGATTCTTCCGTCTGATCTGCATGATGTATTATTTAACGGTGATTCAACAATAATGGTTGTATTGTTTGATAATACAACATCTTCCGATGAAACAATGGCGGCAGTAAGCCAGATGCGTAAGATTACTGGAAATCAGTGCTTTATAAGCGGAATGTCCGGTGTAGTTACAGATATAAAAGAACTATTCCTTAAAGAAATGCCGGTATATGTTGTGATTGCAGTGGTACTTTCACTTTTAGTACTTGCAATATCAATGGAATCATTCTTTGTACCTATTCTGTTCCTTTCAAGCATAGGTGCCGCAATAATATATAACCTCGGAAGCAATATAGTACTTGGTGAGATTTCCTACATAACCGAGGCATTGACAGCAGTACTTCAGCTTGGTGTTACAATGGATTATTCAATCTTCCTTCTTAACAGCTATATGGAAAATAGAAAAACATTTGGCGGAGACAAAGAAAAAGCTATGGCACAGGCAATTTCTGATACGTTCAAGTCAATTATCGGAAGCTCCACAACAACAATAGCTGGATTTGTAGCACTTATGTTTATGACATTTGCACTCGGAAAGAACATAGGAATAGTAATGATGAAAGGGGTTATTATAGGAGTTATATGCTGTATAACACTTCTTCCTGCAATGATACTTAATTTTGAGAAAATTATAGATAAGACGACTCACAAATCTTTCATTCCTGATCTTGATAAAATATCACACTTCATTACAAAAAACAATGCTATATGGGCAGTATTATTTGCAGCACTTGTTATTCCTTCATTATACGGAAACAACAATGCGGAACTTTATTATAACATTGACAGCTCACTTCCTGCTACTCTTGACAGTGCAATAGCCAATAAGAAACTTGATGAAGACTTTAACATGAATTCTGTATATATGGTTATGGTCAAAAACGGAATGACATCATCTCAGAAGCAGGAGATGCTCGCAAAAATTGGAAATGTAAAAGGAATAAACCAGGCAATAGGAATAGATTCAATTGTAGGACCTACAATTCCTGAAAGCATGATACCGGCTTCACTGACTGAATCACTTAAGAGTGATGACTATGAAATTCAACTTATAATTTCTGATTATAAAACAGCAACAGCTGAGGCAAACAATCAGATAAAAACAGTAAATTCGATAGTTAAATCATATAGCAAGGATTCACTTGTAATAGGTGAGGCACCTCTTACAAAGGATCTGGCGGATGTTACTGATGTAGACCTTCTGACAGTAAACATAATTTCTATAGCTGCAATATTTATTATAATAATGATTGCTTTTAAATCTATTTCACTTCCTGTAATATTAGTTGCAGTTATAGAATTTGCAATATGTGTAAATATGTCAATATCATATTATACCGGGACATCTCTCCCATTCGTTGCAAGCATAGTAATAGGAACAATACAGCTTGGTGCCACAGTTGACTATGCTATACTTATGACATCAAAATATGAGAATGAGAGAATGGCAGGTAAAAATAAATTTGAAGCTGTCTGTATTGCACATAAGAGTTCAATGAAGCCTATACTTATAAGCGGATGCAGCTTCTTTGCTGCAACATTCGGAGTAGGACTATATTCAAAGATAGATATGATAAGCGCTATAACCGTTCTTCTTTCAAGGGGTGCAATAATAAGTACAGTAGTTGTTCTGACAATACTTCCGGCAATGTTCCTGATATTTGACAAAGTAATCTGTGCAACAACAATTGGATTCAAAAAACAAAAAGAAAAAGCTGAGATTTCAAAAAATACAGTTACTGATTAGAAAGGAAGATCACTATGAAACCCAGGTATATAAAATTAATAGCAGGCATTACAGCATTATCACTTTCAGGCAGTTTCACGCTCTGGTATGCAGGAACCAGAGATACAAAGGATATATATGCAAATGAAGGGGTAACAGACAGCATATCAAGTGCTTCTGCACCTAAGAAAACAGAAAGTACTCTGTCACTTTCCAAAAGTGAGACGGTGTATGTTAATGCGTCAGCTTCAGGAAAGGCTGATACAGTAACAGTAAGCGACTGGATAAAAAACCCTGATGCAGTAAATATAATAGAGGATGTGTCAGAACTTAATGATATAAAAAATATAAAGGGTGACGAACAGTTCACAGAAAATGACGGAGTTATAAAATGGGAAGCTGACGGTGCAGATATTTATTATCAGGGAACATCTTCATCCGACCTTCCTGTTACCATGGATGTTACATATTATCTTAACGGAAGTGAGATCCTACCTGAAAAACTTGGCGGAAAGAGCGGAAAAGTTACTATCAGATTTGATTATACAAATAATCAGAAAATGAATATTGATGTTGACGGCAAAAACTATAATATAAGCGTACCTTTCCTTGCAGCAACCGGAATGATTCTTGATTCTTCAAAATTTACAAACATCGAGGCTGTGAACGGAAAAGTAGTTTCAGACGGAAACAACTGTTTTGTGCTTGGCGGTGCACTTCCGGGATTTTCAGATAGTCTTGACCTTGACTCCTTTTCATCGGATGAAATAAAATTTGATATTGATATTCCTGATTATTTTGAGGTAACAGCAGATGTTGTTGATTTCTCATTAGAAACAACTGTAACTATAATTACAAATGAAATGTTCAACGAAATTGATTTTGATGCAAAGTCAAATATAAATGATTTAAAGGATACAATTGCTGAACTTTCAGATGCTTCAAAACAGCTGGTGGACGGTTCATCTGAACTTTATGACGGACTCCAGAAGCTTTTTGAAAAGTCAGGCGATATGACCAAAGGCATTGATAAGCTTAAAGATGGTGCAGACAGGCTTAATACAGCAGCTGGGACTCTAAATGACGGAACAAATAAAATGTATACCGGTACAGGTGATCTTCAAAAGGGAGGACAGACGCTTGACAGTGGAGCAGGTGAGCTTTTAAAAAGTACTTCAGCGTTATCAGATGGTGTGAAAAATCTTAAGGATGGAACATCCAGACTGACAACTGGTTCAGGAGCGCTGGAAGATGCAACTGTTTCACTTAAAACAGGTGCAGCACAGCTTGATGAAGGGATGATTTCACTTAAAGGCGGAATATCACAGGTAAATGCCGGACTTATTCAGTTGAGTCAGAATACACCGTTACTCAAGGCAGGATCAGCAAAATTTTATGAAGGAATTAATCAGGTAAAGCAGAGCCTCGAAAATGTATCAGCTGATACATCCCAGATTGAAAAGCTTATAGATGCATCTTCAAAAATAAAGGAGGGCATAAAAGCACTTGATATAGGTGCATTACAGCTTGAGCAGAATGTTTCATCAGATGCAATGAAGAACTCTTTTTTAAAGCAGGGACTTGATACTGATAAACTAACATCCGGGAATCAGGAATGTATTGATACTATTTCTGAGCAGATAAAACAAATGCAGACACAGCTCGGACAGATTTCTGGAATTTCAGGATATGAAACACAGGTACAACAGATTCAGGAACAGATTGCGTCACTTAGTAAGGTCGTAACTGTATTGAGTGGAGATAATGCGTATATTTCAGCATCACAGACTTATGTTGATACTCTTGCAGGTGGAGTAAAACAGCTTACAGCAGGTATTTCAAAGCTTGATAAAAATTATCAGGAATTTGACAGTGAAATACAGCAGCTTGCAAAGAAACTTTCTGAAACTTCAGAAGGTATAGTTAAGCTTAAGAGTGCAATTAATGAGCTTGTAGAAGCTTATGCAGGAATAGACACCGGAATAGGTTCATATACGGAAGGTGTTCAGTCATTGGTTAAGGGAAGTGACCAGCTTGTTGATGGTGCAGATACACTTTCAGTGGGAACAGCATCATTAAGTAGTGGAGCAGCACAGCTTTCAGATGGTGCAGCAGATCTCCGTAACGGAATAACAGAGCTTGATTCAGGTGCTGGAACACTTTCATCCGGAGTAGATAGATTAAAAACAGGTGCTCAGTCGCTTAAAGCCGGTTCGGGCAGCGTGCTTGAAGGAATAAAGACATTATATGCATCAATGGAAACACTTAAAAATGGAACAGGTTCACTTTCAGATGGTACATCACAGCTTTCAGATGGCCTGAAAGATCTTCAAGATGGAGGAAAAGCACTTGTTGATGGTGTAAAGAAGATTAAAGACGGTTCAGAGGAATTAAAGAACGGAATGTCTGATTTTGACAAAAATGGCATTCAGAAAATCTCTGATATAGTTAATAAGGATATGTCAGGTCTTACTGACAGAATACAGGCAATATCAGATGCTTCAAAGAGCTATAGATCATATTCCGGAATTTCAGATTCTATGGACGGAAGCGTTAAATTCATAATTGAAACTCCAAAAATAAGTAAATAAATTTTGAATAAACAGATTTTTATTTAAACAGCCGGGTAACAATAATGTTATCCGGCTGTTTAAATATATTTGTTGTGTTGCTGCTGTTTTATTATTCAGAGATATTTTATTATTTCCTCTTTACAGCACGGAGTTCGATATATCCTCTTTCTCCTCGTGGTTCAAGTTGAATACGTGGATTTTCGTCATCCCACTGATAGCCTATTATTGTCGGGTCATAACGGTTCATGGACTGCTCAACGGCTGAGATGGCGTCACAATAATCCTCTTCTTTGAATGGTTCACCCTGAAACATAAGATATTCTGCTGACGGCAGAGTAACTATATTAAAACCTTCAGGAACAGGTCCGTTATAGTCTGAAGCTACTTCCACACCCTGAACATATGTAGAGGTATTTTTTTTTCTGTATTTCTCTGTCAGCCACAGGCAGACTGGTTCACCGCAGAGTGAATCCATACTTTCAAGAATTCCCCACACATCGCAGCCTACTTCTTCACAGTAAGAAAAATAATTATCGGCTGTTTTACCTCTTTTTATTATAACCTTACGTTCTGGTTTTGAGGTAATCTGAATAAAAACACTTTGTAAATTTTCCATATTAATTGATTCCTTTCTGAATTCTCTGAATTTGACTCCATAGGGGATAAAAAGAGTGATAGGAACAGGGTTTTTTGAATATTCACCCGGATTACAGCCAAATTCACGCAGAAATGCTCTCTGATATCCGTCAACACTTTTAAATCCCATGTCATACGCAGCATCAATTACACGGCAGTTTTCATTTTTAAGCTTTATAGCTGATTCTGAAAGGCGGAGACGTCGTATATAGTCGGTAGGTGTGAGGTTTGTATACTGACGGAATAGTCTGTATGAATGCCATGGTGAGAATAGCGATACCTTTGAAAGTGCTGACATAGTTATTTCTTCGTTTATGTGCTCCCTTATATAATCCTGCATGCGCTGAACGGCTGAAATCTGTTCGTTCATCTTATCATCTCCCTGTGGTTAATAGTATATATCAAAGTAAAAAATAAGACTCGACTTTTTTTGCTGTTATAATAATTATAGGGGATTTGGCAGAGAATTTCAACTTAAGGATTCAGGTAAGGGATGGTTGATAATGTATAAGGTATGTGGTATACTTTCTTTATACTACAATACATGATATGAAAGAGGTTTAGTTTATGAACGGACAGGTAAGGGCAGATATAAAGATAGGAGCAAAGGTGAAAATCGTACTGAAGGCTGATCAGAGGACAGGAAAGCTGACAGAAGGGACTGTAGCGAAAATACTTACAAACAGTCCGACTCATCCACATGGTATAAAGGTAATGCTTGCTGACGGTCAGGTTGGAAGAGTGCAGGAGATAACAGCATACGCAAAAAGCTAAAGAGAATATCAAGAAAAATATGTATGGCAGAAAGAAAGGGTGATCTTAATGAATGCAATCAAGACAACAGAGTTGACAAAATTTTATGGTAAGGCAAGAGGAATAAATGATGTTGACCTTACTGTAGAAAAGGGGGATTTTTTCGGATTTATCGGGCCTAACGGTGCTGGTAAGAGCACAACGATAAGAATTCTTCTCGGACTTATTAAGGCAAACTCCGGAAGTGCTGAGATTTTCGGAAAAAACATTCTGACTGATAAGCAGCAAATACTGTCCGATATAGGTTATCTGCCGTCGGAATCAATGTTCTACAATGGAATGAGAGTAAAGGATGTTATTAAATTTTCCGCAGACCTCAGAAAGAAAAACTGTGAGGATGAAGCGAAAAAGCTGTGTGAAAGATTACAGCTTGATGTGATGAAAAGGGTTGATGAGCTTTCACTTGGCAACAGAAAAAAGGTTGCTATCGTCTGTACTATGCAGCATAAACCGAAACTTTACATAATGGATGAACCTACAAGTGGACTTGATCCGCTTATGCAGAGAGAATTTTTTTCTCTCCTTGAGGAACGCAACAGTGAGGGTGCTACAATATTTTTATCATCACATGTGCTTTCTGAGATACAAAGATATTGCAACCGTGCTGCAATTATAAGGGAAGGCAGGCTTATCAGGTCTGATACTGTTGTAAACCTCTCAAAGTCATATGCAAAGCGTGTGACACTTCATGGAACTGATTCATTTCCAGAGATTGAGGGAATGCGTGATTTTCAGCAGCTTTCAGAAAGCATCAGCTTTTTGTATAGTGGGGATATCCAGTTACTTATGCAGGAACTTGCAAAACATAAGATTAATGATCTTACAATAGCAGAGCCTGACCTGGAAGAGATATTTATGCATTTTTATACGGAAAAGGGGGAATAGTTATGACTATTTTAAAACATGAGATTAAACAGGGCAAAATTTCATTATCTATATGGACATCAGCAATTGCCGGCCTGCTTGCATGTTGTGTTCTGATTTATCCGGAAATGGGAAATCAAATGGACGAGGTAACTGAAATGTTTTCTTCAATGGGCAGCTTTACAGCCGCATTTGGCATGGATAAGCTTAATATGGGTGAACTGCTCGGATTTTACGGAATGGAATGTGGAAGTATAATCGGACTTGGGGGTGCATTATTTGCAGCACTTATAGGTATTTCTTCGCTTGCAAAGGAGCAAAAGGAGCATACGGCAGAATTTCTTATGTCACATCCCGTGTCACGTGTAAGAGTACTTACAGAAAAGTTTTGTGCAGTTATACTTCAGATTCTGATAATGAATGTAATGGTCCTGCTTATCTCCGTTCTATCAATTATTATTATTAACGAATCTCCTGAGTGGAAAGTTCTTGTTTTACTTCATCTTGCTTATACTATCATGCAGATAGAAATTGCTGCAATATGCTTTGGTATTTCGGCATTTATCCGTCGTGGTGGAATAGGAGCAGGACTTGGATTGGCTGCAATCATGTATTTTATGAATATTATTGCAAATCTTACAGACAAAGCAGAATTTTTAAAATACATAACCCCGTTCGGATATACTGAGGGTGCAGATATTATTACAGAAAAGAATCTTGACACTAAAATGATTCTGTTTGGCACATCGTATGCTGTTATTGCAGTAGTGATTGGTTATGTTAGATACTGCAGAAAAGATATTTCATAAAAAATTTTTAAAAAGCTATTGACACTGACGTTACGTCATAGTGTATATTAATAGTCAGAGGGAGATGATAAAATGAAATTATCAGTAAGCGAAATATCCAGGCTTACAGGTGTAAGCGTCCGGACATTGCATTATTATGATGAAATAAATCTTTTGAAGCCGTCATTTGTGGATAAACACAACGGGTATCGTTTCTATGATGAAAAGTCCCTGGAAAGGCTACAGCAAATATTATTTTATCGTGAGCTTGATTTTACGCTGAAAACAATTTTACAGATTATAACCTCTCCGAATTATAATAAAAAAGAGGCGTTGTCGCAGCAGAAACACCTTCTGACGCTGAAAAAAAAGCGTCTGGAAAAGCTTATAGAGGCTCTTGACAATGGACTGAAGGGAGAATATACTATGAAATTTAACGAATTTAGAAACAGTGAATATGAGGAGGCAAGAGAGAAATATGCACAGGAGGCAAGCAAGAAGTGGGGAAATACTGATGCATATAAAGAAAGTATAAAAAAGACAGCCTCGTATTCTAAGGAAAAGTGGAACGAAGTGAATAAAGAAATGGACAATATTATGGGTGAATTCTCTGAATGCATGAAAGCAGGTACAGCTTCGTCAGATAGTCAGGCTCAGTTTCTTGTAGAAAAGTGGCAGAAATTTATTACGGCAAACTATTATGAATGTACTAAGGAAATCCTTGCAGGGCTTGGTCAGATGTATGTCGCTGATGAGAGCTTCAAGAAAAATATTGATAAACATAGTGACGGAACTGCAGAATTTATGAGTGAGGCTATAAAAGTGTACTGTGGATAAATGCGAAAAAACAGCTTATTCACACTTTATAAGTTCCACAGTAGTAACAATAACAGAATACTTCAGCGTTTTAAAAATGCCCTGTATTACAGAAGAAATGTAGTACAGGGCATTTAATATTAATTTTGCTCCTCATGGACGGAAGTTCTCATTATAGATTTTATAATATCTGTCGGATCAATTATCTGATCTTTATATCAGTATGAGAATACTATGCAAAAGATATATAGTCTTAACATTGCTGATCAGGTAATTATGGCTAATATATGTTATTAAAAAAGGCCAGAATAATTGAAAGTAATTGAATATTGTGATATAATTAGTATCCAAGAAATATTTAGTGAATATATGTAACAAAAAATAAATATTATAAATTTTAGCAGGGAGGACAAGTAATAAAATGATAGGTGTTTACCTTTCCATGCTTGATACCGATGAGGATAAAAGGCAGTTTGAGATTTTATATACAAAATACCGTCAGAATATGTATGCAGTGGCATACAGTATTCTGCATAACACTGAGGATGCAGAAGATGCAGTGCATCAGGCATTTATTGCAATTGCAAACAATTTTGAAAAAATAAGGCAAATTCCTTGTCAGGAAATCAAAGCTTATATAGTTGTTATTATTAGGAACACTTCCATAGACAATTATAACCGAAACAAAAAAAAGCTGAACACAGTGCAGAGCTTGATGAAAATCATACAGCTGTTGACGTGGATATACTTGAAAGTTATGATTACAAACAATTAGTAAAAAAAATATCTGAACTCCCTCAGATATATAAAGATATTATTTTTTTATATTATCTTCAGGGTTTTTCAACAAAAGAAATTTCAAAAATGTTGAACATTTCACCAGATAATGTATGGAAGTGGACAGAACGAGCTAAGAAATTATTAAAAGAGTCATTGGAAAGGGACATTAAATATGCAGAGAAGTAAATTTCAGCAGGCAATATCTGAAGCGCTTGTAAATGAATATGAAAATTCAATCCCTACATATGAAGAACACAGGTTTTCCCCTCAATTCCAAAAGAAAATGAAAAAACTTATCAATCGTCGTAAAAAACCGTATTATAAAATAATAAATACATTTGGTAAACGTGTAGCATGTATTTTACTTATTATTTTTATAGCTTCTTCAGTAACAATTATGAGTGTTGGTGCTCTTAGAAAGGCCTTTGTTGGATTCTGGGTAAGCGTTTTAGAGGAATTTTCTATTATACAGTCAGCGGACATTGATAATGCGCCTGAAACTATTGAAGATGTTTATGAAATTACTTACGATTTAAGTGATTATAAATATAATTTATGGTTTAGTGACAGCACGAGCCGATATACAGAATATGCGAACGGGGATATTGTGATTTATTTTAATCAGGATGTAAAATCAATATATGACAGATCTTATAATACCGAAGATATTAAAATAGAAAAAATAACAATTAAAGGACATGAAGCAATGTGCTTTTGCGACAATCATAATTATATCACAGTAATATGGGATAATGGTGATTATATCATTTCATTAGGATCTAATTTGGGAAAAAATGCACTAATAGAAATAGCAGAATCTGTGCAAAAAGCAGAACCGTAAAAATTTTAAATTTCTTGTCAGGAATTAACTCTTAATTTTGTTATATTATATTGAATAGGAAAGTAAAGTCTTGTATATTCAATATAAAACAGAAAAGGGGGTGAATTCCATGATTAAAAAAATAATTTCTCTTATGTTGGTATGTGTTATTTCAGTATTTATTTTTGGAAGTACGGTTTCAGCAGTCCAGATAACAACATATTCATTGTATACTTATTCAACCAGTTCAAAATTAATGGCTTCACAAACAACGGCAGTTTGTACAAGCACTGCAATAGGATATTCAGGAGAAACAACCAAAATTGTTTTCAATCAGACATTACAGAAAAAAACTTCGTCTGGTTCTTGGAACAATGTTGACGGTTGGAGCAAAACAGTGTACAGCTACAAAGGTTCTGTATCAAATACAAAACAAGGTATATCAAGTGGTACATACAGGTTAAAGACTGTATTCAAAGTTTATGCAGGAAGTAGTTTTGAAGAAATGACAAAATATAGTACGGAAGAAACAATTTAATAGATAAACAGGTTTTTGCATTTTTAATATTTTCATCTTTAAATATAAATAATATAACGTAGTAATATGGGACCCACCTGTAAGGAGGTGGGTCCCATATTTTGTATATGCTGCACATCAACATCATTTTTCAGATAATATTCTACCTGCATGGCAATGTATTCATCAAAGCTGCATGTATTCTTCAGATATGGTCCTACGGACTGTGGAATGTATAAAGATTATCACAGAATATATTACAAATCAATACAGAAATTTAAATCACACTAAATTAGTGTGATTTAAAGGAAAAAAAATAAAAACTAAATATAAAAATAATTACATCCACTAGTTTCAGTATTGACTTCAATAAAAAACCATGATAAAATTCTGTGTAGAAATACAAAGAGTTGACTATAATTAAGTCAATAGAAAACGAAAAAACGAAAATTTTTTAAAGGAAATTTGGGTATAGCAAAGCAGACTACTGAAAAGTTGGAGTGTTATATTGTAAATAGAGTCAACAATCACCCAAAAATCTGATAAAATAAAAGTATCATAGAAAGGTGATTAATATGAAAAAATACGGTAAAGGATTCAAAGATGAGGCATTAAATCTATCAGATGAAATTGGTGTGAAAAAAACAGCAGCCCAGTTAGGATTAAATTATTATACAATAGCAGATTGGCGCAAGAACCGAAAAGCATCAACAAAACTTCCTGATTCGACAACGGATTCCGAACAAAGAGCACGAATACGTCAACTTGAACGAGAAAATGCAGAATTACAGCAGGCAAATCAAATACTTAAGGATGCACTGGTTTTTGTCGCAAAAGACCGTAAGAATTAAAAACAAGTGAGCGACATTTGTTTACCACGGAATATCGCAGTCATTACACAGTGACAGAGGAAGTCAGTATACAAGCGAAGCATTTCGATACGCATAACGAAGGATAAACTGGTTCAATAATATGGCAATATTATATTTTTGGGTGTACTTTTGACTGCACATTTCTTGACGACTCCAGTAAAAGCAAAATAATTATATCACACATTTTAAATTTTAGAAAGGTTATGTGTAATTGAATCTTTTGCTGGGGGCTGATTTAATTATACCAGAATAATATGAACGGTATATATATAGCTGCAATATTTGCACTTAACGGTGTGATACCGGTTAAAAACGCTCAGGATATATCTGCAAATACCGTACATAAATCTGCTGTATCTGAGAAGACAGTAAATTCATGGAGGTTTAAAAATGAATAGTAATAAAACAGTAGTAAGTATTATTACGGTTATAGGATTATTGCTTATGCAGATGGTGAGTGTAAATATTTACAGATACAGGGCAGATGCAGAGAGAAATTCACTTTCAAGCCCGTCTGATACATATTCACTGGTACGTCTTCTTGCCAGTGATGAATATTCGTCACTTACACTGTCATAATGGCTTCTATCAATCAAAGGAGAAAAAACCGCAAGATATAAATTATGAACATAACTCAGACAATGTGTCTCAGCCTTCTGTAAGGCAGGGCATTACATATTTTATTGGGCTTAATGATTAAAAATACATATGCATGAATACCAAAAGCGATTAAAAAAACTCCGGATACACCATTTAATATGGAATGTATCCGGAGTTTTTTGTTAATGACCCGTACGAGAATTGAACTCATGATTCCGCCGTGAAAGGGCAGCGTCTTAACCTCTTGACCAACGGGCCATATAATAGCGGCAGTGGGATTCGAACCTACGACCAATCGGGTATGAACCGAGTACTCTAGCCAACTGAGCTATGCCGCCTTTTACTGTTATGTCGTTTAGCGACTTAATAAGTATACTACAATTCAAGCTATATGTCAATATAAAATTTTAATAAATTTTTAATTCTTTTAAATTTTGTTGAAAATAAATAATATCACACGAAAAATAAGATAAATAAATGTCGATATTTGAGCTTTAATCTGTAAATCAGGCAGAGCCTTACGGAGTGTAATGCGTCCTGGTCTATTAAAATAGTAAACTTAATTAATTTGGAGAAAATCGGGCTCTGTTAAAATAAGTATGGTTTCGGTGTCTCTATATAATTTTGGAATAATATTTCTGAAAATTCGCTGGCGTAGAAGCGAAGAACTAGGTTGACGCCGCACAAGTTCCTGAATAATTTTTTATATCCGGCAATCTGTCCAGAGTAAGTACATTTTTGTGATTGTATACTTTGTTCCACATGTATTTTTCAGTGTACTGTTCGCTCAGTTTATTTAACTTGTTAATAACAAATTCGCAGTCCCATGTACAGAACCATGACCATAAGGTATTGTCACTGACAGCAAGGCCAGGGTCGAAAAGGCAGCCGTTTTCTGTCATGGAGATTATTTTACGGGATTTTGTATAATTTGATGCTTCAATAAATTTTTCGGTCTGGGGGGTATATATTTTTTCACCGGCATATATATCTTCACCTATTATGTCAACTGTATTATCCCCAGGATACCAGTCGATATTCTGGCCGTTCCATACCCATATAAGATTGTTGAGTTTATGCTGATTTGTAAGCTTGTCATATATGATATTCCATAATTTTTTATAGGAATGCACCTTACAATTGCCCCACCAGAACCAGCCGCCGCTTGCTTCATGCAGTGGACGCCACAATACAGGCACATCTGCAGCCGAAAGAATTTTAAATTGTCTGGCTATTGTATCAATATCCCTCATAAGCAATGAGTAACCTTCATTATCCCGGCCTTCCATAATATCGTCAAGATCAATTGTTACAGCGCTTTTATAAAACCCCTTGAACCAGGGATGTTCGGTGGAATTGATAAGATATTCTGACGGTGCGTTCCAGTGCCAGCAGAATGTTACTATTCCACCATATTTGTGATACCAGTCAATGGCATGATCAATTACCTTTGACTCTGCGCCATGTTCTTTATTTGAACAGGAGAAATCAATAAGATCAAGCCCTAATATTGCCGGCTTTTTGCCGGTAAGTTCCTCTATTGTTCTTATTTCAGTTCCACATGCACCTGCATTACATTGCTGACCTGAAATAATATATCTTCCGTATACGTCTGTAAGAAAACACATTAATCTTTTTGCGGCATCGCTGGCGTTTGGATTTATAAGCTGTGGATGTACATTGTATATTTTGGGTAAAACACCTGATGTCTGCAAAGTTGAAAATGGTTTCATATTAATCCACTCCCCAATATGGTATTATAAAATCCATTGATAATTTTATATAATTATTCTATCCCTATTATAAAAATATGTATATTCGTAGCTGCTCGTATTGACTGAGTTACATTAAATTTTCCGTTATTGAATGTGTACTGCTGATTATTTCGGCTTTCTTTTATGGTAGCTTACGAAATCAAAACGGATCTGTTCAGTGATAAATTCAAGCATTTCTGTTGTTGACTGAAGAAGATCGTCAATAGTGTCAGTATCAATATCAAACGGAATATCAGCGGGATATCTTGTTTCAATGTAGAATCTGTTAAGTGATGAACTTTTTGATATCCATTGTTCAAAGTGATTGTCGCAAAGAGCCGCCTGTTTACAGAGCCATGTAAGGTTGTGTCCGTCATATAGTTTATGCTTTTTGAAAAGCAGATAACCCTTAAGTGCTTTTTCTATGCACTGCTGGCAGTGAAATGATGCCAGACTATAACATCGGGTATCTTTTATCAGATTTTTGGCCGCAAGGAAGTCGAGATTAGCATGAAATAACCAGTCGAAATATCTGCGGCTGTCGTTGTCCTTATATCCTCTGCCCATAAATATAAACTCCTGTATTGTATATTTTCCATGCGAATGTTCCTATTTCAGTACGTAAAGAGTCCCATTCGGATTGTTTGTATAAAACAAGGTCATATGGAATTTCGCTGTCAACCTTCATATAAAGCTGACATTCAAGCTCAGATATACTTGCGGTATTGTCATCAACTATTATAGCAAGCTTAAAGCTTACGACGTCGCCGGAAGTATTTATTTTATTGCTGACAAGAATGATATTTAGTGGTGTACAGTTTTTTTGTATCTCATCAGCGACATTTTTAATAAATTCATTTTCATTCATGGTGAGATTGTGATTCTCCTTTCAATGGTTGTGGAATAAATACGTGAAAGTATTTCGCTTCTGCGGAATCGAGCAGGGCTTTCCGGTCACCCTGCACCTTTGGGTTCAATGACTGCGAAAAAGATGAGTGCGGGTATTTTGCTTCTGGGGAATCGAGCAGGGCTTTCCGGTCGCCCTGCACCTTCGGGCTCAATGACTACGAAAAAGATGAGTGTGGGTATTTCGCTTCTGCGGGATCGAGCGCTTTCCGGCCGCCATGTACATCCGGAGATTATATTTCAGCGGAGGCGTGGCGGGTTACGTGGCAGCCTACGTTTACGGCTACAGGGAGGCCGGCAATGTGAGTCGGATGTTCTTCAATATTTACTGCAAGGGCTGTTACTGTTCCGCCAAAACCCTGAGGACCTATTCCAAGGCGGTTTATGCTGTCAAGCATCTGTTTTTCAAGAGATGCATATAACGGTTTAGGATTTCTTATTGATATATCACGGCATAAGGCTTTTTTTGCAAGAAATGCACAATGCTCAAAGCTGCCGCCGATGCCTACGCCTACAACTATAGGAGGACATGGATTGCTTCCGGCATTTGAAATTGTATCTGTAACATATTTTATAATGTCTTCGGTTGTTGCTGATGGAGTGAACATTTTTATTGATGACATATTTTCACTTCCGAAGCCCTTCGGACAGACATCAATTTTTATTTTATCTCCGTCTGTTATTCTGGTGTGTATGATAGCAGGTGTATTATTTCCTGTATTTACTCGTTCAAGAGGGTCGCCGACAATGGAACATCTGAGGTATCCGTCCTTATAACCTCTTGCAACTCCATTATTTATAGCTTCATAGAGATTTCCGCCTTCAAAATGAACATCCTGGCCGATCTCAATAAATATAATTGCCATACCTGTATCCTGACATATTGCGATATCGCAGTCTTTTGCTGCCTGAATATTGCTGCAAAGATCGTCAAATACTGATTTTCCGGAAGGAGACTGCTCAATATTTTTACATTCGTGAATACGCTGCTCAAGACTTTGCGGAAGTACTCTGTTTGCCTTTATACAAAGCTCTCTTACTTTGTCTTCAATGATCTCAACGTTTATATTTCTCATATTTTTGTCCTTCTTTGGTATAATGTTATTTCTCCGTTTATCATTACAAGTGAAGGATCACTCATAATATTAAGAGGATCAGAGTTATAAAGCTGAATATCAGCGTCTTTGTTAACCTCTATGCTTCCTGTTATATCCGCTATTCCTGTTATTTCGGCAGCATTTATGGTGATTGCACGCAGAGCCTCGTTATAGTCAAGTCCACCCTTTACTGCAGCAGCAGCATTTACCGGGAGATACTGAATGGGAATAACAGGGTGATCAGTGCATATGGCAGTCTTTACACCGTGATTATAAAGCTCACCGGCTGTTTTTATACTGTGATTGCGCAGTTCAGGTTTTGAACGGTCGCACATTACAGGCCCTATTATTGCACATGCATTGTCTTCTGCTACCAGATCAGGTATAATGTGTCCTTCTGTTGCGTGAACAAGCACCAAATCAATATCAAATTCCTTTGATATGCGTATAGCTGTCAGAATATCATCGGCACGATGGCAGTGAAAATATGCTTTCTGCTCATGTTTTAAAAGAGGAATGGTTGATTCAAGCTTTATGTCAAACTCAGGCGGATCGTTATTTTCGCTGTCTTTTATATAATTCTGAGTGTCTTCAAGATATTTTATGGATTTTGCAAGATGTTCACGTATAAGTCCTACAGTCGCCATTCTTGTTATTGGTGTTTCATCCTTTTCGTTGTAAGCTGTTTTAGGATTTTCACCAAGGGCGAATTTTATTCCGGCAGGTCTGATTACCATTTTTTCGATGCGTCTGCCGTTTGTCTTGATCGCACATATCTGGCCGCCTATAGGATTAGCACTTCCCGGAGAACTTAATACACATGTTATTCCTCTGCTGCGTGCTTCTTCAAAACAGTGGTCAAATGGATTTATTCCATCTATAGCTTTGATATGAGGTGTAACAGGATCTGTCTGTTCATTGCAGTCATCAGACTCAAAACCTACACCATCACCGATTATGCCAAGGTGTGTATGTGCATCAATGAATCCCGGAATAAGCATCTGCCCGCATGCATCTATATCATCTTTGGCAGGATATATTTTTCCTGAACCGATGCCGGTTATTTTACTGCCGGTTATTTCTACCCAGCCATTTTTTATAATATCATTTTTTTTATTCATGGTGTGTATTTGTGCGTTGTAAATTTTCAAAGAATCACCTTACTTTTTAATAAGCTTTAATTTTGATATAATATCTTCACATATCTTTGCTGCTGAAGCATCTGCATTTACAGATAATGATGAATTGTTCATATATATGCTGTGTCTCTGATCAAATATAAATTCCAGCTCTTTTTTTGAATTATTTATTACGAGAGGTCTGTTTTTATCACCTTTGATCCTTTCATAGCATATCTGAAATGATACATCAAGGAATATTACTTTTCCATTCTGGTTTGCAATTTTTGCGTTGTTATCATTAAGTATTGTTCCCCCTCCGCATGCAATAACAGTATTCTGACCTGAAAGCTCCCTTATTGCTGATACCTCGGCTGATCTGAAATAAGCTTCTCCCTTTAAAGAAAATATTTCAGGAATACTCATTTTTTCTTTTTCAGTTATATATGAGTCAAGGTCTGTAAAATTCATGCCCAATCTGTCCGAAAGCATAGTTCCTATGGTTGATTTTCCACATCCCATAAATCCGCATAGATAGATTGTCATTTGAAATCACCTGCTATTATTTTATTTGTTTTTTCGATTATAGCATTTATCTGATCATCTGAATAATGGGCATCATGCCATATTTCGTGTGCCATTACTGCCTGATAAACGAGCATTGCTGTACCACCTGAAGCTGGTTTACCAAGTTCTCTTGCTGTTTTCACAAGCATGGTTTCAACAGGATTGTAGACTACATCAAATACACTGCCGCATTTTTGTATAACTTCACGTGATACAGGACAGGCGTTTGTTTTAGGATACATTCCGACAGGTGAAGCATTTATAATTAAATCATAACTATCACTTACATTGTTTATATCAGTTATTTTTATTTGTGAATCAGAATATAAGGCATGTATCTCATCACAGAGAGTATCTGCTGCAGCTCTGGCTTCAGGTATTATTGCAAGTGTCAGATCTGCATGATGACGTGTGGCTTCAATGGCTATCATTCTGCCGACACCACCGCAGCCGATGATCATAACCTTTCCTGAGAGTGGCATTGATTTTACAGAACGTAGAAATCCGTCACAGTCAGTGTTATAGCCGATTGATTTTCCATTTGTGTTGTGTACGCAGTTTACTGCACTGTAACGTTTGGCAGATTCATCAAGAATATCTATGAATGGAATAATATCTCTTTTATATGGAATAGTTATATTGTAGCCGCACAGTTGTCTTAGTGAGACCGCTGCACTGCTGAAATTTTCATTCGGTATATCTGTACAGTCATATTCAGCCTGTATATTGCTTATTCTGAATAATTCCGAGTGAATGAAAGGAGACATTGAATGTCCTAGAGGATGACCGATAAGCGTATATTTCTGCATGTTTAGAATCCTCCGTATAAATCAAAATTCTGCATTTTCAAGTGCCTGAACACTGTCAATATTAAATGCAGTTACATCTGTCAGTGTTTTCTTTACAAGTCCAGTAAGAGTTTTTCCAGGACCCAGTTCTATATATTTATCAAATCCCTGAGACTTAATAGTCTGAAGTTCATCGGTGAATCTTACAGGTGATACTGTATGTGCAGCAAGAAGTGACGGTATATCTGAAAAATCTGTAAGCTCAGCACCCTTAAGATTTGAGAAGAATTTTACTGTTGGTTTCTTAAAGCTGACATTTTTGATTTTGTCATAAAATTCAATGCTTGCAGGTTTCATGATTTCTGAATGAAATGCAGATTCTACTTTAAGAGGCATTACTTTTGCCTTTAATGCTGTAAGCTTTTCAGTAGCTGCGTCAACAGCAGCTGCATTACCGGCTATTACAGTCTGAAAAGGAGAGTTGTAGTTTACCGGAACAACATATCCATCAACAGATGCACAGATTTCTTCTATCTGTTCCGCTGACAGCTTAAGAACTGCTACCATTTTTCCATCAGTTTTGCCGGCAACCTTATCAAATGCCTCAGCACGTGATTTTATTACGGAAAATCCTTCTTCAAGTGAGAGCATTCCGGCTGCAATCATAGCAGCATATTCACCAAGTGAATGACCTGCAACGGCTTCAAATGTAAGACCATTTTTCTTTGCGGCTTCAAAACATAAAAGTGAATCAGCCATAATGGCAGGCTGGGAGTATATTGTACGTGAAAGTTCAGTAAAACTTTCATCAAAGCATACTTTTTTAAGATCATATCCCAAAATCTCAGAACCTTTATTGTATATATATCCAAGTTCGGGATGTTTTTCATATATATCCTTTCCCATTCCGGAATACTGTGATCCTTGACCTGCAAACAATATAATATTCATAAATATTTCTTTCCTTTCACGCCGTGAAATTGCACAATTTTGTAGAAAAATATACGTATTTTTCTACAATTCAATTAAATTTTTTTTTGTTAGCATTATTAATTATTTGTTTTGTTGCAAATATATCAAAAATAGTTTAAAATAGAATCTAAGTAGATGCCAGATCATAATTATTTTTATGAATTATAAGTGTATCTGGTATCTTCCAAGAATTCTATATTTATTATATTTTTATCATAACATAAAAAATGAAATAAAACAACTTTATACAGGAGGAAAATTTATTGTACGGTATAAAAATTTTAGGCACTTCCTCATATGTTCCGGAAACAATAGTAGTGAATGATGATTTTACAAAAATTATCGAGACCAGCGATGAGTGGATTTCTACAAGGACCGGCATAAAAAAGAGACACTATGCGATGGGAATGCCTACATGGAAAATGGGCTTTAATGCTGCTGTAAAAGCTATTGAAAATTCAGGAATATCTAAGGAAGATATTGATCTTATAATATGTACGACAGTTACTCCTGACACACTTGCTCCGTCTACAGCCTGTATTATTCAGCGTGAACTTGAGGCATACGGATGTATGGCAATGGATATAAACGGTGCATGCTCAGGATTTGTATATGCTGTTGATATGGCACAGAAATATCTTATGGCAGGAGATGTTAAAAAGGTTTTAGTTATAAGTGCAGAAGCACTGTCAAAATACGCTGATTTTAAAGACAGGTCATCATGCATTTTATTTGGAGACGGAGCTGCAGCTGCGGTTATTGAGTCAGCTGATATACCTTACAGTAGTTTCCTTGGTGCTGACGGACGAGGGTCAGATTATCTTAAGGTTTCAAGTCTTAACAATCAATATAATCCGTTTTTTAAGGTAAAGAATATAGATTATGAGAAACCGTCAGATAATGATGGCTTGCTTTTTCAGGATGGAAAAGAAGTATATAAATTTGCAGTTGGAATGATGCCTATTGCTATTAATAAAGTGGTTGAGAAATCCGGATTATCGTATGATGATATTGATGTAATTATTCCTCATCAGGCAAATATAAGAATTATTCAGACTGCTGCTTCAAAACTTGATATTTCTATGGAAAAGTTCTATCTTAATATAAGCGATTACGGAAATACATCCAGTGCAAGCATACCTATTGCTCTTAATGAAGCTATTGAAAAAGGCAGAATCAAGCGTGGTGATACTCTTGTTATGGTTGGATTCGGAGCCGGAATGACCTATGGTGCAATATGTATGACGTATTAAAGGATATTTATTAAAGTAAAAGGAGGAGTCCGATCCGATGGCATATACAGTAATTGTTACAGGTGCTGTGCAGGGTATTGGTGCAGCAATAGCTGAAAGACTTGCAAAGGATGGTATGAATATTGCAATAAACTGCAGAAGCAAAGAGAGAATTGAAAATGGCGGAAGACAGCTGGCAGAAAAATTACGCTCTTCTTATGGAATAGAAGCGGAATGTTTTGCAGCGGATGTTTCAGATTTTGATCAGTGCAAGGTAATGGTTGAACAGGTTAAAGAACGATTCGGAAAAATTGATTTCCTTGTTAATAATGCAGGGATTACAAGTGATGGTTTGCTGGCAAGAATGCCTGAGGATTCTTATGATAAGGTAATTGCAGCAAATCAGAAAAGTGTATTTAACATGATGAAGCTGCTGAGTAATATAATGTTAAAGCAGAAAAGCGGCAGAATAGTTAATATTTCATCTGTAGCCGGACTTTATGGAAATCCGGGACAGTTCAATTATTCAGCCTCAAAAGCGGCAATAATAGGAATGACAAAATCTGCAGCAAAAGAACTTGGTTCAAGAGGAATCACAGTAAATGCTGTTGCTCCTGGACTTATTGAAACTCCGATGACAGATGCCCTGAGTGATGAAAAGAAAAAAGAAATCTTTAATATGATAGCTCTGAAAAGATATGGGCATGCAGATGAAGTTGCAGGAGTTGTTTCTTTTCTGCTTTCTGATGATGCGGCTTATATAACAGGGCAGACAATCGAGATTTCAGGCGGATTATCCATGTAATCCTGTGCACAGAAAATTGCAAGGCATATATTGGAAAGGAGAAAAAGAGGTTTGAGAAGAGTAGTAATTACAGGAATGGGCGCAGTCAATTCATTAGGACAGAATAAGGATGAATTCTGGAAAAATATTTCTGATGGAAAGCTTGGTTTTTCATTTATTGATAAATTTGATACCGAGGGGCTCGGAGTAAACATTGTAAGTCAGGTAAATGATTTTGAACCTGATGAGAGCATAGATAAAAAAGAACTGCGCAGAATGGACAGATTTACTCAGTTTGCAGTTAAGGCAGCCAATGAGGCACTTAAAGACTGCGGTACAGATATGAAGGACGTTGATCCGTACAGGGTCGGTGTTATTATAGGATGTGGTGTCGGCGGACTTGAACTGACACAGCAGGAACATGGAAAGTATCTTGAAAAAGGACCTAACAGAATATCAGTTTTCTATATTCCTATGATGATAGGAAATATGGCAGCGGGAACAGTAGCAATGAGGACAGGTTTCAAGGGAGATAATTTTGCTACTGTTACTGCATGTGCATCATCAACACATGCTATAGGAGAGGCATTCAGAAAAATAAAAGACGGATATATAGATGCCTGCCTTTGCGGAGGAACAGAGAGCTGCATTACAGAGTTTGCACTTGGCGGATTCAACAATATGAAAGCTTTGTCCAGATCTTCTGAGCTTGACCGTGCATCTATTCCGTTTGATAAGGAAAGAAACGGATTTGTTCTTGGTGAAGGAAGCGGTATGCTCATGCTTGAAGAATATGAACACGCAAAGGAAAGAGGTGCCAGAATTTATGCAGAAATAGCCGGATACGGAGCAACATGTGATGCGTACCATATGACATCACCTTCACCTGACGGTCAGGCTGCTGCAAGAGCAATGGTAAATGCTTATACAGAAGCAGGACTTAAGGCTTCCGATATTGATTATATAAATGCTCATGGAACATCTACCGGTCTTAATGATAAATATGAGACTAAAGCTATTAAAGATGCTTTCGGCGAAAATGCAGCAAAAATAAAAATAAACTCAACAAAATCAATGATAGGACATCTTCTGGGTGCTGCCGGTGCGGTTGAAGCTATAGTTACTGCACTTCAGATAAGCAACGGAATGATTCACAGAACCATGGGATACAGAGTGTTTGATGAGGAATGTGACCTTGACTATTGTACAGATGGAAACATAAAAATGAATGTCAGAGCTGCACTTTCAAATTCTCTTGGATTTGGCGGACATAATGCAACAATATGCATAAAAGCATGTGAATAAACAGAGGAGGATCAGAATGTCAGAAAGAATAATTTGTAATCTTACTTTTGATGAAATAAAGGAGCTTATTGACCTCGTATCACAAAAGAAGATAGGAAAGCTTGATATAGAAATTCAGGATAGTCATCTTATTATTGAAGATAAAAAAACGCCTGTTGTAAGTATGCCTCAGGTACAGCAGGCAGCGCAGGTACAGAAAGTTTGTGAGGAAAGCGGTTCAACAGGTGAGGAAAACAGTGAAGAACTCAGCGGAAATGTAGTAAAAGCACCTATTGTCGGAACGTATTACGCATCAGCTTCTCCTGATAAGCAACCTTTTGTAAAAATAGGACAAAAGGTTAAAAAAGGCGATGTATTGTTTATTGTTGAATCAATGAAGCTTATGAATGAAATACAAAGTGAGTATGACGGAGTTGTAAAGACAATTTTTGTTTCAAATGCAACCCCGGTAGAATATGATCAGCCTATAATGATTATTGAATAACGGAAAACAGGTGAGATAAATGGATACATTGATGAACAGACAGCAGATAGAGGAGATAATACCTCACAGAGATCCGTTCATGCTTATTGATGAAGTAGTTGAAATGGAACTTGGAAAAAGAATAGTTGCAAGAAAGCATATAAAGGAAGATGAATTCTGGTTTAAGGGGCATTTTCCTGAAAAGCCGGTAGTTCCAGGTGTACTTCTTATAGAAATGCTTGCTCAGGCAGGTGCAGTTGCGATGCTTTCGATGGATGAGCACAAGGGCAAAATAGGTTTTCTGGGCGGTGTAGACAAGGCAAAGTTCAGACGTATGGTTGTTCCTGGTGATACAGTTACACTTGAAGTTGAAATAATAAAAATCAAAGGACCAGTCGGCATAGCAAAAGCAGTTGCTTCCGTAGACGGTCAGAAATCCGTATCAGCTGAAATATCGTTTGTCCTTAAATAAACAAATGGAGTATAGAGACAATGTTTAAAAAAATATTAATAGCTAACAGGGGCGAAATAGCTGTAAGAATTATACGAGCATGCCGTGAACTTGGAATCCGGACAGTAGCTGTATATTCAACTGCTGACAGAAGCTCACTGCATGCTCAGATCGCTGACGAGTCAGTGTGTATAGGTCCGGCAGATTCAACCAAGAGCTATCTGAATATGGAGGCCATTATTTCAGCGTGTGACATAACAGGTGCTGAAGCAGTACATCCAGGATTCGGATTTTTGTCTGAAAACTCAAGATTTGCACGTATATGCAACAAATGTGGTATTACATTTATAGGGCCTTCACCCGAATCAATAGATATGCTTGGAGATAAAGCCACAGCAAAGAAAACTATGGAGGATGTCGGCGTTCCTGTAATTCCTGGATCAAGAGGTGAAGTAAAATCCCTTGATGAAGCAGCAGAACTTGCAGACAAAATAGGATATCCGGTTCTTGTCAAAGCAGCAGCTGGAGGAGGTGGCCGGGGAATAAGAATGGTAAGTGACCGTTCTGAACTTGAGGCACAGATAACAGCAGCAAAGCAGGAGGCTAAAAACTTTTTCAGTGATGATTCTGTTTATATTGAAAAGTTTGTTGAAAATCCAAGACATGTTGAGATACAGATAGTAGCTGACAAATACGGAAATATCGTTTATCTTGGAGAACGTGACTGCAGTCTCCAGAGAAGACACCAGAAAGTTCTTGAGGAAAGTCCTAGTCCTGTAATGACTGAGGAACTCAGGGCAAAAATGGGCGCTGCAGCAGTAAAAGCAGCAGAAGTAAGCAAGTATTATAATGTCGGAACTATTGAATTTCTTGTTGATAAAAATAATGACTTTTATTTTATGGAGATGAATACAAGAATTCAGGTTGAACATCCTATAACTGAATTTGTAACAGGCGTTGATCTTGTAAAAACACAGATAAAAATTGCAAATGGTGAGAAACTTGAATTTACTCAGAATGATATAAAGATTCATGGTCATGCTATAGAGTGCCGCATAAATGCAGAATGTCCTGAGAAAAACTTCAGACCGTGTCCAGGTACAATAAGTGCATTATATACTCCTGGCGGTCCTGGAATAAGAGTTGATAGTGCCGCTTATCAGGGATATACAATAACACCATACTATGACTCAATGATATCAAAGCTTATCGTCTATGGAAATACAAGACGGGAAGCTATTATGAAAATGAGATGGGCTTTGTCAGAGTTTATTGTCGGAGGTATAGACACAAATATTGATTTCCAGCTTGAACTTATAAAGAACAGGTTTTTTGAAGAAGGAAGCTATGATGTCGGTTTTATTGAAAAATTTCTTGAGTCACATAAATAACCGGACATATAAGAGGTGATTAAATAATGCTTGAGGATTTGTTTAAAGTAGTAAAAACAAGATTTAACGGAAAGGAATCTGATGTTATTTCTGTGTCGGATTCAACAATACCGGAAAACCTTATGTTTAAATGCCCAAGGTGCCGTAATACAATGTTTGAGGATGATTATACACGAAATAACAGAGTATGCGCATCATGCGACTATCACGGAAGACTTTCAGCTTATGAAAGAATACGTCTTACAGTTGATAAGGACAGCTTTATAGAATATGATGCTGACATGGTAAGCAAAAATCCTATTGATTTTCCCGGATATGAAAAAAAACAAAGTGATCTGAGAGATAAGACGGGCCTTAAAGATGCTGTAATAACCGGGGAGGCTTGTATAAGACGAATAAGAGCAGTAATAGCTGTAATGGATACTTCATATATGATGGCTTCTATGGGAAGCGTGGTAGGAGAAAAAATAACACGTGCTATAGAGAGAGCAACAGAGAAAAAGCTTCCGTTTATAGCTTTTACGGCTTCAGGCGGTGCAAGGATGCAGGAGGGAACAGTATCTCTCATGCAGATGGCAAAAACATCGGGTGCGATTGCAAGGCATGACGATGCAGGACAGCTTTACATTACAGTACTTACTGACCCTACGACAGGTGGAGTTACGGCATCATTTGCGTCACTGGGAGATATAATAATTGCTGAACCTAAGGTCCTTGTGGGATTTGCAGGAAGGCGAGTAATAGAGGGTACAATAAAGCAGCGTCTGCCAGATGATTTTCAGCTTGCTGAATTTCTTATGCAAAAAGGATTTGTTGATATGATAGTTGAGAGAAAAAAAATGAGAAGTGTGCTTTCACATCTCATGATGATTAACAATTATCAGCCTGAAGAAATATAACACGGAGGCAGAGATCATACATGGATAGCTACGTAAATATATTGACGCCGTGGCAGCGTCTTGAACTTATCAGAAATAAGACACGTCCTACAGTTAATGATTATATTCCTATGATATTCGATGAATTCTATGAGATGCATGGTGACAGGTATTATGGTGATGATGCAGCTATATTAGGCGGTATTGCAATGCTGGATAGTATGTCAGTTACAATCATTTCTCATGTAAAAGGACGCAATATAGAGGAAAATAAAAGAGCAAATTTTGCAATGCCTCATCCGGAGGGCTACAGAAAGGCACTCAGGCTTGCCAAACAGGCAGAGAAATTTCACAGGCCTGTTATATGCTTTATAGATACTCCTGGCGCATTTTGCGGTATAGAGGCCGAGGAAAGAGGACAGGGAGAGGCAATAGCCAAAAACATATGTGAGTTCATGAAACTCAGGACACCTATTATATCAATTGTGCTGGGTGAAGGCGGAAGCGGAGGAGCACTGGCACTTGGAGTATGTGATGAGCTTGCAATGATGTCCAATGCTCTTTATTCAGTTATTTCTCCAAGAGGATTTGCAAGTATTCTATGGAAAGATGCTTCAAGGGAAAAAGATGCCTGCAATATGATGAAAATAACGGCTGAGGATATGATAAAACTTGGCATTGCTGAGCATATAATAAATGAGCCGATAGGCGGTGCACACAATGATTTGTGCAAAACTGCTGAAAATATAAAAGAATATTTGTTGGATTCTACAGCAGAAAAATGCAAGAAAAGTATTGACGTTTTACTTAATGAACGATATACTAAGTTTAGAAAAATCGGTGAGTTTGAAGAATCTCAAAAAGAGGAATAAACTGACTGAATTTCAACAATTATTTATTCTGGTGAAAAAACACCATTATAATATAAAATTATTTATATGGAGGAACTATTAATGGTTTTCGAAAAGCTTAAAGGAATTATTGCTGATCAGTTAGATGTAGATTCTGAATCAATTAAAATGGAATCTTCAATAGCAGAGGATTTACATGCAGATTCATTGGACGTTGTTGATCTGATCATGACAATTGAAGGCGAATTTGATATGGAGTTCCCTGACAGTGATGTTGAAGCAATAAAAACAGTTGGAGATATCGTAAATTATATTGAGTCAAATGTTTCAGCAGAATAATTTGTTCTGTAAATAATATCACCTGGCAGCTGGCTGTCAGGTGATATAATTTAAATTGCCGTTTTTAGAGATTATCTGCATGTATTTTATTGACATGTACAGAAAGGAAGTAACAATGAAAAAGGTTGAAGAAAAAGCATTAGTATTTAGTACTTTTACATCAGTACTTTTATCTTTTACTCTTATAATTGGCGTTGTCGCTTTTATATCTTTCAGAACCAAGAAAAAAAGAGATTACTGCGAAAAGTGGAAAGATTATGATGAATGTGGAGTGTAGAACATTAAAACAATTTCTTTTTTAAATATATTATACCCTTTTGTCTGATTAAATTTAGTTCAGACAAAAGGGTTTTTTATATATAACTCAGGTCTGTGAGGCTGAAGGTTTTTATCTGAAATAAAAAAATGATGAGATATAAAATTATAACTCATCATTGAATTTTTATTTACTGCGGCGTCCTGTATTTCTGCGTTTGCCTTCTATATTACGTTTAAGGTCGCACATTTTCTCTTCACTGTTCTGTTTAAAACGTGATAACATATCTTCAAAGGAAAGTTCCTGAAGAGGTTGTTTGCTTCCAAGTGATCTGGAATTGCTGTTGTTTCCGCTATTATTGTTAGGTCTTGTATTTTGTGGCCTTTGAGTCTGGGGTCTTAAATTGTTCTGTGGTCTTGAATTGTTCTGAGGTCTTGAATTGTTCTGAGGTCTTGGCTTCTGTTGATCCGGCTCCATGGCTTTTTTAATTGAAAGACTGGTTTTGCCTTGCTCATCAATGTTTAAAACCTTGACTTTGACAGCCTGACCCTCAGTTATATGATCCCGTATTTCGTTGACGTAAGTATTTGATATTTCAGAAATATGAACCATACCGACAAAAGTTTTATCTTCAAGGGGAATTTCTACAAATGCTCCGTAATTAGTAATATTACGAATTTTTCCGTCATAAATTTTTCCTATTTCAAGCAACATAAAAAAATTAGTATCCTCCTAAATTATTAGTTTCTGGATGTATCATAAAATCTTATTTCGTTTGGATAAGCATAGTTCATGTTTTCTATTGCCAGTTTTTCTTTATAGGCATTTATATCATCATCATCAAATAACCGCTGATATTCTTCGTTTTCATCCTGAACTGTCTGAGTCTGAATTTTAAGTTGTTCAAGCTCTTTACGTTTTTCGGCAAGTAATGCCTGAGTAGAGATAATAGAAATAAAACATGCTATAACGGAAACGAAAATTATTATTCTACCGAAAACTTTTAAGGGATTTTTGGCGGTATCCTTTTTACCCAATTATACTTCACTATCCTTTTATGATAATCAATTTACACTACATTAATTATACTACAAAAGGACCTATCAATCAAGGGCTTTTTAATATTTTTTTACGATGCAAAGCTTTTTTATTGTAAATGTTATAGGTTTTATGATAAATCTTTTTAAAAACGACATTATTTTTATAAATACACCTGTAACTATATTGCCAACACTGAAGAAATATACAGTAAACCCGAGAAGATTTCCCAGAATATAATATACACGGAAATCAGCACGGGCTGCTGCAATTGTAAAAGCCATTAAAAAGATGGAATACATAATAAAGAACAGTATATCTTCTATTGCAACAAGCAGCGTATTATGAGGAAGTGTTATTCTTATAATACGGAATATATCATAAACAATGCCGATAGGTATGCCGAACAGACAGCTTATAAGGAAAAGCTTTAGCTGCTCGCTTACTCTAAAGAACGTTTCAAGCTCCAGTGCAGTCACCTCCTGTTATCGGAACAGCTTTCCAATAAATGAAACTGGTCCCTTTCTGTCCTTGTCCCCGTAGCATAGTGACCATATATCACCTTCAATAGTCATATCTCCTGTTTCTACACTTATTGAGTTTACATGCAGGTTTCTGCCTGATACTGTAAGTTCACCCATTTGTGTATACAGCAGGATTTCTTTCTCATCAAAATTATCTACGTCGGTAACCCCGGAAATAGAAAGGCTTTTTCTGTTCTCCATAATTATATTGTGGACTTGTCGTGTTGTTTTTTCGTCATTCATTTTTAAATACTCCTTTAATATAATAATTATGTTTAATATATATGCCTAAAAAAACAATTTGAGAATAAAAAAATGCTGATTTCAGAAATTGATCTGAAATCAGCATTAAAATATTTATTTTTACCCCATTTTTACAACAATATCGTTGTTTTCAAGAAGAATATCTGCCGTAATATAATTGCCATTGATCTTTTTGCCGTTTACGGTAATTTCCTTGACACCACTCTGTACATGAGCTGAATTGTCAAATATGATTGAAAGCCATTTTCCTCTGAATAATTTTTTAATTGAGAATTCATTCCATTCTGAAGGAATACCAGGTGATATAATCAGGCCGTCAGCATCAGGACGCATACCGCATATACCTTCAATACAGCCTACCATAACTGTTGAAGCTGTACCTGTAAGCCAGTGCACGTTTGAACGTCCTTCAAATGCACATCTTGTAGATTCTGTAAACTGACCGTGTGCATATGGTTCCAGAACTCTTATTTCTGCTTTGTCATTCATTGCTGCAGGTGCACTTTCCATAAAGTACTCAAATGCTTTATTGCCGTGACCTATAAGGCTTTCTGCAAGTATAGCCCATCCCTGCGGCTGTGAGAATATACCGCCATTTTCCTTTGTGTCAGGATTGAATATATGCATTAATGCACCCTTGAACGGATGATCTACATATGGAGGTTCAAGAAGCTTTATTCCGTATGGAGTATTTAGTATATCAGATACTGACTGCATTGATTTTTCAGCTCTTTCCTTTGAAGAAAATCCTGAAATTATGCCCCAGCTCTGAGGATTGAGCCACATGTTTGCTTCCGGATCCTTTTTAGCACCAACAATAGTTCCATTATCACGGATACCTCTTATATATCTGTCATCATCCCAGCATTTATCAAGTGCATCACTAAGATTTTTCATGATATTATCAAGGTAGCTTATATACTCATTGTCATTTCGTTTTGCTGCATATTTTCTCAGTGCATTTATTGCATAGTACAGCTGGAATGCAACAAATGTACTTTCACCCTGTGCTCCGAGTCTCAAGCAGTCATTCCAGTCAGCATGGAGTCCGGCAGGCATATTATGTGAACCAAGGTGATCCATTGAAAATTTAATAGCTCGTTTAAGATGATCATATACAGTGTCTTCTCCACCATTTGCATAAACGATGACTTCATCAAGAAATTCGATGTTTCCGGTTTCACCTATATATTTGTCAATAGTCGGGAACAGCCACAGTGCATCATCTGCTCTGTATGAAGGATGTCCGGTAGCTCTTACATATGAATCCTGGTCAGGAGTATCTTCATGACCGGCATTATGATCAAACTTGACAAGCGGAAGTCCTCCGCCGTTATCTACCTGTGCTGAAATCATAAAACGTATCTTTTCAGCTGCAAGCTCCGGATCAAGATGAATAATACCCTGAATATCCTGAACTGTATCTCTGTATCCGTATCCGTTTCTGAGTCCGCAGTAAATAAAGGAAGCAGCTCTTGACCATATAAATGTTATAAAGCACTGATATGAATTCCATACATTTATCATGTTGTTGAATTCATCGCTTGGTGTTGTAACCTGGAAGTTATTAAGCTTTGTATGCCAGTATTTTTTAAGCTCTGCAATTTCCTTGTCAACAAGTGAAGCGTCCTTGTATCTGTTAATAATTTCATCAGCCTGTACATTGTTTTTCTGTCCGAGAATATATATAAGATTAATTGTCTGACCTGGTGCGAGTGTAATATCTGACTGAAGAGCACCGCATGAATTTGAATTGTAGTTCAGAGTATTGTCACATTTACCGTTTTCAACTGCAACAGGGTTTGAATATGTTCTGTAAGGACCGATAAAGCTATCAAGATTTCCGTTATATGCAGAAATATCTGCACCAACCATACCGAAAAAGCGTTCTTTATTGTTTGAACCGGTTTTATCCTTTTTCTCATTTTCATTTATATGCTGGAGAATTTTATTTCCTTCAAAGCTTGTACGGGAAATAAACAGAGTATACTGAAGGTTTACCTGATCCTGTTCATAATTGTCTTCATTTGTGAATTCAATAAAGCCGAAAACTGAAAGATTTCTTGGATTTGAATCAGTATTTGTTATTTTTGTACTCCATACCTCATATGTCTGGTTGAGAGGCACATAATAAGTTGTTTCTGAATTTATCTTTTCATATTCTGATTTTATAATAGTATATGCTGTACCATGAGAGCATGTTGATTTGTATTTATCAAGCGGTTTTCCTACAGGCTGCCATGATGCAGACCAGTAATCATTTAAGTCATTGTCTCTTATATAGATGTATCTTCCAGGAAGAGCCATGCTGGAGTTGAATCTGTATCTTGTAATTCGTCCGTTTGCACCTGACTTGACAAAGCTGTATCCTGCAGCATTATTTGATATAATAGCACCGTATTCAGGTGAACCAAGATAGTTTGCCCATGGTGCCGGCGTAGCAGGATTTGTAATTATATATTCTTTATTTTCTAAATCAAAATGTCCGTATTTCATTTTTTAACTCTCCTTTTTTAATAAAAATCAAGTGGTTTGTCTATGCAATATAAAGCTTTTTATATGCAGCCACCACCAAATAAATCCTCGGCAATACATTAATTGTCGATACTGTTAGGCATAATGAAGATCAGTATATTTTATAATAACATTTTAAACATGTATTTGCAATAGGTTTTGCGAAAATCAAAATAAATGAAAATAATGTGAAAAGGTGTAAATCCAATATGTGCAAGAAGATTTTTGCGGTTGAATCGTTGGACTGCATGCGTATATAGCTATTATGTATATTATAATAGTAATCTATGAATTTGAAGGCGTTTTGAATTTTTAAAAATCTATTGATTTATTGATATTTATGTGGTATAATATCTATAGTATGATAAGTTAGAAAGGTCGGATTAATTCCGACCTTTCATTTATGTATGGAGGGTTTTAATGAAAATTAAGAAAAACGGCAGTACAGAGCTAAAGGTGTATCAGATAGCGAAGCCTATAGCTGACGAGCTCGGATTTGATATCTGGGGCATTGTTTACGTCAAGGAAGGTGCTGAGTGGTATCTTCGTGTTTTTATTGACAAGGAGGACGGTATTGGAATTGATGACTGTGAAGCAATGACAAGACCGCTGAGCGATAAGCTTGATGAGCTTGATCCTATACCTGAAAGCTATTTTCTTGAAGTTGGTTCTGCCGGACTTGAAAGAGAACTGATCAGAGAATCACATTTTGAGTCATGTATCGGAAAAGATGTAAGAGTACATCTTATTATAGCTTCAGATGGTGTAAAGGATTATATCGGGAAACTTAAGGAATTCGATAAGAATTCTATAAAACTTTTGATTGAAAATGAAGAAAAAGAAGTATTATTATCAGATGCGGCATATATTAAATTATATGAAGATTTTGATTTTGAATAATAAGTAAATTTGGAGGGTGTTTGCAAAAATGAACAAGGGTTTTTTCGATGCATTGAAATTATTAGGCGATGAAAACAGTGTGTCAGTTGATACATTAGTTGAAAAAATAAAATCTGCACTTATGAAGGCTGTTAAAAAGTCTTATCCTGACTGTGAGAATATAAATATCAATATTGATCCTGAATCGGATATATTTGAGATAAGCATTATTAAGGAAGTCGTTGATGACGAACCTCTGGATGATAATGAAATCAATATAGCTACAGCGAGAACAATAGACCCTAATGCCTATTTAGGCGGAATGGTAGCTGTAAAAATTGATACTGCACAGTTCGGAAGAGCAGCTGCACAGTCTGCAAAACAGTCAATAAAGACAGATCTCAGAGAAATTAACAGAGAGAACCTTCTCAATCAATTTCAGAATAAAGAAAACGAGTGTATCAGTGCAAGAATAAATCAGATTGAACCAAGCAGAGGAACAGCAACTCTGATATATGATAAAACAGAACTGTACTTATTTAAAAATGATCAGATTCCGGGAGAAGCCCTTAAAGAAGGACAGATAGTGAAGGTTTATATAAATGGAATAGTCAGCAAAGAAAAGAAGCCTATAATAAAAATTTCAAGAACACATAAGGATCTGGTAAAGAGATTATTTGAGCTTGAAGTTCCTGAAATTTATGACGGAACCGTTGAAATAAAATCAATTTCACGTGAAGCAGGTTCAAGAACAAAGATTGCCGTTTATTCAAAAAATCCTGATGTTGATGCAATAGGTGCATGTATTGGACCAAAACGCTCAAGAATAACAAATATTGTAAATGAACTTAACGGCGAAAAAATTGATATTGTTGTTTACAGTGAAAATCCTGAAGAATTTATAGCAAAATCCCTTGCACCATCGGAGGTTGTAAAGGTATTACTTAACGAAGATATGAAATCGTGTACAGTAATAGTTCCTGACTCTCAGCTGTCACTTGCTATAGGAAACAGAGGGCAGAATGCAAAGCTTGCAGCAAAGCTTACAGGATATAAAATAGATATAAAACCTGTTTCAGAAGCAGTATCAGCGGCACAGGAAGCATCTGATGAGAAACTTGATATTGCAGAAAATGTAACAGATGATAATATTGATCTTGATAGTGCGGATAAGCCGGAGGCAGATTAAACAAAGTAAAGAAGTGGTGTGCATATGATTACAAAGAAAATTCCGATGAGAATGTGCTGCGGATGCAGTCAAATGAAACCAAAAAAAGAGCTTATCAGGGTTGTCAAGACAGCTGAAGGTGAGATAAAGCTTGATTTTACAGGAAGAATGAATGGCAGAGGAGCATATATATGTCGAAATAAAGAATGTCTTGCAAAGGCCAGAAAAGCAAGGCGCTTTGAAAAATCATTTGCATGTGCAATAAGTAATGAACTTTATGAGGAGTTTGAAAATGAATTATCAGATAAAGTTCTTTAATCTTTTAACGATCTGCGAAAAATCAGGGAAACTTACTAAGGGATTTGATGTTTCGAGTGAGGCAGTTAAACAGCAGAAAGCAGTATGTATAATGATAACTGAGGATATTTCACCTAAAACATTAAAAGAAATTAATTTCATTTGTCTTAATAAACCGTGGGTCAATATATTAAACCTTCCGTTCAAGATGGATGATATTAAACAGAGTATAGGTAAGAAAGTAGGGGTGATGGCTGTTTGTGACAAGGGTTTTGCAAAAAAGTTTAATGAATATGCAACAGCTATAAAACTTGTGACAAAACCAGAGTAATTATTATAAATTAAAAATCGGGAGGTATCGTAAATATGATAAAAAAGGTTAAGATCAATGATTTAGCTAAGGATATTAATGTTTCCGGCAATGATATATCGGAACTGTTGGAGAGCGTTTGCGGAGTAAAGAAAAAACCAACTTCTACAGTTACTGAAGAAGAAATAAATATCGTTCTTGAACATTATACACAGCAAAATCAGGTGATCGGGTTTGATGCCTACTTTGATCAAAGGAAGAACAAAGCCGCCAGTAATGTGCAGAAACCTGAAGAAATACAGATCAAACCAGAAAAACAGGAACATAGTAAAAAAAAGCAAGAGACAAATCAGAAAAAGCAGATAAGCCCGGAAGAAAATATAATTGATAAGCCAGATGGTAAGAGGGAAATGTTGAAAAATATGAATCAAACAAACAATAATTCACAACAAAGCAATGCTAAAGACAAGGAAATCAAAAATGAAGAAAAGGTAAAAAGCGACAAGCCAAATTCAGTTCAGCCTAAGAAACCTTCAAGAGATTTTACAAGGCCTCAGACTCAGAGCAAGCCAAAGCCTGTTCAGAAAACTTCAGTTGACAGAAATACACAGAGAGGTGAAAAAACAAACCTCAATGCCAATATAGCTTCAGCTGCTACGGAAAGAGCAGTACGTACTGTTGATACAAGAGGCAGCTATGTTGAAATTGATAAATATAATGAAAGATATGAGCAGATAGCTCCTAAAAATCATGCAAAGGACAATTATACAAAAAAGCAGAAAATAAATCAGAAATCAGCTCAGAGAAACAAACACCTTTCATCAAAGAAAGAAACTGAGACTGAAAAGCTTCGCCGTCTTGAGCTTGAAAGAGCAAGAAAGCAGCAGCTTAAGGTAATGATACCTGACAATATAATTGTAAGTGAACTTGCCACAAGACTTAAGGTAACTGTTTCAGAGGTTATCAAGAAGCTTATAGGTGTAGGAATCATGGCATCTATAAATCAGGAGATAGACTTTGATACAGCATCAATTATAGCTGAAGAGCTGGGTGCAAAGGTTGAGAAAGAAGTTATTGTAACAATAGAAGAAAGACTTATTGACGATAATGATGATGAAAAAGATATGATAGAAAGAAGTCCTGTCGTAGTTGTTATGGGACACGTTGACCATGGTAAGACATCACTTCTTGATAATATCAGAAAAGCTAACGTAACAGCATCTGAAGCAGGTGGAATTACACAGCACATCGGCGCATACAAAGTAAGAGTAAAGGATAAGTATATCACATTCCTTGATACACCGGGACATGAAGCATTTACTTCAATGAGAGCAAGAGGGGCATCAATAACTGATATAGCAGTTCTTGTTGTTGCAGCAGATGATGGAATAATGCCACAGACAGTTGAAGCAATAAATCATGCAAAGGCAGCTGGGGTTTCAATTATAGTTGCTATAAACAAGATGGACAAAGAGGGGGCTAATCCTGAAAGAGTAAAGCAGGAACTTACAGAACACGGCCTTGTTATTGAAGAATGGGGCGGAGATATTATATGTGTTCCGGTATCTGCCAAGACAGGTGAAGGAATAAACGGACTTCTTGAAAATATTATTCTCGTGGCAGAGTTCCGTGAACTCAAAGCAAATCCTAATCGTCTTGCAAAGGGAACAGTAATCGAAGCAAGACTTGATAAGGGAAGAGGTACGATTGCAACACTTCTTGTACAGAATGGTACACTCAACCAGGGCGATATTATTATTGCAGGTACATCTGTCGGCAGAGTACGTGTTATGACAAATGATAAGGGAAAGGAAGTAAAGAGTGCAGGTCCGTCTGTTCCTGTAGAGATTACAGGTCTTGCAGAAGTGCCTAGTGCAGGTGATATTTTCAATGCTGTTGAAGATGAAAGGCTTGCAAGGGAACTTGTAGACCAGAGAAAGCATGAAGCAAAGGAAGAACAGTTCAAGGCTTACCAGAAGGTAACACTTGATAACCTCTTCAGCCAGATAGCAGAGGGTGATATAAAAGAATTACCTATCATAATAAAAGCTGATGTACAGGGTTCCGTTGAGGCAGTAAAGCAGTCCCTTGAAAAGCTTTCAAATGAAGAAGTCAGAGTAAAAGTAATTCATGGCGGTGTAGGAACTGTATCGGAAAGCGATGTAATGCTTGCTAATGCTTCTAATGCTATTATTGTAGGATTTAATGTAAGACCAGATCCGATTGTATCAGAAAGTGCCAATAGAGACGGTGTTGATATACGCCTTTACAGAATTATATATGATGCAATAGAAGAAATACAGACAGCCATGAAGGGCATGCTTGCACCTAAGTTCAGGGAAGTAGTACTTGGAAGGATTGAAGTAAGACAGGTATATAAAATTTCAAATGTCGGTGCTATTGCAGGATCATATATTCTTGACGGAAAGGTTACAAGAGCATGTGATATAAGAGTAGTAAGAGACGGAATAGTTATAGCTGAGGACAAAATTGACAGCTTGAAACGTTTCAAGGATGATGCTAAGGAAGTAACTGCAGGTTACGAGTGCGGTATAGGTCTTGAAAAGTTTAATGACATCAAGGAAGGCGATATTCTCGAAGCCTTTATAATGGAAGAATATCACGAAGCATAAAAAATACAAGCTGGAATAATTAAAGGGGGCATTTTTATGGCAAGCTTTAAAGTTGGCAGACTCGGAGAAGATATAAAAAGAGAACTTACAGCAATATTAAGAGAACTTAAGGATCCAAGAATAGCAGAGTTTCTGACAATAGTCAGAGTGGATCTTTCAAATGATTTATCACACTGTAAGATTTATGTTTCAAGCTTTGAAGGAATAGAAACGGCACAGCAGTCAGTAAAAGGACTCACAAGTGCGTCCGGATATATTAAAAGAGAGCTTTTCAGTCGTTTAAAAATGAGAAAATGTCCTGATTTAAAGTTTATAGCGGATAATTCAATAGAACGCAGTACAGAGATAAACAAGATTATTGATAAATTTGATTGATTGCGTATAGTTCACCCATATACCGAAAGGAATGACTTTATATATGCAGATAAGTTACAAAGACGCCGCAGACATAATAAAATCCTGCAACAATGTCCATATTCTTACACATCAGAGCCCGGACGGAGATACACTTGGAGCAGGTTTGGCGTTACATTTCGCATTAAAGGCGATGAATAAAAAATCAGAAGTTATATGCCCTGATGGAATGCCTGACAGATATGCATTTATTTGTGATAAATACCAGACGGATAACAGCATATCTGAGCCTGAATATGTAATTGCAGTTGATATAGCAGATGCGGGACTTATGGGTGATGTGAGAAAAATATATGAAAACAGAGTTGATCTATGTATAGATCATCATATTTCTAATACTATGTATGCTTCAAAAATTCTTCTGAATTCTGAAGCGTCAGCAACATGTGAAGTTATGTATAATTTATTCTGCGAGATTGGTATACAGATAGATGATGATATCGCAAGATGCCTGTATACAGGCATTGCAACAGATACTGGATGCTTCAAATACGCAAATACCACAGCTGCTGCACATAAAATATCAGGTGAGCTTATAGGATATAATATAAATTTTGCTAAGATCAATCGTGAGATGTTTGATATAAAGAGCAAAGAAAGATTATATCTTGAACAGCATATATTTGATTATATGGAAACGTATTTTGACGACAGATGTGCTATCCTGTGTATAACAGAGGAAATCTGTGAAAAATTCGGAATAAACGTAGAAGATCTTGATGGAGTTGCCGGTCTTCCTCTGCAGATAGAGGGTATGGAGGTAGCGGTGACAATAAAGGAAAAAAAGAGCGGAGTATATAAAATCTCAATGCGCTCCGCAGATAGAGTGAACGTATCAAGCATATGTCAGAAGCTTGACGGAGGCGGACATGTAAATGCGGCCGGATGTATGGTAACAGGAACTCTTGAGCAGGCAAAGGAGAAACTGCTTGAAGCAGTAAAATCTGCGTTGGAGGAATAATATTTGAATGGCATAATATGCATAAATAAACCGCAGGGTTTTACATCATTTGATGTGATTGCAAAGCTCAGGGGAATTCTGAAAATCAAGAGAATAGGACACGCAGGAACACTTGATCCTATGGCAACAGGTGTTCTCCCCGTTTTTGTGGGTCGTGCCACAAAGGCATGTGATATAATGCCTGATAATCATAAAGCATATACGGCTTCATTCAGACTAGGAACAGAGACTGATACACAGGATTCATCAGGTACAGTTTTAAAAACATTCAAAGCAGATGTGAGCCTAGAAGATATTAATAATAAGCTTAAAGAGTTTTCAGGCAATATAGCACAGATACCACCTATGTATTCTGCGGTTTCTGTAAATGGAAAAAGATTGTATGAGCTTGCAAGAGCCGGAATAGAAATAGAGCGTAAGCCAAGAAATATTTTTGTAAAAAGTTTATTGCTTGAAGAATATAATCAGCTAACATGCGAGGGTGTTCTTAAAATAGAATGTTCAAAGGGAACATATGTAAGAACAATAATTTATGATATAGGTCGGAGCCTTGGCTGTGGTGCTGTTATGACTGCTCTTGAAAGAACATCGTCAAACGGTTTTGACATTTCTGAATGTGTAACTCTCGGGCAGGTACAGGAATATGCTGATGAAGGAAATGCCGACAAGCTTATAGTTCCTATAGAGCGTGTATTCATAGATTTTCCTGAAATACATCTTGACCCTAAATCCGCTGCAATGTACAGAAATGGTGTAAAGCTTACACCGGATGAGTACAGTGCAGAGGTTTATAATGAAGGCCAGAAATACAGAATATTTGTGCCAGACAATACATTTGTCGGATTGGCCTATATAGAAGATAATTATCTGAGAGTTTATAAAAATTTTACTTAATAAGTGTATATGATTTTTTATTGGACGGTGTTATCTTTGGAGAATATTACAAAAACAGAAGCGGCTGTAACCGTAAGAACAGCAGTTGCACTTGGTGTGTTTGATGGAATTCATATAGGTCATAGGGCAGTGCTTGGAAGAGCAATAGAATTTGAAAAATCAGGATTAGAGCCATCCGTGTTTACATTTAATACAGAAAGTATTTCTGTAAAGCATAATAAAAAATATAAATATATTGCTTCAAATGAAGAAAAGCTGTATATGATGAGTGATATGGGAATAAAATATGTATGCTGTCCTGAATTTTCAGATATAAGAGAAATCTCAGCTGAGGATTTTGTGCTTAAGATAATAAAAAAAAAGTTTAATGCTGCAGTAGTTGTATGCGGTCAGAGATTCAGATTTGGCAGAGATGCGGGATGTGGAGCTGATCAGCTGATCAGCTTGGGAAAAAAGTATGGATTTGAAGTAAGTGTAGTTGATCCTGTTATGTATGAAAATGTAATAGTATCATCATCGTCCATAAAGGACATGCTTTATTCCGGAGATATAAAAAAGGCAAACAAACTGCTTGGATATAATTACGGAATAGATCAGAAGGTAGTGCATGGCCGGCAGATAGGCTGCACTATTGATTTTCCTACTATAAATCAATATTTTTTATCAGGGCAGGTAATTCCACGATATGGTGTGTATGCGTCCCAGACACTGATAAACGGAAGACAGTACCTTTCAATAACCAATATAGGTGTAAAGCCTACCGTCACAGATGATATGATACCTCTGGCAGAGACACATATATTAGACTATAATGCAGATTTATATAATAAAACAGTAAAAGTAAGGTTTTCTGATTTTATACGCAGTGAAAAGCGTTTTCAGTCGCTGGATGAGCTGAAAAAAGCAATTGCAGCAGACATAAGTACAGTTAAAGCTTTAGGAGGATATAGAAAAGATGGATAATGAAAAACTTGCAGAGCTTTTGTTTCCCGATATAAAAAACACACCGGATTATTATGAAAATAAATATCCGCAGAGAGACTTGCCGCCAAAAGCAGAAGTAACACGTATAGGGCCAAGTCCTACAGGATTTATACACCTTGGAAATCTGTACAGTGCAATGGCCGGTGAACGTCTTGCTCATAGAAGCAGTGGTGTATTTTATCTTCGTATTGAAGATACGGATAATAAGCGAAAAGTCGATGGTGCTGTAGAATCTGTAATATCTTCACTTGATTATTTCGGAATAAAATTTGATGAAGGTGCAGAGGTTCAGACACAGGCTTCCGATATTTCATATGGTCCGTTTTATCAGAGACAAAGAGCAGAGGTATATCAAACATTTATCAAGGACCTTGTAAAGCAGGGACTTGCTTATCCATGCTTTTGTAGTGAAGAAGAAATAGATGCCATGAGAAAGGTCCAGACTGATCAGAAACTTGATATCGGATATTATGGCGAATGGGCAAAGTGCAGAAACCTTACATTTGAAGAAATAGAGCAAAAAATCAGCAACGGCGAGCCATACAGCATGAGGCTGAGATCTGCAGGGCAACCGGGAAATACTGTAAAATTTAATGACGAAATAATGGGCGAAATCACACTGCCGGAAAATATGCTTGATATAGTTATTTTAAAATCTGACGGAATACCTACTTATCATTTTGCACATGCAGTTGATGATCATCTTATGAGAACTACAACAGTAATCAGAGGATGTGAATGGCTGCCTTCGGTGCCTGTTCATATTGAACTTTTCAATGTTCTTGGTTTCAGAAGACCAAGATATGCACATACAGCACAACTTATGAAGATAGAGGACGGAAAAAAGAGAAAGCTTTCAAAAAGAAAGGATCCTGAGCTTTCACTTGGATATTACCGGCAACTCGGATATCATCCTGAGGCTGTAAGAATATATCTTATGACAATCCTCAATTCAAATTTTGAGGAATGGTATCAGAAAAATCCGACTCTGCCACTTGAAGAATTTAAATTTTCATTGAATAAAATGGGCGTTTCAGGAATATTATTTGACCTTCTCAAGCTTGATGATATAAGCAGCAATATTTTGTCAGGCAAAGAACGTGACGAGGTTTATAAATTTTTCTATGACTGGATGGTTCAGCATAAATCTGAATTTGTTGATATATATTTTGTTGATCATGAAAAGATGAAAAAAATAATGGATCTATGTATGGGAGTAGGTCAGAAGAGAAGACGTAAGGACTTTATTAACTGCATTCAGATGTTTGATTTCCTTGCATATTTCTTTGATGATATTTTTAAACCGCAATATGAATTTGAGAATTATGAAAATATTTCAGATATAATCAGCGAATTCAAGCAGACATATGATTACAATGACGATGCAAATACATGGTTTGGAAAGTTAAAGCTTATTGCTGACAAGTTCGGATATGCTTCGGATATGAAGGCATATAAGCAGGAGCCTGATAAATACAAGGGTAATGTAAGTCATATAGCTGAAATAATCAGGGTTGCTGTTACAGGAAAGAAAAATACACCTGATTTATGGACCATTATGCAGATTCTAGGCACACAGAGCTGTATGAATCGTCTTGATAAAGCAGCAGAATATTTAAACAAATAATCTTATCATATATCAGCGGAGGGTTTATGGAAAACGAATATAAAAACAAAAAATATCAGGAAAGACCTGTATTCCCCAAAAGAGCTGTTATCACAGGCGGTATGCCTTACGGGAATAAATCACTGCATTTCGGACATATAGGCGGTGTATTTGTATTTGCAGATGTATATGCAAGATTTTTAAGAGACAGAATAGGCAAAGAAAATGTTATTTTCGTTTCGGGAACTGATTGCTATGGTTCTCCTATAGCAGAAAGTTACAGAAAACTCTGTGAAAATGAAGGCTTTAAAGGTACAATAAAGGATTTTGTAGAGAGAAATCATCTTAATCAGAAGAAAACCCTTGAAGCTTACGATATAAGCACGGATTTGTTCGGTGCGTCAGGCCTGGGACATACAGCTGAAATTCATAATGAGGTATCAGCCGCAGTTATAAAAAAGCTTTATGAGGATGGCCATCTTTCAAAGATTACAACATCACAGTTTTTTGATGAAAAGGCAGGCGTATTTTTAAACGGCCGTCAGGTAATTGGAAAATGTCCTGTTCAGGGATGCTGTTCAGAAAAGGGATATGCAGATGAATGTGATTTAGGACATCAGTATATGCCTGAAAATCTTATTGATCCTAAGAGTACCCTTACTGGTGAAAAACCGATAATGAAGGATGTTGTTAACTGGTATTTCAATCTTACCGAATACACTGAGCTTCTTAAGGAATATACTGAAAAAATTGAAAAACAGAAAAATGTCAGACCTCTTGTTGTAAAGACAATTGATGAGTTTTTGAAGCAACCGGAAATTTATATTAAAAATGAATTTTTAGAGCAGTATGAAGGACTTAAGGCATTGATGCCGGAACATGATATCCAAATTGAATCAAAAAAGACTTCGTTTACGATAATATTCAAAAAGTTGCATGACTGTGATGAGGCGTGCAAAATACTTTCTGAAAACGGAATAAGATTCAGAACCGGAAAAACACTTGTGCCTTTCAGACTCACCGGAAATATTGAGTGGGGAGTTCATGCACCGGTGCTCGAGGGTGAAAAAGATCTGACAGTATGGGTATGGCCTGAATCGCTATGGGCTCCTGTTTCATTTACACAGGCATGTCTTGAGAAATCAGGAAAAGACAGAAGTGACTGGCGCAAATTCTGGTGTTCAAAGGATTCACAGGTATATCAGTTTATAGGTCAGGATAATATATATTTCTACGGTGTCGCAGAAATGGCAATGATAATGGCATCACAGGGTAAAGATAATCTGAAATCTGACCCTGATGACGGTGATATTCAATTGCCGATATTAATGGCAAATAATCATATCCTGTTCCTTGATAAAAAAGCAAGCAGCAGCGGTGATGTAAAGCCTCCGATGGCAGACGATCTTCTTAATTATTATACAGCTGAGCAGCTCAGAATGCATTATCTCGGACTGGGACTGGGACAAAGGAGTGTAAGCTTTCAGCCGAAGCCTCTCAATCCTGCAGCATCAGAAGATGAAGCTGATCCTGTACTTAAGGATGGTTTTTTACTTTCAAATGTATTTAACAGAATTATACGTACATGCTTTTATTCAGTTCAGAAGTATTATGATGGCATGATGCCGGTAGGAGATGTTGATGCCGATATACTTGAAGCAGCTAAAAAAGCAGTATTTGACTATGAGCGTTTTATGTACAAATTTGAGTTTCATCAGGCAACGTATGTGCTTGATACGTATATAAGAAAAGCAAGTAAGTACATGGTAAAAAATCTTGGAGATGCAGATAAAAACGGCGATGATGAGCTGAGAAGAAAAACTCTTATAAACGTATTCCATATTATAAGAACTGCTGCAGTTCTTCTTCATCCTATGGCACCAATAGGTTCAGAAATGATTCTTGAATATTTGCAGCTGGATGAAAGCTTCTGGAATTGGGACAGAATATTTGATACAATGAAAGAATTTGCTAATGGCAAGGATCATAAACTCAAATTTCTTGAACCAAGAGTAGATTTCTTCAAACGTCATCCGAGTCAATTTAATCAGTCAGAGGAATAGTAACTTTAGATTCTCTTGAAATTATCATTTTGCTATCACATATGGCTGATAAAATTCAAATCATAAATAGCCTTTTTGATTGCTCCATGAAGAATTCTGCAATAGTTTTCAAATGGAGCAATAAACATGAAAAGTTGTTTAGATAAAAATGTCAAAAAAACAGGGAGGAATAGTTGGTGATCCAGGTTAAAAACCTTTCCAAGCACTATGGCGAAAAGAAAGCTGTTGATGATATTACGTTCGAAGTAAAGGACGGAGAAATATTAGGCTTTCTGGGACCTAACGGTGCAGGAAAATCTACTACAATGAATATGCTTACAGGCTATATTTCATCTACATCCGGTCAGGCACTTATTAATGGTATTGATATTATGGAAAACCCTAAGAAAGCAAAGTCATATATAGGATATCTTCCGGAAATACCACCATTATATGTTGATATGACCGTAAAAGCATATCTTGATTTTGTATATGATCTGAAAAAATGCAGGCTTTCAAGAACCAAGCATCTTCAGGAGATATATGATCTTGTAAAAATTACAGATGTCAAGGACAGAATTATCAAAAATCTTTCAAAGGGATATAAACAGCGTGTGGGACTTGCACAGGCTCTCATAGGAAACCCACCGGTGCTTATACTTGATGAACCTACTGTAGGACTTGACCCGAAACAGATAATAGAAATCAGAGCACTTATCAAAAAACTCGGTAAAAATCATACAGTAATCCTGTCATCACATATTCTGTCAGAAATACAGGCTGTATGTGACAGAATAATAATAATAAATAAAGGAAAAATTTCAGCTAATGATACTACTGAAAATCTTTCTAAAAATATGACAAATGATCATAAGATTATTGCACAGATAGAAGGACCTAGAGAAGAAGTTTACAAGGCAGTAAGGGCAATAAAGGATGTTATCTCTGTAAGAGCTGATATGAATCGGGGAGATAATATTTATGATTATGAAATTGAAGCAAAACCGGGAGTAGACATAAGAAAGCCGCTTAACAAGCTTGTAATGGAACGGAACTGGTATATTCTGAAGCTTCAGCCAAATGAACTTACACTTGAAGATGTATTCCTCAAGATAGTTATGGGTGATTCTCCTAAGATAGAGCAGGAACTTACAGATGAGAAAAAGGCAAAAATTCTGGATGAAGTTTTAGGTAAAAAGCCGGAGGATAAGAAAGCTGAGGCAGATAAGGCAATCGATGAGGCACAGGAAAAGCTCAAAGAGGTTCTGAACGGAATAACACAAAAAAAACCGTCTGAAAAGACTCAGAAGTTAAACACATCCTTAAATAAAAAAAAGACAGATAAAAAAGGAGATGAAAAATAATGGGAGCAATATTCAGACGTGAATTGAATGCATTTTTTACTTCTGCAGTAGCGTATATCTTCCTTGGAGTTTTCTATCTGCTGTCAGGATTTTTCTTTATTAATTCTTCTATAGCAGGAAAAACAGCTGATATGTCAGGTGCTTTTGCTTCTGCATTTCTGGTACTCATATTTTTAATACCTCTTATGACAATGAAGCTTTTTTCAGAAGAAAAGAAGCAGAGAACAGAGCAGGGTCTACTTACAGCACCTATTGGTATTTCATCAATAGTGCTTGGAAAATATTTTGCAACTCTTGTGCTTTATACAATTGGCATCAGTATTTTTCTTGTATATGCTCTGATACTTGAATTCTTTGGATCAGTAGAGTGGACGATGGTGCTTGCAAACTTTGTTGCGCTATGGTTCCTTGGAGCAGCATTCATAGCAGTTACCTTATTTATATCTTCACTTACTGAAAATCAGATAATAGCAGCAATTGTAGGATTTATTTCACTTATGGTACTGTATCTTATTGATTCAATTGCTACCATGATACCTGTTGAATTTATATCAAAGATTTTGACTGACCTTTCATTCTATTCAAAATACAATGAGTTTGTAAGCGGATTATTTAATTTATCCAGTGTGCTTTTCTTTTTAAGTACAGCAGTGCTTTTTAATTTCTTAACAGCACGTGTATTTGAAAAACGTCGCTGGAGTTAGGAGGACTGGATAATGAGTAAAACTAAAACAGAAGATTCTCAGGTAAATGCTGAAACTAAAAAGCTTAATACCAGAAAGCTCAAATACGGCTCTCTTGCAACAGCAATTACTGTAATATTTATAGTAGCTGTGGTGCTTGTAAATATACTTGCAACACAGGTTACAAAAAGATTCGGAATGAAGATTGATGTAACAAAAGAACAGCTTTTTGAAGTTTCACAGCAAACACGTGATTATCTTGATACTATTGAAGACAACATTGACATTTCTGTAATGGTAGATGAGAACGCCATGGAAAATGGTGGCATATACTATAAACTGGTAAAAGAAGTTACAGAAAAATATGCATCATGCAGTGATAAGATAAACCTTAATTATTATGATCCTGAAAAACATCCTGAGGTTGTTGCAAAATACAAACAGTTTTATACAGATTCAATAAACTCAGGTGATATAGTTATTAACTGCGGAGAAAGAATACGGGTTCTTACAATGGGAGATCTGTATGAAACTCAGATGGATGAGACCACATATCAGCAGAAAATAACAGCAATAAATGCAGATCAGGAACTGACATCAGCAGTTATGTATGTTGCAAATCCTAATCCTCCTGTTATAGGCATAGTAAGCTGTAAATCTTCTGACAGTGTTATGGTATCATTGTCTCAGCTCCAGTCTATAATTGAGAAAAACGGATATAAGGTAGAGACTGTAGATTTGCTGACTCAGGATGCAGATCCTAAATATTCAATGCTTATTTTGCCTGCACCTTACAATGATCTTACTCAGGATGTTATTGATAAGCTTGATAAATATCTTTATAACGACGGAAATCTTGGAACAAACCTGTTCTATATTGCAAACTGTGATCAGAGAGAAACTCCGAACATTGATGTATTCCTTGAAGAATGGGGAATAAAAGCTGAAACAGGATATGTAATTAACGTAGATCCTAAATCAAGTATGACACCTGCGATTGCAGGCCTTCAGAATCATTATTCTGCAGGTAAGCTTAATATAGCAGATGACGAATATAAAAGTCTCGTAAACAATGATACTTTACCAATCGTATCACCTTTTGCAAGACCTTTGACACTTCTTTTTGATAAAAAGGATGACAGAGAAACCAAAGCAATACTTCAGACAGTTGAAACAACAATTATAAATGACGGAACAATGACTGATAAGAATAAGGGAGATATGCCTCAGTCTGTTCAGAACGTACTTGTTCTTGGCAGCAAGCATATTTATAAGGACAGCAATCAGCTTTCAAGTAATGTAATAGTATCGGGTTCTGCATATATGCTTGACTATGCACTTACAAGTGATTCATCATATAATAACCAGGAATTTACAATAAATCTTTTGAATAAATTTACTAGCAAGGAAGGTATAACAATACTTTCAAAGAGCCTCGACATTGCATCAATTTCTATTAATGAGGCTCAGGCTAACAGATTAACATGGGTAGTAGCAATAATACTTCCTCTGTTGATTATTATTACAGGACTTATTGTATTTATAAGGAGAAGAAACCGATGAGCAGAACAGTAAAGGGTATAATAGCAGGAGTTGCTGTTCTTGTACTTCTCGGAGGATCTTTGCTGGCACTGAAACTGACAGAACCAAAACCTGACACATCTTCGTCAGTTTCAGATGAAGATACAGGGATAACATTATACACAGAGGATTATAATAATATTTCATCAATAGCAGTTACAAATGAAAATGGCGGATATACAATAGTAAGGACCAAAAAGGCAGAACCAAAATCAGAAGCAGAGACAACAGCAGCAGCTGAGAGTACAGAGACTGACGGTTCAGCAGCTGCTTCTGAAAATTCAAGCACATTTACAGTATCTGAGCTTGGAAATGTAAAGCTGGATGATTCTTTGATAGGAACACTTCCGACAAATGCAGCATCGTTACAGGCAACAAAGCTTATAGAAGAAAATGTATCTGATTTAAGTAAATATGGCCTTGAAAAACCAAAGGCAGAGGTAAAGATAACATTTGACGGTGACAATGCCAGAGAGTTGACACTTCTTGTAGGTGATGATACACCTGCAGGTGATGTGTATGTATGCATTAAGGGTGAAAATATTGTTTATTCTGTTTCAAGTTCAATTGTAAAAGTGTACACATATGAGAAGGAATACTTTGTTTCACTTGTATGTATTGACAAACCGGAAGATAAGGATTTTCCGATAATTGATTCAGTAGTAATAGACAGACCTGATCTTGAATATGATATTATAATGAAGTATAACCCGCTTTCAGGCGGTGATAATGAATCCGGCGGAACATCTGCTTCGCATATCATGACTTCACCGGTAAATGCATATCTTAACGTTTCTGATTCTGTAAAATATACACATGGAATGTTCGGACTCAAGGCTTCAAGTGTTCTGAGCCTTTCTCCTAGCGATGAGGAGTTGGAGTTTGCGGGAATAAATAAACCGTTATGCACAGTAACAACTACTCTTGAGAACGGAAAAGTATACAATCTGAAAATAGGAATAAAGTATGGGGCTGATGATGGTTCACAGACCGGATATACAGGATATATTGAAGGCATTGATGCATTATGGCTTTTTAATGCTGAAAGTATTCCATGGGTTTCAATGAAACCTGAAGATGTGATGTCATCAATGGTATTCGGCCAATATATCTATGACGTATCATCTATGACTGTAGTAACTGACAATGAAACACTGGCATTTGTAAACAGTGGTGATTCGGAAGAGAACTATTCTGTTACCCTTAACGGTGAACAATTTGATACTGAAAGATATAAAAAGTTTTTCCAGGCACTGATAAAAGCACCTGCCGAAGAAGTATGTATTTCAGATGAAGGTATAGGAAAGAGATTAGCTGCATTTATCATTACTAAAAATAACGGAACGCCAGATGAGACAATTGAATTTTACGAAGCTACTGACAGAAAGGTAATAATTAAAAAAGACAGCATAGTATCATTTAAGTGCCGTTCATCATTTCTAACAAAGGCATTGCTGCCAAATATAGCAAACATTAAAGGAACAGGGGATTTTATTACTAACTGGTAATATAAAAAGATATAATCAACGATTTTAAAGAATCGATTGAACAAATGTCGAAAAAATCCCGAATATCGGATGTTTTTAAAAAAATATTTGTGCGACTTGCCAAATAAATAAATATATGATATAATATAGTGTGAACGGCATGAAGAGACCGAAAGGAGAAATAATTTATGAATGAAACAAAACAGGAAAAAATAAGATTTTTTACTTACAAAGGATTACAGTTAGTCAGGTGTGGAAATGTTCTGTACTACGGAAATATGACTGATGAGTATGTTACGATGATACAGATAGTATCTACTCAGAAGGTCGGAAATCTTGATGTTGCAGATAAGGTAAAAGTATATCTTATGTCAACGGATGAAACGTTGAATCCTACGGATGCAATAAAGAAAACAAGTGAACGTAACGGATTATACGAGGCACTCGATTTAGCAAGCGCATGGCTTGAAAGAGCAGAACGTGACGAAATATAATTGTTGTATATGATTTACTAAAACAAAATCAAGCTATACAGAACGAGTTGAGGTTCTGTATAGCTTGATTCTTTATTTAAATTCATAAATGATATGTTTAATCTGATGCATTCAGTATGTATTTTTTTAAAGTCAAAATATCCATTATGTTGATTTTACCATCACCATTTACATCATAATGCATTTCAGGTTTATCTGTCGAAGTGGCAGTAGATGAAGGAATATCTTTTTTGTCTGTTGAAGCAACAGTAGATGAAGGAGTATCTTTTTCGTCTGTTGAAGCAATAGTAGATGAAGGAGTATCTTTTTTATTTGTTGAAACAGTAGTAGTTATAGTGGCTGTTGTTGTCACCGGATCAACAGGAGTGAAAGTGTATTTATTATTAATTGCATACGTATGGGCATATGAACCCGATATACCCTTAATTGTTTTAAGAGAACTTTCTTTAAAAGCGTTAGCACCTATTGTTTTAACACAATCAGGAATAAATATGCTCTGCATTTTAGTATTTGAGAATGCTGATGTTTCTATTGAGCTTGTATTATCTGAAACGCTGTATGTAAGTAACAATGACATTATATACTAATCTATGATATAAATAAAAACTTACTAATTTGATATCTAAAAATTTAAAAATTTAGTTATTTTATGATATAATAAAATACATGCAAAGTATATAATGGCCTTTATTTATATACGATGCACACAAATATGACACGCAGGCAATTGGTAAATATATGCTTAAGACGTTGGTCAGAATAGCAAGAAAGGAATAAATAGTATGGATTACGAATTACTAAGAAAAGATACGGCATTTCAAGATTGGTATAAGTATGCCCCTCTTGATGCACAGTATTTAAGGTATTCAAGTACTCAGCCATCAGTAATAGCAGCAGGACATAAAATAGAAGATGTTTATAATGCGTTTGCTGACGCAACTGCATGGTTTACATTTGCAGATTCAAAAGATTTTGGAGAGATCTCAGCGAAAGATGATTTTAGTATGCTATATACCAAAACACATTTTCTTACATCTGCATTATTGGAGTATGCTATATGTTTGGATATTAGTTGGCAGGTTATCTGGGCATATATTCAGCCCATTTCACTTGAATATTTAATGCATCAACAATACAAAAAAATGGAGAAGGAATGTGATAGGAAAAAAGTATTGAAACAGTTGGATTGCATTATCAGTCAGCATGGACATGGGTTTTCACATGCGCAAAAGTTAAAAGATATTATGGTGGAATTCGATAATGACGAAGATACATTAAAACTTAGAAAAATATATAATGGGATTAAGCACCAAGGCTTGATCCACTTTAATGAATTAGGAGGAAATTTTACACATTTGCGTATTAAAATTAATAATAAGATTCCCCCAATGCTACATAGCGAAAGCTATGATGTTGAGGAAGTAGAAGATTTGTTATTTTCATATCATAAGAAATTTCAGGCATATATGAATAGATTGATATCTGAAATAATACCGGATGGATATTTGGATAATTGTTTGGATTTAAAGGATGTAATAAAAGAAGCAAAAAAAATAAATAATGCTTTGAAATAGAAAAGACTCCTCATCACTGGCAGCAAAACCAGTAGTGAGGAGTTCGTGCGTTTAGCTAAACCTATAGTAACTGTTCAGGACCTCTTAGTATTCTAAGGCATAACTCGTGTTACCTTTGAATGCATTG